>Ga0247765_1001582_pt1 | contig 10285 bp, 10 predicted proteins | sample UWRJL106311C6_FD_179949 | JGI IMG/M metagenome (GOLD analysis project Ga0247765, IMG submission 179949) | Plant litter microbial communities from Arlington Agricultural Research Station in Wisconsin, United States - UWRJ-L106-311C-6 | ecosystem: Environmental > Terrestrial > Plant litter >... | reverse complement strand
GTCCCCCCCCCCCCCCCCCCCCAAAAAAAAAGAGCCGCCCGAAAACCCTCCACACAATTTCCATCTCGGCAGCAAACCTTGTTCATCCATCGCGAGGGCCTTGCGTCCATTCCAACACGTCTCTCAACATGAATACAGTAGGGATTCCATAGAAGTGGCCAGGCCTGGGCAGTCTGAGTGGGGTCGTCTAAAGATGCGTCGAGACGTCCAGGGCTGTGAGCGGAGGAGGAGACCTCATACCAGGACATGGCTGCTGTTGCGACGTTTCTCTATCCACTGATCCGCAACTCCAAGAACCAATTCTGTCAGCCGTCTCGACAGGTCTTCCTCATCATCATCCAGCTTCAACTCGGCCATGATACGTGGTGGGATGTATTGAGCCATATGTTCCTTCAGGTCATTGACCTCTTCGGGGAGATCGAGATCGATGTATGGGGAGGCCGGCATTGGAACTCCTGGGAAAAGTATGTTCCAGATCTCCTCCCACTGCTCCGTTTCGCTCTGTGTTGGGTTGGCTCGGGGCCGCAGTCTGCTCAGCTGCTCGTTCGTCATGCCGCTGGCGAGATCATCCCTGGGCCGTTCCCGAATGACCTTGCATGGGGGTTCCTGGCGCGAATGTTCGTTCAGCGCACCATGGTCCTGAAATGTCTCGTAACAACGCGAGCACTGAATCAAGGGCGCGTGTTTTCGGGTAAGATGCTGCTTGACGTAGCTGAGCTTGGAAAGATTTGCATGGGCACACGATAGATGTTGGCTTGGGCTTCTCTTATAAAAAGGGCAGGCTAGAGATCGGGACACAGTCGACGGGGTGGGGTGGACACGTTCGGAGGGTCGGACCCCTTTGCCTTGATGTTGCCCTCGGCGAGGACTCGGACTCGGGACAGCCTGCTGCTGGGATGTACGAGGTCGCTTGGTGGGGTTGCCGGAGGGTGGCGACACGAGCAAACTCGGTCGTTTTCTTCCGCGCGGAGTTGAGGCGGCTGTGATGGAAGTTGATGGTTCGGGCAAGGGGGACAGCGATCGACCACGTCGTCGTCTTCTCGTGCCCCTCGTTGGTGTTGCGGCTGTGGACATCTGCGAGAGAGAGAGAGAGAGAGAGAGAGAGAGAGAGAGAGAGAGAGAGAGAGAGGTCTTACGATCAGGAGGACTTTAGAAAGTTTGGTGCCCAAGAAACCACAATCAAGGTGGTTATCAGCTGCTTGCGCAGACAGCGCGACAACACATGAGGGAAACCATGGCTCGCGCCATTATAAGAAAAACCGAGCTGTGCAATCGCCAAAGCTCCAATAATAATTGTCTTGCCCGGTGATTGAAAGCGGGTTTTGCGCCTTGTTACACCTCTCGACCTGGAAAATGTCTCCCCAGTCGCGGATATATGCATGGCTGCCGCCCACTTTTGCCTGCTAGCAATCATGAGTGCTTTCGAATCTTTTTCCTTCTACTGTGTAGATGCATATGTTGCTCCGAAATTACCGCCAATTTTGATGGCTGCGATGCACAGTGCACCATCTGGATCGGGCGGAGCCGCTTGTCCCCAGCTTGGCTAGTTTGATTGGCGTTAGCGAAAGGTTATCCTGGCACGATTTTATTCAAGCACAATTGTGCCAGAAAAAAAGATGACGGCGTTTGATTGGATGAAGGAAATGCTGCTGCCTGCGCACTGTCACAAAAAGTGGGTCAAGGAGCATGGGAGAACCAATGGGTAATGTCCGTAAGCGCCCCAGGCCGAACCTCAATGTCCTGGGACGGGGACATGTCTGATCGAGACGAAAAGCAAAACAGTATATATATATATATATACGCCGTCAAGGCAGCACAGATAGTTTCCCTTGTTACGGCACTAGAGATAATAACACTGCTTTACGTCATTACACTGAAGATTCTTTTAACTGCTTACCAATCTACAAGGTCCTAGAAAAACATAAACAAGAAGGGAAGAATGAAAAGAACCACGAAGCGGGGGACGAAGAAAGTTTAAAACAAGAACAAAAAAAGAAGAAAATAAATAAAAATATATCCGACAAGTCGACATGAATGTAATGTTGCGGAACATGATACCAAAGTCTGTTCCACATGGTGGATTCCTGCCCCTCCTTCAACGAATGTCCGTAAGGTATACAACGTTTTCCGACGCCTAAGCGCGGATTTTTGGTGTTGAACCAGCCTAGCTGAGAGCAGATTACCCTAAGGTCGACTTGGGGGGGGTGCCGCCGTAAATTTGCCCTATGCCCTCAGGAAAAATACTCGTGGAATGAAAAGGCGAATACACGCTCGGGTCGAGGGCGGTCATCCAAAGTTGTCCCATCGGGCCAGCTGCGTGTGTGTTCCACGAGCTATTGGGGCTGACGAAATCAAATGTCGCTGCTCGTACCTCATGTCCCGAGTCAAAGAGGCCCAGTGAATAGGCCGACGCTCCTTGAGTTGAATTAATCGGTGTGTTCACCCGCTGACCAGTAAAGGCGAGACCCAGTTCCTGTTCCAAACGGCTATTTGTAGTGCCAAGGTCTCCCATACCCTGAGGTGGCCATGCCGGCCACCATTCCATGGCAGACATTTCAGTTTCGGAACTTACTGAACTTGAAAACGCTTCAACCGGGGGTGACAGGGAGGCTCCGGAACTTAGATCAGTTATGGCAGCTGTTGGTGAAACTTCTGGACCCGTTCCCGAGGCTGTCCCCTCAGAAGACGAAGAATCAAGGGTAGACAGTGGGGAACCCGAAATGTCGTGAGATAGGGGCGTGGATGTTGGTGAAGGGCCCAAAAAAGCGCCCTGGGAACTTGTTGGTCCCTTGTCCGTTACATGAGTGGAGCTGCCAGCCGTTGAAGGTTCGTCCCCAGAAACCGGGGATAAATCTCTAGCACTTGGTGATCCGTAGTTCTCGTGTAAATGCCGGACGAAGAACGAGACGACGCCTTCAAGAAGCTGAATGCACTCTTCGTGAGAGCGGCCATGAGCAACCTGTTTCAGAATCTTGGATCCGATATCTTGACGCATAGAAGTACTGAAGGCTTGCAGTATTTCCACTGCGGGGGTTTCTGCGTAAGGAGATTGGGGACGTTCTGCGCCAGGAAACAGGATCTGATACACCCTGTGCCATCTCTCCTTGTCTTCAAGTTTTCGGCCATTCTCATGCTTACGGCGCTTCTCATCCATAACCTTGTCCCTTACATCGGATGGCATTTTCCCATCCAGCGAGAAGTTGCGGCGCTCGCAAATGTTCTCTTGTTTTAAATGCTTGTTGTATTCGGTTGTCGAGTTCTCGCCCGGAAATTTTTGACCACAGCGCGGGCAGCAGGTCTCCGCAAAGTGACTCCGTAACAAGTGCTGTTTGACGTAGCTGAATTTCCCTAGTTTAAGTCCAAGGCATTCCTGGTGGTTAAAGGGATCTCGCTTTACGAACGGGCAGGCGTATGCTCTCCTCGAGGTCTCGATCTTTAGCTTCTTCTTTGGTGGTCTTGCCAGAGAACCAGGATCCTCGTCATCTCCATCATCCTTTTCGTGATTTTCCGCTGGGGAGCGCTTCTTTTTCCTAGAAGTTCCCGGTTCTTCACCCGACTTCTCGGAATGTTTGTTGTGAGATGCGAAATCGCGGGCGTCGTTCAATTGCCCCTGGTTGGCTCCGGCACAGCTCACTGCCGCCTGAGCTGATGGATGGCCTCGATATTCGTTTGCATGCTCAGTGCGTATCATCAGGGCTTCAGAAATCCCTGGGTCCTGGAACTCATTCGGGATGACTGAAGTATTGGCGGTGGTTGATGCAATGGGAAAGGCCTTGCGTTCCGAAACCAGGATTTGACTGTGTTTGCAAGTCTTGCTCGTGTTGGACAGATTGCTGCATGGTAGGCGGCCAGGGTCGGAAAAGTCTTCTGTCTTCACGGTGCTCTCTGCGCAAAGAGATGGCAGGTGTGAAAACTCATCGTTCTGGCCGGGTCCCACGTTTGGCGTATCATCTCGCCCAGGCTGCCACTGGCATAGCCAAGAGACAGGGCCTGTTGCCCCTTTCGTATCGCAGGGCATTGAATCAAGTTCGCAAAATTCAGACGAGCGCCGAGCCTTTGGATCGAATCGTGAGCCTGCGCCCGCAAGATCCGCGCAGCTAGCATCGCGCTCCCCCTTGATGTACAGTGCCGGGCTCAAAGTCATCGAGTCGAGTTTAAGCAGCACATCCAGATCGAATCCGTCAGCAGTCATTAGCGACCTGTGACACTCATTCTGGTATAGCGCATCACGGGCGCGATCTTCACCGCTAGTTGACGCCATTGACTGGCCCCGACGCATCCACAGCGTGGCCGCCATGGGAATCAAGGAGAAATGCAACAGAAGAGCCGAGTTTTATTCGTTCCAACACGGAGTGCCGCGCGCTGGCGGTGGGTGTTGAGGTTGAAGCTGCTGAGCTACATCACAAGTGTGCGGCTGTGACGACGTGACGTTCAAGAAATTAGGCACGCCTGTGCAACCGGCATTGCCAGCCAATCGCAGTCAAAATACAGGCAGCGATTTCCGACGCCACATGCTAACTCACGTGATAAAGCGCAGGCCCTAGCCCTGGTCCTCAAGGTGACAAGACTAACTTAAAGGTTACAGCTAAATGGATCCTTAATAATTCCACCATCCTCTATTAGATCAGACCACCCACTTCTAACCATATCATCAATGCTGCAATTATTTTAGGAACATCGCTTACAAAAACTCATAAGATCTAATAGGTGATTAGATCCTAGAGTTAGGGTCAGATGACCGGCTGGGAGTAACTAAAATATACGTCCGTTTTGCCTGTGGATTACGACGGCGGCTGAGTACTGCCAGGTAATGTCCAGTCTCCCTGTTTTTTTTTTTTTGACATCCGCTTGGGTGGCAAGCGGTTGACAAAATAAGAGCCACCAAAAGTGGCACGTGCTATTCTAGCCTAACAGACCCTCTAACAATTCTTCAGGATCCCATTAGGCCACCTCTACACACCTTGTCACGGCACCAAAGGACGCAATGCGTAAACACCACAAAAAGTGGAACGTTGTGCAGTCAGGGCACTGCACCGTAGTCCTTCTACATCTAGCTGCGTAGTCACAGGCAGGCAGCATCACCACCACCAGTAATTGCAATGGACCTTAGTGACCTGCACCACACAACCCCTAAAAAAGCCAGGATGTTAGGTACTATTGCCTACCTTCAACACTATAAAATACACTTTTTCAAAGCTGACGTTTTGCGATAGAGACAATCAACAAACTAGTAGATTCTATGGTAGTGCGGATACAGGATGTTAGTGGGTGCAGGTCAGATGACTAGCTGGTAGTACAAAAAGATACCCTGATTTACTAGCAATTACTATGGTGGATTAAGTACTGTTGAGGTAATGTGGCTCTTTTATTTTGTCAACCGCTTGGGTGGGTAGCTGGCTTTGGCAGCCTCGCGCTCGGTGTGACTAAGGCTGGGATTATTGTTTCTCAGGAATCCGTCAATGCGCTCCAACCCTTGAAACGCCGCTGGTGTTGGCACACGATCCCCTTGTTCGGAGCCGCACGCTTGGTCTCAATAAAAGGGGCAGTCATCACAAGGATCCGATCAAACTGGCGTATTGGCTGCGATCCCCCTGTACTTGCTGTTAGGAGTAAGCCCCGGAAAACCCGCTGGTCGTGACATCAGCACGGGGTTTTACTCTGGCTCGCAACCGCAGCATGTCCGTTGGTAAGCCGGTACAATCTCCGTACCTAGGTAGGTAATCTAGGGAGCAAAACTCGGTACCACCGGGAAGGTGCAAACACACGTGTCTCTGATGCAACCAGCTACAAAAATGTCTGCAGCTTGGGGGAGGCAGATAACTAATCAGACAGGGCCCCACCAGCAAACAGCAAAAATCTCGGTGTCCCCGAGCTGGTCCCGAATAGGTAGTACATATAGCAACCTGGAACTTAATGGACTTGGGTTTTACTTTTGGGGGTTGCAGTGCTTTAATGATTGAACGGCGTTAAAGATGCAAGCCTGTTTTGAGGAAAAGCTAGATCGAAAAACAGCAGTAGGTAATTGAAGCTTGCTGTCTCTGAAAACCAAACTGAACCCAAGGCCAGACAATCTCTTTAACAAACTCAACAAAGAATACTGTGTTAATGCTAGGTTTGTCTGCAACAAAGAGCGGTAGCCTGTGGTTCAGAGCCGCAAAGGCTTCAACTAATTGCCTGACAAAGGGGAAAGCCCATCGGCAGAAAGTAACGACGGCACTGTTGCCGCGTCTAAGATGGTACACTATCAGAGATAATAAATATTATATACCGAGTTACACACGCTCGACAGTTCCGCATTAGATCTCCATCAAGTCATCAGAATGGCAACCTACCTTACCTGGGTAGGATGCAACCCGGCCATGCGCCAAGGCCTCCCTCGCTTTGACGCCTCCATCACAGTCGATGCCCTAGTCGTCGAGTATGACGAGGCGTGCATTCCTGAGCAGGGTGAGCTTTCATACATCTGCGTCTCTGCGAGGGCTGCGATGCCACCGAGCTTGAGCTTCAATGAGATCATTGAGTCTTACTTTGATAGTGACTCGGACTCGAACTCGGAACCGGAGTGGGAGTATGTCGGCTCTTGTTACTCGTCCATGCTGACGATTGCGCCTTTTGGGTCAAAACCCTGAAAATCAAGAGTTCAAAAAAAAAAATTGACGATTAGTGACTGACGTGACAAACATACGTGTATGTATCCATGTGTACACACACTCGAATACCTCATATCTGACACAGACATACCCATCCATAGACGTATCAATGCGTACACAAACAACCGCCCGAGCAATCATAAGTCATAGCCACTCCAACACTAGCCCCTGCTCCTTCCATAAGCTCTACCACCCCCTGTCCTCAATCCCCCCGAGATTCCTAACGAATAGCACATGAGTTCCCAACAAGAAAAGCTATTGATCGTCGCCCGCTCCCGCGCTGGAAACTGCGTCGTCCCAACCAACCGCCCTCCCCGGGGGGGGGGGGGGGGGGCTAATCCATCCGGGGCAATGACATCCATCTGCGCTCCACCAGGGACATCTGTTGCCCCTTAGAGAAAGAGAGAAAACATCAGACTACAAGGGGCCGACGGCATCAGAGGGGATGGCGAAGCCGATCTCAATAGGTACAGGTGAGGGAGAGGTGCTATCGGTGGAGAGCGGGAAGGCGAGCTGCTGGGAGGGAGGGCGAGTTGCGGAGTTGGGGCATATCGAAGACCGGCGTAGATAACGGGGGGGGACTAAGTATGGGCGCTCGTGGCGAGAACTGGGTCGCTGACACACTGGGCGGTAAATACCTATCTACCATCAATAGAAAAGGTACATGTACAGAGCCTCCAGTAGCGGGAATCAAATATTGGGCTTATGTCCGAGAACTGGGTCTAGTATTTACCACTCCACTCCCCGAACTAATCATTGGGTCACGAGTGGAAGAGTCTAAAAGCTCTCTACCATGGAGCTATTGGGAGGGGGGTCTCGAGGAGGCTGCTGGGGTAGTATAGTCTCCTACGAGCTCTGGGACTCGGAATACTACCTACACTACGGCTCCACAGTACTGGTGTATAGTTAAGTCGTTGGCAGCTCAGTTAGGAAACTTGTCCTTGGTTCCCCACAGAAGCAATTATATATGTTCATTTGTCTATAAATCTACAAGGATCCCTCTTATTTGCTCTTGGTAGAACACCCCGTTGTGAGGGTGAACCCAGCCCACTGTCTGGTACTTGCGACAACCTTTGATCATTGCTGTCAACACCCCTCAGGGGTCTTGATTTACAGTCTGACCCTTTCGGGTGCGGGTTGTAACATTTATTTTCAATTTTCGTTTTGTTTTTGTTTTTGGCGAGGCATAGGTTGCTTTACTTTTGACAATAGGGCTTTTTTGGTATATATGACACGAGTCACACACACACGCCTAGTGCGCGCGTATGTCGTAATAGGAAACTTTACCCGGGGGGGGCTGAAAACGGGCCTCTCAGGCTGTGCAGCGGCCGCGTACATGCATGGGATCACCCTAGCTTAGGGAAGAATTAGGGAAAGCTCAGGACAAATCAGCACACACAGCTCACCCCAGGCTCAGGATGACGAAACGGAAAATGAAAAACTTCGTGTGTGTCTAGATTCGTCGCAGACAACCAGTTGAGGCTGTTTCCTGGGCTGGGCCTGTCCGTATAACGATCCCATTGACTTCCTCGTCTGCCCCCTCACTGATGTCCCTCCACTAACATTGATTCTTCGAAACACCGGCTAGCTGCCCGAGATCCCATTCCATTCCCGAATGAAATTCCTCAAAGCGCCGCCTGCGCCTGCTTATCCAACGCCTTTGACAACAGCTCAGGATACCACCTTTGCGCAACCGCCTGGAAACTCGCCAACATGCTGACGAAAACAAGATCGCCCACACAGCCATCCTGTATCCCCGAGAAAAACTTTTCCGCATCCGAAATCACCCGTTCATCCTTGACGAGATCCGAGATATGCATCGGCACGTTGAGCGACAGCTCCTCTGGTTTTAGAGATAGGTTCACATGTTGGAAGAAGGGCAGCGATAGACGAGGACCGAGAGGCTTTCCATCAGAGGTATAGAACCCTTTTGGTTCCAAGAGAACACGATGCGTCGTCGCGGTGCAGACACCGTGGGTGAGAATCTCCAGGATGCGACCAATGTTGATCACGAGGGTGCCGGGGACGGGCGGGACCGCGATCCAGGCGCCGGATTTGTTCTGCACCTCGAGGCAGTTGTGCTCTCCGCCTTGGAGCAGGTACGTCATGAACACGCCGTCCTTGTGGGCTCCCACGCCTTGGAGGTTGGTGCTGGTGTCGCTCTCGAGTGGTGGTGGTGGGTAGCTCGTGATTTTGAGCCGACTAAATGGGGAGTTGTTGAACAGGCGGGTCAACGAGCCGGGACTCAGATCGAGACACTCTTCGACAAGAAGGGTAAAGTCGGCGGCGAGGGCTTGCACGGCTGTTCGATAATCTTCAATGGCTTTGCGGAATCCGGGTGCGGCATTCTCGTCTGGCCACTGAGCCGCCTGTTAGCTACCTTTGACCCTCCTCTCACGATCAAGCTGAGCCTACCTGGCTTGGCCCCTGGAGATTCAGGTATACGGGATCGCCGGGACCTGGAGCAGGAATATCTGCGCCAACCTGTGTACCCCAAGAATCAGACAAGTGCCATGCAATCTATTTACTATTGGAGCCAACCTACCGCAATCGATTCATTATGGTCCACTTTCGCAGCCGTGCTTTCGGCGTCCATTCGGTTGTAGCCAAGAAAGTGACGGCTATGCACCGTTTCGATCTCGAGCTTCTTGTCGAGCGGGAGGTTGAAGAATTCCGTCGACTTTTGAATAGCATCTTGTTCCACTTGTGGCGGGATCGGGTGGTTTTTCACGTAGAGAAAGCCCACGCGCACCAAGGCGTCTCTCAACTCTAACAGAAACTGTGGCCGGGTTTCGGGAGAAGACGCAAGAGAGAGATCGAGCGTGGGGATAGCGGTGAAGTCTCCAGGTGTTGTTGAGTCAACGTTGGGAGGTTGGGATGTTGCTGACATGTTGACAAATGTGGACAGAAACGTATCGTTCGTTCCACCCAGACTGGGGACTGGGTCGAGAAGGACACGGGCGTGTCCTATATGCCCATTTGAACAACATCCGATGAGTGCCCAGCCTAGGTCTTATCATCTTCAGGGCTAGTGCTCACATTGCCTGGCGTGACCACGAAGTACATGTAGTGCTGATCCTCTGCGGGACGGACCGAGACATGTCAAGTCAAAAACGAACCATCAACAAACCAGAGTGTCCGAAGGCGGTGATGCAAAAGCGCCAAATGTGTGTGACCAGATCCACCGTGATGATCATCGACCACTCAAAACAGTCCACATCAATTCACGTCAATTCCGCGTTGGGATTTTTTTTCTTAGGATGACATTAGTCCCGGTGTTTTCCGTCGGTGTCATGTATGTTCATCCTGGTCGTGTTGGCCAAATCCGGGGACTTGCAGTGAATGTGGAGAATCCAGAGCCTGTAGCGGCGCTGAACGTGCATGATGGCTTGTCTTAACGTTCGGAGTCCGGGTGTGTCAGTCCGGATCAGATCCAATGTCATCGTCGGCCAAAGCTGGTCGGACAGACACACTGAAGCCGACTGGATGATGATAGGATGGTTTTTAACCGCACCGCCTGGGGCGGCTCACAGAATACTGCAAGCATCAATTGAAATAACACGCCCAGTGTGGAAGAGGTCAACTCGTCTGGCTCAACACTATTTGCGAGAACACAAGAAAGATTAAAAAGAGCG
>Ga0247765_1001581_pt1 | contig 10289 bp, 12 predicted proteins | sample UWRJL106311C6_FD_179949 | JGI IMG/M metagenome (GOLD analysis project Ga0247765, IMG submission 179949) | Plant litter microbial communities from Arlington Agricultural Research Station in Wisconsin, United States - UWRJ-L106-311C-6 | ecosystem: Environmental > Terrestrial > Plant litter >... | reverse complement strand
CCCGGCCCCTCTCCCATCGCCCTCCCGACCACCGGGAGAGGGGAGACAAGATCATGACAATCCTCGACCCCGCCACCCTCCAATTCGACGACCGCGGCCTGATCCCGGTCGTGGTCCAGGACGTCGGCAGCGGCGCCGTCCTCATGCTCGCCTATGCGAACCGCGAGGCGGTAGAGCGGACGCTGGCCACCGGGCAGGTGTGGTTCTGGAGCCGCTCGCGGCAGGAGCTGTGGCGGAAGGGGGCGACGTCGGGGAACACGCTCGCCATGGTCGAAATGACCGCCGACTGCGACTCCGACGCTCTGCTGGTGCGGGCGCGCCCGGCCGGTCCGGCGTGCCACCGGGGGACGCGGACCTGCTTCGAGCCCAATCCGGCCCAGCTCGAGCTCGGCTGGCTCGCCACCTTCCTCCGCGAGCGCGCCGGAGCCGACCCCGCGGAGAGCTACACGGCGCGGCTGATCTCGGAAGGCATGGAGCGGATCGCCCAGAAAGTGGGGGAGGAGGCGGTCGAGACCGTCATCGCCGCGGTGGCGAACCATCGTCAGGCCCTGATCGGCGAAGCCACGGATCTCCTCTATCACCTGCTGGTTTTGCTGCAGGCGAGCGGCGTCGAGCCGGAAGAAATCACATCGGAGCTTCTGCGGAGACACGGTTTTGCCCATCCGTAGCACTCTAGGAGAGCACACGACACGACGGAGGAGAGCTCACCACCATGTCTGACGCCGAAGCGCGACGGCCTCGCCGCGCGGTGCCGCATATCCGTGAATTCCTGGCCGACAGCCTGACGCCCCTCGGCGTCTACCGCCGGCTGGCCAAGATCTCACCGCACCGCTTCCTCCTGGAGAGCGTCAGCGGCGGCGAGCGGGTGTCCCGCTTCAGCTTCCTCGGCGCCGCCCCGCAGGAGATCTACCGCCTCTATCCGGACCGCCTCGAAGTCGAGCGCAACGGCCGCCGTACCGATCTCCCCGGCCCGCCGCTCGAAGCGCTCCACACGGTCATCGCCAGCGTGAAGGCCGACCCCGGGCCGATCCCCTTCACCGGCGGGCTCGTCGGCTACTTCGGCTACGACCTGATCCGCATGGTCGAGCGCCTGCCGGACCGCCCGCCCGATCCGTTCGGTCTGCCCATCGCCATGCTCGGGCGCTACGACGCGCTGGTCGTCTTCGACCACGCGCGGCAGCGGGTGCTCGCCATCGCCAACGAGATCGAGGGCGAGCACGGCGTCTCCGCGGCCGAGCGCCAGCTCGCCCGCCTCTCGCGCCTCCTCACCACCGAGACCGGCAGCGGCGGCGTCGCCATGCCCGGCTATGCGCTGCCCCCTCTCGACACCGAGCCGCCCAGCCTCGACGGCGCGAGCTACCGGAAGGCGGTGCTCCAGGCCAAGGAATACATCGCCGCCGGAGACATCTTCCAGGTCGTGCTGGCGCGGCGCTGGACCGTGCCGCGCCGCATCGAGCCGCTGGCTCTCTACCGCGCCATCCGCATGGTCAACCCGAGCCCCTACATGCTCCTCCTCGAATCGCCCGAGGTCTCCCTCGCCGGCGCCTCGCCCGAGATGCTGGTGCGCAAGGAGGGGCGGCGCCTGGAGACGCGGCCGATCGCCGGCACCCGGCCGCGCGGCGCCGACGCGGCGGGCGACAAGAGCCTCGCCGAGGACCTCCTCGCCGATCCCAAGGAGCGCGCCGAGCACGTCATGCTCGTCGATCTCGGGCGCAACGACCTCGGCCAGGTCGCGGTGCCGGGCAGCGTCCGCGTCGCCAGCTTCATGGAGATCGAGCGCTACAGCCACGTCATGCACATGGTGTCCAGCGTCGAGGCCGAGCTCGCCGCGGACAAGAACGGCCTCGATGCCCTGCTCGCCTGCTTCCCGGCCGGCACGGTCTCCGGCGCGCCCAAGATCCGCGCCATGCAGATCATCGACGAGCTGGAGCCGCAGGCGCGTGGACCGTACGCGGGCGCCGTCGGCTATCTCTCGTACTCGGGAGACGTGGACACCTGCATCGCCATCCGCACCCTGGTCGTCGAAGGAGACCGGACCTCGGTCACCGCGGGAGCCGGCATCGTCGCCGACTCCGACCCCGCGTCGGAAGAGAAAGAGACGGAGAACAAGGCGGCGGCGCTGCTGCAAGCGGCCGCCCTCGCGCAGGAGCTGGAAGATTTTTCGTGAATCTGATTGCAGGTCCTTTTATGCTTTGGAGGGGAGAACGCTCATGATCCTGATGATCGACAACTACGATTCGTTCACCTGGAACCTGGTCCAGGTGCTCGCCGCGGCGGGCGCCGAGGTGCAGGTGATCCGCAACGACGCCGAGAGCGCCCAGGCGCTCCTCGCCCGCGAGCCCGACGGCATCGTGCTCTCGCCCGGCCCCGGCCGGCCGGAGGACGCGGGAGTCTGCATCGAGATCCTGCGCAGCCGCACCGAGATCCCGCTGCTCGGCGTCTGCCTCGGCCACCAGGCCCTCGGCGTCGCCTTCGGCGCCGTGGTCGACCGCGCGCCGCGCCAGATGCACGGCAAGACCTCGATGGTGCGCCACGGCGACGACGGCGTCTTCGCCGGCCTGCCGAACCCGTTCGAGGCCACCCGCTACCACAGCCTGGAGGTCAAGGAGCCGACGCTGCCGGCGGAGCTCGAGCCGATCGCCTGGAGCGAGGACGGCACGCTGATGGGCCTGCGCCACCGCTCGCTGCCGTACTGGGGCGTGCAGTTCCACCCCGAGTCGGTGCTCACCGGCGCCGGGCCGCACCTCCTGGGCAACTTCCTCGGGCTCTGCCGATCGCGCAAGGAAGAGCCGGTCCATGCTTGAGCCCCGCGAAGCGCTCTGGCGTCTCGCGGCCGGGGAGAGCCTGAGCCGCGAGGAGGCCGAATCCCTGTTCGAGAGGCTGATCGACGGCGAGGTCAGCGAGACGATGAAGGCCGCCCTTCTGGTCGCCCTGCGCATGAAGGGGGAGGCGGTGCACGAGATCGCCGGCGCCGCCGCCGCCATGCGCCGCCGCGCCATCCCGATCCGTCACACCTGCCGGGGGATCGTCGACACCTGCGGCACCGGCGGCGACGGCCGCGGTACGTTCAACATCTCCACCGCCGCCGCCCTGGTCGCCGCCGCCGCCGGCGTGCAGGTGGCCAAGCACGGCAACCGCTCCATCTCCAGCCGCTCCGGCAGCGCCGACGTCCTCGCCGCCCTCGGCCTCAAGATCGAGATCGCTCCCGAGACCGCGGCGAGCGCCCTGGAGACCGTCGGCCTGACGTTTCTCTTCGCGCCGATGCTCCACCCCGCCATGCGCAACATGATGCCGGTGCGCCGCGAGCTGGGGATGCGCACCATCTTCAACGTCCTCGGCCCGCTGATCAATCCGGCCGGCGCCGACCGCCAGGTGATGGGCGTCTACGCCGACAGCATGGTGGAGCTGATCGCCGAGGTGCTCCACGAGCTGGGCGCCGCGCACGCCCTGGTCGTCCACGGCTCCGACGGCCTGGACGAGATCACCACCACCGGCCCCACGCACATCGGCGAGGTCAGGGACGGCAAGGTGCGCGTCTACATGATGGACCCCGCCGACTTCGGAGTGCCGCGCGCCCGCCTCGACGATCTGGTCGGCGGCACGCCGGAGGACAACGCCGCCCTCATGCACCGCGTCCTCGGCGGCGAGACCGGCCCGCTGGCCGACATCACCGCCTTGAACGCCGGCGCCGCCATCTACGTCGCCGGTCTGGCGCCGAGCCTCGAAGACGGCTACCGCCAGGCCGCCGCCGCCCTCGCCTCCGGCGCCGCCGGGCGCAAGCTGGCGGAGCTGAGGGAGTTCCTGGGATGACCGTCCCCGACGTCCTCGTCCGCATCACGGAGCGCCGCCGCGAGGTCGTGGCCGCGGCGGTGGCTGCCCAGGGCGGCGCCGGCGGCGCGGAGAGCCTCCCGGAAGGTCCGCCCCTCACTCCGGCGAACAACCGCTTCCTCGCCGCGCTCGCCGCCAAGCGGCGCGCGCGCTCCCCGGCCGTCATCGCCGAGGTCAAGATGGGCTCGCCCCGTCTCGGCAACCTGCACGGCCGGGTCGATCCGGTCGCCCAGGCGCGGAGCTATGCGGCGAACGGTGCGGCCTGCCTGTCGGTCGTCGTCGAGCCGGATTTCTTCCACGGCGGCTACGACCTCCTCTCCCTGTGCGGCGAGGCCTCGGGGCTGCCCGCGGTGACCAAGGATTTCCTGGTCGACCCGATCCAGCTCGTCTGGGCCAAGGAGGCGGGGGCCTCGGCGTTCCTGCTCATCGCCGCCATGCTGGAGGCGGAGGAGATGGCCTACTATGCCCGCCTCTGCCGCGGCCTCGGGCTCGTGCCGCTGGTCGAGACGCACGACGTGGAGGACCTCGGCAAGCTGCTCGGCGAGCCGTGGGAGCTGGTGGGGATCAACAACCGCAACCTGCGCACCTTCGACGTCGACCTCCAGCGCTCGATCGCCCTCCTCCCCGGCATCCCGGCCGAGGCGTTCAAGGTCGCCGAGAGCGGCATCCGCGACGGGCTCGACGTCCTGCTCCTGCACGAGAGCGGGTTCGACGCGTTCCTGATCGGCGAGTCTCTCCTCCTCGCCGACGATCCGGGCGCCAAGCTGCGCGAGCTGACCGGCGGGGCTCCATGAGCCAGGTCGAAACGAGCCGGGTCCAGGTAAAAATCTGCGGCGTCATCGATCCCGACAACGCAGTGACCGCGGTCGACCTGGGCGCCGATTTCCTCGGCCTCAACTTCTGCGCCCGGAGCCCGCGCTATGTCAGCCCGGCGCGGGCGTGCGTGATCGCCGACGCGGTGCGCGGGCGGGTCCCCCTGGTCGGGGTCTTCGTCAACTCCTCCCGCGAGGAGATCGCCGCGGTCGCCGAGCGGGTCGGCCTCGATCTCCTGCAATTCAGCGGCGACGAGGGGCCGGCGGATGTCGCCCCTTTCGCCTCGCGGGCCATCAAGGCTTTTCGCAGCGGCGGCGATCCTGGAGAGGAGGCCCTGCTCCCTTACCGGGACACCTGGGGGCTGCTCTTCGACGCTCCGCACGGTACGCTCTACGGCGGCACCGGCGAGGCCTGGAGCTATGAGATTCCATCCGAAGCGGGCCGGCGGGTCTTCCTCGCCGGGGGCCTGGGGCCCGACAATGTCCGCCGGGCCGTCCAGACCTGCCGCCCTTTCGCCGTCGACGTCTGCTCCCGCGTGGAGTCGGCGCCCGGCATCAAAGATCCCGAGCTGCTGCGGCGGCTCTTCCAGGAGGTACAGCATGCCCAAGCCCCGTCCGCGCCCTGACCCGGAGGGCTACTTCGGCCCGTACGGCGGGCGTTTCGTTCCCGAGACGCTGATGGCTCCGCTCGACGAGCTGATCCGCGCCTACGACCGCGTGAGCCGGCAGCGCACCTTCCGCCGGCAGCTCAACGACATCCTGCGCGACTACGTGGGCCGGCCCACGCCGCTCTTCTATGCCGAGCGCCTGAGCGACGAGCTCGGCGGCGCCCGCATCTTCTTGAAGCGCGAGGACCTCCTGCACACCGGCGCGCACAAGATCAACAACGCGGTCGGCCAGTGTCTCCTCGCCCAGACCATGGAGAAGGAGCGGGTGATCGCGGAGACCGGCGCCGGCCAGCACGGCGTCGCCACCGCCACCGCCGCCGCCTTCCTCGGCCTCACCTGCACCGTCTACATGGGCAGCGAGGACATGCGCCGGCAGCGCCTCAACGTCGACCGCATGCGGTTGCTGGGCGCCGAGGTGGTGGCGGTGGACTCCGGCAGCCGCACGCTCAAGGACGCCATCAACGAAGCGCTGCGCGACTGGGTGACCAACGTGCGCACCACGCACTACGTGCTCGGCTCGGTGCTCGGCCCCGATCCCTATCCGCGCATGGTGCGCGACTTCCACCGCGTCATCGGCGACGAAGCGCGGGTGCAGCTCAAGAAGCAGACCGGCACCGAGGCGCCGGACCTCGCCGTCGCCTGCGTCGGCGGCGGCAGCAACGCCATCGGCCTCTTCACCGCCTTCCTGGAGGACCGGCGCGTGCGCCTGATCGGCGTCGAGGCGGGCGGCCGGGGCGCCGGGCTCGGCGAGCACGCGGCGCGCTTCTCCGGCGGCCGGCTCGGCGTCCTCCACGGCACCCGCACGCTCCTCCTCCAGGACGACGAGGGGCAGGTCGCCGACACCCACTCGGTCTCCGCCGGCCTCGACTACCCGGCCGTCGGCCCCGAGCACGCCTTCCTGCGCCAGGAGGGACGGATCGAGTACACCTCCGCCACCGACGCGGAGGCGATCGCCGGCTTCCATCTTCTGGCCCGCACGGAGGGGATCCTGCCGGCCCTGGAGAGCTCGCACGCCATCGCCGAGGTGACCAAGCATGCGCCGCGCCTGTCGCAGAAGCGCATCATCCTGGTCAACCTCTCCGGCCGCGGCGACAAAGACGTCGAATCCGTGATCGAGTACGACCGCGCTCAGGGGGCTACTCAGGGGGATAAGGGATGACCGCCATCGACGACGTCTTCGCCAAGTGCGCGAAGGAAGGAAGGCCCGCCTTCATCCCGTTCATCATGGCGGGCGATCCGAGCCTGGACGCCACCGCCGAGTACATGACGGCCCTCGCCGCCGGCGGCGCCGACATCATCGAGCTCGGCGTGCCGTTCAGCGATCCGATCGCCGACGGCCCGGTCAATCAGCGGGCGACGGTGCGCGCGCTCAAGGCGGGAACCAAGCTGTCGAATATCTTCGAGATGGTCGCCCGCCACCGCGACCGCCTGGGCGTCCCCATCGTTCTCTTCACCTACTTCAACCCCATCCACGCCCGCGGCGTCGAGCGCTTCGCCGAGCAGGCCGCGGCCTCCGGCGTCGACGGCGTGCTGTGCGTCGACCTGCCGCCGGAGGAGGGGGAGCGCGAGCTCGTCCCGGCTCTCCGCGACCAGGGGGTCGACGCGATCTATCTCCTGGCGCCCACCAGCACCAAGGAGCGCATCGCCAAGGCCGCCGCGGTGTCCAGCGGATTCATCTACTACGTCTCGCGGACCGGAGTCACCGGCGAGCGCACCGCCCTGCCGGTCGAGCTGGTGAAAGACCTCAAGAAGCTGCGGAAAAAGATCGACCTGCCGATCGCCGTCGGCTTCGGCATCTCGTCGCCGGCCCACGTGGCGGCGGTGGGGGAGGTCGCGGACGGCGTGGTGGTGGGGAGCGCTCTCGTGCGGCTGATCGAGGAGGAGGGGGGGAACGCCGGCCTCGCCCGCCTGCTGGAGGAGAAGGCGCGCGAGCTGTCGGAGCCGCTGCGCCGCAAGGGCGAGAGGCGGCGGGCATGAGCCGGGAAGAACGCCACATCGCGACCCTGGTCCATGGGCGGTTCCTGCTGGAGACCCCCGCCGATGCGAAAGGAGCGCCGCTCCTCGTCGGCTTCCACGGCTACGGCGAGACCGCCGAGAAGCACATGGAAGAGCTGCGCAAGATCCCCGGCGCCGCGCAGTGGGTGCTCTGCGCGGTGCAGGCGCTGCATCCTTTCTACAACCGGACGGGCGAGGTGATCGCGAGCTGGATGACGCGGCTGGACCGCGAGCTGGCGATCGCCGACAACGTGCGCTACGCGGCGAGCGTCGTCGACGAGCTGCGGCGCACGCTGCCCGACGCGGGCGACCTGGTGTTCCTCGGCTTCTCGCAGGGAGCGGCCATGGCCTACCGCGCCGCCGCTTCCAGCGGCCACCCCTGCCGCGGCGTCGTGGTGCTGGGCGGCGACGTGCCGCCCGAGCTGGAGAGCCGCGACCTGGCCGCCTTCCCCCCTGTGCTCCTGGGCCGCGGCAGCAGTGAAGAGTGGTACGACGCCGCCAAGATGGAGCATGACGTCGAGCTCCTGCGCCGCAAGGGGGTCGACATCCGCCCGGTGGTCTTCACCGGCGGCCACGAGTGGACCAACGAGTTCCGCGCGGCCGCCGGTGAATTCCTGGGCGAGGTGCTCCGGCCGGTGTCGTAACTCCTACCGCCCCGCGCCCACGGGCGCCTTCGCGAACTGCTCCACGATGGCTTTGTTGAAAGCCGGGATGTCGTCGGGCTTGCGGCTGGTGGTCAGGTTGCCGTCGATGACGACCTCCTGGTCCACCCACTGGACGCCGGCGTTCTTGAGGTCGGTCTGGATGGTCTCGTAGGACGTCATCTTGCGGCCGCGGGCGACGCCCGCGTCGATGAGCGTCCAGGGGCCGTGGCAGATGGCGGCCACCGGTTTGTCGGCGTCGAAGAACGCCTTGACGAGCTGCTGCGCCTGCGGGTTGCGGCGCAGGTGGTCCGGGTTCATCACGCCGCCCGGGAGCAGGAGCGCGTCGAACTGATCCGCCCTGGCCTGGTCGAGGGGGACGTCCACCTTCATCTCATCGCCCCACTCCGTGTGCTGCCACCCCTTCACCTTACCCTTCGCCGGAGAGACGATCTGCGTCTCGGCGCCCGCCGCGTCCAAGGCCTGCCGTGGTCCGGTCAGCTCCACCTGCTCGAAGCCGTCCGCCACGAGAATTGCGACTTTCTTGCCTTCCAGTTGCTTCATGTTGCACCTCCTGGAGAAAAGAGCGCAGCAACATGGGTGCCAGGAAAAAATTTACAGAGGCAAAAGAAAAGGGCGCCCGGCCAGCGGACGCCCTCATCGAAATTTCGAAGCAGTGCGGCTTATTGAGCCGGCGGGGTCATCTCGGTGCCCATCGGCGCCATGTCGGTACCCATGCCCATATCGGTACCCATGGTGTCGGTGGTGCCCATGTCAGTCGCCATCGGAGCCGGCTCGACCGAGGTGGTGGTCGCCGACTCTTCGACGGTCGTGGCGGCCGGAGTCTCTTCCATCTCCGTGTCGTCCTTCTTGCAGCCGATCATCGGGACCAGCAGAGCCGCCAACAGGACCAGCATCGACAGGTGAACATACAGCTTCTTCATGTGCGTGTTTCTCCCTTGTTAATAGAACTAGATGAAGAGACGACAGGGCGAACCCTACGAATTGTCGCCCACCTTGACCAGGTTGATCACTCGCCTGACACCATCCGTGTCTCTCGCCAACTGCTCGGCCTTCGTACGGGCCTCCTCTTTGGCAACACGCCCTTGCAGCGTCACGACGCCCTCATTGGTGTCGACGTCGATGTTGAAGGGGTTGATGTCCCCGTCCGCCGCCAGCTTCGCCTTGACCTTCGCCGTGATTCCGGCGTCGTCGACTTGCCGGCCCGCGGTCCGGGTCGAGCTGCAGGCGCTCAACCCCAACGCGACCATCACCAATACTACACAGACAACCTGAATACGCAGCAGCTTGTGACTCATTGCATCCTCCTCCTCGCTGTGAACCTTCTTGTGTATCCCGTTCAGGAGGTCTGTGGCTCAGACCCATTCGACCCAGATAGCAGAATCTATGCCACAGCCTCTCGTTCGGGTCACAGCCGAGGTGTCGGACGGGGAGGGAGTATACAACCTCCTCTACGACTCCTCAAGGGGGATCTCTTCGTATCGATGAGGATGATTTCAGAGTCTAGACCTCGCGGTAGCTGTTCAGACGGTTGTAAAGCGTCTTCAAGCTCACGCCGAGGATGTCCGCCGTCTTCCTCTTGTTCCCGCCGTAGGCATCCAGGGTCGCCATGATCAGGCGGTGCTCGACGTCTTCGATCGAGGCGCCCACCTGGAAGTGGAGGCTGCGGAGGATCCCAGAGTCGCCCCCCACCTCGCGCGGCAGGCAGCGCGGGCTGATCTCCTGGTCCGCCATGATGAAGGCGCGGTGGACCACGTTCTTGAGCTCGCGCACGTTGCCGGGCCAGGGATGGGTGCGCAGGCGGTCCATCGACTCCTCGGTGAAGCGCTTGGCGGTGCCCTGCCGCTCGTTGAGCTGGCCGAGGAAGAAGTCGGCAAGGAGAAGGACGTCGTCCGTGCGGTCGCGCAGCGGCGGCATGTGGATGGGGAAGACCTGCAGACGGTAGAGGAGGTCTTCGCGCATCTTGCCCTCGTTGACCGCCTTCTGCGGGTCGCGGTTGGTGGCCGCCACGACGCGCACGTCGACGTCCACCGGCTGGTCGCCGCCGATGCGCGCCACGGTGCCGGTCTCCAGCACGCGCAGCAGCTTGACCTGGAGCTCGATCGGCATCTCAGTGATCTCGTCCAGGAACAGCGTGCCGGTGTGGGCGCGCTCGAAGTAGCCCTTGTGGCGGCGGGCGGCGCCGGTGAAGCTGCCGCGCTCGTGGCCGAACAGCTCGCTCTCGATGAGGGTGGGCGAGATGGCGCCGCAGTTCAGAGGCAGGAACGGCGCCTTGGACCGCTTGCTCAAGTGGTGCAGCGTCTGCGCCGCCAGGTCTTTGCCGG
>Ga0247765_1001580_pt1 | contig 10290 bp, 9 predicted proteins | sample UWRJL106311C6_FD_179949 | JGI IMG/M metagenome (GOLD analysis project Ga0247765, IMG submission 179949) | Plant litter microbial communities from Arlington Agricultural Research Station in Wisconsin, United States - UWRJ-L106-311C-6 | ecosystem: Environmental > Terrestrial > Plant litter >... | reverse complement strand
TTGGCCACGTAGAGCTTGCGGCCGTCGGCCGAGAGGGAGAGGTCGCGCGGGTTGGAGCGGTCGAGCTCGGTGGCTCCGGTGGGGATCTCGGCGGTCTGCGTGAAGAAAGGCCCGGGATCGACGCGGAAGGCGCGCACCTGATCCTTGAACCGGTCGGTGACATAGAGGCGCGTGCCGTCGGCATTGAAGACCAGGTCCTCGCCGTAGAAGCCGGTGGGGAATTCGCCGATCAAGCGGTCGGTGGCCGTGTCGACGACGCTGGCGAAATTCGCGTACTGATTGATCACCACGAGGTAAGGCGAGGGATAGATGCGGCTGTTGAGCGGTGCCACCGCAGCTCCGACCGGATGGGTGCCGGTCGTCTGTCCGGTCGGCCGCAGATCGATCCAGGTGAGGACCGAGCGCCGGGCGGTGTCCACCACGCCGACGCGCCAATCGGGATAGCCCTCGCGCCCCGGCAGGGTGACGTAGAGCTTGCGGCCGTCCGGCGTCAGGGCGAGCGCGTTGGGCCAGCTCCGGAACGGCTGCTTGATGTGCGGCCAGTACTGCTTGCCGCTGTTGACCTCCGGATCGTTGGGATCGATGCGCGTGCCGGGATCCGGCCGGCCGTCGATGTAATCGGCGCCGAACAGGATCCGGGTATAGCGCTCCACCCCGGCGCGCTCTCCGGCCGCCTCGGCACCCACGAGGTTCTTCACCGGATCGGACGTCGGTCCGGTGATGATCCGCCCCCGGGAATCCGTCTTGACCGCTGTCGTGAAGAACCGGAGGTTGAACGGAGCCTCCGGTCCCGCGGGGGCGAGCACGCGGCGCTCGAACGGGTTCGAGAGGTCCCTGGTCGGCCCTTGAGCGCCCGCCCGGCCGACGATCAATCCGACCAGGATCATGACCAGGGGAAGAACGGTCAGGGATTCAGGGGTGAGAAGTCTGCGGAATCTGGGCTGGGGAGATTGTCGGCTCCTGGTTCGTGATGGCATAGGTCTCCTCCTGGTTGTGCCTCGTCATGAAGTGGAGACGGAGACACCGCGGCTCCGCTCCTGAAGGAGTGAGACAGGTGAGAGGGGGGACGGGAACAGTCGGCGCTGCGGTCGCGGCCGGTGATCCAGGAGGCGAAGGTAACTCCTCCTCCTCCTGCAAGGTGGTAGACTGGTGGCCGACTCGTCGGAGGAACCATGCGAACCGTCGGTGCCTATGAAGCCAAAACTCATCTGTCCCAACTGATCGAAGAGGTGACTCGCGGGCAACGAGTCGCGATCACCAAGAACGGCATGCCGGTTGCTCTGCTTGTCCCTGTGCCATCTACACAGAGGCCTGATGCCCGTGAGGTCATCCGCCAGTTGCGAGAGCTTCGCCGCGGAATCACTCTCGGTAGCCTCTCCGTCCGGGAGATGATCGAAGAGGGACGCCGGGGATGAAGAGGTTCGCCCTGGACTGCTCTCTGACGATGGCTTGGTGCTTCGAAGACGAAGCAACCCCTTATTCCGAGAGTGTCCTTGAGGCTTTGGCAGAGGGAGAGGCTTTCGTACCTCCCATCTGGTCCTTGGAGGTTGCCAACGTCTTGATGGTTGGGGAGAGGAAAAAGCGTCTGGTTCCGGCGCAATCTCTACGTTTCGTAGAATTGCTTGAGAATCTCCCGATTACGCTTGATGCAGAGGTTCGCCCGCTCGGCGAGCTCCTCGGGTTGGCTCGCGAGCAGGGATTGTCCTCGTACGATGCCAGCTATCTCGACTTGGCTGCTCGCGCTGGCCTGCCGCTGGCGAGCCTCGATGGCAACCTGCTGAAGGCGGCGGACCGCTATGGGGTCGCTCGGTTCAAGGCATCCTGAACGGTCTCGAATTTGTTCACGTCAAAGTAAAAACTCTCTGTAGCAATGCCTACTCGCGCGTGATCCCCACGCACCCCTGCTTCTTCAGATCCACCTTCCACAGACTGTCGTAGCCTTCGATCTCCAAGCCTTCCGTCTTCTTGATCCCGACCCGTTCATAGCAATCGGGCGTGGCGCCCAGCTTCACGAGGAGCTCTGGAATCGTATTCGAGTGGCCGACGATCAACACCGCCCGATCGTTGGCATGGTCGTGCACCAGATGCTCTAGAAAGGGCATCATCTCGTCGGGCCGGGTGGTGGCATCGTCGGCTTTCACGGGGATGCGAACGCGGTTGACGAGAGGCATCGCTGTCGCGAGAGTGCGGGTCGTGCGGCTCGTGTAGGCGGCGACGATGCCGGCATCTTTGAGCCGCTCGGCGAGGGCCTCGGCACGTGCGACTCCCGCAGGTGAAAGGGGGCGGAAGGAGTCGAGGTCGCGATCAGCCGGCCAGGGCTCGATTTTCTCGGCGTGGCGGACGAGATAGACGGTGTCCAGGGCGGCAGCGGGCGAGGCGAAGGCGAGGAGCAACAGCAGGACTGGTGTTAAAAACCTATACATTCGTTGTTCCATAGGAAGACGATAGCACGCGCGCGCGCCTCGGAGGGCCAAGGCTCGGCCAACATTGCAGCTTCAGGCGCAGTCTCTCGGCCCTAATCCATCTGCTTCCTCAACACCGTCGGAATATCGTAGTCGTCCACGTTCGACCAGTTCGGACCGAAGCCGTTGGGATCGTCGCTCTTCTGGCTGGCGATGGCCTTGCGGTAGAAAGGGATGTCCATGGGCGACTTGTCCGCCTCTTCGCGCTCGACGGCGGGGGCCGGGGTGTTGTTGTTGCTGCTGAAGACGGGGGCCGGCACGGGGCGGCTCATGCTCACCATGGAATGACCGCGCACGGGACGGTCGTCGATGCTGCGGTCGAAGCCGGTGGCGATGACGGTGACTTTCATCGCTTCTTCGAGCTGTGGATCGATGACCATGCCGGAGATGATGTTGGCGTCGGGATCGACCGCGTCGGCGATGATGCGGGCGGCTTCGGCGACTTCGTGCAGGGTGAGGTCGTGGCCGCCGGAGATGTTGATCAGCACGCCCTTGGCGCCCTGGATGGAGGTCTCCTCCAGGAGCGGCGAGGAGATGGCGCGCTGGGCCGACTCGATGGCGCGGTGCTCGCCCTTGGCGACGCCGGTGCCCATGAGGGCCATGCCCATGCCGGTCATGATGGTGCGCACGTCCGCGAAGTCGACGTTGACCTCGCCGGGGATGGTGATCAGGTCGCTGATGCCCTGGACGGCCTGGCGGAGGACGTCGTCGGCGATACGGAAGGCCTCGAAGAGCGGGGTGCCGCGCTCGACGAAGTTGAGCAGCCTTTCGTTGGGGATGGTGATCAGCGTGTCGACGGCGTTGCGCAGCTCCTCGACGCCGCGCTCGGCCTGCTGGAGGCGGCGGCGGCCTTCGAAGCCGAACGGCTTGGTGACCACGGCGACGGTGAGCGCGCCGATCTCAGCGGCGAGGGAGGCGATGATGGGGGCGGCTCCCGTGCCAGTGCCGCCGCCGAGGCCGGCGGTCAGGAAGACCATGTCGGCGCCTTCGAGCGTTTCGAGGATGCGCTCGGTGTCCTCCAAGGCGGCCTTGCGGCCGACGTCCGGGTCGGCGCCGGCGCCGAGGCCCTTGGTGAGGAGGCCTCCGATCTGGAGCTTGATGGGCGCGCGGCACTTGTTGAGCGCCTGCTGATCGGTGTTGGCGGCGATGAACTCGATGCCGCGGAGCTGAGCGTCGATCATGCGGTTCACCGCATTGCCCCCACCTCCCCCGACGCCGATGACCTTGATGCGGGCGGCCGATTCCACCGCCTCGTGAACGCGCAGTGTCGCCTCTTTGGCGGCTGCCGGAGCGTCCTGGTCGTCGAAAAGAATCATGTTGTACCCCCTTCTTGCGGGTTGAAGTGGTCTCAATTTCCTATCTCAAAGCAGATCAGAGAACATGCCGCGCAGGCTGCCCATCACGCCGCGCACGCTGAATCCGGCTTTCTTCTGCACCTTGGCCTGACTCTCCTCAGCCCCTTGAGCATAAAGGAGAAGTCCCGAGGCCGTGGACCAGGTCGGGCTGCTGATCACGTCGACCAGCCCGCCGAGGCCGCGCGGCAGGCCGTAGCGTACCCCAGCGTCGAAGATCTGCTCGGCGAGCTCCAGCAGCCCGTCGAGCTGGGCGCCGCCGCCGGTCAGCACGACGCCGCCGCGCAGCCCCTCGTCCGAGGCGTGCTTGAGCAGGTCCTCGCGCAGCAGATTGAACAGCTCCTCGGCGCGCGGTTGCAGGATCTCGCACAGCTCGCGCTTCGGCACGATCCGCGAGGTGCCGCCGGCCACGGTCGGCACGGCGATCCCTTCGTCGTCGGTGACCATGCTCGGCAGGCAGCACCCCTGCTTGGTCTTGATCCGCTCGGCTTCCGAGAACGGTGTGCGCAGCACCATCGCCAGGTCGTTGGTGAAGTGGCCGGCGCCGATCGGAGCGACGCCGCTGTACTGGATCTCCCCTTCCGAGAAGAGCGCGTACTCGGTCGTTCCGGCGCCGATGTCCACCAGCAGCACGCCCAGCTCGCGCTCGTCGGGCGAGAGGACGGCCTCGGCGGTGGCGAGCGGCTCGAAGACCATCTCCACGACCTCGATGCCGGCGCGGTTGACGCAGGTCAGGAGCGTCCGCGAGCGGGTGATGTTGCCGGTGACGAGGTGCACCATCACCTCGAGACGGGTGCCGAGCATGCCGAGCGGATCGTCGATGCCTCCCTGCTCGTCGACGATGAACTCCTGCGGCACGGCGTGCAGGATCTCGCGGTCGGAGGGCAGAGCGGCGGACTTGGCCGCGTCGAGCACCCGCTGGATGTCCTGGCGGGTGATCTCGCGGTCCTTGCGGGCCACGGAGACCATGCCGCGCGAGTTGACGCTGCGGATGTCGGCGCCGGCGACCCCCACGTAGGCGCGCGAGATCTCGACGCCGGCCATGACCTCGGCCTCCTCGCTCGCCTGTTTGAGCGCCTCCACCGTCGCCTCGACGTTGACGATGTTGCCTTTGCGGGTGCCCCGGTTGGGTGCCAGCCCCTTCCCGACGACCTCGATATTGCCCTTGTCGTCACGTTGGCCGATGAGCACCCCCACCTTTGAGGATCCGATGTCGATACTCACGAAGTAAGGTTCTGGTTTGGCCATGTCTGGACCCCCACGGAAAAAATTAAGTCTGGGCTCCGGCGCCGGCCGCCACAGCGCGGACAGGAGCCCCTGGTTGAACCACGATCCGCCGCGAAAAGCGCAGATCGACTGAATCGATGACTGGATACCGGCGCTGAAGCTCGGGCAACAGCTGCTGAAGACGCCGGATTTTGGGACCGACTTGGCCCTGCGTGACCAGGAGCGGAAAGGGCAGGGCGTCGGTGTGGAGACGGAAGTCCTCCTCCCCGAGCACCTCGATCTGCGTCAGGGCCGCCGCCCAGTCCGCCCTCTCCCGAGCCAGCTCGCCGGCCACTTCCAAAGCACTTCCCATGCCGTCCTGCACGGGATGGGAGAACGTCACTTCCAGCATGCCCGCCCGGCGGGCCTCCGGCAGGGAATCGACGGGGACGATGGGCCGCCCGTTCTCATCCGCATAGACGAGCCGGCCGCCGCTGCGCAGGAGGGCCACCGGCCGTTTTTCGGTCAGCTCGACACGCAGCCGGCCCGGCAGCTCCTTCTGGAGCTCCACCGCCTGCACCCAGGGGTTCTGCTGGAGCACGGCCGCCGCTTCGCCGAGCGGCAGGCGGACCAGGTTCCGCCCCTGGTAGGGCGCCAGGGCGCGCCGCACCCAATCCGGCTTGACACGCTGCGCGCCGCCTTCGACCACGACCTCCTGGAGCTGGAAGCGGCGCGAGGTGAGCACCCAGACGGTGACCCCGACGGGCAGCAGAACGACCAGGAGAGCCGCCGTCATGGGACGGAGGAGCAGGAGCAGAGGATTACGCCGGCGGCGGCGTAGCGGCCCGCCGCGGCGGCGGAAGTCGAGCACCCGCGCGGTTCCGTTCGGCACGCTCGTTCCGACGCCGGTCGCCGTCAAACCCGGCCCGCCGGGGAACAGGCCGGCCGCGTTGGCGGGCGGGAGCGGCGGCAGCGGAGACGCCGGCGGCAGCGGTGGCATGGGGCCGCGGATGATCGTGCCGGTCACGGCCTGGTCTCCTCGACGGGCGGCTCGACGAGCGCCTTGGCGAGGCGGTTCACGTCGCCCGCTCCCAGCGTGATCACCACGTCGCCCGGCCCCGCCTGGCCGGCGAGGAGCGCCGGAGCGTCCTCCCAGCGCGGGCAGTAGAGAACGCCTGTATGTCCCGCCCGCCGCGCCGCGTCGGCCACCAGCTCGCCGGTGACGCCGGGGATCGGCGACTCGCGGGAGGCATAGACGTCGTTGACCACGGCGAGATCGGCCCCCAGCAGCGCCTTGCCGAACTCCTCCGCCTGGTCGAGCGTGCGGGAGAACAGGTGCGGCTGGAAGACCGCCAGCACGCGGCCGTTCGGGAACGTCTGGCGCGCCGCGGCGAGCGTCGCCGCCACCTCCGTGGGATGGTGCGCGTAGTCGTCGACGACGGCGGCGCCCTGCCAGCTCCCCAGGTGCTCGAAACGGCGGTGCACGCCGCCGAAGCCGGCGATGGCGCGGGCGATGTCCTCGAAGGCGATGCGCAGGCTCAAGCCCACGCCGACGGCGGCGAGCGCGTTCAGCACATTGTGGCGGCCCGGCATGGGCAGATGGATCTCGCCGAGCGTGCCGGCGCGCAGGCTGCGCACCGTGAAGCGCGTGCCCCAGGCGCCCGGCTCGACGTCCACCGCCGACAGGTCGGCCCCCGACGAAAAGCCGTAGGTGATGATGCGGCGGTCGGCCAGGCGGGGCAGGATCTGCCGCACCAGAGGATCGTCCAGGCAGACGATCAGGCGGCCGAAGAACGGCACGCGGCCGGCGAACTCGACGAAGGCGTCCTGGATCGCGGCGAGATCCTTGTAGGTGTCCAGGTGATCGCGGTCGATCGTGGTGATCACCGCCGTCACCGGAGTCAAGCGCAGGAAGCTGCGGTCGAACTCGTCGGCCTCGGCGATCAGGTACTGGCTCTTCCCCAGGCGGGCGCCGGTACCCAGCAGGCGCAGGCGTCCGCCGACGATCACCGTCGGATCGAGACCCGTCTCGGTCAGCACCGTGCCGACCAGCGAGGTGGTCGTCGTCTTGCCGTGCGTCCCCGCGACCGCGATGCCGTACTTGAGGCGCATCAGCTCGCCGAGCATCTCGGCGCGCCGCACCACGGTGATGCCGCGCCGCCGCGCCTCGCGCACCTCGGCGTTGTTCTCCGCCACCGCCGAGGAGATCACGACGAGATCGACCCCCTCCAGATGCTCCGGCGAATGCCCCTGGTGGACGGTGACGCCGAGCTGCTGGAGCCGCTCGGTCACCTCGGAGAAGGCCTGGTCGCAGCCGCTCACCGTCAGCTCCGCCTGGTCGTAATTGATCAGGATCTCGGCGATGCCGCTCATCCCGGCGCCGCCGATGCCCACGAAGTGGATGCGCGAGAGGTCGGTGAACTGATTGAACATCAGGGCCGTCCTCCCGCGCTCTTTGCTTCGGCGAGCACTTCCAGACGGTCGGCGATGTCCGCCACCGCGCGCGGCCGGGCCAGGGAGCGGGCCGCCCGGCCCATGCGGTCCAGAGCCGGCATGGCTCCATCACCGCCGAGCAGCGCTTCGAGGCGGTCGCCGAGAAGACCGGGGGTCAGATCGGAGGACGGGATCACCTCGGCGGCACCGCTCTCGGCGAGGAGCTTGGCGTTGCCCATCTGGTGTCCCTGGGCGATGGCGAGCGGCAGCAGGAGCGAGGCGCGCCCGGCGGCGCAGATCTCGGCCAGCGTGATCGCCCCGGCGCGGGAGACCAGGAGGTGGCTCGCCGCCATGGCGCCGGCCACATCGTCCAGGAACGGCACGACCTCGACGCGGTCCCGATGGTCTGCACGGACTGCCGCCGCATAGGCCTGGCGCGTCTCGTCCAGGTTCTTCGCTCCGGCCTGGTGGACGATGCGCAGGGCCGGCAGACTCTCCAGCAGCCGGGCCGCCACGGCGGGCAGCGCCTGGTTGATCTGCTGCGCCCCCTGGCTGCCGCCGAGGACGAGGAGGCGTAGGCCGGCGCCCGCCGGCTGGATGCCGAAGAACGCCGCGCGCACCGGGATGCCGGTAACCCAGCAGGGGCACTTCAGCTCGTTGATCGTCTGCCGGTAGCCCACCGCGGCGCCGTTCGCGAAGCGCGACAGCCAGCGGTTGGCGACGCCGGCGTGGGCGTTGGGCTCCAGCAGGAGCACCGGCCGCTGCGCCAAGCGGGCGCCGAGGACGGCGGGCGCCGAAACGTAGCCGCCCGTCCCCAGGACCACATCGGCGCCGAGCCGGCGGATCAGGCCGGAGGCGGCGGAGGCCGAGCCGGCGAGAGTGGTGAGCGAGCGCACCTTGTCCACCAGGCCGCGCCCGACCAGCGGCCGGGCCGGCAGCGGATGGAACGGGATGCCGCGCTCGTTCACCAGACGCGCCTCCAGGCCCGCGGCCGAGCCGGTGAAGCTCACGCGCCACCCCCGAGCCGCCAGCTCCTCGGCCACCGCGAGCGCCGGGAAGACGTGCCCGCCGGTTCCGCCGCCGGCGAGGAGAACATGGAGTGGAGAGCGCGCATCGGTCGTTTTCATCCCTGCCGTCATCCGTGCTGGGACACGTTGAGCAGCACGCCGCAGGCACACAGGGTGACCACCAGCGACGAGCCGCCGTAGGAGATGAACGGCAGCGGAATCCCCTTGGTGGGGAACAGCGCCACGACGACACTGACGTTGATCAGCGCCTGGATCACCAGCACGCCGGTGAACCCCCAGCCGAGATAGCGGCCGAAGACATCCGGAGCCCGCAGGCCGGCCAGGATGCCGCGCCAGGCGAGGACGCAGAAGGCGGCCACCACCGCGAGAGCGCCCAGCATCCCCAGCTCCTCGGCGATGATCGAGAAGATGAAATCGGACTCCGGGTGCGGCAGGAAGTAGAGCTTCTGCACGCTCTGCCCCGCGCCGAGCCCGAAGACGCCGCCCGAGCCGACGGCAATGAGCGACTGCAAGGCCTGGAAGCCGTTCCCCAGCGGGTCCTTCTCCGGATCGAGGAAGGTGAAGAAGCGCTCGCGGCGGTAGGGCTCCATCCAGACCAGGACGAGGAGGAGCGGCGGCACCAGGGCGAGGGCCGGCACCATGTAGCGCCAGGAGAGGCCGGCGAGAAAGATCATCAGGAACGCCGTGGTGCCCAGGAGCACCGCCGTCCCCATGTCCGGCTCCATCAGGATCAGGGCGCCCAGCAGGGCGGTGAAGAGCACGGCGGGGAGCAGGAACGGGGCGCGGTTGATCTCCGTCTCCCGCTTCTCGATGAGATAGGCGAGGAACGGGATCAGCGCCAGCTTGGCCAGCTCCGAAGGCTGCAGCGAGATGCCGCCGAAGTGGAACCAGCGCCGGGTGTTGTTGAGTTCCGGCGCGAAGAGCACCGCGATGAGCAGGAACAGCACGCCGCCGAGGAGCGAATAGATCACGACCGGCCGGCGCAGCACCCGGTAGTCGACGTACATCAGCCAGATCATGAGGACCAGGCCGAGCCCCGCCGCCACCGACTGCTTGACGAGGAACGAGTTGAGGCCGAGGGAGGACTCCTTGGCCAGCGCGGCGCTCGCCGAGAAGACCATCACCAGGCCGAAGAACATCAGCAGGACGATGGTGGTGAAGAGCACCTTGTCAAAGGCCAGCTTTTTGGCCATCAGGGCCCTCCCAGGACAGCGCGCACCAGAGCCTGGAAGCTCTCGCCGCGGTGGACGAAATTGCGGAACTGGTCGAAGCTGGCGCAGGCCGGCGACAGCAGCACGGACTCCCCCGGCCGCGCCTGCTCCGCCGCCGAGCGCACGGCGCTCTCCAGGGTTTCCGAGCGCTCGAACGGAACCGTGCCGTCTCCCAAGGCCTGGGCGAATTCCTCCGCCGCCTCGCCGATCAGATAGGCGCGGCGCGCCTTCTGGCGCAGCAGAGGCGTCAACGACCCCAGGTCGGCTCCCTTGTTGCGGCCGCCCAGGATGATGTGAACGGTGCCGTCGGCGAATCCTTCGAGCGACTTCATCGTGGCGCCTGGATTGGTCCCCTTCGAGTCGTCGTACCAGGTGACGCCGTCCTTCTCGCCGACCGTCTCCATGCGGTGCGGCAGCCCCTTGAAGCCGCGGAGACCGGCGCGGATCTCCGCCGGCTCGGCGCCGATGGCGCGGGCGAGGAGAGCGGCGGCCATGGCGTTCTCCAGGTTGTGCACGCCGGCGAGCGGCACGTCGGAGGCGGCGAACAGATCGGTGTCCGGCTCTCCGGGAGCGGTCTCGATCCCCCGGCCGTCCGCGC
>Ga0247765_1001579_pt1 | contig 10292 bp, 4 predicted proteins | sample UWRJL106311C6_FD_179949 | JGI IMG/M metagenome (GOLD analysis project Ga0247765, IMG submission 179949) | Plant litter microbial communities from Arlington Agricultural Research Station in Wisconsin, United States - UWRJ-L106-311C-6 | ecosystem: Environmental > Terrestrial > Plant litter >... | reverse complement strand
AGGGCAACCTTTTGACCTTCGTGATCTCTGTGCAAAGCCCACTGTAGTCACCCTGTTACAGGGCATAGACCCCTGTATCTCTGCTTGTTACAGCAGGTTGGTCTGCTGATCTTAGCTTCCTTTGACCTCGTCTCGGGCAGTCATCGTACCCTCAAAGCCTTCCGCTGCGCCCGTTACAAAGGACTCACCCCCTTGTAACCTCCTGTACTGGACCTCACTGAGACCAGTCAGGCCACACAAATTAACAGAAGCATCCCGATACGAATATTAAGCGATACGCCCGCCGCTAAAGCGAGTTAGTCGAGCCTAATACCGCTTTCTCGGAAATAGCTAACGACGGCGTGGAACCGCTAAAATCGTTAGCTACCTACGCAAACTACCTAAAGATAATTAAGGCCCACCTTAACGGGGCCCGCTATTAGCTTTTAAAGCTTAGTTTACTAGATGATGTGAACTTTACAGTTGCGTAATTAAACGATACTTACGAACGAAAAGGCCAAGTGGCTTTCCCATTTACGCTAATAACTAAAAGCGGTAAATAAACGTTTACTATTAATGTCACGGCACCAAAGGACGCAATGCGTAAACACCACAAAAAGTGGAACGTTGTGCAGTCAGGGCACTGCACCGTAGTCCTTCTACATCTAGTTGCAGCCGCAGGCAGGCAGCATCACGGTGCCGTGACAATTAACGGATTTATTAATTTTGTTACGTTTAAAAACCTATATAAGTAGTAACCCGAGGCGTTATTCGATAAGATACGTTAGTAAGTATTAATAATAATTAGTTACTAAATACAAACCAAGGACCTATATTATATTTACTGTAATTTAGATACAAATTTATTAGTACTTAACTAGTAGGCTTAGTATTTCGGTAGCATAATAAAAAAGAATATAAAAGAGAAACGAGAAGCTGACGATTTGGAAGGTGATAACGAGGCCAAAATAGATCAGGCTATCGCTACCTTAAAAACCAAAGATAAGGAAATCTAGGGATTGTAATTAACCATTAACTACTTAGCCAATTAACTCTAATAGTAATCTACCACTACTAGTAATATATAAGGTACGGCCTTAACTTACTAGTAGTTAGGTAAGGTCCCAGACCCCCCGGTCTTTTATAATAATACTACTAAAGATATTATCCCATTCGATACTTAGCTACGTAAAATACGTAATAAATTAGATATTAATTCTAATTATTTCCTTTCCAATAAAGCCAAAATGGCTTATATCAAGGGACGCCTAGGAGGTAATACCTCCGTTAATCTTTAATTATACCTATATAATTTTTATCCGAATAAAATTAACTCGTTAGAGAAGTTATTAATATATTTATACAATAAATATTACCACTATATAGCATCCGAGGAGGCCCTTAAGGAATTTAACGACTTAAGAATGCAGCCGGGCGAGTCTTTCCAGGACTTTAAAAACAAATTTATCCACTTAACCAGAGAATATAATAAGCTACGCTTTAAATAAAAATACGAGTTAAAACGCCGGCTAATCGCGTTTATACAAATTAACCTAACAGATACTTACCTCGACCCTAAAATCGACTTTAAAACCTATTATCGTTAAACTACCGAGATGCAACACTTATAGCAACAGGTTAAGAAGAAAAATAAGGTAAATAAAATAAAAAAATACCGCAACTAAGACGATTAGAAGCTAATTAGGCGCTACTAGTACAGCGGGATACCAAAACCGCCCCACCCAAAATAATACAAGTAACTAGAATCGTCGTACGTTTAATAATTAAGCCTTATGCGTACCATTCGCTACCATCCCGAAGATAATACCTAAGGAAATGCGAAAGAAGATTCTTAAAAGCCGCTGCTTCTACTATAACGAAAAGGGCTATACCGCTCGCAACTATCCAAAGGTCGGGTAATAATAAAATAATTAAAATGCTTAGGTAGCCGCTATTATGGCCCAGTTTGGATACGGAAAGGATTAGGAGGATATTTCGAAAATAATTAAAAAATTGGAAAACTAAACACCTTGGGAAATAAGGACTCCCGCTTAAGGAGAGTAGCGGAACTTGGCATTATACAGTATAAAGGTTAAAAACTAATTAATAAGGACTTTTTAGCTAATTACCTAAATAATACGCTTTTTGTAATCTCTAATACCCTAATTAATAATAGATTATTTTTAAATACCTATAATACCTAACCCGATTTAGGAGTAGAAGGATACCTATTTATTAGCAGAAAATTTGTATAAATACTAGTTTTTCGATTGGGTTTCCAAAGGGTAGAAGACTTTAGACCCCGTCTAATCGGTAGGTTCGATAAAGATCCCTCTTATACCCAATAAATAATAAAAGCTATTATCAGTTATATAAAGATAAATAGACGGATTATTCGGGGAGAAACCTTCCTTATTATCAACAGTATTTACAAGGTAACGCTAGGGAGAAAATGGTTTACGGAATATAATATTTTTATCAACTATAAGGAACGACGGCTTATTTTCCCCAACAATTAGAAACCGGACGCTTACTACGACCGGACCATATATCTTAACAAAACTGTTGAAATTACAGCCCAGTTACCCTGTAGCTACAGCACCCTTGGGTGCTGTAGCCTAGTTAATCTACTGCCCTGGGAGTGCTGCCGACTGCACTATGGCAAAGTACAGTCACCACAACCACGGGGAGTTGGTATTGTGGTTCAGGGGGGCTGCCAAGCCCCCTAGACCCACTGGAACCCACTAGAACCGACGGGGAGTTCCAAAAACCCACCACCTGTAGGCTTAGCCTACAGGGGTAAACCCACCACCACTATTACGTCAGCACAACCAACTCGTTGCCCTAAAATCCTTTAGATTCCAACGCCAACGTAAGCACTTTTCCCTCTATAGTATAGGCTTTCCTTTTATATTTTAGGGCCCTCACCCCCTGTAAAGTTGACCCACACCCACTAAGGGCCCTATAAAGAACCATCTCCCCTCCTGTATTTCTGGTATCTGATTCTTTTCCTTTCTTCTACCTTAAGCAAAATAGTTTATATATAGCCTTACGGCAACCTTTTGACCTTCGTAATCTCTATGCAAAGCCCACTGTAGTCACCCTATTACAGGGCATAGACCCCTATATCTCTGCTTGTTACAGCAGGTTAATCTACTGATCTTAGCTTCCTTTAACCCCGTCCCGGGCAGTCATCGTACCACCAAAGCCTTCCGCTGCGCCCGTTACAGGGGACTCACCCCCTGTAACCTCCTGTACTAAACCTCACTGAGACCAGTCAGGTCACACAATTTAACAGTAACAAATTCTACTACTAATACTACTCCTTAACCTTTAATGGTAGTATTACTATAGTAGATTTTAACGCTATTTTTAACGCTTTAATAAGCCATTTTAACGCTTAGGGAGTTGTAATTGCGGAATAAGACCAAATTAACTATTATTTTAACGTTTTAAAACCCTAATTCCCGCAATAGGCTAAACGTTCTAGGGTATTACTACAACGAGATTAGTAAATTATAAACGCTAATACTAGGTTCTAAAGGCTACTTAGTACCCTTACCCTCCTATATTTTTAAAAGGACCTACTTACTAAAACCTGGAATCCTAGTACCTTTTTAATATATATTTTAACTATATTACAAGCTAATTGGAAAAAGTTTAAGGAGCCTAAATAAGGTTTCGGAGGAGGTAAAGGCTAATAATAAGGCAAGTTAGGAGCCTCGTAAAGCAACTCCAGGCTTAGGGAAATTAGGAATTTGAAGAAATAGGGTAGTTCTAGTAGTAGGAGGGCGTATAATAGTAATACCTTTAGTACGGAAGATACCTTTAAAGGTATTGATGAAACTTATGAAACTAGTATTATTTTTAATAGTTAGGGGGAACCAGTTGCTATAGAAAAGGCCTTCCCCATTTACTATAACCTTAACCAAAGTACTATACTTAGTACTGAACCTACTGACCTTAATAATACCTTTAGTAAACCGGATACCCTAATAAACCCTAAACCCCCTATTAATAACCCCCCTGAGCCCCCTATAATTAACCTTTTTACAAGGGGTAATCCTATTAAATAGTAGTTTTTTAATATTAATTTTATAGTATATATTTATATTAATAAGGCTTTATTTACAAAGCTACGTATTAAAAAATTGGCTATAATACGTATTAAAAGTAGTTTAATATAGCTTTAGGGTATTGGAATAGTTAAATTTAAGCCTTATACTAATACTATTAGGGGTAGGCCTTAGTATAGCACCATCGTACTAAAAAAGTGCCTTTATGTTCCAACCTTCCCCGTTAATATTATTAATAGCTATCGCCTTTACAATTTAAGGGGTATATTTATTAAAAATAAGTTTTATAACGTTTTCAGAAAGCTTATTACCCTATTGGACTTTAAAGGTTCAGGCTTTTATATCCGGTTACGGGGGTTATAACTTCCTAAAACCAATTATATTTAATAAAATTATAAAAGTATCTAATATTACTACTTATTTAAAAACTAACCTAAAGCCCCTATTATAATACTACTTATTGTAAAGGGGGTAACCCCCTTCTTAGTATACTATAATAGGGCTTAAAGGGGTCCTTTAGTAGTAATAATCGAGGTGGTTAAACTTTAGTACGTTCGTTTAAGCCATATAGGGCTGGACCTTTTAAGGAAGACCGCTTTAGTTATTAAAGGAATACCCGATTTTAGTAATATATACCTTAAATATATAGCTTGTAAAAGCTATAATACCGTTAAACTACTACGCTAACCCTCCTTTAAAGTTGGTATTAACCCTTTTAATACGTTAGGGCGGATAGAGGGGGATATATTCGTAATCCGCCCTATATCCCTAAACAATAAACCCTATAGGCTTATTTTAGTAGATTGGAAAACCTATTTTAAAATTATTAGGTTTTTAAAATTTAAAAATAAAATTATTATAGAAGTAAAGGTTGCTATAGAGGAGATTAATAATACCTTTAAGCGCTATTTAGCATATTTATATTACAATAAAGGTAAGAAAATTAGTAAGTTTAGGCTTTACTTACGTAAAAAGGGTATTGTTTTCTCGGAATCTAGCCTTTACGCGTATAATTAAAACGGCCTAACTAAACGTACTATACGGGTGGTTTTAAAACACCTTAGGGCTGTAATGGTTGCTTTAGGGCTTTTATCTTCCCTATAGGGATACGTTATAAGCCCTATAGTTGAATTAGTTAATAGGATAGCAAATACTACTAAGGAGCTTACCCTATACCAGCTCTTCCTCAATAAGTTAATGCCCCTATAGGCCCCTTATATCCCGGACCTTTCCAATTACAGGGCTATAGGTGCCGATTATATAGTATTGGTCCCCCCTGAGAAACGTGTCCAGTCCCAAAAGCTTGCTCCCAGGGGCGTTTAAGGCAGGTTACTAACTATATTAGGCACCCAAACCTACCTGGTTTAGCTTAGCCAACGGAAGGTTATTCAAACCAGCTTTATCAAATTATATAAGAACCCTTCTACCCACCTACAGGGGCCCCGGGGCCCAACCAACGCCCTGGACCTCCCGGATACCACTAAAGATTGTGACGGTAGGCACGTAATTCACGAGATTGATGCGCGATAGCGTAGCCCAAAAGCGTTAATTTAAAGCTAAAGAAGAAAAAGAAAAAGAAGGAGAGAATTTATAAGCTATGGAATTCCCTTGGTAGGTAGTAGGGTTAGTGGGTCTTAATTGCCAAGGCGGTGTGGGCTGGCAATTGACCACTCCTGCGCACTGGTCGCGTGGGGCAATACCCAGGTCCCAGCCCCCATACCGTCACAAAGATACGGAAAACCAGTACCCTAACCATAATGGCTCTCCCCCCGAGGCGCCCACTAAGTTCGCCCCACCAGCAGCACTACCACGCAAACTGGTTTAGTTACCCGCAGCGACCCCTAAGCCCTCCAAGTCCCCTATAGGAGATAAACTCAGGTCTATTATAGTAGAAGTCCCAATCCCACAGGCTACCAAAACCCAGCGAGAGGAATTTAAACGAGTAAAAGTTAAGCCTATAAATACCACGGCGGACCTAATCAACTACCTTATTAACAAAACTACTAAACAAACCAAACCTAGTAGCTACTATAACCCCTTTAAACTTACTAAAAACTCAGAGCCTAAGTCCTTTAAGCAAATCCTAAGGCACCCCCTAAAGGACTAGTAATTAGTAGCATATTTTAAAAAGATATAGTAACTATTAACTACTAAAACCTTTTATTTTATTAAGTAATTTAAAACCAAAAAGCTACCTATTACTACTAAACCGGTTACCAAACTAAAAAAAAATACCCAAGGTAAGGTTACCAAGTTCAAGGTCCGGTTAGTAGCTAAAGGGTTTTAATAGGCCCCTAAAGTCGACTTTAGGGAGACCTTTGCAGCTACTATAATACCGTTAACCTAGTAAATTATACTAATACTAACTACTATTAAGGATTAGGAAATTAAATAAGTAGATTTTATAGGAGCCTTTCTAAATAATAAGTTAGATATAGAGTTTTATATCGAGATCCTTAAAGGCCTATATAAGTTTAATCTTAGTAATCCTAAGGTACTAGACCTTTTAAAGCAATACAATTAAAACCCCTCTAAAAATTAAATTATACTACTAGGCAAGGGATTTTATAACTTAAAACAAGCCTCGCACCTTTAATAATAAAAGGTTACAAAATTACTAAAAATACTAGACTACAGCCCTTTTACTAGTAACGTAGCTACTTATTATAATATAGTTTACAAAATTATAATAATTACCTACGTTAACAATTATCTCCTTATCGGGCCGTTTACAACTAAAATTAAGGTACTAAAGGTTTAACTTAATTAGGTATATAATATAAAGGACCTAGGCCCTGCCTGTTACTTCCTAGGGGTCGAGATCCACCGCAACAGGGTACGCCACCTTCTGTAGGTTAACTAAAAGGCCTATATCGAATAGGCTGTTTAGTATTTTAAACTTAACTATAATAAACCAATTACCCCTTTCTCTCCAGGACTTACAAGGCCTAACCCCTTTTCCAAGCCCCTAAATACTATTAAAATCCAGTTATTTTAGTAACTCGTTAATACTACTATATACGCCATAGTTTAAACTAGGCCGGATATAGCGTTTACAGTATAATAACTTTCCCACCAGTTACAGCAACCTACTATTACCTACCTTAAAGTAGCAAAGAAGCTTTTTAACTACTTATTTTCCAACGTAAACCAAAGTATTTATTTTAGCACCTTTACTAATCTTACCCTTATAAGATATATTAATAGCGATTTCGCAGGGTGTAAAACCACTATAAAATCGACTTACGGCTACCTATTTATAGTAGGTGGAGGATTAATTAGCTGGAAATTAAAGAGGTCATTTATAGTAACCTACTCGACCTTAAAGGCTAAGTTTATAAGGCTTATAAAGGGTAATAAAAAAGTAATCTGGCTTTGGAGGTTATTTTCTAAACTAAAGCGCCCTATATAGGGACCCGTTCTACTAATAAAAGATAATAAGGGCGCTATAAATACAGTATATAACCTAAAATACTATAACCGTATAAAGTATACCCTTTTAAAATACCAGGGGGTAAAAAAAAACGTTATAAAAGGTAATATTACTGTAACGTACGTACCTATAAGGAAGATACTGGTAGATAGGTTGATCAAAGCCCTAACCCCAGCCAAATATAAGTAATTCCTTAAGTTGTTAAACCTCTCTAGGCCCTGTGGATTCCAGAAGGGGTCTATCTCGAATTAAGAGGCGTACTAGGGCTTAGGGTTGTAAAGGGGGTATTGAAATTACAGCCCAGTTGCCCTGTAGCTACAGCACCCTTAGGTGCTGTAGCCTAGTTAATTTACTGCCCTGGAAGTGCTACTGATTATATTATAGCAAAGTGCAGTTACTACAATTACGGGGAGTTAATGTTGTGGTTCAGGGGGGCTGCTAAACCCCCTGGACCTACTGGAACCTACTAGAACCGACGGGGAGTTCCGAGGACCTACTACCTGTAGGCTTAGCCTACAAGGGTAGACCTACCACCACTATTACGTCAGTATAACCAACTTGTTGCCCTAAAATCCTTTGGATTCCAGTGTTAACGTAAGCACTTTTCCCTTTGTAGTATAGGCTTTCCTTTTGTGTTTTAGGGCCCTTACCCCCTGTAAGGTTGACCTATACCCACTGAGGGCCCTATAAAGAACCATCTCCCCTCCTATATTTCTGGTATCTGATTCTTTTCCTTTCTTTTACCTTAAGCAAGATAGTTTATATATAGCCTTACGGCAACCTTTTTGACCTTCGTGATCTCTGTGCAAAGCCTACTGTAGTTACCCTGTTACAGGGCATAGACCCCTATATCTCTGCTTGTTACAGCAGGTTGGTCTGCTGATCTTAGCTTCCTTTAACCCCGTCCCGGGCAGTCATCGTACCACCAAAGCCTTCCGCTGCGCCCGTTACAGGGGACTCACCCCCTGTAACCTCCTGTACTGGACCTCACTGAGACCAGTCAGGTCACACAATTTAACAGCTGTAAAGGACGTATACGAGGATCCCGTTACTACGTATAGCAAGAACACCTACCCTTCCCTTTACTGTAAAGTACGCTTATGGGAATCCCGTTACCGTAAAAGGTAAAAATACCCATCCTTCCCTTTATCAGTAAGTACACATACGAGGATCCCGTCATTACGCAAGGCGAGGGCGCTAGCCCTTCTCTTTTTATTATAGCAAAATATCACTATTGCTAAATATATATACCCCTAGTTACAAAGTTACCTAGGAGAATTTATACCTCCCTTCCCAACGCTGTAATATACGGGTATCGCAAGCCTTTCCCGTAACCGTTATTGCCATAAATTCTATTATCCCGTCGGAACCGTAGTTCCTTACCTAATTACGTGTTTTTTTAACATATTTACTCTTCTTCGCCTTATTTAATAAACCCTTAGACTTCTTAGGTACCTTATTACCCAGCTTGGGAAATACCTTACGCTTCTTAGTAAAGGGTTCCGTAGTTTTCTTAACTACTTTAGCAAACCAAAATTAGTAAAGATGTAATGTTTACGAGTAGGGTAGCGAACCGCGGTTAAATAGCTGGGTATTGCTCTTGCGAGGTGTAACCTTAACTTTTCCCGGCGTAGCGCTCTTTAGGGCGGTTACCTTAATTGGTATAGCGGGGGTAACAACAACCGTTATCGCCTTCTTACTGTAGGTAGCGGTCGTTTTCGCCTTCTCCTTATTAGTAGCGGGAGACGTCTTGGCATTATTACCTAACACCTTATCGCTCGACTCCGTAGCCTTAGACTCGGACTCGCTAAAGGATAAATCCGTTGAGGTGGATTAAACCTCGGACTTGTCGGAGCCCGGCTGGTAGTTGGTAGCGAACTTCTCGTTATTAAAGACTACAATTATTAGTAAGTAGGGGAGGAGTAGGATTGCGTACTTACCCATCTTTACGATTTTAGTAGTATGCGATAGGGCTAGGCCGTCCGATTTATAATTCTTAACATTACGATAAAAATCGTGGACGAGGGTAAGGGTCTCCTTATTGGTAACAACGATAGGAGCCATGTTGGGTGAGCTGAGGGATCAAATTGACAAGTGGCAAGATGTTTGTTTTCTTTGCGTTGCGCTAAAGAAGTGCGATGTGGAAGGTAGGGTTGCTGTAAGGTTTGTGTGGCGACCGTTTTCAAAGTCGTGGGGAAAAAAAGGCGGGGTGCAGTAGCGCGGGCTGAGCCGCTGCCACTGCAGGTGGCGTGGTCTGTGCCTGGGTCGATGCGGGGCGCCCCGCAGTCCGGTTTCCTCTCGGTATTCGCAACCTGCCCTTCGATTCCATCCTTCCTTCCTTGCGCGCAATCACAATATCCGGCGAACATGGCACGCACGAAGCAGACAGCACGCAGAAGCACCGGTGGGCGCATCAAGACAAAATATCTCGCTTCCAAGGCCCGTCGCGTCGAGCCGAAGCAAACCACAAATGTGCGCCGCCGCAACAAATCCGGTACTGTTGCCCTCCGTGAGATCCGCAAATACCAGCGGTCAACTGAGCTACTTATCCGCAAACTCCCGTTTGCGATACTGGTACATATGAATAGCAGAAGCCACTTGACGTGTCTAACTACTCGAGGCTAGGTTCGCGAGATTGCCCAAGACATCAAGATCGGATTGCGCTAGGAGCGAACCGCTCTCGGTGCCCTCCAGGAAGCAACGGAGACGTACATTGTCGAGTTTTTGGGGGAAGCGCTTTCCCTGACGATCCATCGGCAGCGGGTTACGCTTATGCAGGTAAGCTATCGCACCTGCCCCCCCCC
>Ga0247765_1001577_pt1 | contig 10302 bp, 9 predicted proteins | sample UWRJL106311C6_FD_179949 | JGI IMG/M metagenome (GOLD analysis project Ga0247765, IMG submission 179949) | Plant litter microbial communities from Arlington Agricultural Research Station in Wisconsin, United States - UWRJ-L106-311C-6 | ecosystem: Environmental > Terrestrial > Plant litter >... | reverse complement strand
CCGATCGCGACGCCCGAACCGACCCGTTCCGCCTCCACGGCCTCCCGCACCGCCGGCATGACCTCGGCGGAGAACTTCTGCAGCGTCGCCGGGTCGTCGCCCATGACGATGAAGGTCGCGATGCCGTCTTCGAGTGCCAGCGCGGTGAGCTCCTCGACCCACTGCTCGCTCGGCCCCTGCAGCCGTCCGCCATTGCGGGCGGCGAATGCACCCCCGACGTTCAGCAGGCGGCGCACCTCCCGCGGATCACGCCCCGCCTCCTCCGCCGCGGCATCGATGGCGGCATTGCCCCGGGCGAGGTCGCCCGGCTTCAGGTGGGGCAACGACGGCAGCCAGCCATCCGCTTTCCTCCCGGTGAGACGCAGCATGCGCGGCTTCAGCGCGCCCAGCCAGATCGGGATGTCGCGACTCGGCGCCGGCCCGCGCTTGGCGCCATGCAGCTGGTAGTAGTCCCCGTCGAGCCGCAGAGTAGCGCGATCATCCGTGTTCCAGATGCCCCGGATGACGTCGATCGCCTCGCTGAGCGCGTCGACGCCTTGGCCCGGGGTGAGCTTACGACCGCCCATGGCATCGACGGCGTCCCAGAAGGCTCCCGCGCCGAGCCCCAGGTCGAAACGGCCGCTCGAGAGCAGGTCGAGACTCGCGGCAGAGCGGGCGACGACGGCGGGTGGTCGCAGCGGGAGGTTGAGCACGTTCGGGGCGATGTGGATGGAGCTGGTCGACGCCGCCACCCAGGTCATCAGGGTCCAGGTGTCGAGAAACGACGGCTGGTACGGGTGGTCCTGGAAGGTGACGAGGTCGTAGCCGAGCGCTTCGCTGAGCTGGGCGAGCTGCACCGGCGTCTGCGGGGAGGCGGCGGACGGGGTGACGAAGGTTCCGAACTGGAGCGGCAGACCGTAATCAGGCATGGGTCAAGTGTCATCGCACGGCAGACCGCTGGCAATCTGGTCGTTAGTGACTTACATTAGGTGAGTGACTAACCTGCAACTCTCCACCGACCTCCGCAATATCGACCTGCAGCACATCAATGACGACGAATGCCATCGCTTTCAGGGCACCATGGAGCTGATCGGCCGACGCTGGAGCTCCGCGATCCTGCTCGCCCTCACCCGAGGGGCCGAGCGATTCTCCGAGATCCGCGCCGTCATACCGGGGCTGTCGGACCGCCTGCTCTCCCAGCGCGCCAAGGAGCTGGAGGGCGCGGGCCTGATCGAACGGCGGGTTGTCGCCTCGACGCCCGTGCAGATCAGCTATCACCTCACGCAGCGCGGAGCCGCCCTGATGGAATCGCTCCAGCCCCTCGCACGCTGGGGCCAGCAGTGGGGCGACGCGCCGCGCTAGCGCGCTACTCGCGGTCGACGACCGCCAGGGCACGGATGCGTTCCACCAAAGCGGGCAGCTCATCGTCGGTGAACGGGATGCCCGACTCCGTCAGGCGCTCGCGCAGCAACTTCGTCGGCCTGCTCTCGTCCCAGACCACCATGTCGGCCGCGACCTGCTCCACGATGCCGTCGATCTTCTGCTGTCGCGTCGCGCTCTCGCTGCCCGCCTCGACCGGCTCGCCCTGAACATCACTGCTTGACATGGAACGCCTCCGATGAGCTGGGAGCGGGACGACACCGCGTCGAACCGCGTCCCCTCATCGTAGAACGTCGTCACGGTGCGGGAGGAGCGCTCTCCGTCGGGGTGGGCGTCGGCGTCGGATCCTCAACGAAGCTATCCCCCGCCGCCTTCACGATCGCGGCGGCGAAGTCACTCGACTTGCTCAGCGAGCCGGTGTACTTCAGCCCGTTCACGATCACGGTGGGGGTACCGGAGACCTTCTTGACGTTGCTATCGGCGATCGGTCCGGTGGTGGCGCGCGCGGTGGCGGCGTTCACCCACGACTTGAACGATTCGTCCGTGATGCAGTCGGAGATCGCGGGGAGCTCGGTGGGCTTGGCCTCCCGGGCCAGCGCGACGATCTGGCGGTCGGTGAGCCCGGCCGAGTTCTCCTTCGGCTGGTGCGCGAACAACAGCGCGTTGAAATCGAAAAAGCTGTTCGGCGAGTAGTTGGCAACGCAGGCCGCGGCATTGGCGGCACGGGTGGAGTACTTGGCACCCTGCGAGAACCGGTCGAAGATCGCGATCGGATGGATCTCGAGCGTCGCCGCGCCGCTGCTCACCCAGGTCTTCAGCTGGTCGGCGTTGGCCTTCTCGAAATCGCCGCAGATCGGGCACTGGTAGTCGAGGTACACCTGCACAGCGATGACGTCTTTGGCGTTGTCCTTCGACGGCGTCGGCTTCTCCTCCGGTGCCAGAGCGGGAGAGGTGACGACTTTGAACTTCTGGCCGATCTTGATGCCATCGCTCTGCATGTTGCGCGGCCCGGGAGCGGGCTTGGGCACGCTTCCGACGACGACAGCGGAGACGATGGCGACCACAGCGACCACGGCGACGGCGATGCCACCGCGGATCAGCCACCGGTTGCGACGGTCCTTCTTCTTGTGACTGGCGCGCAGACTGCGGGCCTTGTCACGGGCGACGCGGCGTCGTTCCTCGGGCGTGAGGCCGTCGTCATCCGTGCCGTCGACACCGGGCGTGGTGCCCTCGGCATCGTTTCCGTACGTCATCGAACCTCGCTTGAATCGGGTGGAGTAAAGGACCGCGCCGTGCAGATGATCTAGCGCAAAAACCTTCTAGAGCGTAGACGCGCAGTCTGGGAAGTGTCTAAACGAATGCTGGACCGCCGGTGGTCGGGCGCGCAAGAAATGGCTTGGCGGCCCCGCGTTCGGGTGTCATAATGACGGGGCACCACCCCATCCATTCACTACGGATCGTCCGGCACGTACCTGCCGGTGAAGGAGCTAGTACCGCTATGGCATCTGTCACTTTTGACAAAGCTACCCGCCTCTACCCGGGCTCGTCCCGCCCCGCTGTAGACGCACTCGACCTCTCTGTCGCCGACGGCGAGTTCCTCGTTCTCGTCGGCCCCTCGGGCTGTGGCAAGTCCACGTCGCTGCGCATGCTCGCCGGCCTCGAAGAGGTGAACGACGGCAACATCCTCATCGGTGACCGCAACGTGACGGATGTCCCGCCGAAGGATCGCGACATCGCGATGGTCTTCCAGAACTACGCCCTGTACCCCCACATGACCGTCGCCGAGAACATGGGCTTCGCGCTCAAGATCGCCGGCGTCAGCAAGGAAGAGCGCGCCGTCCGCGTGCTCGAGGCCGCGAAGCTGCTCGATCTGGAGCCCTACCTCGGCCGCAAGCCGAAGGCGCTCTCCGGTGGTCAGCGTCAGCGCGTCGCCATGGGCCGCGCCATCGTGCGCCAGCCGCAGGTGTTCCTCATGGACGAGCCGCTGTCGAACCTCGACGCCAAGCTGCGCGTTCAGACCCGCACCCAGATCGCGTCGCTCCAGCGCCGCCTCGGTGTCACCACCGTCTACGTGACCCACGACCAGACCGAGGCGCTCACCATGGGTGACCGCATCGCCGTGCTGAAGGACGGCGTGCTGCAGCAGGTCGGCACCCCGCGCGACCTGTACGCGAACCCGAAGAACGTCTTCGTGGCCGGCTTCATCGGCTCGCCCGCGATGAACCTGTTCAGCGCAGACCTGGTAGAGGGTGGCCTCAAGTTCGGCACCGCCGTCGCGCCGCTCCAGCGTTCGACCATGGCCGCCACCACCGCCAACAAGGTGACCATCGGTGTCCGCCCCGAAGACCTCAAGGTCTCCGACACCGGCGAGGGCCTCAAGGTCGCGGTCGATGTCGTCGAGGAGCTCGGCGCCGACGGCTACCTGTACGGCCACACCGACGTCGACGGCTCGCGCGTCGACATCGTGGCTCGCGTCGATGGACGCCAGCACCCGAACGCCGGCGACACCGTCTTCGTTCTGCCGCACGCGTCGCACATCCACGCGTTCGACATCGAGACCGGTGAGCGCCTGAGCAAGGCAGTCGCCGACTAGTCGCACTATTGCTGCAGTGATGCGGGCGTCGAGTTCTCGTCGCCCGCATCACCGTTTAACCCGCACAGTCACCTCAACCCGCACAGTCAACCAGCACAGTCAACCAGCACGGTTCGCGAGCTCCGGCCGCGTGCGAGACAATCAGGGGTGGGAGTCGGCACGATCGCCGGCATCGCACCACGGCATCCGTAAGGCGTTTCACCATGAGCGGTTCTCTCAACATCACCTCGGCCACCGTCGACCCGGCGTTGCTCGACCTGCCCTGGAACCTGCCCCTCGACCTCTGGCCCGACAGCGTCATCGCATCGCTGCCGAAAGGGATCTCGCGACACCTCGTGCGCTTCGTGCACCTGAGCGGCTACGTGATCGCCATCAAGGAAACCTCGGCGGAGCTCGCCCGGCGCGAGTACGACATGCTGCGCACCCTGCAGAAGCTCGACGTTCCCTGTGTGGAACCGGTCGCGGTGATCACCAACCGCACCAGCGATGACGGCGAAGAGCTCAATGCGGTGCTGGTCACGCGACACCTCAAGTTCTCGCTCCCCTACCGCGCGCTGTACTCGCAGACCCTGCGGCCCGACACGGCGACCCGCCTCGTCGATGCGCTGGCGGTGCTGCTGGTGCGACTTCACATCATCGGCTTCTTCTGGGGTGACGTCTCGCTGTCGAACACCCTGTTCCGTCGCGATGCCGGCGCCTTCGCCGCATATCTGGTCGACGCGGAGACCGGCCAGCTCTACAACGGGCTCTCCAACGGTCAGCGCGAGAACGACCTCGAGATCGCCCGGGTCAACATCGCCGGCGAGCTGCTCGACCTCGCCGCCGGCGGTCGCCTCGACGAGGAAGCCGACCCGGTCGAGGTGAGCAACGGCATCGTCGCCGCCTACCGCAGCCTGTGGAAGGAGCTCACCGGGTCAGAATCCTTCTCCTCCTCCGAGCGCTGGCGCATCAACGAGCGGGTCGAACGCCTCAACGACCTGGGCTTCGACATCGAAGAGCTCGCCATCCGAACGGATGACGAGGGCAGCAAGGTGCGCATCCAGCCGAAGGTGGTCGACGCCGGGCATCACCAGCGCCGCCTGCTGCGGCTGACCGGCCTCGACGCACAGGAGAACCAGGCGCGTCGCCTGCTCAACGACCTCGACTCGTACACCGCGACCTACAAGAAGAAGGGCGTGGACGAGGAGATGGCCGCGCACGACTGGCTGGCCAAGGTCTTCGAACCCGTCATCCGCGCCATCCCGCGCGAACTGAAGGGGCGGCTCGAGCCGGCGGAGGTCTTCCACCAGCTGCTCGACCACCGCTGGTATCTGTCGCAGAACGAGAACCGCGACGTGCCGCTGGCGGAGGCCGTGACCTCGTACATGGACAACGTGCTGCGCCACCGCCGCGACGAAGCCACGATGATCGACCCGCTCACCAGCGCGATCACGCTGCCCACCGCCGTCATCGACGACGAGAGCGACTGGCGCTCCAAGGTCTAGTCTCCAGCGGACGCCCCGTCTTCGACTCGTCTCCGTCCGAAACAGAATTCAGGATGTCGCGGGACGGCCGTTACTGGAGTGGGCGGTGTGACACCCAGGAGCCGTCATCCATCCCATCCACCCCACAACCTCCTGAATAAAGAACTTCGCGCGGGTGCGGAGAAGTCCGGAATTCGGGGAGACAGGGCGGCGCGCTACTTCTTCGCGCGCTGCTTGGCGATCTCGTAGAGCGTGACGCTGGCCGCGATTCCCGCGTTGAGCGACTCGGTCGCCGCGCTGATCGGGATCGAGACGATGGCATCGCAGGTCTCGGTGACCAGGCGCGACAGGCCCTTGCCCTCGCTGCCGACGACGACCACGATCGGCTCCTTCGCCCAGGTGAGGTCGGGCAACGGAGTGTCGCCGTCGCCCGCCAGGCCGAGCACGAACACGCCGCGCTCCTTGAACGCCTTGAGGGTCTGGGTGAGGTTCGAGGCCATGGCCACGGGAGTGCGGGCCGCGGCACCGGCCGAGGTCTTCCAGGCTGCGGCGGTCAGGCCGACCGAGCGACGCTGCGGCACGATGACACCCTGGCCACCGAACGCGGCGACCGAACGGATGATCGCACCCAGGTTGCGCGGATCGGTCACACCATCGAGTGCCACCAGCAGCGGCACCTTGCCCTGCGAGACGATCTTGTCGAGCAGGTCGGTCGGGTGGGCGTACACGTACGGCGGCACCTTCAGTGCAACGCCCTGGTGGACGGAGTCGAAGCCGCCGAGGCGGTCGAGCTCGGGGCGCATGACCTCGAGGATCGGCAGGCCGCGCTTGGTGGCGATCTGCATGATCTCCTTGACCCGATCGTCGTACTCGATGCGGGTGGCGATGTACAGCGCGGTCACCGGGATCTTGGCGCGGAGCGCCTCGAGCACGGAGTTGCGGCCAGTGACGACCTCGAACTCGTCCGTCTGCTTGGGGCGCTGCGGGCGCGACTGCTGCTGCTGGGGACGCTGCGGAGCACCGGAGCTCGACGGGCGCTTGCCGCCGGCCGCGACGAACCGCTCCTTCGCCGCCTTCGCCTTGCCGGCGGGGTGGTACGGGCGATCCTCGGCCTTGGGCGTGGGCTTCTTGCCCTCGAGGGCCTGACGACCCTGGCCGCCCGACCCGACCTGGGGTCCCTTGCGGGTCTTCCGCACCGCACCCGCTCGGGGCTTGTTCGCTCCACTGCTCTTCATTAGTCAAGACTCCAATGTGACCCCGTCGGGGTGTCTTCGATCTGGATGCCGGCTGCGGCAAGTTCATCGCGAATGCGATCGGCGGAGGAGAAATCCCGCGCCTTGCGTGCCGTATCCCTGTCTTCGATCAACTTCTCGACGAGAGTCGCGAGCGCTACGCTCGCCGGATCATTCGCGGCAGTCTGCCAGTCTACGGCCAAAGGATTGATTCCCAACACCTCGGTCATCGCGATCACGGCACCCTGGATGCTCGCGGCCTCTCCCAGGTCTTCGTCATCGAGCGCGGCGTTCCCCGCCCGCACCGTCTCATGCAGCACGGCGATCGCCTGCGGAATCGCGAGGTCGTCGTCCATGGCCGCGGCGAATTCCTCGGGGATGAGCGGCACCGATTCGTTCTCGAAGCGGGTGCCCTCGAGCCGCCGACGGGCACGGTCGAGAAAGACCTCGATGCGGTCGAGCGCCGCCTCCGCCTCGATCAGTGCACCCTCGTGGTAGTCGATCGTCGAGCGGTAGTGCGCAGAACCGAGGTAGTAGCGCACCACGAGCGGCCGCGCCTTCTGCAGGAACTCGGCCGCGAACAGCGAGTTGCCGAGCGACTTCGACATCTTCTGCCCGTCGACGTTGACGAGGCCGTTGTGCACCCAGTGATTGGTGAAGGCGAAGCCGGCGGCCGTGGACTGCGCCAACTCGTTCTCGTGGTGCGGGAAGCGCAGGTCGAGCCCGCCGCCGTGGATGTCGAAGTGCGTGCCGAGGTAGCGCTCCGACATCGCGGAGCACTCGATGTGCCAACCGGGACGGCCGCCGCCCCACGGGGAGGAGAAGGATGCCGACTCCGGTTCGCCGGGTTTGTGGCCCTTCCAGAGGGCGAAGTCGCGCACGTCCCTCTTGCCTCGGGTGTCGGCATCCGCTGACGCCGCCATGTCGGCCGGGTTCTGGTGGGTGAGCTCGCCGTAGGCGGGCCAGGAGGCCACGTCGAAGTACACGTCACCGCTGCTGTCGTCGGCGACATAGGCGTGGCCCCGCTCCAGCAGACGTTCGATGATCGTCTGCATCTGCGGGATGCTCGCGGTCGCCCGGGGCTCGTACGTCGGCGGCAGGATGCCGAGGGTGTTGTACGCGCTGGTGAACTCCAACTCGTAGCGGTAGGCGAGCGCCCACCACTGCTCCCCGGTGAGGTCGGTCGGCGAGGCGTTGGCGAGGATCTTGTCGTCGATGTCGGTGACGTTGCGCACCAGGGTGACGTCGTACCCGCGGTAGGTCAGCCAGCGGCGCCACTGGTCGTAGACCAGCGCAGAGCGCAGGTGGCCGATGTGCGGCGAGGACTGCACGGTCGGGCCGCAGACGTAGATGCCGACTCGACCCTCGACGATCGGCACGAGGTCAACCAGGGCGGCGGTCTTGGTGTCGTAGAGGCGCACAGTCACCGTGACAGCTTAACGATCAGCAGCGCACTCTCACGGGCTCTGGCTAGGGCACCCGCTGCACGAGCGCGGTCGCGATCACCGCGATGCCCTCGCCACGACCCGTGAAGCCGAGGAAGTCGGATGTCGTGGCCGAGATGCTCACCGGAGCCGCCACCAGAGTTCCCAGCCGGGCCTCGATCTCGGCACGACGTGGTCCGATGCGCGGTGAATTGCCGACGACCTGCACCGAGACGTTCTGCGGGCGGTAGCCGGCATCCGCGAGCATGGCGACCGTCGCGGAGAGGAAGACGTCGCCGTGCGCGTCGGCGAAGCGGGGGTCTGCGGTGCCGAAACGGGAGCCGATGTCGCCGAGGCCCGCCGCGGAGAGCAGCGCGTCGCAGACCGCGTGGGCGACGACGTCGCCATCACTGTGCCCGGAGAGTCCGCGCTCGCCCGGCCAGTACAGGCCGCCGAGCCAGAGTGGGCTCGCGTCGTCGAAGGCGTGAACGTCGATGCCGAGACCGCTGCGCAGATCGCTCGGCGACGAATCCGTGACCGAAGGGCCAGCCAGCGCCTCGGCGCGGCGCAGATCCCACGGGGTGGTGATTTTGAAGGCGTCGGCGTCGCCGGTCACCAGTGTCACCCGGTGACCCGCCGCCGCGAACAGGGCGGCATCGTCGGTGTAGTCCTGCGTCGCCGCGGCGTATGCGGCGACCAGCTCGGCCGCGGGAAAGCCCTGCGGGGTCTGCACCGCGGAGAGCTGCGACCGGTCGACGGTCTCGGCGACCAGGGTCTCACCGTCTGCGCCGACATCCGTTCGCTTGATGGTGTCGGTGACCGGCAGCCCGGGAACGACGCCGGCGCCCGAACTTTCGACCGCGGAGACCACCCGCGCGAACTGCCGGGTCGGGGTGAAGGCACGCGCCGCGTCATGCACCAGCACGGTGCGCACGCTGGGCGCCAGCACGGCGAGCCCCGCGGCGACCGACTGCTGGCGGGTGGCGCCGCCCGCGACGACGGAGACGTACCCCGATGCCGGGCCCGCGACCCCGACCGCGATCTGCCGGGCGCGCGACACGAGTTCGCTCGGTGCGACGACGATCAGCTGAGCGGGCGTCTCGAGGGAGAAGACGGGCTGCAGACTGTGCGCCAGGATGCTGCGTCCCGCTACCTCCACGAAGGCTTTCGGTGCACTCTGCGCAAGCCGCGTGCCGCTGCCGGCGGCAACGACGACGATGGCGACGGTGCTCTCCAAGACGCTCGGGGGCTGTGCTTCCCCGGAGCCGGACTCAGGAGGCAAGGATCTCGTCGAGCACGCTCGACGCCTGCTCCTCGTCGGTCTTCTCGGCCAGCGCCAACTCGGAGATCAGGATCTGGCGGGCGGATGCGAGCATGCGCTTCTCCCCCGCCGACACCCCCTTGTCCTGGTCGCGGCGCCACAGGTCGCGCACGACCTCGGCAACCTTGAGCACATCACCGGAGGCGAGCTTCTCGCCGTTGGCCTTGAACCGGCGAGACCAGTTCGACGGCTCCTCGGTGAACGGCGTACGCAGCACGTCGAACACCCGCTCGACACCACCGTGGTCGATCACGTCGCGAACGCCCACCAGATCGACGTTTTCGGCGGGCACCTCGATGACGAGTTCGCCCGAGGCCGACTCGTGCTGGTTGATGTGCAGTTTGAGGTAGAGCTTCTCTTCGCCCTTGATCGTGCGGTTCTTCACCTCGACGATGGTTGCCGCGCCGTGACGCGGATAGACGACGGTTTCGCCGACTTCGAAAAGCATGATGGCTCCGTTCGCAAGACCTCCGATTTTATCACAGGGGCCCCTGGCGGGCCCGGTCTCCGGGACATCCGCGTCGCGTCGGTAGGCTAAACTCCAAGCAGGTTTCCCGCTGGTCTCGACGCGGAATCGAAGCCTTCGTACCGCGTTCTGGAGGGTTCTGTGAGAACACGTATTGCCGCATCCGTCGCCCTGGCGGCAGCACTCGCACTGGGTGTGAGCGGATGCACGTTCATCTCGCCGCAGTCGACCCTCAAGGCCTACGACCCGAGCGACGGGGTCGACACCACCGTCGCCAACCTCGACGTGCGCAACGCCCTGCTGCTCAGCAACAACGGGGAGTTGGCGAGCTTCGTCGTCAGCTTCATCAACAACGGCGACGAGCCGATCGACTTCACCGTGCAGTACACCGGCACCAAGGGCAAGGTCACCTCGCACTTCGAGGTCGGCGGCAACGACGTGAAG
>Ga0247765_1001576_pt1 | contig 10303 bp, 9 predicted proteins | sample UWRJL106311C6_FD_179949 | JGI IMG/M metagenome (GOLD analysis project Ga0247765, IMG submission 179949) | Plant litter microbial communities from Arlington Agricultural Research Station in Wisconsin, United States - UWRJ-L106-311C-6 | ecosystem: Environmental > Terrestrial > Plant litter >... | reverse complement strand
AAAAAAAAAAGAAAGAAAAAAGAAAAGAAAAAGTCCCACAGAAGAAAAAAAGAAAACTGGCATCTCCAAAATAGGTCTCTCTTTCCCAACCGGACAGGCCGTTCGTCTTCAACTATTCAACGTAGACTACATCTCTGGTAATCCGGGAAACAGGCACGTCAGGCAATGACAATCTTGGCCATGATCTGCGTCTGGAACATCTGGAAACGTGCCATCACTGTTGTGGGGCATGTGCAGGGCCGGTACCGGAGAGATTTCATAAGTATAAGTGTGGTCGTACGAATACATTCCGAGTGGGGCGCCTTCATCTTGGACGCCTTCATCTTGAACAACGGGGTGACGCGAGGTGGTCACAAAAGGTGAGAGGGAAGTGCTTGTTGTGGTTGCAGGTGACGTCTCTACTGTGGGTCTGGTCCCTGGAATGTGAATCGAATCGAGGTTCTGCGTGTGAGAAGGCAACGTCGACATGAACTTTCCGAAAACCTCCTTGGTGGCGTCATGAGATGCCTGGCTAACAGTTGCCTCGTTGATGCCAGCGCTAGCGGATCCCATGTCGTTGGATAGGCGCTGCCACATGTGACACGGCAGCTCCCTGAGGAGGAAAGCCTCGAGCCTGCAAATAGTAGCCGGGTCGGATGGTATGTCGTCGTCTAGATCTAGCGACGACACCATGTTAGCAGTGGGAAACGAGACAATAGCTTTTGCTTGCTTGCAACGTACATGGCGATGGAAGTTCATCATCGGGAATATCTCCAAACAGCAGCCGGAACAAGCCAAACCATCGGACCTTTTCATCAATTCCCTTCTTTTTGCGCAACTTAGTCAACATTACACGTTGATCCTCGCTCATGAAGCGAGTCATCTCATCCCTCGACGGCTCAATCCTCTCACAGACAGCCGCTTGCTGCAAGTGGGTTGACAACTCCGTGTCTTTCTTGAACACGCCTTGGCATCTGTGGCAGCGGGATTGGGGTCTTGTATGATTCCGACGGAGATGCTCTCTACAGATGATGCCACTGTTAGCCCCGTTCCCCGCACAGTTTTCGACCATGAATGAACTTACCTCAACCTATGCACTCTCGGCCAACCTCGCCTAGAGCAGGATTGCGCCACTTTGGCATTGCCAGGATATCTCTTGAAGAACGGGCAGGCGAACATCTGGCCTCCCGGTCCCAGCACTGGTTTGCGGCTGTTCTTCTCTTGGCCATCGCTATTATCCCTCCCCGATATGTCGTCGTCTTCATCGGCTCGCCTCCCCTGGGAACCACGAGACGATGCACCGGCAGCGCGCCGGGAGCCTGTTCCCTGAAGATTCGAAGTTGGAGAGGTGGGGCTTGAGTAGGGATGCTGGCGGGCCCCATGCGGGCTCGGGTGAACTGTGATCGACTTCAACTTTACCGAGATGCGTTCGAGTATGTCGTCTTGGATGCCTAGCAAAACCGGTAAGATTCGAGGGCTCACCGTGGCCTCTGATGCCAGAAAAGCCTCGATTATCGACGCGCTGCTGCCATCGGTGGCGTCTAGCTCGCTGTCGGTGTCTTCGGAGCCGCCGTCTTCGGTTTCATCATCGGTCTCTTGGGATGCCGTGGAAGGGGTTGGCCCCTTTGCGACGAGTAGTGCATGCTGAGAGGCTTCAAGCCTAGTGGGCACGCGTATCACTGGCGTAACTCGGAAGGCGAAGATACTCTCATTCTCTGAATTGGATGCGTTCTCGGAGGCAGCCGCACCAGATGGGCTATCAAGCCGAGCCCTTTCAGTTTCTTGCCAGGCTCCAGAATTCCGGGTCTGACCCATCGTTAACGCAAAGAGGGGGAGCGGTTGTCTTGACTTGCGGCTCTAAAGCACAGGGGGCTGGAGAAGCGCTGAACCGCCGGCAGATAGAAACCCAGCTTGGAGGCAGATGTCAGCTGTATTTCAACTTGAATTGCTTGAACCATCATGGACGATTACTGACCCTGTGTTACCATCGGATTGTATTTCCCCATGAGGCATGCCGTTTGGTCTGACGGCGGATGATGCTGCCTGGGGGGCTTCCCTGTGCGCAGAGCCTCACGCGCGCCTGTGGTTTAACGCGCCGGCAGCTTTCAGTGCCCATCAGGCTGAGCTGGCGCGATTGCACATGCACGTGCATGATCTTACGCGCGTATCCCGTCTTATTACGCCTGCGCAGCAACCTCACGGAGTCTGCTGGACAAGGAGGCAACATGCATACTCGCCACAGGCCGGTGGTTGACGTGCATGCGTGATCCAAATCCGGAAGATATGGGAACGCAGAAGCCTTCTGGCTGCAAGAGACGAGGCGGTGCTGCGTGCGGGTGGACCTCCTACTCGTGCGCGAAGCGGAAGTAGGAGGGACGGCTTTAGCGCAGACGGGCACTTTGTACCCTGCTCCCTGAAACACATCCTGGCGACTCGACTACCAGTGACCGCAAAGCCAGCCCTTCAAAATTGCAAAGGAACTCCGCACACACCCATAGAAATTCTAGGCGCACACCTAGGTACTATACATTTGTTCAACTGCGTTTTAAGCTGGAAAAACTCATCGTTTTAATAGCGGTCACCTCCCTGATTCCAATCTCCACCACGCAAGCATCAACACAACACTGTTGCCGTTGCTACATACTCGTTTTTTTCTGGGTTCAGGGGGTAGGTATACTGGGGTTGCACAGCGCAACCTGGAAGGACGGCGGCTTGATCCGTGCTGCGCTGAGCCGCACCGCCAAGGGTGGTCTTTGCCCAGTGGCGACCGATCCGGCCCCAGTACAACTTACCCCCTAACTTATTTACTGTGATGGGTAAATACACTACAATAACCCTGGCTGGTATCGACCAGGGCGAGCGCCTGGGTTGGCTAGTGTTGGTTAGTGCCCGCCGATGAGCCCGGAAAAACCCCTGGTGGGTCGTTTAGAGGTAACCAACAGGGATATTTTTTTTTTGGTTCGTAACCACAGTAGTAAGCCCACCAAAAACGATTTCAGCGAGAAAAACTCGTGCTCCCTAATTGCTGTCGTCGCCACCGTTACTCTTCAGGGCTTTAAACGCTCTGCCGGACTTCACTTGCGCACGCTTCATCACGCGATTAACCGCCCGTGCGCTCCTTGTGACTGGCACCGAGTTTGGCTTCAGGTCCAATGGACTGACCACCTAGCTATTGACAGGCCGAGTGGTTGAAGGGTATCTGGCTCATTGCCCAGCTGTGCAGCGATTGACGGTGACGGTGTTGGTGCATTTTGGCGGGCTTTGCAGGATAGGAACACCGCCACAAGACCTAGAAACGGCGGAACCCGACGGGACCCGACAATAGCGGGGCAAGGCCCCCAACCTGGAAGGCGCGAGGGCCAGCCTGCCATCTGATGATTTGGATCCAAACTGCGCACGCCTCAGGCGAGGCACGAAAGCACATCGGCCCGGGAACATCGGCTCTAACGCGAAAACCCATCAGCCCGGAGACTTTGGTTCGGGTGAAAAATAACATCATCAGCTGAGAAAGAGCAAAGTATACGTAACAGCGCAAAGGAGGAGACACGGGACGTCAATGCACGGCACATAACAGACTTTCAGTGGGGGCCAAATTTTACGATTGACACTGAGCTGCGCCCATAGCATTCGAGGTATCCCGTGTGGTACCCGTGGAATTGCGGGCAGTGCCCCTGCCACCGGGGGGAGCGCGTCGGCCAGCCTGCTGTCACTGTGTTTTTTTGGACGCAAAAGCGCATCGGGTGCAAGGGCACATCAGAGCACATCAGTTAAGGCGCACGAGGAGGCCGCCGGTGATGGGCTCCCTGGGCCCGTAATCATGACGAGACACTCTCCCTGCGCACTCCCGAAGATTTGGGGCACACCATCCCCTACATTTTCAGCCCATTGCGCAGCCTCGGTGCTAGCTAAAAAATGCGGCGGAGAGCTTGACTCACGATTAACTTTGTGACTTGTCACATTACTAGGCTCGCGGTTTTAGGTCCCCCCTTTCGTGCCTCCCTACCCCTATATAAAACATCTTCAGAAAAACCTAGGATTTTGCGGGGTGAACAAGGATCCCATTCCCCGGATTGGCACAAGCTTTTCAGTCCTACCTACTAGTGTAGTACTGCCTATTCATCTACCGTAGTGTCGGTAAATAGGGGTACCTACTTGGGCATTTCGAGCTTCATTCAATGTTGAACACCTGTAGCTCTGGCGGTCAATGAAGCCGAAATCGCAGCTTTACCATTTCTATGCAAAAAGCCCCGATTCTACGTGTACGCATTCAAGGCCAGGGTACTTCCAGGATGCCCGCGTGGGTCATATCTCCGACCCCGTCTCGGGCACGCTTTTTACATGCACAGTGCCAAGGTAACGTGCCTAGTAAGTCAAAACGGACATATAAGTCCGAAGAACCTTGTATCACATCACAAGAGAATGGTGTGGTTGGACGAAATTGAGCGGCTCCGTTTCGCGCATCCGCTGTGTTCTCACGCCGTTTCTTCACGCCGTTTCTAATCCTTCGGCACAACTATCTCGTCAACTCGCGGGATCTCGTCAGCCCAGTCGGTACTGGTTGGTGGGTGCCTGGGATCCTGCCGCACAACTGAGTATCCTCACGAGACCCGACTTCGCGCTGCGCCACACCCATCGGAATAGAAAGAAACGGAAACTAGTCGCCTGATAAACTCCGAGTTTCCGATGAACCATACAGAAGCTCTCACACCCCTTAGACCAAACGCATGTGTGGCTAGCCATTTTCTTGGCATGGCCCGCAATACCATTTTGCCTCAACATTTTTTCTGCGCTGATTCTGCGTCGCCACCAATTTTGCACGAATTCAACGCAACTAGGCATCGTGTTTGGACCACTCTTTCTCTTCCTGGCAACGCCTTTTTACTGTCCGTATAACCTTGTGAGAAAGACTATCTTATTTGCAGCCTGTCAGGTACCTCTAAACGACCCACCAGAGGTTTTTCCGAGCCCATCGGCGGGCACTAACCCTAGCCAACCCATATTTTATTTACCCATCGCACCACAGTACTTCCAGCGCACTCAGTCACTAAACTTCAGAAGGCAAACCCCCCTACCGAAGCCCTCCCCCCCCCTAGCCATACCCCTTGCTATCTCCCACTGCCATCTCCCCTGGCCATTTCACCTAGCTAACAATTGGAATCCCCGTGGAGGTGTAAGTCTATGCTCGCAAAAAATCACTAACAGAGGAAGATCACAAAAACGCCAATCTTTGAGATTCTAAGACTGGATGCCAAGAAAATAGCCGATCGACCCTGGTTAAGCGGTTGTTGACAAATCGGGTGGCGTGTTACGTCTACAACATGGCCTTTTCCCACGCCCCCTAGGAGGGGTGTGTCCCAGAAAGTTTTCCTACACCCCCACGTAAAGAAATGACCACGCTGGACATGACCACGCTGGACCAGAAAACCATAAGATAGAAATGATCCCAATCACCAGGCCTACATATCGGGTTTGCTTCCGCTCTTCACTTTACACGACTGGAACGTATCAGTCAACACGCCACGTCAAACTTGCGGTCCAACCATGCATCCAGCTCCCACTTACACAGCATGTGGGGCCGCAAAGGGCGCTCTCAACAACCACCTAGCCGATGTGCAAGCCATGGCCTTCACTTTCTGTTGTTCCACCGAGGAAGCCTCCGAGACAGACCACCACTTATCGGCATGCGCTGGACACAAGCACAATGGAGAGATGTGCCTGGCTCGGTGGATAGATGGATCTGTCATCCCCTATGCCATCGACGCAGACAGCTTTCCCACTCGATCCGACGCCCACCTCGTCGGATATGCGCTTGCTGTCGCCGCTGCTGATTGGAATAGCAAAGACATCAGTGTCGGATTCAAGCACGCGGACGAAGGGGAACGGCCGGTTTTCACAGTCGAGTATGCGCATGGCAGTCATCCCCCAAAGGGTGATATCACATACGCCATCGCCTTTTTCCCTTGTCAGGAGCGGCGCCTCACTCTGCGTGTTTTCAGAGCCGCGCTTCAAGCACGCCAGGCCCACAGCTTTTTGCCCAAGATCCTGCGACACGAGCTGGGTCACATACTCGGTCTTCGCCATGACGATGCCACTCTCACGGAACCGGGCAGGCCGTCGGTCCAGTTAACAAGTCGGAAGACTTCTTCGGTTATGAGGAGCACCTTCGGCCCAGAAGACAAGGTCACGATCCGAAAGTCTGACGTCAAGGCGATTCAGCAACTCTATGCGCTGCCGGAAGGTAGCGAGTTTGGCGGATTCACGGTCAGGTCGGTCGACCCTACGACAGCTGGGCAACAGAACGTGGCTTTCAGAGCCCGGAGAGGAAATTTCTCTGCACTATCCACAGAGTTAAGCCTCGTGGGTGACGAGACGATGCCGGCAGGCGCGCCAAATCACAACACCACCATCGCCGTCTGCCTCGCCATTTCCGTCGGCGCTCTCATCATGTTGGCTTTGAGTCCGAGGATGACTATCGTCTCGTGCTGCTCGGCATAATGTCATTGAACTCCGCTTGACGGCGCTTTGCCCCAGCGATGGCATCGGTCGAGTACTGTGTTGTATGGGAAACGCGGCAGTTTCAATGCAGCTGGTAGGACGGTATTATTGTTGGGGGGGGGAGGGGGGAGGAAAGAGACGGGGGTTGTCGCGGGAGCAAACCCCTATGATTTTATGAGGATATACGCAAGCACGCAGCAGGACATCGGAACTGGATGGCTGGGATGGGAGCTATTTCACTACGCGCCTTGATTTTTGCTGTTGGATGGCACTTGAAGATGGCTTGCTCCGTCACAGGTTAATACAAGACATGGCTACTTACCTACCTACCTACCTACCTGACCTAGCGAGGTAGGTGGAATCTTGCATAAGATATTGCACATACCTTATGCAACTAGATACCTAGATACTCCGTACAAAAGCTCATTGATCGAGCTTCGGGCATTGGGATAGAAAATCCTTGCCCAGTCGTATTGTAGATTAGAATTAGATGGCACCTAAAACTACATATATATGTGCACTCTAATCGAAAATGTCGGGTCGGTGGTAACCGGCAGCCCTTATTATCAACAATCGGACCCAGACGAAAAAATAAAAAAATATTTCTCGAAAACCAGAGCGCTGCGCAAATGTTACAGAACCTATCACATGCAACTTACCCAGGTGTGGTGTTCCTAATTCATGACGTGTAGATATCGTTGGAGGAAGCCACCTGCCCCACTTTTCTTTTCGGCCGAACGAAACAGCTATCTAACGGCGGAATTTCCCGAACATTTGTGGACTAGCGAGTCTAGTGGCCGACGCCTCCAGTCAACGGTTCCTGCAGCAGCCACTTTAACGGCTTCCCGCCGTCTCCAGCCGGCGGTTCCCTGCAGTAGGTAGCTAGCCATTTCGACGGCTGCCGGCGTCGAAACTTGAGCGGTTGGCTGGCGTCGCAACGGTTCTACACTATCTCCCACAGTGCATGTATGTATGCATGCAGGCATGAATGCAGTCAACGGTTCATCTTCCCACATGCAATGCGCACCGCCAGACCGCTGCGACTGCTTCAACGGTTCCCGCCGCTAGTGACTGGTCCCTGACGCTAATCATTAGTTCCCGTCGCTACCTGCTACTACTACTACTACTACTACTACTACTACTACTACTACTACTACTACTACTACTACTACTACTACTACTACTACTACTACTACTACAACGGTCAACGGGCACGGTCAAAGGTCACGGTCACGCCCAATGGTCCATCATCAGCCGTACCGTACCGCAAGACGTTGATCCCAACGGGCGAGCCTTGATGTGTGCTTTGTAGGTGCCTTAGGTAGGTAGGTAGGTAGGTACGCAGGTAGGTAGGTAGGTAATTTCATGTCTTTGATAATCTCCAGTTCACTAGACCAGCTAGCTCATGAACCTGCGTTACCTAGGTACCTACCTAGGTATTTGGTATCGAATACTTTTTGCGGACATGGAGGTGATCAAGAAGGGTCTCGGTTTGCCTACCCACCCACCCACCTACCTACCTACCTACCTTGCCTGCCTAGCTAGCTACCTACCTTACCTGTGAACGATTGAGATAATTTTTTTTTTGGTTCGCCTTGTACAGTTCGTACAGTTCATACAGCTCGTGCAGTTCGTGCAGTTCGTACAGATCAGACAGCTCGTGGTTCCCACGACAGGTAATTTTGCTTCTCCGCATGACCGCATCTGGAGTTTCCCCGTATTATATCACATCATGTATCCCTACCATTTCCTTCCCCTTTCCTTTCTCGAATTCTCCGCACACATACATAGCGTTTCATATCTCGACAAAGTCTGCTCCGCCGGCTAGGTCGGTAGGTAGATTACCTGTGAGCGGGACCGGACTGGACTGGACAGTATAACATCTGTATCGGACCCTCACAGCTGCTTGGCCAGGGCGAGCAAGCCTGCCTGAATGGCGCTAGCATTCAGCACAGCGGCCTAGTTCTAGTTCTAGTGGCAGAGTCGTCAAATCACAAAATGTTTCTGGGGAATCAAATGGAAGCAGACAGTGCAATATGACAACATGACGTCCTTGGTTTCCCCCTAGACCAGACAGGTCACCTTCATGACATCATTAGATTTTGAATCTAGGACACCAGTGAACCGTCCAACGACCCGAGTAAATGCCTCGATATTTTCAATCCTATCGAAAAGGGCCGTCTGGAAGTGCCTCTACAAGGGCCTCTAGAATAGATAGGAATGAACAGCCTTGAAACGGCCCCAGGTCTTTGTCGACCAACCCAATCACCCCAACGTCCAACCAAAAATCACAACAGTTCGATACAGACCCAAAGTGTATACACTAGTAAAGAAATATACTTTGTAGCATAGGTCAGCAGATCGTAATGGGATAGTCAAAAAAACAAAAATTGAATGGAGACTCCACGCATCGTCGAGCGTTGACACTAGTAAACGATAATATGATCCACCTCCGAGAATTTAGCGCTTGTATAAAGGAGAATAGACGTCCCAGTTTCGATTTTTTTTTTTCTTCTTTTTTTTCCTCAAGTCAACGAGTGTTCACCATTGCGAATCACCTCTGTAAGCAAACCTCTGTCTGTCACCTGTTCGTCGTACACGTCCAAACCCTGCTCCGCGCCGTCTCCCTCTGCTCAAAACTTGGAACTCGCGTCCTCGACCTTTGTGTCAGATATTCTGCCGGCTTCGTTTGTCTCGTGGAAAGCAACTCGCGGCAAAAATGTTGGCCGACCAAGTTTTTCCCAATCCGTTGCGGGCGGCCGAGGTTGGCTACGGCCTTCCTCCGTCGTTGTCGGGTGAGTTGGTGGCGGTCCCCCCCGGCGCGGAGGACATCAACACTGGAGAAATCCAGTGCCCCCGTGTCGCGCCCCATCGTTTCCTTGTGCCGACCAAGTCGTGCCTCCGGCCATCGTGCCACCCTGCTCAGTCTCCGGACCGGGCCATGCGCCGTGGGGTTTCGTTCGCCCACCCGCGGTGCATTATCTCGGGTGTCCCTCTTCCCTCCCCACACAGACCGCGGCGGCGGTGTCTGGATGTCCAGGACCCCCAGCAAGGTCAGTGTCCCCCGCCGCGGGCCAAGCGGTCCAGGTTCTTTCGACATGATGCCGACTGGACTTCGGACTGTGACGAGCCCATGACGGGTGTGTCCGACGAGGAGGACGCGGTGGCCCTGAGCCATCGCGAAGAAGAGGCCGAGCTCGACCGCCAGCACGACCTCGCCGACCGGTTCGCCCTATTCAACAAGGGCGACTGTCCCATCAAGAGCAAGCGCGGCCGCTCGCACCACCCCGCCGTCATCGAGTCTCGGGCTCGCACCTCGTGGCCGAAGCCAGGACTTCATCGCTAGTCAGTCCCTCCCCCCTCTCGCTAACTCGTGTTCACTTCCCGCCACTCCTGTCCGCCTCGCCCGCCATGTCTGGAATCCCCTCAACCCGGTTGATGATCGCCGCTGTCTTCCGCTCTCGCCTGCTCAAGCCCGAAGCTCATCAGGGTGTGTTGCCACGGCCCATAGCACGCTCCGTCAGGTCCGTCTGTCCTCCACTGCATCTGTCCGTCGTGCTGCTCGGGATCCTGGCGGCGGGTTTGCTTTTTGTTTTGCTCTTGGTCGATCGCTCTCCGCCTCACCATTCCGAGCGCGACTCTAGCTCAAGCCCGAAGCTCTCCAGGGTGTGTTGCCACGGCCCATAGCATTGTTGCCGCCCCTAACCGGGGTTGGGGTTAGAACAACCAAAAACAGTTCTTTCCTTTCCGGATTGGCAGGGGTTCCTCCAAAGGGGACTCGTCCGCCCGCGTGTTTTGCTCTTTATTCGTGGCCAGGCTTCCCGCGGTG
>Ga0247765_1001575_pt1 | contig 10313 bp, 10 predicted proteins | sample UWRJL106311C6_FD_179949 | JGI IMG/M metagenome (GOLD analysis project Ga0247765, IMG submission 179949) | Plant litter microbial communities from Arlington Agricultural Research Station in Wisconsin, United States - UWRJ-L106-311C-6 | ecosystem: Environmental > Terrestrial > Plant litter >... | reverse complement strand
GAAGTGCTGCGAGCGCTCCTAGCGGCACCCCAAGGAAAATTGCCAGCAGCACAGCGCATGCGCCGAGGGCGAGACTCACCGGAAGTCCCTGCGCAATCAGCTCCGACACATTCACGTCCCTGAATTTAAGAGAAGGACCGAAGTCCCCCCGAATCAGGCCCCCCATGTAGCGGAAATATTGTTGTGACAGCGGAGCATCGAGTCCGTACGCCGCCTCCAGATTGGCCTTGATGGCCGGCGGCAGCGCCTGCTCTTCGTCGAAGGGGCCGCCCGGTGCGAGGCGGATGATCAGGAAGGAGATCGTGATGATCGCGAGCAGCGTGGGAACGAGTATGGCGACGCGTCGGATCGCATACGCGAACATCTTTGTGGTTGCCCTTAGTCGAAGCGAGGTCGAACCCGCGGCGCGGGGCGAGTCTACCCTCGGCATCGATTTCGCGTCGCGTGATTACCACGAGCCGCAGTTCGTGAATCGCGACCTGCCGTTCGTGAGCGACACTCCGCCATTCGTGAACAATGGGCTTCCAACTGCCGCGGCGCCGTGTACTACTGATATGCGGCAGCTGCACGGTTATCGAACTTCCATCCGGTAGATGGACCGGTTATCGATAAGTTCATAGACTGGTGCGGCCCTCAACCAAAAGACTGTCACCACGGTAACGCTCCAGCACATGGAATCGACCCGACCGATTCGCGCGCTCATCCGCGGCCTCGACGCCCTCACGGTCCTGAACCTCAGGAACGGAGCCACGGTTTCCGAAATCGCACAAGAGATCAAACTCCCCCGCACGACGACTTACCGCATTCTCGAGACCCTCAGCCACGCGGGCTACGTGTACCGGGACGATCACGACGACCGCTACCGGCTCACCATCATGGTCCGCGGGCTCTCCGACGGCTTCGACGACGAAGCGTGGGTGACCCAGATTGCCCGGCCGTACCTTTACTCGCTGTGTAGCGAGATCGTGTGGCCCGTGGGGATCGCGTCTCTCTCGGGCACCACCATGCTCGTGCGGGAGACTACGGACCACGCCAGCCCCCTCGCCGTAGAGCGCTTCTCAGCCGGTTTCAGGGTGCCTCTGCTGACCACGGCCATCGGGCGCATCTACCTGGCGTTCTGCTCCCAGACGCAGCGGGAGTCGCTCCTGGACATTCTGGCCCGCTCCAACCGGGACGAGGACAAGCTCGCCAAGAACAAGGTGGAGCTGCAGAAGATTCTGTCTGATGCCCGCAGCCAGGGTTATGCCACCGCCATTCACCCCCGCCGCATCTCGGAGCAGGTGAGCATCGCGGTGCCGATCATCGTGGACGAGCGCGTGCTGGCGACCATCGCCGTGCGCTTCGCCGCGACGGCGGTGCCCCTGAAGCTGGCGCTGGAGCGCTTCCTGCCGAAGCTGAAGGACACGGCCACCCGCATCAGCCAGAGCTTCCTGGCCGAGCAGCGAGACCCGCCCCACCAGCACCATCGCCCGGCGCAAGTCCGCTAGTAAGGTAGAATCCGCGCCCCACCGCCGCGGACCTCCCCTCCCGGGGACGGTCCGCGGTGTCGTTTTTGGCCCTGGAGAATCTGCGAATGAAGCGCATCCTGGTCGGCATCAAGCGGGTGGTGGACTACAACGTCCGCATCCGCGTGAAACCCGATGGCTCGGGCGTCGTCACCGACGGCGTCAAGATGAGCATCAACCCCTTCGACGAGATCGCGCTGGAAGAGGCGATCCGGATCAAGGAAAAAGGCGGCGCTGAGGCCAAGGAGATGGAGATAGTCGTCGTCACCATTGGCCCGCCGGACACCCAGCAGCAACTGCGCACCGCGCTCGCCATGGGTGCAGACCGTGCCCTGCTCGTCGAAAGCGCCACCCCCATCGAAGCCCTGGACGCCGCCAAGGTGTTCCTGAAGATCATCGAGAAGGAACAGCCCTTCCTCGTGATCCTCGGCAAGCAGGCTATCGACGACGACAACAACCAGACCGGGCAGATGCTCGCAGCGCTGTGGAATCGCCCGCAGGCGACGTTCGCGTCGAAGGTCGAGCTCAACGGCGACAAGGCCTCGGTGACGCGCGAAGTCGACGCCGGCCTCGAGACCCTCGAAGTCGACCTGCCGGCCGTGGTGACGACTGACCTGCGCCTCAACGAGCCGCGCTACGTGAAGCTGCCGGACATCATGAAGGCGAAGAAGAAGCCACTCGAGACGCTCGCCCTCACCGCTCTGGGCGTGGCACCGCGCCAGCGCGTGAAGGCCGTGAAGTTCGAGCCGCCGCCGCAGCGGCAGAAGGGCGTGATGGTGAAGAGTGCACAGGAGCTCGCCGAAGCCCTGAAGAAGAAGGGGCTGGTGGCATGAGCAAGGTTCTGATCGTTGCCGAGCACGATGGGGCTCATCTCAATGCGAGCACCGCGAAGTGCGTGACGTGCGCGCACGCTATCCCGGGCGCTGAAATCACCATCGCGGTGTGCGCGTCGGACGCGTCTGCCGTCGCAGCGCAGGCCGCGAAACTCCAGCACGTGTCGAAAGTACTGAAGGTCGAGAACGCCGCCAACGCGCATGCGCTCGCGGCCGTGATCGCGCCGCAGATCGCGGCGATTGCCGCGCCCTACTCGCATGTGTTCGGTCCGTCGACCACGTTCGGCAAGGACCTCATGCCGCGAATTGCTGCCCTGCTCGACACCGCGCAGATCAGCGACGTGATGGCGGCGGAGAGTGCCACGCGGTTTCGTCGGCCCATATATGCGGGTAATTCGATCGTTACGGTCGAGGTTGAAGCCGGTACCCAGGTGGTGGCGACGGTTCGCACCGCGTCGTTCGAAGCGGCGGTCGAGGGTGGAACGGCGGCGGTCGAGGCTGCTTCCGTGAGCGCTACGCTGCCCACGCATACGCGGTTCGTGTCGGTGTCTGCGGCGAAGTCGGACCGACCGGACCTGCAGACGGCCAAACGCGTCATTTCGGGCGGCCGGGCGCTGGGTAGCGCCGAGAACTTCAAGCTGCTCTATTCGCTGGCCGACAAGCTTGGCGCGGCTGTTGGGGCTTCTCGTGCGGCGGTGGACGCGGGGTATGCGGCCAACGACCTGCAGGTGGGGCAGACAGGCAAGATCATTGCCCCGGAGCTGTATATCGCCATCGGGATTTCGGGGGCGATTCAGCACCTGACGGGGATCAAGGACGCCAAGACCATCGTGGCGATCAACAAGGATGCCGAGGCGCCGATCTTCGAGGTGGCGGACTACGGGTTGGTGGGGGATCTGTTCACGATCATCCCCGAGCTCGAAAAGCTTCTTTCCAAATGAAAAAGGGAGGGTGCGACCTCGTCACACCCTCCCCCGATCGATATCGACTTACGCCTGCGAGTGCAGCGTCCAGAGGTTCGCCAGGCGCTCCAGGGTCGGGTCGCCCTTCACGGCCTTGAAGGCCTTGCGGGCTTCGTCCTTGTGGCCGGCCTTCAGCTCCGCGATACCCAGCGTCAGGCGCGCATCCGCATTCTGCGGGTTCTTGGCGAGCGAGCGATTGATCGCCTCGACCGCCTTGTCGTACTGCTGCGAACCCAGGTACGCGAGCCCAACGCTCACGTCCGGATCATCCGCCTTGCCGGTCGCGCCAGCGGCCTTCGCCGCAGCCGCGGGATCTGACGCCGCCTGCTTCTTGGCGGCGTCGAGCAAACGCTGGTTGCGATCGACGTCGCGCTTCTCGACGAAGATCTTGTTCGTGAAGCCCTTCTCGAGCACCGCCTGAGCTTCACCCGCCGCGCCCATTTCCATGGCGAGCTGCGCGTATTCCGTGAAATCCGACGGCTTCTTGAGCACGTCCACGGCGGACGCCAGCCGGTAGACCTGCAGCATGGTCTTGTCGTTGTTGCCGCCCGTCGTCTGCGTCTTGTACATCGCGTCGACGAGGTTCTGCCAGTACACCGGCTTCGGGTAGTACGTGACGAGCTGTTCGTACGTGCGCTGCAGGCAGCCGTTGTCGCCGCTCTTGGTGCAGGCGTTCTGCACGAGGATCAGCGTCTGCTCCTTCGGCTTCTTACCCGACTTCGTGATGTTCTGGATGATGCCATCCATCATCGCGGTCGACTTCTTGTAGTCGCCCTTCAGGTAGTAGGCCTGGCCGATCAGGGTCTGGATCTCCTCGTCCGCGAAACCACCCTTGGTGGCGGTGTCGCCGAGCGAGATGACCTTGTCGTAGTTCTTGAGCGTGTAGTTGATCGTGAGCAACTGCTTCGTGCGGGTCGGCAGCTCCGACTTCGGCACGAACTCCGACGTCAGCATCGGCTCGAGCACTTTCTCGGCTTCCGCGAAGTTGTTCGTCTTGAGGTAGGCGAACGACAGCATCTGGTTGATGACGAAGTCGTCATACGCGTTCTTGCCGGAGACGCCCTGCGCCTCTTTCAGCTTGGCGATCGCTTCCGGATACTTCTTCGCGTCGAGCGACTTCTTCGCATCCTGCAGCTTCGCGCCGGCTGCCTTGGTGTTCATCGGCTTGTCAGCCGCGTGAACGGGCGCCACGACGGCGCAGGTGCCGAAAGCCATGACCGCGCTCGCAAACAGCGCCGCCGGGAGATTCATTTTCTTCTGCATACGATCCTCAGAGCTGACCGAGCAGGTGCTCGGCTGCCGATACTTTGAACTGCCCCGGCGCCTCGACGTTCACCGCCGTCGCGACGCCGTCGTCGACGATGATGGCGAAACGCTGGCCCCGTGTCCCCATGCCAAATCCGCGCGCGTCGAGCTCGAGACCGAGCGCCCGCGCATAGTCGCCATTGCCATCGGCGAGCATCAGAACCTTGTCGCCGACGTTAGACTGCTTGCCCCACGCGTTCATCACGAACACGTCGTTCACAGCCATGCAGGCGACGGTATCTACACCCTTCGCCTTGAGCTGCTCCGCGTTCTGGATAAAGCCTGGCAGATGCTTCGCATCGCAGGTCGGCGTGAACGCGCCCGGCACGGAGAACAGCACCACCTTCTTGCCCTTGAACAGGTCGTCGGTGGTGATGTCTTTCGGACCGTCGGCGGTCATCGTCTTGAGCTTGCCCGAGGGCATGCGATCGCCCGCCTTGATGGTCATGCAACTCGTCCCGTAATGGTGCTGCGAGGGGCGTTCACGCCTGGCGGGCGTGAAGGCTCCACAGGTTTGCGATGCGCTCCAGCTTGGCGTCGCCCTTCACGGCGCTGAACGCCTTCTGGGCTTCTTCCTTGTGGCCGGCACCGAGCTGCGCGATGCCCAGCAGCAGGTTCGCTTCGCCGAGGTTCTGCACGCCCGGCTTGCTCAGCCCCCGAGTGATGGCTTCGATCGCCTTGTCGTACTGCTTGTAGCCGATATACGCGAGGCCGATGCTCACGTCCTTGTCACCGGTCTTGCCGGCCGCGGCGTCCTTCGCAATCTTGTCGAGGCCCGCGCGATCCTGGTCCGCCTGCTTCTTGGCGTTCTCGAGCAGCCGCTTGTTGCGATCGATGAGCTTCGGGTCGGTGAAGATATTCTTCGCCATGCCCTTCTCGAGGATCGACTGCGCTTCGCCCGGCGAACCCGCTTCGATCGCGAGCTGCGCATACTCGGTGTAGTCGTCGGGACGCTTCAGCACATCCACGTCGGCGGCGAGGCGATACACCTGCAGCAAGCTCTTGTCCGTCTGCCCTTCCTGCTGGAAGAGTGAATACAGCAGGTTCTGCCAGTAATCCGGCTTCGGGTAGTAGGACACCATGCGCTCGAGCGCCTTGGTGGCACAGTCGTTGTCGTCCTGCTTGAGGCAGGAGCTGAGCACGAGGTTGAGCGACTGCTCCTTGGGAATCTTGCCGGCCTTGATCTGGCCTTCGTTGTATTCCTGCACGAACTTGATCGTGCCCGGGTAGTCGCCCTTGATGTAGTACGCCTGGCTCACGAGCGTGACCATGTCGTCATCGGCCTGGCCGGCCTTGATGACCTTGTCACCGAACTCGATCGCCTTGTCGTAATTCTTGATCTGGTAATTGACCTGCGCGAGCGCCTTGAGGCGATTCGCCGCGTCGGCCTCGGTGAGGAATCCATCCGTCAGTCCCGCTTCGAGCGCCTTGGCGGCCTCGGGGTACTGCTGGGTGCGCACATAAACGAACCCGTAGAGCTCGTTCATGACATGGGTGTCATACGGAGTCTTGTCGGGCAGCGCCTCGACTTCCTTCAGCGCCGCGAGCGCCTCCGGATACTTCTTGGCATCCGCCGCATCCTTGGCCGTCTTCAGGGGCTTCGATGCCGCCTTGCTGACCTTGGCTTCGGCCGCCTTTTTGTCGTCCGCAGCACGAGCAACGGGGCTCGAAAGCCCCGCGCCGAGAAGGATCGCGCTCGCGGCCGTGGCCGCGAGCATTCTCACTGTCAGTTTCATGCTAGTCCCGGAACTCCGACGTGTTCACGAACCCGATCTTTTTCATGTGGTTGCGCTGGGCAGCCGCCAGCACCACCGCGACCTGGCCATACTTGGCCCGGCGATCGGGACGCAGATGAATCTCCGGCTGGGGCTCCTTGCTCGACTCCGAGCGCAGGTAGTTCTCCAGCGTGGAGAGCTCGTGCACCACCGTTCCGTTCCACACCACAGCACCGTCGAAATCCACCTCGAGGTCGATGACCTCGGGGCGAACCGTTGGCGGCGGCGCATTGTTGGGCATTGGCATGTCCAACTTCACCGCGTGGGTCATGATGGGAATCGTGATGATGAACATGATCAGCAGCACCAGCATCACGTCGATGAGCGGCGTCGTGTTGATGTCACACAGCGCTTCGCCCTCTGCACTTGCCGTAGAAAATGCCATACCAGTGCTCCTTAACCGCGAACCGGTGCCATACCGTGATCAGGCTCGGTGATGAACCCAACCTTCACCAGCCCACCGCGCTGGATCGTGTAGATGACGCGGCCCACCGCTTCATACCGCGTATCAGCGTCAGCACGAATGTGCAGCTCAGGTTGGGGTTTCAACACCGCCGACTGTTTGATCAGCTCGAGGAGCTGAGCACGGTCCGACAGCAGCTTGGCGTTCCAGTAGATGTTGCCTTTCGCGTCCACCTCGACGGTGACGTTTTCCGGCTTCGTCTGCGTAGGAATGTTCACGGCCTTCGGCAGATTGTTGACCATCGTTTTCGTGATCACGGGAATCGTGATCAGAAAGATGATGAGCAGCACCAGCATCACGTCCACCAGAGGCGTGGTGTTGATGGTGGAGTTGAGCTCTGTGCCCGTCTCTTCGGACGGGCCCGTATTCATCGACATGTTCGTCTACCTCAGACCGTGCGCCTTACTTGCGAACCGCAGCCGCGGGCGTGGCAACCGGACGCGCGCCGCCAGCAGCAGCCGCACTCGCGTCGGCAGCACCCACGCGGGCACCGCTGATCAAGTAGGCATGCAGGTCGGCAGCGAAGTTGCGCAGGTAGTCCTGCACGCTCTTGTTGCGACGGATCAGCCAGTTGTAACCGAGCACGGCCGGCACGGCGACGAACAGACCGAAGGCGGTCATGATGAGCGCTTCACCGACGGGGCCGGCCACCTTGTCGATCGACGCCTGACCGGCGAGACCGATGGCGATAAGGGCGTGATAAATGCCCCACACCGTGCCGAACAGACCGACGAACGGAGCGGTCGAGCCGACGGTGGCGAGGAACGCCATGCCGGTGGACAGCTTGCTGTTCACGACGTCGACCGAACGCTGCAGCGAGAGAGTGATCCACTCGTGCAGGTCGATGCGGTCCGTGAGGCGACCGTCATGATGGGAGGCAGCGCGGATGCCGTCTTCGGCAACGTTACGGAAGTCATCGCCCTTCTTCAGGCGCTCGATGCCATCCTTGACCGACGGGGCATTCCAGAAAGTCTTCTCAACCGTCTTCGCGGAGCTCTTCAGCTTCGCCTGATCCCAGATCTTGGTCAGGATGATGTACCAGGAGAACAGGGACATGATCGCCAGGATGATCAGCGTGCTACGGGCAACGATGTCGCCCTGCGACCAGAGGGCCGTGAGGCCATACGGATTCTCAACAACTGCGGTGGCTTGGTTTTCCATAGATTCCTCGATCAAAAAAAGAACCGGGCTCGTTAGGCCCGGCATCTACTCGTAAATTCTCAGTTCTTCAGCTCAAACTTCACACGGAAGACGAAACAGTCCGTCGTCGGCTGGCCGTCGACGCTGCCGGCGAGGTAGCGCCCCGCTTTGGCGTATTTGATGGCCGCTTCATCCAGACGTGCATTGCCGGAGCTCTGCGAGATGCTCGGATCCTCGCTCAGCTTGCCGCTCGGTCCGACGCAGGCTTTCACCGTCGGGGAGCCCTCTTCGCCCAGGCGCTTCGAGGCGGCCGGGTAGTACTCCTCGGACGGCGGGAAACGCTTCGGGTCGATACCGGCCTTCTTCACGTTCTTCGGCGCCGGCGGCGGCGGCGGGGCCATCGGCACCGGACGATCGGTCACGTCGGTGATGGCGGTGGACTGGGCAACGTCCTGCGGGATGTCGATGGCGACTTCCGGCGGCGGGACTTCAACGGGCGGACGTTCGAACTCGGGTGGCGGTGGTGGCGGCGGGGTGTCCTGCTGCTTCACCTCATCAATGATTTCCGTCTTGATCGGCGGAGCGATGATCTCGACGACGCTCTGCGCGAGGCCGGTCGCGAACGCCCAGGCGAGGAAGACGTGAAGCGCGACGATGACTGCGAAGACGAGTGCTCGTCGGGAGAAGAAGTTTGTGTCGTGTGCGTAGGCTGCCATGTGGTCTCATCTGCCAAACACACCGGCGGCGGCGACATGCCGACCCGGTGCGATAGTTACTTGAAATCCCCCGGACATTCCCGACCTATACCGGGCGTGCTCTGATCCAAAACGAGATAGCACACCGTACGAATCGGTGAAAGCCCGCGAAGAGTAATCGCTGCTCTGCGCATTGACAACAGCGCTCAAGTTCGCGATCCCTGTGCGCTTTTCCATTCACGCCACCTCGTTCCGCGAAGTCACCACTTCGTTCCGCGTAGTCACCGCGCCGGTGGATGCCGTGCTGACGAGCCGCGCGTATTTGCCGAGCACGCCGCTCGTCGTGTAAGGCTTCTTCGGCTTCCAGGCGGCGCGCCGCCGCCGCCATTCCGCCGCGGACAACGCCGCGGCAATCGTTCGCTTTTCCGCGTCGATCGTCAGCACGTCGCCGTTCTTCAGCAGGCCCAGCGGACCACCGACCGCCGCTTCCGGGGCGATATGTCCAACCACGAAACCGTGGGTACCGCCGGAGAAACGGCCGTCCGTGATGAGGGCAACCTGCTCGCCGAGGCCCCGCCCCATGATGGCGCCGGTCGGGCTGAGCATTTCGCGCATCCCCGGTCCGCCGCGCGGTCCTTCGTATCGAATGACGACCACGTCGCCGGCGCGCACCGCGCCATCCAGGATGGCCTTGGTCGCCGCCTCTTCACCATCGAAGACGCGGGCCGGGCCGGTGAACTTCAGGCCTTCCTTGCCGGTGATTTTCGCAACCGCACCTTCGGGTGCCAGGTTGCCGTTGAGCACGACGAGGTGGCTGTCCCGTTTGATGGGATCGGAAAGCGGCCTCACGATGTCCTGGCCAGCAACATATGTACCCACCGCAGCAAGGTTTTCGGCGAGCGTACGGCCGGTTACGGTCATGCACTCCCCGTGGAGCAGTCCCGCGTCCAGCAGCGTTTTCATCAAGGGTTGAATCCCCCCGATGGCAATGAGTTCCGACATGAGCGCACGTCCGCTCGGCCTCACGTCTGCCAGCACCGGCACACGCTTGCCGATTCGAGTGAAATCATCGAGGGATAGTTTCACTTTGGCTTCATGAGCGATGGCGAGGAGGTGCAGCACGGCGTTGGTCGACCCGGCCAGCGCAATCGTCATCGTGATTGCGTTTTCGAAGGCCTTGCGCGTCAGGATGTCGCGCGGCCGGATGCCCGCCTTCAGGAGCTGCACCACCGCCTCCCCCGCCCGGCGACAGTCGTTGCGTTTCGGATCGCCGACGGCCTCCTGCGCGGAGCTGTTGGGCAGCGACAGTCCCATCGCCTCGACCGCGGACGCCATGGTGTTGGCGGTGTACATGCCGCCGCAGCTTCCGGGGCCCGGGATGGCGGTGCGCTCGACGTCGAGCAGCTCCGCGTCGGAAATCTTGCCAGCCGCCCGCGCGCCGACAGCCTCGAACACCGAGACGATGTCGCGCCGGTGCGCGCCCGGCCGGATGGTGCCGCCGTAGACGAACACCGCGGGGCGGTTGAGCCGGGCGATCGCCATGGCGCAGCCCGGCATGTTCTTGTCGCAGCCGCCGATGGCGACGAAGCCGTCGAACCCTTCCGCGCCAACCACCGTCTCGATGGAGTCGGCGAT
>Ga0247765_1001574_pt1 | contig 10319 bp, 6 predicted proteins | sample UWRJL106311C6_FD_179949 | JGI IMG/M metagenome (GOLD analysis project Ga0247765, IMG submission 179949) | Plant litter microbial communities from Arlington Agricultural Research Station in Wisconsin, United States - UWRJ-L106-311C-6 | ecosystem: Environmental > Terrestrial > Plant litter >... | reverse complement strand
AACCGCGAGCGAGGCGCCGCCGAGGCCGACGCCGGCGCGGGCGGCGGCGCTCGGGTTCTCGACCAGCCGCTCGAGCAGGACGGTGCCGCCGGCGGAGAGCAACATCATCGGCGCGATCAGGTTGGAGCCACAGCGGTCGTGCTCCTTCGGCACCGCGGCGACGTCGGTGGCGCCGCGCTCATAGGCGGCGATCGTCTTGTGCTCGGCGCCGTGGTAGGCGGCGAGGTCGCGGTCGGTCAGCGCCACCACCGCTGGCACCGCCCCGATCGCCTGCACGACCCCCTCCCGCAGCGCCGACGCCGGTACCCGCTTGCGCAGCAGCGAGGTGAGCAGGAGCGTGCCCCCGGTCGCGGTGAGGACACGAGGGTCCTCGAACGGCAGCCGCGCCGCCGGAAGCCGCCGTCGCGCAAGCGGCAGCACCAGCAGCGCCTCCGCCAGTTTCAGCGGCCCGCGCAGGCCCGGCATCTTCGCCACCAGGCTCGGAGCCAGTTCCGGCTTGCGTTCGGAGGCGAATTCGATCCGGCCGTGGCGGTCGCGGACCGCCGCCGCCCAATGGGTCGGGCCGTGGATCAGCAGCCCGTTGCGAAGGGCCATCCCGCCGAGGCGAATCTTCTCGGGCTCGTTCTCAGCCATGCGCTCACGATAGGCGATCGGCCTCGCCCGCCCCCGGCGTTCGTCCTTTTAGGGGCATATGCCTAGGAAAAGACGAACGCCGGCATAAGAAGGGCGTCGAGCCCAGTCCGCTCGACGCCCTTGCTCCCCCTATGCACAAGACCCGGCCGGAGGCCCCAGTCCTGCCTCCGGGCCGGGTTGTCGGCTCTCCCTGGCTTAGCTCGGGAAGCCACTCCAAGAACCCCCAGCGGGTTCGGGAGTTGCGCTCCCGTTTTACGCGTTGTCTAATTTTTTTCTCAACTCGGCGAGCCGTCGTCCCAGCTCCGCCTCAAAGCCCCGGTCGGTCGGCTGGTAGAAGCGCTGACCCCGCAGCTCCTCGGGCAGCAGCGGCTGGCTGCTGACGGCGCCGGGCTCGTCGTGGGCGTAGCGGTAGCCCTCGCCGCGGCCGAGCTCACCGGCGCCCGGGTAGTGGGCGTCACGCAGGTAGTCGGGGGGCGTCTTGGCGCCGTTGGCGCGGACCTCGGCGCGGGCGGCGGAGAGCGCCTTGTAGGAGGCGTTGGACTTCGGGGCCAGCGCCAGATAGACGGTCGCCTGGGCGAGGTTGAGCGCGCACTCGGGCAGGCCGACGCGGTCGACGGCGCGAGCCGCTGCGTCAGCGACAAGCAGCGCCTGCGGGTCGGCGTTGCCGACGTCCTCGGAGGCGAGGATGACCATCCGGCGAGCGATGAAGCGCGGGTCCTCGCCACCCTCCAGCATCACCGCCAGGTAGTAGAGCGAGGCGTCGACGTCAGAGCCGCGCGTCGCCTTGATCCAGGCCGAGATGAAGTCGTAGTGGCGGTCCCCCTGGCGGTCGTAGTCGATCGCCTTGCGCTGCAGTGCGTCTTCGACTGCGGCGACGCCAACCTCGCCGTCGGCCTGCGCAACAGCTCGCTCCAGGGCGGAGAGGGCGACGCGGGCATCGCCGCCGCTGCGCGTCGCCAGCATCGCGAGCGCGTCCTCCGTGACCGGCGGCGGGTCCGGGATGCCGCGCTCGGGGTCGCCGAGCGCCCGCCGCAACAGCTCTTCCACCTGCTCCGGCTCGAGTGGGTGCAGCTCGTAGACCTGCGCCCGCGAGAGCAGCGCCGCGTTGACCTCGAAGTAGGGGTTCTCGGTGGTGGCGCCGATCAGCGTCAGCGTCCCGTCCTCGACCGCCGGCAGCAGCGCGTCCTGCTGGGCCTTGTTGAAGCGGTGGATCTCGTCGAGGAAGAGGATCGTCGGCCGCCCGTTCGCCCGCCGCCGCTCCCGCGCCCGCTCGATCACCCCCCGGATCTCCGCTTTGCCGGCATTCACCGCCGACTCCTCCTCAAACGCCCCCTGCGCCCCCGCCGCCGCGATCCGCGCCAACGTCGTCTTCCCCGCCCCCGGCGGCCCGTAAAGGATCGCGCTGTGCGGCTTGCCGCTTTCAATTGCGCTCCGCAACGCCGCCCCCGCCCCCAGCACGTGCTCCTGCCCGATCACCTCGTCGAGGGAGCGCGGACGCATGCGAACGGCGAGGGGGGCGTCACGGTGGAGCCTCGCCGGTTCCGCGCCTCCAGCCTCTCCCAAGTTGAATAGCTGGTCGCCCACCGTCGGGAGTATGGGGAAGAAGACGGAAGCCTTGACGCCCTGAATCAGCTAAGCGGAGTCACGAACGTCGCGCACACCCTGCTTGCGCAAATAGTCAACCACCTGCTCAAGGGCTGCGTAGCTGCCGACCTTCATTCGATTCGGAACTCCGGCTCGCGCCAAGACTTCATTTGCTTTGGTAGCGGCTACGAAGCCCCCTGCAGCTTCCTTTCCGACGTGATGAAGTCGCCAATCCATATTCGGAATCTCGCTGAGATCCTGCAGCCCACGAGACCGAGCACGCACTGCATGGGGGCGTCCCTTCGAAGCCATCATGCTGTCAGCTCCCTGCGGGCAACAGCGAACGGAGTCGCAAAGAAGTCGGCCCCTCACCGATCGATCCTCGAGAAGTAGCTGGGCTACTTTGCGAGGGACGCTTCGCCCAAGCCCAGAGAGATACACGCCTTCGGAAGAAAACCCGTTTCCCTCTCTCTTCCGGGGCTTACGGCTTCCCATGAACGCACGGGCCTTCGCTTGCTCTCCGATGCCCATCCCGCACTCATAGCCGTCAAGACCCGCCGCCACCAGAGCTGCCCCGAATACTCCTTGGCGCCATGCGATCGTGGAGACACCCGCGCTGCGGATATGCCTCATTGCCAAGGTTAGATTGAGGAGCTTGCCGTAGCTCTCCGATCCATCTCCCACGGGAGAAAGCTGCACAGCAAGGGCTTGGGGTCCTACGTCTACCGCCGCAGAGGTAAAACGATCGAGAGCTGCCTGCCAGCCCGACCCATGCAGGAAGCCGCGCAGCTGAATGCTCAGCAACGGCATGATTGGCAATGCGATCCCATCGGCCCGCAAGCGACGAGCAGTTCTCCCGATCGCTGAGATAGTGGCGTCGAACTCTGGTGAGTCTGGCCTGTCAGCGTAAAAGTATGGCGGGACTACGAGAGTAGCTCCGTTATTGACTTGGAATTCAACGACTTCTGAAACAAGCTTGTCCAAGGTGAAGGGATTTGCAAGCGCTTGAGGATCTAGCGCGCTGCTTCGGCCAAAGTCGACCTCCTGAACCCACGGATCCTGCTCATCGACCTCGCACTGTAGAAGCGTCGTTAGGGGGTCAATGATTAGAGGCGTTCCGGTTTGGGCCGCAAGTTCGCTGAATAGCTCTCGGCGAGGAGCATCTTGCGCATTGAGAACTAGTCGCGAAATGGGACGAGATCCCAAACCTGCCCGGGGAGAAAGGAGGTCTTCCACGACCTTGTGATCGTTGAGTGAGGGTCGAATCAGAAGCTCGGCTCGCACGCTATGCGAAGAATCGGAAGTCATGGGTGCTATTCTAGCGGAAGAAAAAGCGGAAGTTCAACCGGAATTTAGATATATACATTATGAGGAAATCAGGAGGAAGCATTGGGACCAGGGACCTTGGCATCTGACCCCCACATTCCGGCGCGCGGAGAGGAACTGCTTTATGCCCGGATTGTTGAGGAGGTGAAGGATGGAGGGCTCAGCAATACGGAGCTAGCGCAGCTCATTGGGGTGGCGGAGCGCCAAGTCCGTAACTGGTCCGCAGGAATGAATGCTCCCAGCGGTCGTAATAGAGACCGTCTTCTGGAGCTTCATTACGTCGTGGGGCTACTGCGAGAGGTCTACACCCGAGAAGGGGCGGAGATCTGGCTACATGGCCGCAAGAAAAGTCTTGAAGGCAGGCGTCCAATCGATCTACTGGAAAACGATGAATCTGATGTCGTCCTCGATGCGATTGAGCGACTACGCGCAGGAGCAATGTGAAACATCGCGACTTGCTGATTGCCCTCGCGGATTTAGCGCCGATCCGGGTTCAAGGGCGCTTTGAACGTCATCTGTCCCTGAAGTGGGATGAGCTGATGCCCAGTGCGGCGGGGGTCGCTGGGGCGCACCACGCTCTTTCGAGGTCCTGTATCTAGGGCGACCACAGGACAGCGTTGCCGCGGAGGCGTATCGCCACCTGGTAGATGACGAGATGGACTTCCCGGACATGGTCGCGCAGGTCCTAGAGCGGCGGATCATCGCCTGCGAGGTAGATGTGCCTGGCGTCCTGGACCTCCGCTCAGAGGCTGTGCAGGCCGCAATAGGACTGACAGAGGAAGATCTGGCCTCCCCAGTTGGCGACTACGCGCGTTGTCAACAAGTCGGGGCGGCAGCCCATCAACTTCGCGCAAATGGGCTTCTTGCTCCAGCCGCTACCGGATTGGGAGAAACCCTTGCCCTTTTTCCTACGAATCTCCCCGCTGAGAATTGGCCCGTCGTCATCGAGAGGGGAATCTGGCACGGCCTTCCGCCAGACCCTCGCCGACTTCGATTGGTCGAGGACGAAGGCAACCCGCAATCGCCCTAGTTGACACTGGATTGGGTTGACGCCATCTCCGTAGAATCGACGGGATGGAGAGCGCAACGGCAGTTCAGACGGCCCCGTCCACCTCGACCCTCGAGTCGTTCAACCCAGCAACCGGCGAGCTGGTTGGCTCGGTGCCGACGATCGTGCCGGAGGAAGTGCAGGGCGTGGTCGATGACGTGGCGCGGATCCAGCCGGCCTGGGCGGAGCTGCCGGTGAAGACGCGGGCCGCCTACATGCGCCGCGCGGCTGACGCGCTGCTCGACGACATCGACGAGATCGCCGAGCTGCTGACCAAGGAGCAGGGCAAGCCGCGCAACGAGTCCTACACGATGGAGCTCTTGCCGACCGTCGACGCGCTGCACTGGTGCGCGAAGGCGGGGCCGAAGATCCTCGCGGACGAGAAGGTGCCGATGACGCAGGCCTTCACGCTCTCCAAGAAAGGCCGCTTCAGCTACGAGCCGATCGGCGTCGTCGGCGTGATCGCGCCGTGGAACTACCCCTGGTCGATCCCCTTCGGCGAGGTCGCAATCGCGCTGATGGCCGGCAACGGCGTCGTGCTGAAGCCGGCGAGCCTGACGCCGCTGCTGGGCGAGCGGATCGCCCGGGTCTTCGAGAAGGGCGGGTTGCCGGAGGGCCTGGTCCGGGTCGTCCACGGCGGCGGCCGGATCGGCGACGCGCTCTGCCGCTCCAGTGTCGGCAAGGTCTTCTTCACCGGCTCGGTCGATGTCGGGCGCAAGGTCGGCGAGGTCTGCGCCGGCGAGCTCAAGGGCTCGGTGCTGGAGCTCGGCGGCAAGGACCCAATGATCGTCTGCTCCGACGCCGACCTTGACAACGCCGTCTCCGGGGCGGTCTGGGGCGGCTTCGCCAACGCTGGCCAGACCTGCTCGGGCATCGAGCGCGTCTACGTGATGCGCGACGTCGCCGACCGCTTCGTCGAGGGCGTCGTCGCCGAAGCCGAAGAGCTGCGGGTCGGCAACCCGATCGAGTGGGACACCGAGATCGGCCCGATGACCTCCGAGGACCAGTACGGGATCGTCGTCGACCTGATCGAGGACGCGGTCGCCGCCGGCGCGACCAAGCGCTGCGGCGGCCCGGTCGACCCGCCCGGCCTGGAGGCCGGCCGCTACATCGCCCCCACCGTCCTCACCGGCGTCACCCACGAGATGCGGATCATGCGCGAGGAGATCTTCGGCCCGGTGCTGCCGATCGTCGTCGTCGACTCCGAGCAGGAGGCGATCGACCTTGCCAACGACTCCGAATTCGGCCTCGGCGCTTCGGTCTGGACCAAGGACCGTCAACGCGGCGCCCGCATCGCCCGCCGCATCGAGTCGGGCATGGTCTGGGTCAACGACCACTCCTTCAGCCACGGCGCCTGCCAGTGCGCCTGGGGCGGCGTCAAGGACTCCGGCCTCGGCCGCTCCCACTCCAAATTCGGCTTCTACGAGTGCGTCAACATCAAGATGAACGCCTGGGAGCCCGGCCTCACCCGCGACTTCTGGTGGCACCCCTACGACCAGACGCTGGGCGACGCCGTCCGCGCCTCGGCGCGCATCCTCTACGGCAAGGGCGAGGTCCGCACCAAAGCCCTGCGCGAGGGTGCGGCGCCGCTCTTGAAGATCGGACGCCGCACCATGAAGAAGCGCCGGTAGGCGAGCTTCGGCTCAGCCGCCGGCGATTTCGACCGTCTTCGAGACGGCTCCGAGGCACTTGTAGATCGTCCCTGCAGTTCCCTGCGTCACCGGCTTCACTTCGGCGAAGACCTGAGCCGGGATCTTGATGTTCTGGTTCAGCTCTTCGAGGTCGGCCTTCCAGTTGCCGTTGGACTTCGTTTCGACCCGGCTGAGGACGCCGTTGCCCTTCTGCTTGAGGACGACGGTCCGCTCCTCGACGCAGTTGGCGTTGTCGGCCTTGACCTTGCCCTGGTAGCCGGCGGCGCCGATCGTGATCGTCGACTTGATCTTCACCGTCTGACCGGGCGTGTCAGCGAAGACCGCCGAAGCGGCGAAGGCGAGCACGGCGGCAACTACTGCGCCGATCACAGCGATGCGACTGGTTTTGTCCATCGATCCTCCTTCTCGAGGGGCCTGGTGCCCCAGCGAATTGCCGCGGCAGCCTACGCGAAGATGCTGCTCCTAGCTCGATAAGCGGCCTTATGGGAGACAGACCGCCCATCCTAGAACTCGGAAAAGGACCATTTCGGTCCCCCTGGCCTCCGATCACTTGTAGATCGCGATCGGCACGATCACGGCTCCCTTGTGGCGACCTCGGTCTGAGTAGCCAGCGCCGCCTTCCCAATGAATGAGTAGTGGGATGAGATCCGTATGCCTTCTTGCCTTATCCCTTGCCCCAGCTACGGAACGCGACGCGTCAGTTGCATCTGCTCAGCGGTGCACTAAACCGGCCGCGGTTCGGCGTGTCGACGTAGTAGTCGATCACCCAGCTCCCGTCCACAAGACGGTCCCAGATTTCGGTTTCTTCGTGTCTGCGTGGTGAGACGTAAGGCTCCCCGACTTCCTGGCAGACGACGTCAACCTCTTCCCCGTCGTAGCGCTTCCCGGTTTCGGCGTATTCGCTGTAACCCGGGCCCGAGCGCAGATGGAGTTCATGTTCCCCTTCTTCCCGCAGCCCGACCACGTAGTACGGCCAGTAGGTGACCCCGTTTTCCGTGCGGGAGTTGGCGACGCTCACCCGAACGCTCGAGGTCGCTTCAAGGACTTCCCCACCCGCCCCGAGCGCTATCGCCGTGACCACCACCGTGGTGCCGCCCGGGCCGCCCTGGTTGGGCACGGCGGTCGTGTTCCAGGCCATAGTGAAGCCGTCAACGGAGGCTCGATCTTCGCCGATCGTCACCGTCTGGGCGCTTTCCGGGCTGGCGAGATCGGTGAAATAGTGAACGCTGAAGCGCACGCCCGCTGCGTTGGAGACGGCGCTTAGCGGGACCTCGCCGGAAACCGGCGTGTCCTCGGTGAGGCCCCGCAGCTCGACCATCGGTTTGACCTGGGCCGGCGCTCCGCCACCGGGCAGCGGTGGGCCCGTCGTTTGGTCCTTCCGGTAGATGAACCGCAGACCGGCCCATTCGATCGTGCGCTTGTCCGGGCGACGATGGCCTTCGAAGTTGTCCTCTGAGATCGTCATCTTTTTGCCGCTCACGTCGAGGACGTAAGCAACGTGCCCGTAACGCCCGGCCCCGTACTGGTCGGGGGCGAACACCGCCACGGCGCCTGGTACTGGGGTCGCCCCGGTCGGGAAGCCGGCGGCTTCGGCACTTTCCGCCCAGTTCATCGCGTCCCCTGAGCGGCCGGGAAAATACGGCAGGTCCGGGCGGCGCCGCGCCACCCACCAGGTGCACTGGCCGATCGGGTACAGGGCCCCGCCACCGCCGTTGCCACTCGGCTTGCCCGGCAGGCGGAACGCTTCAGCGTGCATCGACCGTTCGATCCAGAGACTTCGTGACTTGCGGCCGAAGCCGGCTCCGGCGGTGAAGGCGCGGCCCCGGCGTTCCTTGTGCCCGCTCCGGCCACAGGTGACCTCGAAGCGCCATTCTCCAGCGCCGATGTTCCCGGGCACGAGCCAGCTCCACTTCGCGCCTCCTTTGGTGCCCGTGTCGACCGAGGGAGCTTCTTCTTCACGGTCCCCCTTTTGCACGCGCGCGCCGCATCTCTCATGCCTGCCCGCTCCGACTTCGACGACGATCCCGACGGTATCGCCGTAGGTCACTCGCGGGTGGATCGTCATGTGGGCTCCTCCTGCTCGTGCTGCTGAAGGCAGCACGAGCAGGAGGAGGAACAGCCCGACCAGGACAGACCAGCGCCGTGCTAAGGGCCGCTGACGCTTCGCCGGCGGACTCACCCCAGATCCCCTTCAGAGCAGCGGGGTATCCCGGGCGTGAAGCGACCACGACCGGGGGTTTTCACGTAGTAGTCGGAGACGTAGTTGCCGTCCGCCAGCTTGTCCCAAATCTTCGACCCCCCCCCCGGACCACTCGCGGGGATCCGCCCGCCGCGGGTCTGACATGTGATTTCGGCCATTTCCCCTTCCTTCAACTGCCCCACCGCCTGCTTGCCGCACGGCCCCGGAGACGTGCATTCGTTGACGCTGCAAACGCCGTCGCTGCAGGCCTGGTAGACCGGAAAGGCCTTGACAAGAAGCCCAGGGGCGAGTTCCGCGCCGCTCCAGAACAACCACCCGACGAGCCCCAAGGACAGAAGTCCGGCACCCGCGACGGCGAAGCGGAACCATCCACGGCCATACCCCCTGATCCACTCCGACAGCCCTTCACTCCCCCGCGAGGCGGGCAGCCGTCCCGCCACCGCCACGAGCAGGAGGAAGGACGCGAGAGCGAGCAGGCCGGCTCCGAATAGCTCCCAGCGCTCGACCCCCAAACCCAGCCCGCCCAGACAGATCATGGCTCCGACCGCCGAGCACGCGGCGCTCGTCCATAGAAGCCCCCGGTCGACCGATCGAGATTCGCCATCGTGGCCGGCGACGAGGAGGCCGAGCGCGAATACCAGGAAGGCGCCGAGCAAGGCCACACCAGCGACAAGGGCGGCTGAGGGATCCGCGTCTGCGAGAGGAGGCATGATGGCGGCTTGCGCACTGGCCCCTGCGGCGAGCATCGGAGATCAGGAGTTTACCCGGTAGGAACTCCCTCGGTACCGCCCGCCGCGTGCCGGGTCTCTGATGCCCGCCAGTCCGCGACGCGGATTCTGCTCGAACCGATAGAGCCGCCCGAGCTTCTGGCTAAAGCGGGCGCTATCGGATTTCGCTGCAGGCCGGCGCGCCCGTCCGCCAAGGAGAACCAGCAGAACTGCACAGTGCGGGTGCGAGACAGGGATTCGAACCACCCTCTCTCATTTCAGGCACTTTTCGCCAGAAGTGCCTGACTCGCTGCATATCCGTTCATATCCCTGCATATTTGTCTTTCTGCAGCCTCTCGTTGCTCCTCAGAAAAGCGCTGCAACCGAGTAGTTTCTGGCGACTTCGCGCTAAGCGACCTTCGTGCATCGCACCCAGGAGGTCGGCGGTTCGAATCGCCTAGCTCCATCGCAAGGGCATCTTGGGCTTCTCAGGCTTTTCCAACTGGCGCTGAATTTGCGCTCTATTCCAGGGGCTAGGAGGGATTGGTGAAACCCTCCTCTAGTGCCGACGCTTCACAATCACGGGCAGATGCAGTCCTCCCCTGAGCAGGCCGCGCCCGCGATCAGAGTCGCGGGGCTGCGGCGCGACTACGGCGACAGGCCGGCGCTCGACGGCGTCGGCTTCGAGCTGGCGGCGGGTGAGTCGCTGGTCGTCCTCGGCCCCAACGGGGCCGGCAAGACGACGCTGTTGCGGGTCCTGGCAACGCTGCTGCGCCCGAGCGGCGGCGAGGCGGCGGTGCTCGGCTGCTCGCTGCCGGACGAGGCCTGGAAACTGCGCGGGCGGATCGGCTACCTCGGCCACGAGCCGCTGCTCTATCGCGACCTCTCCGGGCGGGAGAACCTGCGCTTCCAGGCGCGCCTGCACGGGATCGGGCGCGAGGCGGCCGAGGCGCGGATCGAGGAGCTGCTGCGGGCGGTGGAGATGGAGCGACGGGCCGACGAGCGGGTCGCCGAGCTCTCGGCGGGGATGCGACAGCGGCTCTCGATCTGCCGCTGCGTCCTCCACGAGCCGGAGCTGTTGCTGCTCGACGAGCCGGACTCCAACCTCGACGTCGAGGGGCGCGAGCTCGCGCGGGAGCTGATCGGGCCCGGCACCGGCCGCACCCGCG
>Ga0247765_1001573_pt1 | contig 10324 bp, 10 predicted proteins | sample UWRJL106311C6_FD_179949 | JGI IMG/M metagenome (GOLD analysis project Ga0247765, IMG submission 179949) | Plant litter microbial communities from Arlington Agricultural Research Station in Wisconsin, United States - UWRJ-L106-311C-6 | ecosystem: Environmental > Terrestrial > Plant litter >... | reverse complement strand
CGCGGCGAGCTGGGCCTTGTCGAGCCTGGGGAATGCGGCGGCGTGCAGGTCCTGATCGATCATGTCTCGGGCTCCTTTGGTCCGGCGCTGTCTGCATCAGTCACGCAGGACCGGCAGGATATGCTCCGGCACCGGCAGCTCCGTCTCGTCGACGTAGCACGAGGCCCAACGCTCGCCGGGCTCGTAGGACGCCACCACGGGGCGGCTCGTGTGGTGGAAATGCTTCGGGGGACGGCCTAACCTAGCTTCGACGCCTCAGCCGCCTCACCGCCAGCCCGCGATGCCTCCCCCTCGGGAGTAGCAGCGGCGAACGTGGAGACCCTAAGGCGTCATAGGGCTTCAACCTACGGCTTTTCAGAGTCTGAGTCAATCATGTCGGCCTGCGAGCTCCGGAGAGGTGTCGGCTTACCTGCCGGAGGTGTTCCTTCCAGGGGCAGCCCGGCACGCCCGCCGCCTCGCCGACGGCACCCTGAAGGTGAGCGCGCCCCCCAGAGAAGGGCCACCCGAACACGTACTTCTCTACTCCCGAGAAGCCAGCCGTTTGGAGTCCCCCAAACTCGTCCGGGCAGCCAGATTCACGACGCCCAAGTCGTCTATCATCTTTGGGAGCACCAAAGAGTCTTGCTTCGCCCACCCTCTGGCCGAATTCTTCCTCCTGGGCAGCCTGGGCTGGGACAAAGCGCAAGGGTCGTGACATGCCCTTTATGAGTCGGAAACGGGCCGCCAATCTCACCAAATTCTTCGTCCAGAGCCACACTTTAGACATCCAGCAAGCATCTTGAACCAAACGCATGGCACCTGGGTTGGGCGGCTCCGCATTGAAGGACCCCAGAGTTGTTGACGGGAGAATCTTCGCCGCCGATCAAGAGGACGCCCCACTTACCGGCCGTCAGCCATCGGACTTTAGAGCTTCGGGGGCGCACGTTGGGAACGTTCAACGTTATTGCGCCTCACCGTGCAGCGTAAGCCGTCCGGTGCAGGCGCCGGTTAGATGCTCTGCTGGTAGTCCAGCCTTGAGTGCAAACTTGAAAGGCTGGACTGGATTCTATCTACCAAACGCTGGGGAGCAGTATAGCGTGTGCAGCGCTCTCGTACGATCAAAAGAAGCTTCCTTGTGTAGTCTATACGCTTAGCGCAATCCAGGCAGGTGCTTACGTGATCTCGAAAATCCGGCAGAAGGTCTTCTTCCATTTCGTTGTCGAAGAACAGAAACAGTATCGCCCCAACCTCTCGGCAGTTAAGCCCTCTCGAACTAGTGTCGGAATGAATCGAGGTTTGCGGTTTTGGGAGCATCTCATATAGAATTCCTCCGAAAGGCTGTAGGTAGGCCTCAAGAAGAGGACTTCTATCACTGAGAACTTCACGTAGCCGCTCTGCGGCTTCAGAGGGAAGCTCCACTTCCACCTTTACACTACCTCTCTCCACCGAAGTGATATGAACGGCGTTGGGATCAAGTCCAAGGAATGATGCAAGTCCATGAGCAAGAAGTAGCCGCTGCCTAGGATCAAAGGCTTCAAAGTCTATAGCTAGGTGAAAGCGAACTCTGCTTGTGGGCTCGGCGGCTGACACTTCGCTAAAGCGTCGCAGAACCCACGGCCGACGCTTGTACTCGCGCAGGGTTTCGGCGCCCCAATGCTCAGGTTCCTTATCCGCTCTGGCGTGGCAGTTCGCACATAGACAGATTAGGTTCTCAAGCGCGTGCTCGCGTGCTTTGCACCAAGGTATTATGTGCGCTCGCTCAAGAGGGAAACTTTCGCCGCACACAGCGCATCGGTGACCACACTCTATGAGCAACTCTCTCTGTAAGGCCATTGGAATTTTAGGCCTCGCCGAAGACTTGCGTGGCTTATCCCCATCATGCTGCCCTTGGTTGTCCTTCATAGAGATTTGCCCTTGCCCTCTGGTACCCAGATCTAACGAGATAAAGCTCACCGGCGGTGGCAGCCGTCCGGTGGAGCGCCAGGGTTAGCCGCCGTAATCACTGGCAATTCTCCCCACCATTGCACCTATTATCGCTTGTTCCTGAACACCTGCACAACGCGCGAACCGCAGTGTGGCTTCGAAAAAGCGTGCATCGTGCCCTTCGCCTTCAAAAGACCGGCCGTACTGCCCCGAGACACGATGCGCGTCTGCGCTAGATTCCGTGTTTCCTAGGCGCCCTTGGTAGGCATGTATGAACTCTTCAACGATTTCGCTCACCATGCCTGACCAAGAGTGGGGCTGGGGCAAGATTTCCCTGAACTCCTCAACCGTAGGTAGCTCGGAGTCCTGGGGTACACAGATGTAGATTGTATCGTTCTTCGCCCCGTAACAGGATGCGTGCTCGGATTCCTTGACTCGTAACCTCGGCTCCGGCTCGAGCGGGCAGATTCGCAGTAACTCTAAGAACATGCTCTTGACCGCCAACTCTATCTCCGGCTCCGCGTCAGGCAAATTCTCGATTCCCAAGTCAACTTCCATCACTGTCGGTCTCGACGAAGTTCGTTGATCTCGAAGACCCAGTCGCAGGTATCGCACCTGTACGAGTGGGAAAGCTCCGCAGGTTGGTTGTTGCTCGCTACGGACCGGAGATCTCCTCGACAATTCGGACAGTACTTGATCCGGCGCTGAGGACCTGCCTTCGGACCACGAGGTTGATTGATCGGATCTGCCACGAGCACCTCCATAAACGCGGCGGTTAACGTGATCGGCCTTCAGCGGCGGCGCCAGCCGTCCGACTGTAAGGCCAGTGTTGGCCGCTGACGCATGGCTGTGACTATAGAGCTACCGCTTGTAACTCCAGCTCTTCTATATTCGTTCTGAGAAAACTGGAACTTAGCTCGGGACTCAGCTTCATAGCGAGCCAAGCTTGCAAGCTACGACCGCTTGTAGGATCGTAGCTTGCACATGCAATTGCCATCAGATGTCGAGCATCGATCTCTCTAAACTCAAAATCTTCGAAGGGCGACAGGCACGCCTGGAGCCACACTCTATACTCTTCGATCGTCCTCATAACGCGTGGTCGAACTTCGTCAGCGAATGAACAAAGAGCCGTTAACCTTATCTGCCTGCTTGTCGAGTGAGCAATCGCATCCGAGCCTAAACTCGAAGCAAGGGCTAGAGTTATATCGGACTCCACCAGGAGCCTTGCTGCGACTAGGCTAGCAAGTAGGTCGTGCTTGGCTGAGTCGTCACTCTCTGCGGAATTCAAGAGAGTTCGTTGGAGAAGAGATGAGAACTGCGGATGCCCAATCGCCTTATCAAGACCCAAAGACCCAATGCCGCGCTCTGCTTCCAGAGTAGGTAGTTTAGCAGCTAACTCCCGAACAAAGTCTGCTGCATTTAAGCGTGCTTGTGCCTGTGACTCCGCGGCATGCGAACCAAAACGCTCCTTCAACCACCTCTCGGCGTTATCCCAAGCTTTCTCTGCGAACTTACCCGCGGTGCCCCCAACGGCTGCGCCAAAAGCAATTAGCGTAATCGGATCTGACATTAAGCTTCCCTCGCAACGGTCAATCTAGCTTCGACACCTCAACCGCCTCATCGCCAGCCCGCGATGTCTCCACCTTGGGAGTAGCAGCGGCGAACGTGGAGCTCCTAAGGCGTCATAGGGCTTCAACTTACGGCTTTTCAGAGTCTATGTCAATCATGTCGGGCAACGAGCTCCAGAGGGGTCGGCTGACAACTGGCAACATCACAATCAGGTGAGTCTCCGGGCTATCGTTGGTGCGGTCTAGCAAAAGTTCGCGTTGGCGCAGGGGCGGGAGGTTTAATTGTTGCCTCGAGCCCCCGGAATGAATCCGCGACGTCCTTGGTCGTTCCCCGTAAAGCGCATAACGTTCGCTTCGCTGAGCGTTTCATCATCAGGAATTTGGTCGCTGTTCTCTATGATGATGACCTGAGCATCGGTGAAGGATGCCTTCAAGCTCTCCCAGAAGTGCTTCTTGATGTCCTGCGGGAACGACGCCTCGCCGGCGTCGGGCTCTTCATACACGAGCAGGGGTGAGTCGATCAGAACGAAGTTCGGGAACGGGCGCTCGTCCTCGATGCAGAGACGGAGCAGGGCAAGGTTGAACGCGACCCTGATGATGGCCCGCACGCCCTTGCCGTGGCTCTTGCGCGCGCGGCCCGAGATCACGACGTCTTGGTCGTTCTCGCTGAACGAAACGCGATCGAGGTCGGGGAAGTGCCACGCCTTCAGGAGCTCTTCGACTTCCCTGCTGAACGGGTCGGCCTGCGCGGTGCTCACCGCTGCACCAGCCACGTCGGTCTTCCGCTTCTTCTTCAGCTTGTTTGCCTCCTCGAGCATCTCTTCGAGTTCCTGGGTTCGCTCGAGGTGTTCGATCACTTTGCGGCAAGTCTCCGCGCGCGCACGGAGGTCGTCGACCCTCTTGGAGGCGACGCCGACGTGCTGATCCATCAACTCCTTCAGCTCCGACGAGATCGCATCGAGCTCGGTCTGGCGTGTGTCTCGGGTGCCTTGGAGTTGCTCGACCTCGGAGGCGGTGGCGGCTCGCGTGATCTGAAGGTCCTGGAGCAGTTGGAACGTCTTCGCCGCCTCGGCCTTGCATGCTTGGGAGACGTCCGCCGGTGCTGGGCCCGCTTTCGGATGATCGTGGTGCTGGTGCTCGGCCAGAGCGCCGCACATCGGGCACCGCTCCTCCTTGAGTTGGCCGAGCCGCACACCCGCTTCGGCTATTGCCTCCAGCCGTCGCAAGTCAGACGCGTACTGCTGCCGCAGCAGGTCGAACCGCGTCTGCAAGCCCGACAAGACGGCGAGCTTCGACTCGACCGTCTTCAGCGCCGTCCACGCCGTACTGCGCTTCGTCTGCAAGGGCGCGACGCTGGCCTGCGCGGCGTTGCGCTCGACGAGAGCTGTTTGAATCGATGCCTCGATCCGAGTGAGCAGGTCCCGCTCCTCGGCGAGCGTGGCGCTCACCTCACCAAGCTCGGCGAGGCGATCCCGCGTCGCCTTCAGAAAGCTTTCGAGCAACTCGACCTTGCCAGCCTGCCGCCCCTTCGCGACCTTTAGATCTTCCTTCGCGACGATCGAGGAGTCGTCAGTGCCCGTGAGCAGGACGCGAAAAACACCGCTCTCGACAGTCTTGTGGATGACCTGCCCACTCAGAACGGGCGAGTCCTCCTTGATAACCGCCTCTTCGTCGATGATGACGAGCCGGGCAATGTCGCGGAAGCTGAGCGGGCGCGTCACGCCAAGCGCGTTGGTGCGCACTTTCTTCGTGCCCAGCCCCGACAGGTCAAGCAAGAACTGAGAGACCGTGTCCTCCTTGCCGCCTTGGTGCTTCGCCGCGAGCACGCGGTCGGGTTGCCCGTCGGACTTGCAGAGGACCTCACCGCCACGCACACTCCTCTCCAGCGAGTAGACGCGCAGGTCGCTGTTGGCCTCGATCTCGAGGACGACGGAGCTGTAGCCATCCGCTTCAGGGATATCCTTCGGTGCGTCACCGCTGCCGAGCGCGTAGTCGAGGCATTGCGCGATGAAGCTCTTGCCGGTGTCGGAGGGTCCGGCGATGACGTTCAAGCCGCGGGTGAACGTGACCTCTGCAGGTGTCTTCCCTGGCCCGACCAGCGCGAGTCGCTGAAGCGCGAAACCGAACTTCATGACGCATCCTCGGTCCAAAGAACTGACTCCATCGAGAACTCGGCGCCCCACTTGCCGATGCGATCTCGGACCATCGCGTCGAGCTCGGCGTCGTCGAGGAGGTCGAAGCTGTCGACCACCCAGTCAGCGCGCTCGCGGAGGCCCTTCAAGTACTCGGTGCTCAGAGTGTCGAGGAAGTCGGCAGACTTGTCGGTCGCCGCGAAGAAGATGCCGCCGTCCTTGTAGACGCGCTCGATGAGCCCACGGCTTTCGTAGAGCCTGAGGCCATCTTGCAGCACGCCGCGACGAATGAGAATCTCTCCTCCGCGATAAGGCGTTTGGGGATGCAGCCCCTCGGGGCCACCCTCGATGTCGTCGGAGTGGACGAGGAAGTAGTCGAAGACGACGAGCCGCTGCAGCGCATACGCTGCGGGGAACGCAGTCGTCAGCACGCAGAGGGCTCGCAGACCGATCTCCACGGGCCCATTGAACGGCGAGAAGAGGCGGATCGGCGTCTCCGTCGTCACTTGACCCACTGGACCTTTCCGTCGTTCGCGAGTTGGTGGCAGATGCCGCCCCGGTCGCGGGTGTGGATGCGCGTGGTGAGCGGGTTGCTCGTGATTTGCAGCGCTCGGGCCGTCTTCACCACCGCGACGACGCGACGGTAGCCATCGGCGTGCTCCCCACGCACGTCGTCCTTGATGCCGGAATGAACCTCGTCCTGCAGCTTCTCGAACTCGCCCGCAGGAAGCGTGTCGCGCGAGAAGGTACGCAGCCCCTCGGCGCTGTAGAACTCGACGCGGGCGTCATGGAAGTGCTCGCGGATGTCTTCGCGGGCAGCAAGCCCTACTTCGAGGTCCTTCACGTCCTGCCTGAGGTGGTCCGCGTACGCACGTCGAAGCTCTCCAACAAAGCCCGCCTCGTTGTCAGCCGGGACGCTCGGCGGCAGCATCGGTTCCGGTCGCGTTGGGAGTCCGCCGCCGAACCGCGCCACATACCAGCGCGTCTTGGCGTGGCCCTCGATGATGTGGAGGAGCGGCTTGGTCTGGAAAATAGAGAAGTCGAGGCTCGCGATTTGCGCCTTCATCGCGGCGTCGCACTCGACTACCTTCGTCTTTGTGATCTCCGTCCGACACGCCTTGTCCCAGTTCGCAAGCAGGCCTTCACGTAGCACCTGCGGTTTCTTCAAGAGGTTCGAAAGCGTCGGGCCGACGCCCTGCGGTGCGACGAAAAAATAGCTCCGAGGCCACGGATACTCGCCCTTCAGCGTGTAGTAGGCTAGCTTACCCAGTTCGATCCACACGTCGCCGGGCGCGAGTGCCTTCTGGTAGTGCTTGCACTGGTAGTTGTCCCACGCGCCGTTGCCGGCCTTCACCGTCGCGATGACGTCGCGGCCCATGTCGCCGGCACCACCGCAGCGCTCGACCAACTCGTAGTCGTCGCGGAGAGAGTCGACCCACTCCTGAACGAAGCGCTCCCATTGATCTGGGCTGAAGAGCCTGACGCGGTCCTCGGGATGCACCGGAAGCCCCGATGCCACGACATCCGCAGCCAACCCTGGCGTCGGCGCGGGCGGCTGAGGGATCGGAACGGGCGGCGGGACCTGCTTCATATGCTCAACCCTGCGCAATGCTGCTCGATTCGTGGGGTGTCTAACGACGCCTCAGCCGACTCACCGCCAGCCCGCGATGCCTTCACCTCGGGAGGGAGTAGCAACGGCGATCGGGGGAGCCCCTAAAGCGTAGAGGGCTTCAACTTAGGTCTTTTCAGGGTCTGTGTCAATCATGTCGGCCAACGAGCCCCGGAGAGGTGTCGGCTTACCTGCCGGAGGTGTTAGGTTAAGCTGCCGCAGTCCGTTGCTTGATTCTGAGATAGTCGATGAGGCGAATGAGCCACCAAGCGACAATCGCCCACTAGGCGCTGTTCGCCAGGATTGGTAGGTAGCCCAGGAGACCGGGTAGGAGCGTGGCCGTGATGTCGAATCGCGCCGCCAAGTGAAGATCGGGCTAAGGAGAGCTCTGGAGGCGTGCTCGAGCAGGCGCTCTTTGACCGTTGGACTGGTGCCGGAATCAAATCGCGCCATTCCTGCTGTAAAGGTGATGAGGAGGAGCCAGACGGAGGCGGTCGAGTGAACCAGTACGAAGACGACGAAGAAGAAATGCGGAGGAAACAATCCGGCAGGGATTCGGGATTCTTCCCTAAATGAGTGTTGGATTGCCACAAATATGAACCCTGCCGCCTAACGCTTCCGCTTTTCATCTGCGGCCCCAGCCGTCCGGTGCAAGTGCCGGGTTGGCCGGTCGTCCACGACCGCACAAGCGCTCATGCGGTGGCCCCCATGATATCGCCAATCTTCCACTTGCATTCGCCACCAGGATCGATGTGAGGGTTGTCCCTCAAAAATGACTGCATATCAACAAGTGTTTTCCGTACGTAGTCTCGATCGGAGTATGTGAGCTGCGCTCGAAGAACATGACCGAGACAGACGAGCAACTGCCAAAGAGACCTAGTCTCATTGTGCTCAAGCGCCTCCTTGCGCTCACGCCCAAGGCATGCGGTCAGTTCCAGAGCCCAAGAGGCCAAATTCTCACTACGCCTTGCGGCGACTTGGCACGCTAAATAGCCCACGACGCGATAGGCGGCCTTCGCGTTTCGCAGGTAAGGAGCTACATGACTCAACCTGGGAACTATGCTCGCATCCTCAAATGATCTACGCACAACTACAGCAACTGCCTCTGCCATACTCAGTGGCTGAGGGAGAAGGTATTCTTCGGCTAAAACAACTGCTCCAGCTAGCTCCTTTTCAAGATCAGAGCTAATATGACCTGAAATTGTCTCGCTGACCGGCACCCCGGAGCGAACCTTGGAGTACAAGAAGTCCGCAAATTGAGAGGGGTTCATCGACCGGAGGTCAACGTAACCTATTGTGGGGAGCAGGCCCGGGGGGGAGGGGTGCCAGCCAAAAGGAGAATACGCACTTCTCCGCCCTCGACAAGCCACCCGTTTCAAGCCAGTTTCAGCCATCTCCCCAATCCGCGGCGCCACATTCCAGAATCCCGGGACAGCAATCGACCACGGGAAACTATCAGAGCCCTCCTCCGACCCTCGGCTGACCGGATTCTGTCCTTCAGATCGGCCCTCAATCCGCGCCAAGGGCAGACTTCGTCCCTCCGGCTGAGCCCTGTCAGCCGAAAACGGCCCCATCGACAGTCGTCACGCAGTCTGGCCGGCGCGTCCGATCATCCGCTCACAAACGGCAACCCAGGTGGGAAGCAGCCAATCGGGAATGCAGCATTCCGATTCCCCGCCTTCAGCTTCTCCGCCGCCTCGCGGAAGGCGGCGACGAAGGTGTAGTAGGTGTTGAGGAGATCATCTCGTACTCGCTTGGTCGAGGCGTGGAAGAGCGGCGCGGGGGACTTCTTCGACTTTGCCGGGCGCGTGTGAGGATTCTGGCGGCGAACGGCGTCAGCACCCATCGGGGCGACTCCCTTCTCCTCCCGCCGAGTTGCCGCTTCGATGCCGATCTCCTCCGTGATCGCGGTGATGCGTTGCCTCTGGAGCTCCGCCGGCAGGTCCTCCCAGCAGGGCAGTGGTGAGAGCGTTGGATCATCGACTTTTTCGATTTGAGGCGATTTCATCGATCCGACAAGTTCTTGGATGACCTCGATCAGGGCGCGGTGGGAGTCGTCCGCGTCGCGGCAGGAATGATTCCTGAAGCGACGGGACTCGGGGCTGAAGCGACGGGACTCGGGTCTGAAGCGACGGAGTGGGGTCTGAAGCGGCAGGGGATGGCCAGATCGGGAACTGGCGCATCTCCGTCGCGACGGAGATGAACCCGGTCGCGACGGGGAGCACTCCCGCCGAGATGGCGCAGACTTCTGAAGCGGCGGCGCCCAGCCCGCCGAGACGTGGGCCGATCCTGTCGCGGTGGGGTTCGGTTCTGCCGAGACGGGAGTGGGGTCTGAAGCGGCAGAGGAGGGCCCGGTCGCTACTTGGCGGAGGTCCGTCGCGATGGAGGAAAGCGCCGCGCCGAAGGCGTCGGATTGAATGAATTGTTAGACGGCGGCGCCGACCTGCCAAACGGCCAACGCAAGTCCGCCGAATAGGCAGATCTCAGCGATGCGCTGGACGATGCCACGGACCGAATTTGAAGATATGACAGACAGTGCGATGGTGGAGCCAAGCACAACGAATCCGGCGATCTTGAAGGGCTGACCGAAGTGCTCAGCGAGCGCTATGAGAGCGAATCCACCGCCAGCGTACTCAACAGCACCAGCAAGATTGTGGAGGAATTGGCGCGTTGTGCCGGATAGAGGCGAGCCCGGATCGCAGGGAAACGCAGCCGCACCGAGGTAGCCGATTGCGATGCAAAGCGCGAGAGCTGCCGCTGCAGGTGATGCAGGACGAGCAAGGTAGGCAACGAGCAGCAGGGCCAGCCCGATGGGCAGGAAGAGGCCGAAGGCAACAAAGCGCTGATCAGGTGCTCCGACCTCGCCGAGCTCACTAATGGAGTGCTTGACATGGCTGTAGCCGGCCTTGCGGGGTGCGAGTGCAAGAAGGCTGGCGAACAGGTATGTGGCAGTGATAGCTGTTACTGCAATGGCGAGCATTCCATTCTCCACGGTCTAACCTGGCTTTCGACGCCTCGGCATTATGAAATAGTATCGCCCGTATGGGCCTCCTCACCTTCGGCATCAACATCACCCTCGACGGCTGCATCGATCATCGCGAGGGCCTCGCGGA
>Ga0247765_1001572_pt1 | contig 10330 bp, 12 predicted proteins | sample UWRJL106311C6_FD_179949 | JGI IMG/M metagenome (GOLD analysis project Ga0247765, IMG submission 179949) | Plant litter microbial communities from Arlington Agricultural Research Station in Wisconsin, United States - UWRJ-L106-311C-6 | ecosystem: Environmental > Terrestrial > Plant litter >... | reverse complement strand
CACAAACATAAAAAAATATAACAAGAAAATAAAAAAAATAATAAAAAAATCCAAAAATGTTCCAATTCAAAAAAAAAAAAAAAAAAAACCAAATGTTTCAATTGAAAGAGCAAGAACATACGTAGAGGTGGCCCCAAAAATCTCATGCGTCTTCGCCGTCGTCATCAACGCCATGCACAGCGCAAAAGCCACCGACATGGCCAGCACAATGGCCAGCCGTACGGTTTGGTTGACGATGAAATGCAGCACGAAAATCGAGGCAACAGGTAGACCGCAGGCTAGCGTTACTGTGACAAGTCTCATGAACTGGTCGATGCGTTTGTCTTGGTAAATAGGCACGCCGGGGAGGTTGGGGATGGAGCTTGGAGCCTGCTCTGCTCATGTTAATTGACTCTATTTCCCTTTTCACGAATGGAATATACGTAACTAAAATGCGCCAGCCGAGAACATCGTGATACAGCTGGATGAGATGATATCGAACCCACGCGGTCAGCGAATCCGGCTCGGGGAGGAGCGAGACCAGCGGTTCGGGATTTTGATTCCGAAAAATATCTCGGTCGTGGCTGATGATGCGGACATTTCCGAATTCAGGCGCCGGTCCTGACATCCAGCTGAATATGTTCCTCATCGTCCGGCGGTGGGGCTGGCCCATGGCGAGGATCTTTTGGAAGCGAATGAGCGAGTCGTCTGCCAGGCGAGTCTCAGTTAAGTAACCGATTTACGTTGGGGCAGAAAGGAGCCAAGGTAGAGAGAGGGAGGGGATGAATTGTCATCTTACAATACCGATCCAACGCAGTCTGTAACTCCTTGATTTTTTGCAGCTGCATATTCCCCCCTTGACTTCCATGGCTATTCCCACTCTCTCCTGTAGTCGACGAACTGCGCAGAGCGGCCCAGTTGCGATGAAACATCTTCTCTAGGTCATCAGTAGACGACCGATCCTTGTTTCTCAGCGTGCCAAGTTCCCCAGACAAATGCACAATCTCGGCCTGTTGATACAGCAGATTCTCAGTGTACAGAGACTTGAAACAATGAAAGACGGCATTCTCTGAACCCGCCAGAAATCGGGCCAGCATCTCGTACCCTTCTGGCTGGTTGTCATTTATTGCTGGCGCTGGAGATGCCATTTTTACACGACTAGAAGGAAGAAAAGAAAAGAGAGGGTCGAACTTTGATGTAGGAACTTACAGCCAAGAAAAAAGCTGCGGCAATGGAATCCTTTTGTTTTGAGAATACTGCCACCGCGCTTGGCGCCATTTTCTTGTCTCACATATCCACTGGCTACGGTGGACACCTAGGACACCTATTGGGCCAAGTCATTGTGCATTTGTAGACTATTCCTTGTCGGGGGGAGCGATTGGCAGAAAATGCATCACTGGGTGCTTGCACAGCTGTATGTCCACTGTCTAATTGGGGTATGTGGCCCTGCAGTTAGGCCGCTGGGCCGACTTGCAGCGCCCTGACCTGGTTGGTCGGGAGTAAGGGGGAGGATTCCATGTTGGAATTATTCGAAAAACACGTCTCCATTCCAACACCCTTTCTTTTCATTCACGCAGGGAGTTATGTTTGGGAAGCATCTTCGAGCATGACTAGCACGAAATACATTGGCTCGGGTACTGCCCCTGGAGTCATTCCTGGAGTCGTCACTTGGCGGCCCAACTTTGTTCCTACGAAAGATGACACCAAGCCTGCTGGAGAGTCTGGATGGGGAAAGAAAGAAGATGAATCTCTACAGCAAAGGAAAGAGCGCAAGGTCGCTAATACCAATGAATCCCAGGCTCAATCGCCACCGGTCGAAAGCAAGAGCGAGAGCGAGAGCGAATCTAGTAACCCACAGCCGGTGCCCAACGACTCACATCAAGTACATGTACGTGGCGCAAACACAAAGATTGGCGAGCTAGAGCACCAGTTGAAACAAAGCAGGAAGGATACATCCAGGTCCCAAACGAGACAGAAACGAGATTAAACGAGAACCGCAACGGAGAAATTCCCAATATTGAGCAGCTGAACCTGAGAATATCCGACCTGGAGGCAGAGCTGGCTAGAAGCCAGAATTCGTCCGAGAAGGAAATGCGCAGAGCTTCCGAGCTAAATCTGCAGATGACTGACTTGAGGGAAGCTTCAGAACAGGAGATTTCGGTGCTGAATGCACGCATTTCTGAACTGCAGGCAGAGGTGTCAGACAGAGCCAGAGCACTAGAAACGGCTTTACGACAAGTTTCTGCGCTCAAATCACAGAATGCCGATCTGAAAGAGGAAATCTCCAAAAGAAAAGAAACTTCCGAGAAGGATTTGGAAAGAGACTCACAGAAGATTTCTGAGCTCAGCAGCAGAGTTTCCGATTTGAACGAAACGATTGTGCGAATAAAGGAGGCATCGGAGCACGATAAGCGCCAGATTTCTGAGCTTGAACAAAGCCTTCAGTCGGAAACTCAACAAACGACGGAGCTGGTGAAGGTCCGGAAAAATCTGATAATAGAGAACCAGAACTTGGCCAAGGAGCGCGGTGAACTGGTGAAAACTGTTACGGAGCAGGGCAAGCGGCTCGGTGATGCGAAATACCTGACCAAATACTTGGAGCGGGAACTTGAAACCCAGCAGTCGGAAAATAAGCAGAAGGGGCAAGAACTCGGAGAAGCATATGACCAGCTGACACAAGTAGGCCCCTGAACCTCACTCCCATGGCAATGAAACCTGTCCAAGAACTGACGAGCTCATAGGCACTATCGCGTCCACCCGTAGACCCGAATAAGCGGTACAAGAAACTGTTAGCAGCCTTCCATGAGTACGACAAGGAACGCGACTGGGGCACCGTGAAAGAGCAGTTTCCCGATCTTTGGGACCTGGAAGTCTTCTCCGCCTGGGAGAAAGTCAAGGAGGCATTGCCAAGTGATATTGTGTCCCAGCACAGACGGCCGATATATCTGCAGCCATTCGCGGGGAAGACTTTGGTTCAAGCTGAGGTCTTCTTCGACACCGGAAACCATGTTGGGCCACTCATCTCCTACGCAAGGATCCTCCAGCTCGGATATACGAAAGAGCATATCAACGAAGGCGATATGTTTTCCTTCGTCGGCGCAGGCGGAGAGGTGTTCACCATTGGGACGATATGGCTTGAATACAAAACCTGGAAGACAGGCGGTGCGGTATACAAAGGCCAAGAGAGCCTTCCGAAGAAGGCCATGAAGTTCAATGTGTGGGAGGACCGCGTGGGCGTGGCCGATGTGTTGTTCGGTGCTGATGAAGATTCGGCTTATCAACCGCTGGACGACGGCAGGCCAGCACTTTTAGTCTTGGCGAGAGGGCCGCCCTTAACAGCAAGTGAGTCAACAAGAGACAAAATACAGGAGGGTTTAACCAGAGAACTGACCTTGTAACTGCTGAAGACCAGAAAAAGGCTCGGGAGAGGGCAATTCGGGAGGAGGATGCCGAGAACGAGCGTTTCTACTCAAAAATTACGAGCATCGATCAGGCTCCGCTGGAAAATGAGGCTAAGAGCGGTTCGCGCGGATGCCCCATGTGCGTGATAATGTAGAAGGTAGTTTGATCAATTAGAGGGGGGAAGATGGCAAGATAACGGATTCTAGGCACAACAGTTAGCATCATCGCAAATGTGAGTACGAGCAATGTGCACACCTTCCCACCAAGGGTTTCAACATGCGAGGCTACGAAATGAGCCGTCACGGCTTTTGTGTCGCCAAAAGGATGGGGGAACGGCAGAAAAAAGACAAAAGGATTTTGCAGAAATGGAGAAAATTGGGCGGCTCTGAAGTCTGCATGGCCAATCTTCTCGCGCAGTTGCTCTGGTCATGTGCCATGCCTCCATCGCGCCTTCCTTGAACTTGGAAAACACTGGAGCCAAATCCTGATCTCCACCGCCCAGATCTTGGGGAACTGCCTATCTGCACGTGAAGTTGCATCGCAGTGGTTCATTTCGCGTCTCGGCGGATACGGTTCCCATGCGTCCTCACCGATTATTAAAAACATGCATTTCCCGCCCCCAATCCGCCGGCTCGGGCTGTCCCGATGCCACTCAAGACAGAGTCAAGCAAGACGCACCACAAGTCGACATCATGACATTTTCCCAGCGGCATTGCTGGGCGGCGATCGCTGTCGGGCTATCTGGGGTGGTCCTCGCAGGTCCGGCCATTCCGGACCCCGCAACAACATCCAACAGCACACTGTTCTTCCCGCTTCTCGAGAACAGTGGAACAGTCGAGCTTTTTCCCATGCCAAAATGCGGTCCTTTTTCGCTCGAAGAGGCCACCATCGACCAGATGCAGTCGGCTATGGAACGTGGGAAATTGACTTCTGTCCAACTCGTACAGTGTTACCTCACCCGAGTCTACCAGACAAACGACTACATCAACTCGCTGTTGGAGTTTAACCTGGATGCCCTGGCCATTGCCGCCCAGCGAGACTCGGAGCGGCGTGCGGGACGGGTGCGGGGCCCGCTACATGGCATCCCATTTACCATCAAGGAAAACATAGCAACCAAAGACAGCATGCAGACGACGGCGGGGAGTTGGGCTTTGCTTGGCAGTGTGGTTCCGCGTGACGCCTTCGTGGCAAAGAAGCTGCGCGAGGCCGGGGCAGTGTTGTTCGGAAAGGCGACGCTTTCGGAGTGGGCTGACATGCGCAGCAACAACTACAGTGAGGGTTACTCGGCTCGGGGTGGTCAGTGTCGGTCGGCATACAACTTGACCCTCAATCCCGGTGGCTCGTCATCCGGGAGCGCAGTCGGGGTTGCGGCGAATGCCATCGCCTTCTCACTAGGCACAGAAACCGACGGCAGTGTCATCAACCCGGCCATGCGGAATGCCATTGTTGGCTTCAAGCCCACGGTCGGCCTAACCTCGCGCGCCGGTGTTGTTCCTGAGTCAGAGCACCAGGATTCAGTCGGAACTTTTGGCCGCACTGTGCGTGATGCCGTCTACGCCCTCGATGCTATCTATGGAGTCGATGAACGCGACAACTACACCTCCGCTCAAACCGGCAAGACCCCGAGGGCCGGCTATGCCAGATTCCTGACCGATAAATCTGCTTTGAAAGGCGCCACTTTTGGTCTTCCATGGAAGAGCTTCTGGGCCAAAGCCGACCCCGAGCAACTCCGCATCCTCACCGCCGTCTTGACTATCCTAGAATCCGCCGGTGCCACCGTGATCAACAACACCGAGATCACCGACTGGGAAACCATTGTGTCTCCAGACTACTGGAACTGGGACCTCGGTACCACGCGAGGTTTCCCCAACGAGAGCGAGTACACGGTAGTCAAGGTCGATTTCTACAATAACATCAAGTCGTACCTCTCCGAGCTGAGCAACACCAATATCCGCTCCCTTGAGGACATCGTGCAGTACAACTACGACAACGACGGTTCCGAGGGCGGTTACCCCTGGCCACGGGGTCATCCGGCCTTTTACTCGGGTCAGGACGGCTTTCTCGCATCGCTGGAAACAAAGGGGATTCGTGACGAGACGTATTACCAGGCGCTGGGCTTTACTCAGTCCAAGACCCGGAAGGGCATTGATGATGCACTGACCTACCGGGGCAAGAAGATTAGCGGGCTTCTGGCGCCTCCGGACGTCGGCCAAAGTTATCAGATTGCCGCCCAAGCTGGATATCCTGTTGTGACAGTGCCGGTGAGCGTGCACAGTGCGAGCGGCATGGGTTTCGGACTAGCGGTGATGCAGAGTGCGTGGGGTGAGGCGGAGTTGGTAAAGTGGGCGAGTGCGATAGAGGATGCCCTGAAGGGGACGGGCTATGGGAGGACGAGGCCAAAGTGGCTTGGGCATTCGCAGAGGAATGTGCCAGTGTTGAATTTTTACGAGGGGGCGGATTGAAGAGGACGGTTGTGATGGGCTGGAGGTTTTCTGGGCCCATTGGGGGTGGGCCCCTTGGGGAGTTCTTTTGGGCGGGCGTCGGGTTGGGTAGAGAAAGTTGGGTGGGTACTGCCTGGGGACTTGTTGGCCTTGAAAGGGACGGAAGGGTGGTATGCAGCCACGGTTCGTGGGCATCGCAAGTTCAAGGTGTAGCCACACGTGCAGTAAGGGAGGGAAAGTCTACACCACACTGCGCTGTCCCGTACAGAGCCACATCTAGAGCCCCGAGATTAATTGCTGTCTTGCCGAACGATAATAATGCTCAACAAAGTCATGTCAAATTCTCGTGCTGTCCATGTCCTATTTGCACCCTCTGCTTTTTCTCGTCTCATACATGTACCTTATCCACAACTAACCCCACCACTCCATCCCCGTTTTACTTTTTCTCTCTACGGAGTAGGCTTCGCTGGTCGCCTTGTTCCCGTAGAAGTCGGTCGGGCCGGTTGTTTTCCCCCATAGGCCGGCTGATACGCGGTCGGGAACCCTCCCGGGAAAATGGCATCTAATCCGGGCATCTTGGGGTTCGTAGTGACCATTTTCCCTCCCTCTTTAAGGCGCATAGCCGCGGCCATAATGTCTCGCGTAAACGTCTGGTTGATCCCGACGGTATACCAGGCGAAGATGCCGTCTTTTAAATCCTTTCCGAGAAGCACGTAGTTGAAGAAGGGATCCGTGTATTTTGCTTCATCAAGCAGGATAGCGTCGGCCGCGTTCTTGAGCAGGTTCTGCCGGTTGGTTGAATAGGGTGCGGTTTTCTTGACAGAATCGACGAGGTCCTGGTCGAAGAAGAGTTGGCCCGCATAGGTTGCCTTGTTGTGCCACAGCGTGTTGTTGGCTTCGGCCTTGGCGGACGCGATATGCGAAGTCACATGGATGTGGGGAGCGCGGCCGTCGTAATGGCCCGGGAAAATCGTGTCGAATTGTACTACCCCGAGAGAATCGGACATTTGCGACCCCCGCAGGTAGGCCCGGTCGAGGTTCGCCTTGTCGGTCATCCCCTGCAGGCCGTTGACGGGAGAGAGAGCGCCAGAGTACACGCCAGTGCCGTTGGCGTCTTTATCACGTTAACACTTGTTTTTTTTTTCTTCTTTTTTTTCTCAAAAAAACCAAAATAGAGAGAGAAAATGGAATACTCACTCCACATTTCAAAATACGTCCCCTTGATCGGCTCACACGTATTAATGTCGTAGATCTGAAAGTCGAGATGCAGCGGGATTCCGACCTGTTCGTCGACAATGTTGCTGCGGATGGTCTCGCCGAGGACGTCTACAATCTTTGCGTCAGTGTCTTTCCTTTTCTCTCGCTTTTCTCTTTCTTTTGTTTTTTCTTTTTTTTTTCTTTTTTTTTTCTTTTTCAGCACTTACAAAAAGGTCCCTCCGTGGCCTGCGGGCTCAGCACACACGAGTTGCTATCGGCAAACACGACCGCCGGATCCGTCTTGGCCGTGTACGCCTTGTCCGACTTGTGCGACTTGCCGACCGACGAGGTCTGACGGGCCCGGATGACGGCGTGTAGATCCTCGGCGGCCATGAGCGAAGCCGCCCGTCGGTAGCGCCGACGCGCCGCCTCCTGCGCGAGACCGCTGCGCTTGAGCTTGTCGGCGCAATGGTCCAGGTTGTTGGTCGGGTGGACTTCTAGGAATACTCGGCGCTCTAACTGTTCTCTCGCCGGGTCGTCGCCATGGCTGAGGGCCGAATCGATGGCCGCAAGCACAGAAGCGAGAATTGCCAGCCTCATGGTGACGGTGATCTTGGGTATCAAATCGGTGTCAGACGGATGACGGATGCAAGGCACCAGACCACGGTGACGGGAGACGGACAGACAGCAGCGGCGGTGTGACAATTCTATATATGGAAGTGAAGTCTGGATATGTATGTGTACAGCCGCAGCAAAGCGGAGATGTTTTTTATCTGGCATTGGCATAGCAAAGCAGTAAATTATCCAGCCCATTTAGTCTACTTTCTTGTTTGACCCTTTTCCCCGCCTTGGGTTCCAAAGTGCATCTATCCGTTTCTATTCTTTCTTTTCATAGGATGCTGCCACGCAAGCTTCAAAGTATAAGCTTTTTTTGCTTTAGGGTATCGCTTGGAATCACAAAGCATGGTCTGATGTGATTGGATAAATCGGGGATGGGAAATTGACAGACAGACGGGTTAGGCTTCGGGACGGGGACGGGCTCAGGCTCGGGTGCGGGTGCGGGGAGTGGAGAGTCGAGAGAGGCCTTACCCTACGGAGGGAGTATAAGTTGGAGAGGTTGGAGATATCAGCCGCCTCCACATCCCGACATGGCGAGTCCCGACTCTTTGCCTTGCCTCCACATTTCCGAAGCCTTGATACAATCTATTCTAGTGGATATTGCAATTCAACGCCTGAAACATGTTGACAAGAGGACGCGTACGCGCGACTTGCAGATATCAAGGGGGGAATAAGGGCGCTAGTGTGGCTTCATATTTGTCGGTTGGAAAAATCCTCACGCTCGTGCAGATCAAATCTGGGGGGGGGGGGTTACGCAAAATCTGGGACACGCAAATCTGGGGTGCAGCGCAGTGAGGATCTCGGCGTTTTATTTCCGGGGAAAGAGATGCTTGGCTTCAACCGGGATTTTTGGCAGTGATTAGCACGTGGCATCAGAAATTATTTTTTTTTCTCTTTTTTTTTTCTGAGTAGCAACAACAAGACGGTGAAATGGTGTGATCTGTGGAAATACGTCTCGGATATCAACTTGTTAAACGAGTGACAATGCTAGCTAGTTACGCCCAGACAGTGTGGTATCCCCCGATAATGCGGATCAAACATACTCATAGCAAAGATATCCCCCCTTGGTATCCATGACATCCGCCACCGTGGCATTCGGAATAATCCCCAGCGACGACATGACATGGTTCAGCGTGAGGGTCTTGCCCCCATCGCCCAGCTGCGGATCCGGTGTCACGGCCAAAAGATCTTTTCCCGGTTTCCCCCACATGGACGATTCGGCCTCCATGCCGCCGGAAAACTCGGAAAACCCAACGGCGGGATCCTGCGCGTTGAGTCCGCTAATGTCCTTGAACCGCTTCGCCGTGTCTTTGGCTTGCCAGTCGGCCCACATCTTGTCGACGAAGCCGTGGTGCATGAAGAAGAGAGGGTCGCCCGAGGATGTGATAGAGTCGCCGTTCTAACAAAAAGGAAGAAAGAAATGTTAGCAGGAAACATGGCCTTCTTAGAAATAGATTTTGCATACCATCATGGACAGCGCCATGTGTCCCAGCAAGTGCGGCCCCGAGTAAACGGCATCCAGCATCTGCGCATACGTAGTCCCGCTGATGGCCGTCTTGACCTGACTCGCCCCGCACGACGAGCTAAAGAAATCCGTAATCTTGCGGTTGACGCACCGCGCCTGCGTTTTGAAACCCGGACCGATCATGACGGTAACATTGGCAAACGGACCGTCCATAACACAGCTTTGCGCTCCCACGCCACTTCCGCCAAAACCCGTCACCTTGTCAAAGATGGGGCTCTTGGAAAACTTGCCAGCATCGCGGGTCTCGTCCCAGTAGGGCATGACGCCCTTGAAGTTGCATTCGCGGAGGAGCGTCTCGAGGGTCTTGAGGTAGTAGCGATGATAAGGCAGGAACTGGCCCGTCGTGTGGATTTGCAGAGCGTGAATCTGGTGGAGCGAAACCAGCTCGTCCCAGCGGGTTTTTGCCCCTGGAAGCCTGTTGAGTTTCTGCGGCGTGCTCATGACACACTTGACGGCGTCGAGATAAGCTTTCTTGTCCGCGTCTGTAATGTCATGCCTAGACGGGAATTAGCAGAGAGTTGCAGCGGGCGGGCCAAGCATTGATCTTTCGGTAAAAAAAAACCCACCAAGACTTTCTCTTCTCGGGCGTCGTGCAAGTCGCTGCTGCATTGGTTGACGTGGCTGGCAGAGCTGTTGCCAACCATGCCACGGCGGCGACAACAATAGTTGATGTCAATGCTTTCAGCATGTTGACGGCAGTCTAGTTTCCGAGAATCTTACGATTTCGCACGAGGGAGGGGGGGCTTGGAGCGCCACTGCCTACGTTCATGTATGTACCTGTCCTTTTTCACTTGTACCGGATGTAATATCGGACTTAAGCAGCAGCAGGAGCAGCAGCATCTGGTCACTCCTCAACGACTGTCAGATAATGCAATTGACAGTTGGTCATCGGATCAACGGGTGTGCTCTCGGAAGTGTGCACGCAGCTCAACATAGTTCCCGGAGAGCACTGTAACCCATCATACCTACATGTAATCTATCAGCGCGAGTGATTTACCCAGACCACCACCAAAGATCCATTAAGCTTTACTTTGTACTGCATGCTTGCTTTTCCCTTGTACCGCACGCCTGCTGGTGTGCTGGTGCGCCTTTTACTTTGTACCAGATTCTTGTTGGCGCGGCTATTTTCCACTTCAGCGGCACTCCACCCTCCCGACCCCTCCACATA
>Ga0247765_1001571_pt1 | contig 10339 bp, 6 predicted proteins | sample UWRJL106311C6_FD_179949 | JGI IMG/M metagenome (GOLD analysis project Ga0247765, IMG submission 179949) | Plant litter microbial communities from Arlington Agricultural Research Station in Wisconsin, United States - UWRJ-L106-311C-6 | ecosystem: Environmental > Terrestrial > Plant litter >... | reverse complement strand
GGATAAAGAAGAAAGGGGGTTTTTAATTGTATGGTGCCTTTTTTTTTTTTTTTTTTTTTTAAAAAATGCAAATTTGCGTAAGTGGGTAGGTGGGTGAGTGGTCTGGCGTGTGTAGAAGCGGTAGATAGAAGAAGGCACCTTTTCCGCCCACCACACGCTGACCAATCAACTTCCTACATGAACTAACTGCCCGGACGACCACCAAGTGAAACAAGGTCGGGTGCCTACCTACTTTGTAAGGACCTGCATATGGTTCCTATCACGCGTCAAATATATGAACAATCCTTCCAGTCCCCCCAGAACAATCCTTTTTCTTGGGTCAATATCGGTGTGGAACGCACTGCCTGACCAGACCTCGGTGAAGGTGTTGTGGAGACTAACACTAGGAGATCAACGTTGCGTCACCACAACTATTGTTATACGGTAAGCCAATGGGAGGTCGAGGTGAGCCAACAAGGTGATGAGGTGAGTTGATAGTCCGGGGCCGGGGGCACGGGCGGCTCGTCGCGGGATAAGTCCCGATCTTCCTTTTAATGCTCTTGGTGATTTGTTACTTTTTTTTCTGGATCAGATTTGTATAAACATGTCCTTTTGAGCAGCTTGCAGATTACTGGTTAATTATCCGGGACCTGTAAGAAAACACCTAGTGTTATAGGTGTTTTATGTAATACGTACGACCATGGCGTAGTGTAATGCTCAACTTCAATAGGCCTCTAACCTACTTCACCTCTCCCCAAAAGGCAGGTACCTGGGTAGGTAGATAGGCCTATACACAACGTGACTCAACACACCCCTTACTTGGCACCCCTATTTCCCCCATCCCAACCATACCCCGTCCTTCTCCCAACACATCATCAAACGCCTGTTCCAGACTTTCCAGCGCCTTTGCACAAATCTGCGGATGCACCACCACCCTCGGTGCTGCCAACAACACCCCCCTTCGCATGGCCATGGCATTAACCGTGACCGCTGTCACTCCCAGCCTCCCCAGGTCCAACCACACCATATTCGTCTCAGTAGGTCGGAGTAGCTTTCCCCCTCTAGCCGTCCACATGTGAGCAATCCTCGCTGCCATCTCATGTGCCGTTTTAAGTGCTCCCCTCCCAATCCCATCCATGCATGTATATATATCGCCCGGTCCAAAATTCTCTAGGACCGCCTCGCGCGCTGCTGCCGCTAATATCCCCACCTTGCGAACTCCTCCGCCAATACTTTGTCTCAACCGCTTAACGCGCCGAATTGTGTCCTCATCGCCAACCACCATGGCCCCAATCGGTGCGCCGATGCCTTTGGAAAAGGAAAGGGTAAGGGTATCTGCACAAGCAGCAATTTCTGAAAGAGAACCACTGCCCGCAACTACAGCATCCCAGATCCTCGCTCCGTCGACGTGTACAAAAACACGACGCGCGCGGGCCCAGGCGTAGATGGCGCGCAGTTCGGAAAGAGGAACGGGGTTGCCGTGCGAGGTGTTTTCGAGGGAGATTACGCCCGTGGGACACACTTCCCAGGGTATTATTTTTCTGTCGTCGACACCCTCGATTGCGGCGTGGGTTTCTATATCGGATAGGGTGAGGTACAGGGAATTTTTACTCGGAGGAATGACCTGGATGGTCGCTCCCGAGAGGTGGGAAAGTCCACCGGCTTCAAAGGTCGTGATGTGTGCGGACTGAGAGGCAATAACGGTGCAAGGCCGCGAGGGGGAGAGGGAGACTAGCGTGGCGAGGGAGAGTTGGTTCGCCATGGTGCCGGAGATGACGAATGCCGCGGCTTGACGGCCACCTAATTTACCTATGATTGAGCATGTACCCTTCTAGAGCGGAAAGAGAAGAAAAAGAAAAAGAAAAAGAAAAAGAAAAAGAAAAAGAAAAAGAAAAAGAAAAAGAAAAACATACAGACGCGAGCCATGTGCTGTTCAAAGGAAGCGGTACTGGCATCTTCGCCAAAGACATCGTCGTTCAGCGTCGCTCGGGTGATGGCGGCGAGCTGTCGGATGGATGGGGTGGTTATCGCATCGGCTGGAGGGGTCAGTACCAATTTTTCTTGAAACGAGAGAAAAAAAAAAGAAAAAAAAAGAGAATGACAGAAAAACCCCAAGTTTATGGATGGCACCAGACGTAGAACGGCGCATGATAGAGCATGATTATCTTTAGATAATCCAGCCTCAGTATGAGTAGGCAGGCAGGCAGGCAGGTAGGTAAGTAGGTAAGAAACTCACTTCGAAAATCATATGCCGTGCCAGTCCGTCCGGGATCGCCCCACGACGTTCCCAAGTCAGTGGCAGCGGGTGATGACGATGTTGTGTTACCACCACCACGAGCAGCAGCAGCAGCAGCAGCCGTAGTAGAAGCAGTAAGCTTAGTACCCCAGGCACGATTGGGGGCGATTTCGGTATCCATGAGAAGAAAAAGAGGAAGGTGAATGAGATTGCATGTGGTATTGAAATTGTCGGTGAAAAAGTACCTACCTACCTACATCGCAATTTTGACTTGGGTCTGCAGCTGTACGTACGAGGACATTTTTGATAAAATTCATTCCCCCAGCCAGAATTTATAACTACCTTACCTTAGGTAGGTACCTAGGTACGCAATATTGCTACTACTACAAACAAACTCCGATTCCATCCATTCAGTTCGATAGCATCCAAGTCGGTGGGATGCGCCAGGTGATGTGGGTCTGGTGAGACGGACGGACGGCTTGTAGCGGGCCGAATGTACACTGCAGTCTTCGTATTGAGTCACACGGTACACCCAATCGCTGAACGAGACGATACCCCCCCCTTTCTGGACCTTTTCCGAGCGAATTTGCAAAAAAAACACCCAAAAAAAGAAAAAAAAAAAAAAAAAAAGAGCAGCTGCCGTTAGGAATGATTTAGGTAGGCCCCTACATGTAGGTAGGTCTCTACATACATTGGATTACACTAGTGTGATTAATGTGTGATGAAATAAATTGATTTTCCAGTCGAGTCGTAGTATCTGACGAGGTGAATATTCGAAGGATGCTTATGTCCCCAGCTTCCCTTCCCAGTCTCAGCCCCCGCTACCAAAAAAAAACAAAGTTCAAGTTGAGGCTACCCTCGGCATCGAGACTCCCCCCCCTCCCTACCTACCTACCTGTAACAAGCAGACGGAAATGCAATTAGATTTTGAATTTGAGAACCAACTCACCCACCAACAGACATCTAACAAGGAAAAATAAAAGGGTGTGTGCACTTTTGCATCAGCCTAGAGGTAGGTACCTAGTGAACAGGGGACAGAAAAGGGGGGGGGGGTGAGAACGTTGTTACATTTTACTTGTGGAAGGATTTTGCGATTGTGCGTGCAGGTCAGGTTGGGCAAGGATAAGGATACCGGTTGGACGACTCCATGTCAGGGGGAAGGAAGGAAGCAACATCCCGCCTGCCCGACCGCCCGTCTGCCCGTCCGCTCGGATATATTCTGCATGCATGTATGCATACATGTATGCAAGTCAGGCGTCCATTCGGTATGAGATATACGATTCCACTTGCGAGGGTATCCCTAGGTAGGTAGGTAGGTATACGGCGTGTAGACTGGAGGTTGCAGGGTCGGGCGGACGTTGGAAGCCAAGGCGGTGTGACCCAGATCCGGCAGGTGGGAATATCTATACTCATGTTAGGTACTTTACCTTACCTTAGCTACCCAGGCAGGGTACAGTTGCCCAAGTCTCTTTACTCCCTTCTTCTGTTTAATTCCAGTCAGCAATGTGATTCTCCCAGTACCGTACACTTACCCAGGTACACTCGCCTTACACTTACACTTACACTTACCTCTCACCCTTATACTTGCCTTGTACCCCATATATCCATCTACCGTCTCATAGTAATTCAAAATGAAAAGACCACCACCAAATGCAGCTAGCATAACCCATTCGGTACATCAGTCACAGACACAGCCACAGGCACATACACATACAGATGCAGATACACATATCCATGTCTCCTCTGAACATGAACTCCACGAGCTCACATCCCAAGGCCTCTTCCGCAACAGCGATGGCGCAATATCCTGGCTGCCGGATAGCCATGACCATCCGCGGAACTGGTCGGCGGGGAGAAAAGTTTTTGATATTTCTGTGATAATATTTCTAGAGTTTTTTGTGTCAGTTTTCTCTCCCTCCTTTATTTTTCCTTCTCCTTTTCATTGTTGTTATTATTGCCCTCATTGCTGCTGCTGTTTGTTCTGTTTTTTTCTCACTTTTTTCGTCGTTGCTATTGTGGCCGACTGACTCAATGTATTTATTTGTAGCACTGTGGTCAGCACCACGGGCGTAAGTTGCCCACCCTGACGGTCAAGGAATTGGCTCACTGATTATCGGGACAGGCCTCGGTCGCCCACGCCGCCCAATCCGAATACAAGCTCGCAAAAATACCCTCCCTCCTCGCCTTCACTTTCATGTATAACCTCGGCCAGGCCTTTGGCGGACTCGTCACTCCGGCTCTATCCGAGCTAATCGGTCGACGCACCCCGTACCTGGTATCTTCCTTCATCTTTAGCAATGCATGTCTCCTCATTGCCGTTACGAGAAACCCCGCGGGGGTTTGGGCCGGTCGGTTCATTTCGGGATTCACCTCGGCTATTCCCGCCGTGGTTACCGCAGGGAGTATCGAGGACATGTTTGACGGCAGCCAGCGGGTCTGGCTAGTTGTCCTGTGGAACGCCGGGTCAACCGCGGGGCTTTGTCTCGGTCCCGTCTACGGCGAGTACGTGTTGGCGGCGCTAGGGTGGCGTTGGGTCTTTTATAGTGCCCAGATCGTGACAGCAGTATGTTTTGCGTGTCTGTTATTTGTAAAGGAGAGTCGACCGAGTTGTATTCTCCGGGCCAAGATATCGTTGCTTCGCGATCGTGGTGTGGAGAACCTGAAATGGTTTGACCCAGATCATGCACCGGATGCAAAAACTCTGGTTAGACTAGTGGTGGTTCAGCCCTTGCGACTTTTGGGAACAGAGCCGATCGTGGCCATGGTGACGACGATTTCGGCGGTATCGTGGGGGATTATCTACCTCTTTACCGAGTCGTTGCCGGGGATCTATCTCTCGCTCGAGTCGGGAGGGTTTACGAGGAAGACGTCGTCACTGGTGTTTCTAATGTTTCTGCCTGGTATCGCGCTAAGCTTTTTGCCGAGGTTCTGGGATAGCAAGGTAGTTCGGGCGAGGCTAGAACGGGGTGAAATGATCCAGCCGTGAGTCCACTTACTTACTTACCTACCTAACCAACCCCTACCTAGGTACCTAGGTATCTAGTTGCTTATCAACCTAGGTGGTAGGTAGATGATTATGTCAGTCATGGCTAACAAGAACAGGGAAGACAAGATCAGTGGATTTGCCCTCGCGGCACCAGCACTGGCCGTCGGGTTAATGTGGTTCACGTGGACGGTGCCTCCGCACACTCAGCTGCACTGGATGGTTCCCGCAGCCGCTCTCGTTCCCATCGGTTTCGCCGTCAACGAAATGGCCTACACGCTGGCAGCCTATCTCACGGATGCATATCTTCTCTACGCAGCCTCGGCGTTTTGCGGTCTGGCCTTTGTGCGCGCCTTGGTGTCGGGCATGATGCCGTTTGTGGCGCAACAGATGTATCCGGCGCTAGGGGCGAACATTGCTGGAACCATCGTGGCATGTGCTGCGCTGGTTTTCTGTCTTGCGCCGTTTGTCTTTTTCCGGTACGGGAGGGTGCTCAGAGAGAAGAGTCCGTTTGCAAAGCACAGTTTGAAAACGCATCTCAAGACTCAGCTGGGGGCCGGGTCGGGTGAGGTTTAGGTAGTCGGGTGCACGCATCTGCTTTCTCGGACGTGGGAAATGCACATGGCCTCAGGGATTACCTCCGGTGGTGGAAAGACGGGGAGTCGGTAGAGGTCTCGGGTCTAATGGGGGCAGACTTTGTCCTGAACTCCAAAGGCACCACACCTGGGAATTTGGTTGAATAGCGCCAGTAATTCCGCTTTAGATATTGGATATCCCAGCTGGTCAGCGCTGTTCCAACGAGCTCGGTGTGTGCCTGCTTCTTGGTCTGTATTGATGCCAGAAGAAGGCGGAGAGTTCCGATACAAGAGGTGATATCGCAGCTGGGTCAGCCCGGGATTGGCGATGCCGCAGAGCCAGTCGCCGCGATGGCTATGTTGAAATATCTCGGATCCATTTTACCATTCTTCTTCTCGGGGCAGAAACCGACCAGTCTCCCTTCCAGAGGCAGAATAGTCCGCGGCGGCCGCTTCCAGTATTGCGAGGCGCATGTCGTGAAGATCTCGTCCAGATAAGGGCATTGTTCATCCGGAGATCCGTAATCCGACCTAAAACAGGCGGATCCTAAGTTGGCCTCGGACGTCTCGAGGAGCACGCGCATCATGTCGTCGTTTGCCATGTCAGCTAGTTCCGGTCTCCGTGTGTCTGCTCCCGCGGCCGGGCATTCCAACGACGCGCAGCTTCTGGCTCGGATAAAAGCGTCCGTATAGTGGGAACGACCAGTGTCACCTGGCCTATTAGAGTAATGAGAGGGTCATGGTACCTGTACGGGAATGTTAAGCCAGCCTTTAGACGAAAGTGACCAGATGTCGGGGAAAGTTGTTGGCTAGTCAGGATTGACTTGACGAGACATAAAATACTGATCAACAACGCTTTTTAACAGTAAACCACGGGCTCCATTCGGACGCTTGCCCTTTTTGAACAGCCGTGATGGGGTCTTCGGTAACTCGGAGCAACGTCTTGGTGTAGTCGACGGGGAAGTCTGGAGCGTCCACGTCAAGGCGTCTGCCTGTGTTCTCTTGGACTTGTATACAGAATTCATCGACCAGGCACCTTGGGGGGAAAAGGTATATGTACCGTGGGTCATGGAGTACCGGTTATGGTTGATAGCGTGGTTTCAATGTTAACTCTTAAATAAGCTCATTCCCGTGGTGTGAAACTGGAGTAGACACAACACACTTTGTACAATTCTCCACATTTTGACAGAGGTCTTTTGATATATTTGTACAATTTCGCACCTACCACTTCCTATATACAAGCATATACAAATTTTCTCTCTCTCCTTCCGTGCTAGGTCCCCCCCACAGCTTAGGGCGCAGCATCCAACAGCTTCTTGATAAAGTTGAGCGCCTGCTGTCCATACTTGTTGACATACTGCTGGTGCGAGTTGGCGTCGTTGCCGTTGCAGCAGTAGGGATCGGTCGAGTCGCAGTAGGATTGGAGGATGGATTCGGAAGCGGGTTTACACTTGAAGCCGCTGGGGCGAGCCGCGAACTTTTTCATATCTCTGTTAGCCCCCTTTCTTTCCCTCTTTTTCTCTCTCTGTCTCTCTGGATGCATATTTTATGGCAATGGGAATAGGGTAGGGGATATAAAGAGATCACTTACACCCTTATTCTTGCAGGTCCCCACATTATACGACAGACCATTCACATTCCTCGGGTCACCCATGAAAATGGCCGCTTTAACCGCCGCGAGAGCCGTTCCGGTCAGGGTATTCCCCGCGCCGCCGCAGAGGGCATTATCCATGATCTGGCCGCCCTGGGAATAGCCAATGAGGACAATCTTGGTGTCGGGACATTTCTTGTTGAAATCGGTAACCGCTTTGACCACGGCGGCCGTGCCCTGCTGCTGCGAGTTCTCGTAGCTGACACCCCCGCAGTTGCTTTGTCCTCCGCAGGCCGGGTAAACGATGGCATCCCGGGTCGCGCCGGGGTACGCGCGCACTACCATGTCCACGAGACCCTGCGAGGTGCCATAGCCTTGGGGCACCGTGGTTTCACGCGCGCCGAAAACGTGGACTTTGGGACAGGATTGGCGGGTCTCGAGGGGAGTTGAGCTGGCGAGACCGGCCAGGAGGGGAACAGCAACGGCGGCGACCTTCATCTTGACAATGATGAATATTTTTGTGTCTGTGTATGTCTGTAAAAGAGAGAAAGAAATTCCAGGTCTAGTGTGAGAGGGGTTGTCTTCTAGCTATCAAGGTAGGTTTCTACTTATACCCCCCCGCTTATAAACCTCCTCGTTCGGGCAGATGGATGGACCAGATTTCTTTTTGGTAGGTGGGGTTACGTTCTAGTTCTGGATATACCTTCCATTTTCCCGAGCAATACACGATCTTTGCCTCTAGTCCAAGGACAGGTGTGCAGGGTCTGGTACATGTAATACCGCGGGAAATACTTCCGAGATAAGTTGTGTGTGCGTGCGTGTGTGTGTGAGACACGTCCCATTGAGAGAGAGCCCCGAAATATCTTTCCCAGATTTTGATTGTGCACTTTGCTCGCTCCCCGGATTACGGAACGGACAATGAATTGAGAATGTCTTTTTCTGGGGGGGGGGCACCCGACGGGCGAAAGGCCATTTGCCAGGGGGGGCCGCGCGTTGCTCGCCCACCTATTCTACACCTATTGCTATCAATTCTGTCAAGTACTGCCCGGACAGGTTCCCGGGGTCGTACCCGACAAATCAAAAAGGTTGTTTCACATTGATGCTTGGCATGGTGTTGGACGATTTTCTCACTCTGGACTAGCAAATGCAATCAATCAATGCACGTTTGTCAAGTACCCACCTAATTTGTGGCGGATGAAGTGCCGGACTTTTGTTCCCCAGCTTGGCCATTTGTGGGGAAAACAATTGAAAGGCTGGCAGCCTAAACTGGTACCCCCCAGCGCCCCGTGGGGAGAGCATTTATGCTAAACACTTTTGCATTACCGGTCTGGTGGGGATGGTAGGATGGATGTTGTCATGTGCGCTGGGAGCTTTCAATATTGATGAATTACGAGTCTTGAGTGAGTGGTGGGTAATAAGTGGTGGGGGATGTCTATTGCGTAAGACAACTGACTACATTTACGGGGACTAACTGCTGTATGTGAGGTTGGTACAGTAAAGGACAGAGTATGGTTTCTGGAAGCATCTCCGAGGGGAGTCTCGAGAAACATGACTGGTATGTAATTTCTCTTTGAACATTACATATGAGCAACATCACCAGCTGACTCGGGTTGGAATTGGATAACCGAACCTGGACAATATAGACTTGGCTGGACAGCTAAGGATGCGTGTGTCTGGAACCACGCGCAGGTTGAAAACCCCCACCTGATGATGGTGATGTTAGACTCGATCTTTGCCATGTGCCAGTTGTGGTAATTTGACTCTCCCTATTGTTATCATTTCCCAGACAATGGGACTCTTTGCTCAGACACTGTGCCAGTTCAGCTGAGCAGAACACACACGAGTATATAGGCTTTCTGGCTTATGTCGCCAGAGAGCCAACACAAAACACCAAGCAATTCAGTCAAGCAGTTGCAACCCTAAAGATTCCAGTGTGCAGTGTTTCTGGCAGATAGGTATGACCCCGCATTTCATGTGTTGCCTGGTAACTGCCTCATTGGGGGGGCAGTGTACCTGTTGGCGCATCATGATTCGCCAGGCAGACGTCGAGTTTGTGGTGGCCTGAGCTGGGGGAGTCTCTGATTGAAGGTGAGCAGCTACTTACTTCCTGTGTACTTGAAATCATGACTGAAAGATGTTCGAAGATATTAGTACTCAAAACTTTTTTGATTAGCATGTCTACCTAGGTAGACAGTCTGAAAATCCCGGAAAACGGGGCACGTATTGAATCCGCCGAGCCAACTTACGGAGATACCTATTAGTGGCTCTTCCAAAACAACGTCGGATTTGAAGACTGGCTGAGAGGATCCAGCGTCCGTTCTATTAGCAGTGTAAACCCGCGTGGCTTCTCGCTTAACAACAAGGGCAGCCTTTTTATCTCGGCTTTACAGGACGATAACCACGTCGTGGTCATTAGGCGTGATATCAAGACGGGGTCTGCTGGGTAAGATTTTGGCGTTTACGACGGTGGGTGTGGGTGTGGGTGCGAATAATGGGCCTAATTATACGCTTTTCAGCGAGTAATTGTTTGTATATTATATGACGAATCTGGGCACATGAAAAACTTTTCCTTCGTAGTATCTTGAGCCCGTTCCGAGATGAGGATGGGGTCAGTTGAAGAGACTGCACTGAATCTGGGCATATGCATTTAAACTGGAGGATGAGCTTAAGAAGCTGAGCGTAGCCATAGTTTGAGTGATATGGTAATGCAAGACCGGACGAGCCATTTGCAAAAACTTTTAATGGAGCTAATGTCTTGCGTTGTAATCTCTCTATATTCCAATTCTGTTCTCCCCTTTACTTGCCCACTCCTGGGTCATCTGTGGTGTTTGGCTGTGCTGCTGGCGTCCTGGTTAAGCTTATACCAGAACCCCATTTTCTACTTTCCAATAGAAGATAGCTTTCTGTAAGACCAAAAAAAAAAAAAAAAAAAAAAAAAAAGGGGCAAGAAGAAAAGAAAGAGGGACCCAACAACG
>Ga0247765_1001570_pt1 | contig 10340 bp, 9 predicted proteins | sample UWRJL106311C6_FD_179949 | JGI IMG/M metagenome (GOLD analysis project Ga0247765, IMG submission 179949) | Plant litter microbial communities from Arlington Agricultural Research Station in Wisconsin, United States - UWRJ-L106-311C-6 | ecosystem: Environmental > Terrestrial > Plant litter >... | reverse complement strand
CGGGCGGCGTCGTAGCCCTCCTGTCCCGGAGTGAGCAACGCCCCGCTGAGGCCGCGGCGAAAGTCGTCGATGTCGGTGGGCTTCAGCACCACCTGCTTGCCGGCCACCCCGCTCGCGGGAACATCGCCGCCGGCGTGCGCCGCCTGAAAGGGCACCGAGGCGGCGGTGAGGACGGAACACGCGGACGCGCAGAACTCTCTTCGTTTCATGGCCTCTCCCGACAACGAATTGGGGGTTTGGAATGAAACGCGGAAAGGCCCGCGGAATCGGCTCACGAAGGCGAGGGCGCTTCCCAGCCGCCCGGCGATTGAGGGCTTCTTCCTCTTTTACAGAAAGTTATGCGGCCAAATCATCGTCCGCCACATATGCGCCACCGGCGACCCGTCGAACCCCAGCCCCTCTTTGGGCTCCTTGAAATGCCGCCCGATGATGTCCGTGAACTGCTCCGGATCGACATTCCAGTTCTCATTGAACGCATAAATGTCGTAAATCGTGATGAGCCGCGACGTCATGTACCAGCGATGGTTACGCGCATCCCGATGCGCCTTCTGGATGTATTCAGGCGGCTCGTAATCCGGCCCGAAGAACGCGTTGTACGCATCCGGATACTTGAAGCCCGCCGCCTCATCCGCGAAATACCGCAGCGCCTGGTGGTGCTGCACAGCCCAGGCCACCTCTTCGGATACATAGGGTGCAACCAACTGGGCACTCCAGTAGCCGTGGTCCGAGCGGAGCAGGGCCCCGTTCGAAATGTCATGGAGCAGGCAGGCCACGATCACTTTCTCGTCCTGGCCGGCATCGAGCGCGGTCTTGGCGCTCTGGAGCAGGTGCCGGAACGCGATATCCGAGAAGCGTAGCCGGAAGAAATCGAGCAGCTTCGGCGCCGCCGGCATGCGGGGCAGGCGGGGGTTGTCGCCCATCATGAAAACGTGGTTGGGGTCCATGCGCTGGAGCAGGCCCTTTTCGGGGTTCGCGGAGCCCGTGCCGACCACGGCAATGGGCTGCGGCATCAGCATGCGGTTGCGACCTTCCTGCGGATAGGGTGCCCCATCGCCGGTTTCGCTTGCCGCCACCACGAACTCGTCTCTGTCCACACTCATCAAAGGGATCCTCGTCTGGGCTTCAATCACATCATCCTACAGATGCGGTGTGCGCCGGAACGGGTTTACGATCCGCCCCCCGGTCCAGCTCGAGGAAACCTCCATGCCGATTTCTGTAGGAATGATCGTTGGAAGCCTGCGCCAGGCGGCCTATACCCGTTTTCTCGAGCGGGCCGCGATGGAGCTGGCGCCGGCGTCCTGGAAAACCACCGACATCGGCATCGGCGACCTGCCGCTCTACAACCAGGACCTGGAGACCGCCACTCCGCCCCCGGCGTGGACCACATTCCGGACCGCGATGGCGCAAGTGGACGCCGTCCTGATCATCACGCCCGAATACAACCGCGGCATGCCCGGGGCGCTCAAGAACGCGTTCGACGTGGGCTCGCGCCCGTGGGGCAAGAGCATCTGGAACGGCAAGCCGAGCGCGGTGCTCAGCCTCACGCCCGGCGCGCTCGGCGCAATGTCGGCGCATCAGCAGGTGCGCCACACGCTGTCAGTGCTCAATTCGCCGACGATGCCGGGACCGGAGGTGTACCTCCACAGTGCGGCGTCGCTCTTCGACGAAGGCGGCAAGCTCAAGAGCGCCGAGACCCGCGACCTGATCGGCAAGTTCCTGGGGCACTTCGAGGTCTGGATCGGCCGATTCGCCGCGCTGAAGTAGCCGCGTCAGGGTCGCGCGGCACCGATGTTGCCCATCGCCGCGTCCAATCGCGCGTACGAAAAGTGGCTGCGCAGCCGCCTCACGCTGCTGCCGGCCGACTTGAAGCGCAAGCACGGGAAGATGGCGAAGAGCGCGTTCGCTTTCCTGCGCGCCACGTTCTTTCGCTGGGTGGAGGTCTGGCCCGAAGTCTGTACAGGGCTCCTGGCCGCGCCACGCGTGCTGTCTGTCGGCGACACGCACGTCGAAAACTTCGGCACCTGGCGGGATGCGGAAGGCCGCCTCGCGTGGGGAGTGAACGATTTCGATGAAGCCGAAGTTCTGCCGTACACGAACGATCTCGTTCGACTCTGCACGAGCGTGGTGCTCGGGGCGGCGGCGTCACCGGCGCGCGTTTGCGTAAGGGTCTTGAAAGGCTATGAACGTAGTCTGCGGGCCGGCGGCGCGCCCTTCATCCTGGGCGGTGCGGATCATGAATGGCTCGCGAACCTCGCTCAGATCCGCGCCAAAGATGCATCGGAGCTCTGGGCGCGGATGCAGGGCTTCAAGCGCGTTACGCCACCGCGAAGCGTGCAGTCGCTGCTGACACGAGCGCTTCCGAAGCCGGTCTCGCGCGTGCACTTCGTGCATCGGTCCGCGGGGCTCGGCAGTCTGGGGCGCCAGCGTTTTGCGGCGATCGTGACGTGGGGCGGCGGGCTCGTCGCGCGCGAAGCGAAGACGCTCACGACTTCCGCCGTGCATTGGCAGACGAGCCAGCGCGATGCACCGGTTCGATATGGCGAGATTCTCGAGCGCGCCGTGCGTGCGAGCGATCCGTGGTTGAGCGTGCAGAAGGGCTGGGTCGTGCGTCGGCTCGCGCCCGACAGTCGCAAGATCGAGATCGAGGAATTGCGACGCAGCTCCGACTTGAATCAGTTTCTCGAAGCAATGGGGTGGGAACTCGGCAACATCCACCTGTCGACGCCGCAACAACGCAATGCCGTCCTGCGCGACCTGCAACGTCGCAAGCCACGCTGGCTGCAGGCGGCCACCGCGCAGATGGTCGCAGCGACCGTGCGCGACTGGAAAGAGTGGAAGAAAACCGGCCCGCCATAGGGCTTTATCGGAGAGCGCTGAATGTCTGAAGTCGAGATTCCCCACGCCCATGAAGTCGATGCATTCGGCAAGCGCGTGGGGGTGGCCGTGGCCGTGATCGGTGTCGTGCTGTCGGTGGTCACGATTGCCTCCCATCGCCAGCACACGGCCGCCGTGGTGTTTCGTACCGAAGCGAACGATCAGTGGGCGTACTACCAGGCCAAGAAGATTCGGGAGTATCAGGCGTCTGTCGGCACGAGCGTCGTGAACGCGCTCGCGACCGATCCGGAAAAGGCCGCCGCGAGCCTGAAGGAGCTGGGGGCCCAGCGCACGAAGTACGAGCACGATGCGGCCGACATCCAGAAGGACGCGGAAGAGAAGGACACAGAGACCAAACGCTCGGAGCTACGCGCCCTGCGGCTGGATCTTGGCGAGGGGTTCCTCGAACTGGGGCTCGTGCTGTCGTCGTTGTACTTCCTCGCGCGCAAGAAGCTGTTCCCGACGGCCGGGGGTGTTTCGGCCGTTCTGGGGCTCGCGCTCGCCGCGTCTTCGCTGCTCATCTAGTGGAAACGTGAGCCTCGTCGTGCTGCGTGGAGTGTGTGTCACAAAACATTCACACAGGCGGCCGACGGAGGCGCTGCACGCGTCACAGCGCAGTCGGCAGCCGAATGGCTAACCTGTCTCGATGTCGAATTCCGTGGAAAGCGTGCTGTCGGGCGGCCTGGTCCGCACGCTGTTCCAGCCCATTGTCGATGGCTTTTCCGGTTCCGTTTTCGCCGTCGAGGCGTTGAGCCGCGGGCCCGCCCGATCGCCGCTCGAGCTTCCGGTCACCCTGTTTCGCGAGGCGGTGGCGCAGAAGCGCCTCGAGGATCTCGAGCGCGCGTGTATCACGTCGGCCTTGCGCTCGTTTGCGGGCCTGGCACTGGATTGCCGGCTCTTCATCAATGTTTCTCCGCAGACGCTCCTGAGCTGGGCGGGCCTTGCTGAATGGCTCGTGGCGCAGGCGCGCGAGCTGCGCGTGGACCCTCACGTGCTGGTGATCGAAGTCACCGAGCACGGCAATCAGTCGCACGATGCGCAGCTTGCCGAGGCGGTGCGGCCGCTTCGGGCGCTCGGCTGCGAGATCGCCATCGACGATCTCGGCGTGGGCTCGTCGGGGCTCAAGTCGTGGTCGGCGATCCGGCCGGAGTTCGTGAAGGTCGATCGCTACTTCGTCGGCGGCGCCGAGCAGGACCCGGTGCGCTCGGAAATCCTGCGGTCTGTCGTGGATATCGGACGCGCCACGGGCTCGCAGATCATCGCGGAGGGGGTCGAGAATCCCGACCAGCTCAATCTGGTGATGGATCTCGGCGTCGACTATGTGCAGGGCTTTCTGCTGGGCAGGCCCGAGGCGCAACCGTCGGTGGAGAACGGGCACCTGTGCCGCTTCCAGACGACGATGCCAGGACTGCATGCCGATTGCGCTGAGCATCTGGCGACGCCGGTTCCGGCGGTGCCCTCGTACACGCCGGTGGCGCACGTGGTCGAAACGTTTCAGCGCAATCCGGGATGGCGCGCCATCGCCGTCGTCGACGGCACGCGTCCGGTCGGGCTGGTTCGACGCGACGAGTTGCTGATCCTGCTGAGCCGTCCGCTGTTTCCCGAGATCTACAACCGCAAGCCTATCTCTGCCGTGATGGATACGCGCGCGGTGCAGATCGACGCGCGTGCTCGCCTCGAGCAGGTGAGCCGCATGGTGACAGGTCACAACGCGCCGAAGGAACAGGACGATTTCATCATCACCCGCGGCGGCGAGTATCTCGGGCTCGGCCGAACCATCGAGCTGCTGAGACAGATCACCGCGCAGCAGATCCAGGTGGCCAGGCAGGCCAATCCCCTGACGGGGTTGCCCGGCAATCGCGTGATCCACTCGCAGGTGGAGCGCTGGGTGAAGCAGAGTCGCGGCTTCATCGCCTGTCACCTCGACCTGGATCACTTCAAGCCGTTCAACGATATCTACGGCTATGCGCATGGAGACCAGGTGCTGATGCACGTGGCCGCGGTGCTGACTCGTTGCGCGCGGCCGCGAGTGGACTTTGTCGGCCACATCGGCGGCGACGACTTCGTGATGATGCTTCGAAGCCAGGATTGGCAACTGCGTCTCGCGGCCGTGCTCGAAGAGCTGGCGGCGTCGCTACCGAGCTTTCATCAGCAGGACCACCGCGAAGCGGCGGGCTTCGACGCGCACGATCGCTATGGCGTGCACAGGCGTTTCCCGCTGATCAGCGTTTCCATCGCGGCAATGGAGGTGCCCGGCGATTCGGCGGTCACGGTGGACGCAGTGACCGAAGGTCTGTTGAAAACGAAGGCAGAAGCGAAAGCGCGAGCAGGCAATGTCTGCCTGCTCGCAACCCGTTCCGGTGTGATCGACCTCTTCGGGTCGACGGGGGAGAGGGCGCCTGAGGCCACCGACGCTCTCCCGCCCAGCGTCAGAATATCTGCGTGAACAGCCAGTAGAGGCTGCCCGACAGGAGGATCGCGATCGGCAGCGTCAGCACCCACGCCAGGGCGAGGTTGCGGATGGTTGTCATCTGAAGCCCCGAACGATTCGCCGCCATGGTGCCCGCCACGCCCGATGACAGCACGTGCGTCGTCGACACAGGCAGGCCGTACATGTCCGCGGCACCGATGGTGGCCATCGCCACGAGCTCCGCTGACGCGCCCTGCGCGTAGGTCAGGTGCGTCTTGCCGATCTTCTCGCCAACCGTGCGCACGATGCGCTTCCAGCCGACCATCGTGCCGAGCCCGAGTGCAATGGCGACAGCCACCTTCACCCACAGCGGGATGAACTTGGTGGAGTTGTCGATCTCTTTCTTGAACTCGGTGACGTTGCGCTTGGTGTCCGCGTCGAGCTTGAGGGTGCTCTTGTCGAGCCAGCGCAGACTCTCCGAGGTGAGATACATGTCGTTGCGCACGTTCTTCGCGGCCGCCGAAGGCACCTGCGCGAGCGTGCCGTACTGCTTCACCTGCTCGCCGATATCGCCGACGAGCGCCGCCGCGGCGGGCAGCACGCTGTCATTCAGCTTCTGAGTTCGAACGTACTGGGATAGCACCGCGCGCGGATCGGCCGGCGCGGGCGCGTTGTTGCTCGCCTTCAGCAGCGATTGCTCCGTGACCTGCGCCACCGCAATGAATCTCGGCATTTCGCTCGCCGGCATCGCGCGGTTCAGCGCATAGGCCGTGGGCACGGTTCCGACGAGGATCAGCATGATCAGGCCCATGCCTTTCTGCCCGTCATTCGAGCCGTGCGCGAAGGACACGCCGGTGCAGGTGAGGATCAGCAAGCCGCGAATCCACAGCGGCGGTGGAGCGCTCTTCTCCGGCTCCCGGTACAACTCGGGCCGCTTCACGAGCGCCTTCATGGCAAGCAGCAGCAGCGCCGCCACGCCGAACCCGATGAGCGGCGAGAGCAACAGGGAATAGCCGACCTTGGTGGCCTGCGCCCAGTCCACGCCGCTCGTTCCGTCACGCCCGTGCATCAGGGCGTTTGCCACGCCTACACCGATGATCGAGCCGATCAGCGTGTGGGACGACGACGCGGGAAGGCCGAGCCACCACGTGCCGAGGTTCCAGATGATCGCGGCAATGAGCAGCGCGAACACCATGGCAAAGCCGGCACTGCTGCCGACCTGCAGGATGAGCTCGACCGGCAGGAGCGAGATGATGCCGAACGCCACGGCACCGCTCGAAACCAGTACGCCCAGGAAGTTGAAGGCCCCGGACCACACCACAGCGAAGTTCGGCGCGAGCGAGTGCGTGTAGATGACGGTGGCCACGGCATTGGCTGTATCGTGGAAGCCGTTGACGAACTCGAATGCGAGCGCGATCAGCAGCGCAATGCCGAGGAGAAAGTAGGGCAGGAACGCAGTCGTCTGCACGCCGGTCTCGGTGACGTCGCGCGTAAGGCTGTACGCGGTGTAGCCGATGCCCGCTGCGAGCAGCAGGATGAACAGCGCGATGGTGCCCCAACCGGGCTTCTGGTCGAGATGAGGACGGCCGTCATGGCCGACGTGGGGGGTGGCCGCGATCGAGGCGGTATTCATGAACGAGCTCCACGAGGTCAGGGAACCTCGGAGAGTCCACCGTCAATGTGTCAGTCTCGTTGCGTACCGCCGGGCTCAAGCCGGCCGGAGCCCTTTGTTGCGCAAAGATTTGTCAGTGCTGCGGGAGGGTGCAGGCATGAAGCATGCGTTGGTATTCCCATGAAGGAGTTGTGGTGGCAGCGAGGCGTCGTCTACCAGATCTATCCCCGGTCGTTCCAGGACACGAACCGCGACGGGATCGGCGATCTCGAGGGGATTCTGCGGCGGCTGGAATACTGCACGGCGCTGGGAATCGATGCGATCTGGCTCTCGCCGATCTATCCCTCGCCCATGGTCGATTTTGGCTACGACGTGTCCGACTACACGGGCATTCACCCGATGTTCGGCTCGCTGGCGCAGTTCGATCGGCTGGTGGCCGCGATGAAGGCGCGCGGACTCAAGCTCATCCTCGATTTCGTGCCCAATCACACGTCCGACCAGCATCCCTGGTTCCAGCAATCGCACGCCTCGCGCGAGGATCCGAAGCGCGACTGGTATCTGTGGCGGGACCCCGCGCCCGATGGCGGGCCGCCGAACAACTGGCTCAGTAATTTCGGCGGCAGCGCGTGGACGCTCGATGAAAAAACGGGTCAGTACTATTACCACGCGTTTCTGAAAGAACAGCCGGACCTCAATTGGCGCAACCCCCAGGTGCGCGAAGCGATGCACGAGGTACTGCGCTTCTGGCTGAAGCGCGGGGTCGACGGTTTTCGCGTCGATGTGCTGTGGCATCTCATCAAGGATGATCGCTGGCGCGACAATCCGCCGAACCCGGATTTCCGGCCGGGGGCTCCGCCGTTCCACAGCCTGTTACGGCTCTACACGACGGACCGTCCGGAAATGCAGGACGTGATTGCCGGCCTGCGTCGCGTGGTGAACGAGTTCGACGACCGGGTGCTGATTGGGGAGATCTACCTTCCGATCGAGCGGCTCGTCGCGTACTACGGCGCGAATCTCGATGGGGTGCACCTGCCGTTCAATTTCCAGCTCCTGCGTTGCCCATGGAATGCGCGCGCGATCGCCAATCTCATCGATCAGTACGAACGCGCGCTGCCCCAGGGCGGCTGGCCGAACTGGGTGCTCGGCAATCACGACAATCCGCGCATCGCGTCCCGAGTGGGGCGCGAGCAGGCACGCGTTGCCGCGATGCTGTTGCTCACGCTGCGCGGTACGCCGACCCTCTATTACGGCGATGAGATCGGCATGGTCGATGTTCCGGTGGCCGCGGAGCGCGTGCGGGATCCGTTCGAGAAAAACCTGCCGGGCCGTGGCCTGGGGCGCGACCCGGCACGCACGCCGATGCAGTGGAACGCACGTCGTTACGCCGGATTCAGTGATGTCGAACCCTGGCTTCCCGTCGCAGCCGGCTCAGCCACCGTGAACGTCGAAGCAGAGGAAGCGAACCGCACTTCGATGCTCGCGCTCTACCGCGAACTGTTGGAGCTCAGGCGAGTGCATCGCGCGCTCGCGGTCGGGGAGTATCAATTCATCACGGCCAGCGGCGACCTGCTGGTCTATGCGCGGCGGACGGAGGATGCGGCCTTTCTCATCGCGCTCAATCTCAGCCACATGCCGAGCCGGCTGTCGCTCGAGGCGCTCGATTTGTCCGGATCGTCCGGTCGCGTGCTGCTATCGACCCGCCTCGATCGGGGCGGCGAGCCGCTGCAGTCCACCCTGACTTTGCGAGGCAATGAAGGCGTGATCGCCGCGCTGGCACGCATGCCTGACTGAACGGTGCCCGTCCTACTGAATCAGGCCGTAGTTCTTCACTTCGTTGTGATAGCCGGTGAACGTGAGCTTGATGGTCACGGGCTTCTCGCTGATGTTGAGCCAGTACCAGCCGTGCTCCCCGGCAAAGGGCGCGACGAGCGATCCATGGCCTTCATGGCCGGACTGCTGCTCCTCGTAGCGCACGAACGCATCGCCGGCGGCCGGCTCGTGACCGTGGAAATCGGTGTACACCTCACCGCCCTCGGCCTGCCACGAGTACACGATCACCTGCGCGGCGTCGAGAATGGCCTTGATCTCGGTCTGCTGGCCCGGTTCGAGCGTCACGCTCACATTTTCGGTACGGGCCGCGGCTGGCTTGAGCTGCGAAACCGCCGGATTGGGGAGAGGAACGGGCTCCCGCGGATCCGTGGGTAACGCCACTTCACGATACTTCTCGTTGCCGCCTGTGACGTCCTTTACCTGCAGAACGCGCGTGGGGCCGTGAATGGCCGTGAGACCGAGCGCCTTGCCGAGGCCGGTGGGGTCTACGCCGAGCTCCGCCGGCAGCACGAAGGCCACGAGAATCACCGCGGCGCCGACGACTGCGGCCAGCACACTGACGAGGAGCCGTTTGCGGCTGGGCGGATCGACCTCGAACGGGGAGGTGGCCTGCGACATCTGTTTTTCCAATCCCTGCCGTGACGGGGCGGCGAGTATAGCGGCCGGCCGCTCATCTTTTGACCAGCCGGGCGGGCGCTTCGCCTATACTTTTTCGTGATTTCCACGGGGCGGCGTCGTTACTCATGCAGCATAGACAGGTCTGGCGCGGGCTGTTCGTTCTTCTGGCACTGGCTGCGGGCGTCACGGGCGCCTGGGCCCACGGTGTTTCCGGTGGCGACGCCGAATATCTGAAGAACATCTCGGGCGTGCAGTTCTTCCCGCTGATGTATCTCGGCGCAAAGCACATGGTCACGGGCTACGACCATCTGCTGTTCCTCGCGGGCGTGATTTTCTTTCTCTATCGCCTCAAGGATGTCGCGCTCTATGTCACGCTGTTTGCCATCGGCCACAGCACCACGTTGTTGATCGGTGTGCTCGCGGGGGTCCACGCGAGCCCGTACATCGTCGACGCGATCATCGGGTTGTCGGTGGTGTACAAAGCGCTGGAGAACATCGGCGCGCTCAAGCGCATGGGTCTCAATATCGATTCGCGCGCAGCGGTGCTGCTGTTCGGCCTCGCTCACGGCTTCGGCCTTGCGACGAAGCTGCAGGAACTGTCGCTGTCGCGCGAGGGTCTCACCGGCAACATCATCGCGTTCAATCTCGGTGTCGAGTGCGGGCAGTTCGCCGCGCTGGCGCTGATCCTCATCGTGCTACAGCTCTGGCGACGCTCGCCCTCGTTCAACCGCTACGCCTACCTCACGAACGTACTAATCATGACAGCCGGTTTCGTGCTATTTGGGTACCAGCTAACAGGTTACTTCGTCGCCTGACGTTCGAGGTTTATTCATGGGCTCCAAGCTCGCTCAATTGCGTGAAATGACCGTTGTCGTCGCCGACACCGGCGATATCGATGCCATCCGTCAGTGGAAGCCGGTCGACTGCACGACCAATCCCACGCTTCTGCTCAAGGCGTTTTCGCTGCCCGGCCTGTCCACTGTGGTGCAGGAGGTA
>Ga0247765_1001569_pt1 | contig 10341 bp, 11 predicted proteins | sample UWRJL106311C6_FD_179949 | JGI IMG/M metagenome (GOLD analysis project Ga0247765, IMG submission 179949) | Plant litter microbial communities from Arlington Agricultural Research Station in Wisconsin, United States - UWRJ-L106-311C-6 | ecosystem: Environmental > Terrestrial > Plant litter >... | reverse complement strand
ATAACTGTGGCCGACGACCGCCTCCGCCTGGCCGATCAGCTCCGCCAGCAGCAGCGGATGCGGCCACGAGGGCAGGCGGACCATCTCCGGCAGATCCCTTTCGAGAATCGCCGGATCGTCGCCGAGCACCGGGCCGACCGGCAAGGCTAGAAAACGCAGGCCCTGGAACCGGTCCGCGTGCGTCTTGACGAAGCGTGCGAAGCCTTCCAGCCCCAGCGCCGCCTGGACGACGACATAGGGACCCGTCAGACCCGCGGCATCGCGCAGGCGGGCGAGCTCGCTGGAGGGCCTCCCCGCGAGCAGACGGGGAAGACCAAAGGCGGTGTCGGGGACGACCGCGATGCGGCCGGCGGCGGTAAAGCCCTCCAGCGCCGCTTGCGACGGCGCGTCGCGCACCGCGACGTAGCCGCTGAGATCGAGCGCCAGTCTCAGGAGCGGCTCCGCCCAGGCCGGGATCTCGTTGCAATGCATTCCGGGCGCGTTCCAGGCCACCGGAATCCCGCGTTGTAAAGCGATCAATGCGGGAGCCAGCCAGTATCCCGTGGGATGGTGAATCGCGGGCGTCGGCGGTCTATATCCGGGAGCGACCGTCTTGTCGAAACGGATGAGGAAACCGCCGCCGACGAGCAGGCCGTCGAGAGGGACGGTCCCCCGTGCGAGCTCCGCCACGGAGGTGACCTCGTACGGCCACTCAGGAGGAGTTCTGGCATGGTAGGAAAACGGATGCAGCCGGACCGGGCCGAGCCGCTCCGCCAACTCCGCCTCGGCGATCAGGGGAAAGAGCAGGTCACCATAGTTCTCGAGGTCGAAGGTGCCCACAACGCCGATGTGCCACTCGCGCTCATTCATCCGGAGGACTGCCATGCGTGAGGAGGAGGATACCGTACCTGGAGCGGTTCGGCTGCGTGCGATCGGGTGCGCCTTCGATAAGATCCCTGCCATGGCCCTCCTCTTCGACCGCGGGCGTCTTGGCCCCGCTCCCGTCCTTCTGGTCCGTGAAGAGGAGCCCCGCTCCCCCTCCCCACCTGATGAGCGCGGAGGATTGGGAGACGGCGATGCGGGAGGCGGTGGACTGGCTCAGGCGGGCGGCCTCTTCGTCGAAGGCCAGATACGGCTCGTGAAAGCTTCGGCGATCACCCGTTCAAAGCCCCGCTCCAGCCGGGATCCATCCGCCGCGACGCGGATTCCTGAGGGCGATGCCAAAGAAAACATTTCTGCTGTAAAATGCGCGACCTGGCGAGAGGAGAACGTCTGATTCCTCCCCGGTCACTGGGGAAGGCCAGTAGAGATGGCCCGAAGTCCAGCCGGCAAGCCGACCCGCCGTCCGGGCACTCCCCGACTCGAAGCGGGATCGCCAGAAGGAATTGCAGGCGACGGCCTACGGATTTTCGATCATCGGACCCACGGGTCGAGGTCTTTGACCCACGAATTGCGGGCTCGGACCCACGGGTCCCGCTCTCCGACCCGCGGATCGCGGACTCCGACCCGCGGGTCGCGAACCTGGTCCCACGGGTCCGGCTCTCTGACCCGCGGGTCGCGCACCCTGATTCGCGGGTCCAACTCCTTGACCCACGGGCCGCAGGCCCTGACCCGCGGGTCCAACTCTCCGCTTCATGGGTCGCGGGCTCCGGCCCACGGGTCCAACTCTCCAGACCGTGGGTCACGAACTCCAACCCGCGGGTCCAACTCTTCAAACATCTCTCCTCATGACCGCCATTCTCTTCGACCGCACGCGCCTGGGTCCCGCCCCCGCCCTCTTGGTTCGCCAGGAGGATCTCCCGCTCCCCCACCCCACCGTCCTCGTCTACCATGGCCTTGGCGCGGACAAGGACATCCAGCAGAAGGAGCTGGTGACGCTGGCGGAGGCGGGCTTCGTCGCCGTGGGGATCGACGCCGCGGGGCACGGCGAACGCCGTCTTGCGGATTTCGAGGAGCGCTTCGCGGGAACCCGGGAGGAGATCGAGCCCCTGTTATTCTCCCTGGTGACCGAGACGGTGGCCGAGGTGCCGGCCATCCTGGACGCCCTGGCGGAGACCGGGCTCGCCGATCCCGAACGGTTCGGCGTCTTCGGCATCTCGATGGGCGCCCACATCACCTACGGCGCGATCCTCGCCGAGCCCCGCCTGCGGGCCGCCGCCGCCCTCGTGGGCTCGCCCGAATGGCGCCACCCCGGCAGCCCGCATCAGCGCCCCCAGGGCTTCTTCCCCGCCGCTCTCCTCTCGATCACCGGGGAGAAGGACGTCAACGTTCCCCCGGACAGCGCCCGTGCCTTCCATCGCGCCCTCGAACCCCACTACCGCACCGCCCCCGAGCGGCTCCGCTATCTGGAGATCCCGGGCGCTCCCCATCTGATGAGCGCGGAGGACTGGGAGACGGCGATGCGGGAGGCGGTGGAGTGGCTCAGGCGGTTTCTCGGACGGCCTGTGGTACAAAACGGTCATGGATAAAAAGGCTCTCACACGCGAGTACAAGGAGAACGCCCTCCCGATGGGGGTGTTTCAGATTCGGAATACCGTCAATGGGAAGGTGCTGATCGGCAGGAGTGTCAACTTGCCGGCCATCCTCAACCGGCATCGGGCGGAGCTCCGCCTCAGCGGTCACCGCAACCGCGCCCTGCAACAGGACTGGAACGAGCTCGGCGCGGAGGCCTTCGAGTTCGAGATCCTCGACACCCTGCCGCCCTCGGACCGGCCCGCATACGATCCGGCCGACGACCTCAAGGCTCTGGAGGCGCTGTGGCTCGAGAAGCTCACGCCGTTCGGGGAGCGGGGGTACAACGACAAGCCGAAGGGTGGGAGCTGAAGCGCTTCCCAGGACCCTGGGGATACATCAAACCAGCTCAAAGGGATTGAGGATATCCACTCCGCATTCCACAAAGTCCCGGACGTTGCGGGTGGCGACCGCGCAGCCCCTGGCGCGGGCGATCGAGGCGATCTGCCCATCCAGGATGCTGAGCGGCCGACCGATGGCCTTGCGCCGGCCCATCAGGACGCCGTAAAGACGGGCAGCCTCTTCGTCGAAGGCCAGGATACGGCCCGTGAAAGCTTCGGCGATCACCCGTTCAAAGCCCTGCTCCAGTTGCAGCCGCCGCTTTCCTTGAGGCAAGATCTCCAGGCCATAGCCGATCTCCCCGAGGGTGATCGTCGTCAGGAACAGCGTTGACGCTTCCTGATCGTTCATCCAGGAGACGACCTCTCCGGCCGGCGACGCTTTCATCAGCTCCGCCACGACATTCGTGTCGAGGATGATCATTTCTGAACCGTCAGGCTGACGGGCGAGCTACTCGAGATCCAGAGGTTCGTGCGGTTCGCGGGGGGGCAGATCCAGATCCACGCCGTTGGCGGGGCCGAACACCTTCACGAACAGATCCCCTAGCCGCTCCGGCGACGAGACGGCTCGCTTGAGGATCCGGCGGGCCTCCTCCTCCATCGACACGCCATGCCGCATAGCGCGGCCCCGGAGGCGGTCGTAGGTCTCGTCGTCAAGCTTGCGGATGCTTAAACTGGCCAAAGCGGGCGTACTCCATGAGGTCCATTCAGTTCGATGCTAGCACATGCTGGCAAGTTGGTCTACAGGTCCGTGTCACTGTAGAGAGAAGCACGGCTTTAAGCGCTTGGCACCTCTTCCTGGCATTTCTTGCTGTCGGCGCGGTTAGGGCGGCGGGGCAGCGACCTCACACCTAGCATCCTCCCCGGGTTGAGAGTTCTGCTTCTTGCCTTACGCCCTATTTCCGGCTATCCTCGTGCTATGAGTGAACACTCTTCTATCGAATGGACAGATGCGACCTGGAATCCGGTCCGGGGCTGCACCAAGATCACCTCCGGTTGCGCCCACTGTTATGCGGAGACCTTTGCGGAGCGTTTCCGCGGAGTTCCAGGCCACCCGTATGAGCAGGGATTCGATCTGCGTCTGATCCCCGAAAAGCTGACTCAGCCGCTGCTATGGCGCCAGCCGAAGATGATCTTCGTGAACTCAATGAGCGATCTGTTTCATGAAGGAGTGCCCGACGATTACATCGTCCAAGTCGTTCGAGTCATGCAACTCGCGAGGTGGCACACCTACCAGGTCCTCACCAAGCGGTCCGCAAGGCTCCGCGACCTACTACAGACAAAGCTGCGGTTCGCTGCTGAGGAACCGCACATCTGGTGGGGCGTTAGCGTCGAAAACCGGAAACAGGGGTTGCCCCGAATCGACCATCTGCGAGCCGCTACCGCAGTAGTCCGGTTCCTGTCGATCGAGCCGCTCCTGGAATCCCTCTGCAGGATCGATCTTTCTGGGATCGGCTGGGTCATTGTCGGCGGGGAGAGTGGCCCGGGTGCGCGTCCAATCCAGGAATCCTGGGTTATAGAGATCCGCGATCAATGCTCAGAAGCGAAAGTTCCCTTCTTCTTTAAACAATGGGGGGGGAGACAGAAATTGCGGACAGGTCGCGAGTTGGGTGGACGTACGTACGATGAGATACCGCGCCGCGTATCCGAGGCGGTCATTGACGTTGAATCGCTCCAGAGCGCCCTTGCTGAAGTCGAGGCGTTCTGCTGAGACGTGCATGGCCAACGACGAACTCTATGAGCGGCGCGAGCAGACGCGCGTCAAACATTACATACTCCAACATTACCTTGAGCGTTTCGCGCATATCGTCGGTCACTACTGGGATTCAATCACTTATGTCGACGGGTTTGCCGGTCCGTGGAATGTTCGTTCTCCAGATCTCAAGGACAGTTCGTTCGCTATCGCTATCGACGAGCTTCGTAAGGCCCGTAGTACTCACAGTGGAAGGGGAAGGAAGCTCCAACTGCGATGCTTCTTTCTGGAGGAAGATAGAGACGCCTATCAGCAGCTCAAAGATTTTGCTGAGAGAATCAAAGACGCCAAGATAGAAATCCTGAACGGCTCTTTCGAGCAGTCGGTAGGCTCCATTCAGGCATTTATTCGTAGAGATCAGAGAACATTTCCGTTCATCTTCATCGATCCTACGGGCTGGACAGGATTCGGTTGCAAACTGATCTCTCCCCTTCTAAAGCTCGACCCGGGGGAGGTCCTGATCAATTTCATGACAAGCCATATTCGGCGCTTCTTGACCGACGAAAACTCGCGCCAGAGCTTTGAGGCCCTGTTCGGATCCGCTGAAGTCATGGACAGAGTTGCAGGACTAACGGGTCAAGATCTAGAGGATGCCTTAGTCAGCGAGTATAGCAGCGTCCTGAAAAAGGAAGGTCGCTTTACATACGTGCTCTCGGCCATTGTCCTACATCCCGAGATTGACCGAACTCACTTTCATCTCATCTATGCCACACGCCATCCTAGAGGAGTTGAGGTCTTCAAGGAGGCTGAAAAATCGGCGATGCAGGAGATGGAGCGCTTGAGGGCGGTAGCTCAGCAGCGAAAGCGAGAAGAGCGAACGGGGCAAGGAGAGCTCTTTTCAACGGCGGAGACAGGGGCCGAGAGTTCACACTATCACCAGCTTCGGGACCGCTATCTCAGCCAAGCAAAGCAAAGAATCCTCAATCTTCTGAAAGGTCGCAAGCGCCTCTCATACGATGCAGCCTGGGCTATGGTACTTGAGTCACCACTTGTCTGGGAGAAAGATCTCAAAGATTGGATCAGGGGTTGGCAATCCACGGGAGAGCTTCAAATAGAGGGGCTGGTGGGGCGTGCGCGAGTTCCCTCTCGTGATAAATCCCACATCCTGCTCTGGCAGGGTGGAGCTTGAGCTATCCGCTTACTTTCCCATCGCGCTCCCTGCGCGTACCTCAGAGAGACGACTTCCTCTGCGGCGGCTGAGCCTCTATAGATGTTTGGTGCAAGCAGTCCCTGCGCTGCGTTGAAACTAAGACAGAGGCGATCATCTGGTTCCAATCATGCTGCCTCGCAGGCTCAGCATGCTCGTCGTAGAAAATCCTGAAGATCAGCCATATATTCTCATATAAGCCTTGTAGGTTGTCGCCCAACGGCCAGAGGTCAGTTGGGCACGACTGCTCCAACTGGAAGAAGGGGCAGTCGTCTTGCGAAAATCATATAGAGACCGCAACCCCGAGAACCTTCGCACCGTCGGGAACTATGATCTCTGCGTCCGAGTAATGCACCTTAAATTCTTCCCCTTCTTTCCTCGCCCGGAGAGCTTTCTCTAGTTCCACAAGCGGGGTTTGATCGCTAGTCCGCACAGTGAGCTGACCACCGCCGTTAAGACTAATGGTGATTGTGGGCATTGCCTTCCTTCCATGTGTTATCCTGCATTTATGAAATAGTGTGCCGCCCAACACGCCTTGGAAGCTCACCGTGTGGCAAGCTCGCAAAGCGCGATTGCCATCCGGCACAGCATGCAGGTTGTGTAGCATGCCGGTCTCCGAAACACTTAATGTCCATGCCACCACTATCGCAGTCTCGTCTCAGCGCCAAAGATATCTTGCATCCAGAGTCGTACCAAGTTCAAGGGTGTGACAATCATCAGGCCAGGCAAAGTGGTGCCGTGATCGACCTGATTTGGCACATAGGCTGACACTAGGCCGACCAGAAGGCCAGTTCGGTCGAACGCTGGACCACCGCTGACACCGTTGATTGCAACTCCATCGACTAGGTAAACCGGTGGCGTCTCTTGGTATCCCGAGACAACGCCTCGGAAGAAGCACAGTTCAGGGTATACCAAACCAGGAAAGCCGAGCCATCCCAGATCCGCACCACGGGGAAGCATCGTTTCAAGAGGCATTGGCAAAAGAACGTCCGGACTGACAAGCGGCTCACCGGTGGATACCAGCATGAGCGCCGTGTCGCATTCAGGAGGTCCAACTGGGTAAATGGCAATGGGACCGGCCGCAAGAGCACTAACCAGAACTCCATCGGAACGGACAAGATCAAGCAGCTCATTAGTCTGAACAACATCTTGGACAACGTGCCAAGCAGTGACTAGCATGGTATGGCGACCGCCATCACCTTCTCCTGTGACAGCAATCACAAATGCAGTACCCAAGCTGTCGCCAGCACGCACTCGGTAGATAAGTGGCTCAAGCTTAGGAATCAACTCAGACCACGAGTGCTCTCCAATGCTTTTGATGCTTGCCTCCGAATTCATTTAACGATCACCTATCCAAATTGCCGGCTTTAAGCGCCCGGCACCTCTTGCTGCTGGGTAGCCGTAGTGCGGCAGATTGCTGTAGCACGTCGGAATGAACACAGCGGTCGCGGCGGGACGGGCGGCGAAGACGGAGACCAGGAGCAGCAGGACGGCGAGAGGACGCAAAAACCTCGTCATGGAGATCCTCCTTGCGATGCGTTGAACGCAGGACTGTAGCATGGCCCCGCCGGCGTCTCCGCTTCGGAACGAAAAATGCGTAAAACCAAGAGCATCTAACAAACCGGCCCAACGGGCCGGGAGAGCCCAGCCCAGGGCTGAGGCCGAAGGCCGATGCCCTGGGTAAGCAGGCCGGACCACCCAGCGGCCTGAAAGGCCGCGAGAATCTAGGCTGGATAGAACCGAGGGCGGCGAGCAGAGCTCTCGCGGCCCCTACCTAAGAGGGTGTATCGAAGGCAATTCCGTTGGCCTTGCAGAGACGCCCCACAGGGCATCTCTATAGGGGAGGGAAAACCCGTCGAGAACGAAGCCACCGCCTACGGGAGTGGTAGACGAAGCGGCCTGCCCTCCGGCGGAGACGTCACGCGGTCCCCGTGGCCTCCCACGGGTGTCGTTCAGGACCTGTGACGTCTCTACCGCCTTCGCCGGAGGTGCTCTTGGCTTCTAGACTGGCGCCCCCACTGCATTGAGATCGGCGCCCGCCTCGCCCTCCTCCACCACCACCTCCCGCCGGTGCGTGCGCGCCACCAGGACGTAGATCGAGGGCACCACGAAGAGGGTGAACATCGTGCCGATGATCATGCCGGTCACCAGCATGATGCCGATGCTGTTGCGGGCTCCGGCGCCGGGCCCGTGGGCGAAGACCAGGGTCATGTGGCCCATCACCGTGGCCGCGGTGGTCATCAGGATCGGGCGCAGGCGGGTGGTGGCCGCCTCGACGACCGCCCTCAGCTTGTCCAGCCCGGTCTCCTGCAGGTGGTTAGCGAACTGGACGATCAGGATGCCGTTCTTCGACACCAGTCCGACCAGCGTGATCAGTCCCACCTGGCTGTAGACGTTCAGCGAGGTGAAGCCCAGGAAGGAGAAGAGCAGCGCCCCGGAGAGCGCCAGCGGCACCGAACCGGCCAGGATGATGAACGGATCGCGGAAGCTCTCGAACTGCGCCGCCAGCACCAGGTAGATCAGGATCGCCGAGAGCAGGAAGGTGGAGAGGAACTTGCCGCCCTCGACGCGCAACTGCCGCGACTCGCTGGCGTAGTCGACGGTGTACCCCTGCGGCAGGGTCTTCTTCGCCTCGTCCTCCAGGAAGCGCAAGGCCGTATCCAGCGAGACCCCCGGCGGGATCGCGCCCTGGATGCGGACGGCGTTGAGCTGCTGGAAGCGCTTGAGCTCACGCGGCTCGGCGGTGTTGCGCAACGTGGCGAAGGTGGAGAGCGGCACCAGCTTGCCGTTGCCGCCCGAGATGTAGATATCCGAAAGCTGGTCCGCCGTCAGGCGCTCGCTGCGCTTGACCTGCGGGATCACCTTGTAGCTCCGCCCCTGGATGCTGAACCGGTTGACGTAGTTGCCGCCGATCAGCGTCGAGAGATCCCGGCCGGCCTCGCTCAGGTCGACCCCCTGGGAGCGCAGCTTGTCACGGTCGAAGACGACCTCGGTCTGCGGCTGGTCGAACTTCAGGTCGGTGTCCGCGAACATGAACAATCCGCTCGCGAACGCCTTCTGCACGATCTGGTTGGCGACGTCGGAGAGCTGCTGCGGCTCGGCCGTCGAGAGGATCGCGAAGTCGACGGGCAGCCCGCCGCCGCCGCCCGGCAGGGCGGGCGGCGTCAGCGGGATCACCCGCAGGCCCGCGATCTGTGACAGCTTCCCCGACACTTCCACCTGCAGCTGCTCGATGCTCTTCTCCCGCTGGCTCCACGGCTTGATCCCCATGCCCGCGAAGCCGCCGTTCGGGAAGATGATCTGGAAGGCGCTGTCGGTCTCCGGGAACGACATAAAGGTTTTGTAGATCTCGTCCGCGAAGAGCTGGGTCTGGTCGAGGGTCGAGTTGGCGGCCGCCTGCACGATCCCGAAGATGATCCCCTGGTCCTCGGCGGGCGCCAGCTCTTTCTGGGAGAACATGTAGAAGGGAATGATCAGCAGCGAGACGATCACCCACAGGGTGAGCACGACCGGCCGGGCCCGCAGCGTCCAGCCCAGCACCCGCGTATAGACGCGCTGGACGGACTCGAACCGGCGGTTGACGAAGCCGGCGAAGCCGCGCTCGGTATCGCCGGCGCGCAGGAGCTTGGAGCCCATCATCGGCGACAGGGTGAGCGCCACCACGCCGGAGACGATCACCGCGCCGGCGAGGGTGAAGGCGAACTCGCGGAACAGCGAGCCGGTCAGCCCCCCCTGAATGGCGACGGGCGTATAGACCGCCGCCAGGGTGATGGTCATCGCGATGATCGGGCCCACCAGCTCGCGGGCGGCGTCGAGCGCCGCCTGCAGCGGGCTCTTCCCCTCGTGCAGGTGGCGCTCGATGTTCTCCACCATCACGATCGCGTCGTCGACCACCAGGCCGACGGAGAGCACGATGGCGAGCAGGGTCAGCAGGTTGACGGTGAAGCCGGCGGCCATCATCAGGAACACGGCGCCGACCAGCGAGATGGGGATCGCCACCACCGGGATGATCACCGACCGCACCGAGCCGAGGAAGAGGAAGATGACCAGGATCACGATCAGCAGGGTCTCGGAGAGGGTCTTGAGCACCTCGCGGATGGAGTCCTGGATATAGACCGTCGAGTCGTAGGGGAGGCCGACTTTCATCCCCGCCGGCAGCTGCGCCCGGATGCCGGGGATCGCGTCGCGCACGCGGCCGATGACGTCGAGCGTGTTGGCGGTGGGCAGCACCCAGATCCCCATGAAGATGGCCGACTCGCCGTTGAAACGGACGTCCTGCTCGTAGTTCTCGGCGCCGAGCACGACGTCGGCGATGTCGCCGAGCCGGACGACGGTGCCGTGGTCTTCCTTGACCACGAGCTGGCGGAACTCCTCGGGGGTTTTGAGGTCGGTGTTGGCGGTCAGGTTCACCGACACCATCGAGCCCTTGGTCCGGCCCAGCGCCGACAGGTAGTTGTTGGCCGCCAGCACGTCGCGCACCTCGGCGGGCGCGATGCCGTGGGCCGCCATCTGGTCGGGCTTGAGCCAGACGCGCATGGCGAAGGTGCGGTCGCCGAAGATGTCGGCGCGCTGCACGCCGCTGATCGCGCTGATCTTCGGCTGCACCACGCGGG
>Ga0247765_1001568_pt1 | contig 10351 bp, 7 predicted proteins | sample UWRJL106311C6_FD_179949 | JGI IMG/M metagenome (GOLD analysis project Ga0247765, IMG submission 179949) | Plant litter microbial communities from Arlington Agricultural Research Station in Wisconsin, United States - UWRJ-L106-311C-6 | ecosystem: Environmental > Terrestrial > Plant litter >... | reverse complement strand
GGGGGGATATCGTACATCAGGGTGTTTGGGGATCCTCTATGGGGAGAGAATTGATCGTGTCTTGCTTTCGTCTAGGAGAAGTGCGCGGTTTTCATGAAGTTGGTGGTTCCAAAATCCACGTCATGATTGCCATCGTCCTCGTTCCTCCCAAAGGCCCGGTTCTGCCCTAGGTACCAAACCAAAGCCTTTTCGATCCGGCCTGGTCGATGACATGTCGGGGCACTACAAGCCGACAATGCGAAGGCACCATCTATCAAAATGGATAAAACCTACTAGTGTCAAAAGAGAAGGGGTCCCAGCTACATTTGTCAACAATCAGGGGTTCGACCCAGGGGTCGAACCCAGGCACTATAGTCAGCTTGTGTGAGGATGCCTGGCACAGCCAGTAATCCAACCACTAAGCCACCGAGGTAGTGTAAGCTAGTTTCCAGGTGGATCATGTAAAGAGCTCTACAAAAAGGGGCTTTCTGGCACTGCCAGAAAGCCGAACGGAAGACAATACAACCTATTTTCACAAAACACCCAGGTGGATTTAAGGTGCCGTGTTTCTGGCAGGACTATCTCGAACAATGGCGGGCTCTGGGGAAACCCACTGTTACGATATTGTAAAATTAAGTACATTATTGCTATCACGCTTTTACGCTTTTAACAAACCTGCGCAGACACCAGAATTACACGATGCTGAACTTCTGCAGCTCGGGACAGGTCTTTGTGTACTCCCCTCTCATGAGGCCCCGTACGAAGGCTTCACCGAGAAGACGGTACTGACCAGACCCGCACTGACGAAGAACGAAAGGAACCCTCCCGCCGAGGGGGATCATAACCAAGTCGCCCTCGGCCGTTTCGAGCGGCCCAATTGCGAGCTGTCGATCTGCCCGAAAAGCTCGTCTCCTGTCGTTATAGCACACAAGCGATCGTGCGACAGCGAGCGCCTGGCGCAGCCTCAGATCAGTGATGGCGGGACGATGCAAGTCCCGGAATGCCGTCTGCATTGAGCGCACCAACACGTCTTGGCCAAACACGGCCCGTTGCTCTGGCGGCAGCACAGAAGCAGCGGCCCCACCATCAAAGAGAAATTGCAAGGCGTCGTGATTCCGGAGACTCTCCGACTCGAGCACTCCGAGGCTATCGCTGGCGTCAGCGCCCAGGCCGCAGAACCCGATTCGCTCTGTCATCATGGTAAGCCCGAGATCATCGCCCGGCCAAGCTCCATCCGCCCACTGCGAGTCGGCGCTTGACAACGTCGGAATACCCAGAGCGGCTTCAACCTCGCAGAGCCACCGCCGCGCCTCGGCCAGGACGGCATTCTCCGCCGTCCCAGGATCCCGACGGAAGTTGGGCAACATCGCTCCAAAGAGTCCGCTGTCACCAATTTTTGGTTGTTGCGATTCCAACTTGGTGAAATCGCAACTGCCGAGGGAAGGCGGGAGCGTGGGAGCTACCTTCATCACGCGGCACACAGCGAACCCGTATATCGCCAAGACATGCACCCCATCGTCTGGGCGGCGAACAGCAGAGTATCGAGGACGGCGCAACCCTCCAGCGCAAAGACCGGTATCGAGGCTAATGGGCGGCCGCCGGGACGGGTTCGCTAGGTCCACGAACCAGCTCGGCAGCGAAGGCGAGGACGCGCTGTCCCCGTGGTACTGAGCATGCCCTAGGAAGGAGAGGTCCTCCGCGGTGGCGTTGGCGCCTGAGAGGATTTTCAAGGTGGCCGTCATGAACGCGTAGGAGGCCGGTCTGCTGTAGTCCGGCTTTATCTGGAGCGACGGTGCATCGCTCGCCATGCCCAGAAAGCCATACACCAGGTCTCGTGGGTCGGTTACCTGAAAGGCTTCAGCTCCTCGCGCCGTGCTCAAAATGGCCTGCTGGAGCAGCGCACGCAAGTTGCTATCCCGGCCGCGCGAGGCGTGCTGTCTCAGCTTCATCATCCTCCGCGGGCGGCTATCCAGGCCGAAGAGGTTGGCGCCGAAATTGAATTTCTTGAGCGACCTTAGGCCCTCTCGCAGGATCGGCCCCATGAAAAGCAGGTTGTATCCTATCAGGTCCGTGATCTTGGAACACAGAAAGTCGATGGCGGCGCCAAGGCGGTGCCAGCGGATGCTGGAGGACCCGCAGAGCAGAACGGGGTTGCGTGCTAGGCAGAATTCCTGGATTACCCAGATACGGCGCCACCACGGCCGCTGCATGAGGGAATGAAGGGACGCGCGGGCCTCGCTGCTCGCCGAGACGACTTCAGAGAGATGCGTTGCTCGGAGCAGAGCGGCGGCGGACTGCGGATCGATCAAGAGTTCGCCACCAACAACATAGAGACCTGCGCCTTGGACGCCATCACCGTAATTCCCTTCTGTCGTGAGCCTTGGAAGGAGATCACTCATCATGTTGCCAATCGTGATGAAGAAGGCATCCAATTCTTCAGCCGAAGCGTCTCGGTTGGCAGCAATACTAGACGGATCCTGAGCGTTCCTAGTTGGATACGGCCTCCGCAAGTCGAGGATAGCTTTGAAAGTGGCAACGTTGTCGTCGATCACGGTTGCGAAACGCAGCAGCGCCTCGCGATTTTCTTCGGTTGGCTCGGCAAACTTGGTGATTATTTTGTCAAGAAACTTGAACACGTTGAATGGATCAAGTGCGGAATCGGACACAAACTCCTCAGCCGACAAAACGCCGGGGTCGCCGAAAATCCTAGTAAATGGGTGCGCGTTGGGACCGAGCCCCAGATTTCTCAGCGCCCGCGGAACCTTGCGAATGGAGTCTATTGAGACAGGGAAGGTCCTGAGAAAGCTTGGTATATTCACAACGTCGACGTCACCTTCGAACTCCTCAAAAACATCGGTGTCGGTTCGACCAGTCTCGCTCGGCGGGCTGTCCAACGGCGATCGGCGAGGGGCTGCCCTCAGCGTTAGAAAACGCCCTGATGCGGTGCATAACTAGCAGAGAACAGGTGGTGGATCATACCAAACAACTCGACGAGTGTCTTTGTGGATATTCGCTCGTCTTGCGGGATGTTTTCCCGCTCCTCATCGAGGGTGTTCTCCAGGAGCCACAGCGGCGGTGTTTCCTCCAGTGTTTCCTCCTCGCTGGGGCCAGAAACCGATATGAATCTCGACAGGACCTCGGGCCTCAGGAACAGCGGCTCCGTCAGCCTGCACAGCGTCGCGTTCACGGCATTGGCATATATCGGCGCCAGGGCTGCGTGCTTGGGCTCCTCGAGGGCCCTCGCGACGGCGCAGAGGCCGCTAGCGAGGTATTGCTCGCCGATTCGGTCAAAGGTCTCGACGGCAAGGTCGCTGTCCTCCGAGGCCGCACCGAGCCAGATGGCCACATCCGACGCCCTCTCATAGATTTTCCCCATCAGCGGCACCTGCCATTCCTTCTCCTTTGCGTCGCACTGGTTGACGCATACCGCGTCGGCCCATATGCGGGGGAAGGTCCCCTTGTTCTTGAGCTCTCGCAAAGCGTCGTGTAAGTTGTCGGTGATTTTTACGTGATGCTTGCCGTTGGTGAGCAGGACCTGGTTGAAATTAGGTGTTCCCCATGTGTACGAGAGCGCCGTGTATTGCAGGTCAGGATCGTCTAGGGCCCATATTTCAATGGTGCATCGTAGCGCTTGGGGAGTGTCGGTATCTGCATCGGTGGCGTCATCCTTTGCTTCGAAGCATAGGATGCGAATCTGACAATTCGCTGCGACTAGGGGAGAGTAGGGGTACGGTGTCGATGACATTCTGGCTGTGTTTCGGTCGGTGGGTGGTGGTGAATAAAATCTTTGTGCCTGCGGTCTCTCTGAGTAGAAGTTAATTAAATCACGCAACTGCCTAGTCGAAACCTCGCGAATGGGAGCCTGCCGGTGGAAGAGAATGCTTGGCAAGCTGCTGTTAAGAAAGAAAAAAACCGAACTCAATACCTTAAAGCACATCTTTACACGGCTAGTTTTCTATGGAATCAAGGTACCTCCGTGGTACCATACTATTAGCATCCAGTCATCTTTGACCATTGCCCGCCCAAGTGCTCTCAGGAAAAACCGAGACCGAGTACATGCAGGATACTGCAACCGCCACTATAGGAGCTAGGGTATAGAGGTAGCTTTTGGTACTACCATTCTGTCATCTGGCCCTTGGCCGCTATCGTATCTTGCATCCGCACTATCATAGAATCAACCAACTTATTGATGGTCTCTTGACTAATTCGCGCCCAGCCCTCTAAGATCAACGCCTTTAAACCCGAGCCAAGGTGGAAGTGTGCCTTTACGTATTGCCTTGCGGCACGCCAGCAGTTCCCAATTGGTGATAGGTCTGGAAGTGGTGGAAGTGGTGGAAGTGGTGGAAGTGGTGGAAGTGGCGGAAGTGGTTAAAATGGTGGGGCTGGGAGCGGTCAAGTTACTGTGAGCTGATGGAACAGGGTAGAACTGTTAGGGCCCCTGTTAGTGCAAGGCAGCAAGTGCCAGCCTGGCGATCTCGGTTATTCCTAAAAGCACTTGCCGCCTTGCATTTATAGCATCATGGAATTAAACACCTCATTGATGGAAGTGTTGCAAAATTGCTAGGGGCTGTCAGCGCAAGCCATTGTCGGATGATACTACTGACTCTAGGCCTCTAGAGGCCTTGGCTCAGACCCTTCATGTGGTGCCAATGTACGGAGTTGTGCTAGCTTTCATTCAGTCATCTTGCCCACTACTGCCTTTGGTCGTCCCGACCTGCGATCTGTCTTCATCCGGATCACTTCGGTGTACCAGGAGCAGGCCGTAACATAGAGGTCCCAAAACTGGGTCCTCGTAACTCCACCGCCATTTAGACCCGTGGCAACTGTAGCCGAGGCAGCCCAGAACTGTAACCCCCTCGCTCAGTCTGGCTCAGTCTGGCTCAGGCCAAGACGGCAACCGCTCAGTTCCGAAGAAGGAAAGGGAAATCCATGGTGTCGATTTTAGGGCCGTGAACTGCGTGTTTCCAAATCCACCGAATCCAATGTCGTGCAGTAGTTTTCTAACAGAAATGAATTAGTGCACCTCAATCATCGTAAAAGTTTGCCAAACTCAATCGGACAACCTGACGTATCCTCACCGTCACCCGGAAAAACCCTCTCCCTAAACGTAACCGGCTGCTCGTTCCACTCATCCTCCATAATATTGTGAATGACAGGTACAGGAATCGTATTCTCCTCATCCACCTCTACCATCCAGTCATTCCTAAACACGTCCAATATCAAGTGAAACCCGTCCTCGAACTCGTGGAACAGAATAGGAGGCAGCAAGAGCCGCGGCGCGGGGATCTCCTTGTCAACCGTGATAAAGTCCCCTACCGTCTCGGTGTTCCAACAGGCGGCAAAGTTGATCCGGCCCAGTCCCTTGTCGCTGAGTATCAAGATCTTGTCGTCCACGATTTGGAGGCTGCTCTCATTGAGGACCAGCTCCTTGCCCAAGACTATGAGCGGCACACGCATGATCTGTTCACGGGTCCAGCGGCAACAGGCGTCGTACTCGGAACCGACAAGCTCATCCTCCCAGGCATCGAACTCGGCATAGCAGTGCATGGGGCAGCAGCACGCGCGGGGTTCATACGACCCTTGTGAGTCAGGTTCCGGTGAGCCTGGTGGGGGTGTGTCCTCGTCTGAATACCGCTTTCCGCGATCGCCGCGAGGCGGGACAAAGGGAATGTCCGGGGCTATTTTGAACAGACCGTCGAGGTCTGAATCTTTCAGGCGTCGGACAGCTTGAATCGGGGGCTGCTTAGTTGTTGTTGAGTTTTTTCTGTTGAATGCGAGGAGCCGCGCGAACACCTCGGAGGAACTGCCAAATCGTTCGCGCAGAGAGGCAACCGTCCCGCACAGGGCTTGAAACGGACGGCCGTTGAGGTTGACGTTGAGGTAGTCAAGGACGGCAATGATCCCGCAGTCTCTAGCGTCAATTGTGGCACTTCCAGCTGCCGGGTCCTTTGGAAAGAAATAGTCGTATCCGTTGGCCGCGAAGTGAATACCCTGGAAGTGCTTGTGCAGGTACAGAGGGATGCTGGATGTCTCTTTCTGCAAATTCCAGTGCAGAGAGCTGGCGCGCTCGAAGCACTCGTGGGCGTACGATGCCAAGCTGTCGTCAAGCACGCTCTGTGCTGTCATGTAGCATGCTTCGCTGAACAGAGACGCAGGTGTCTCGTTGTGGGTGAGGTCGGGCTCCTCGAAGACGAGCTCCGTCCTGAGAAAGACTTTGTCACCGTCGAGGAATGCATGTCCCTCGTGCGAGTATCGCTGCTCAAAGATGACACATGTTGCCTCTTCCACCTCTGTTAGGTCAACGTCGCCGATGCGGAGTACTGGGGACCCTCGACCAGAGGTGAGGTAGATCAACAGAGTATATCTCGATATGTGCGAGCGCGTAGCGTCAGAATAAGGCGTGTCCGTGTGAATGGCAAAAGGAGCCGAGTCTGGCGAGAAGCGGTTGCAGCGAAAGACGTAGTTGACGAACCTGAAGTTGGAACCCTGTCCGCCCGGCAACAAAGACAAGAACTCACTTTGCTGGAGGGCCTCCGTAAGAGCGCTACTGAGGAGCGCAGAATGGAAGATGAACCGCTCGCCGCCCCTTGTTTCTTTGTTCAGCGGCTTGACATACAGGTCGAGGGCAGAGAGTTGCTGCAATACGCCGGTAGAATCGCCACCAAGCTTGCATGTGAAGATGCCTCTCTCCCCAAGCGCGGCAATGCTAGGCAGAGTCAAGTCCAGTTTGCTAGGTTTAGACCCGTCATTGAGCCTAGTTTCCAACCACTTATCGAGAGGGATGATGTTCTCAAAGTTGTGAAAAGAGAGTTCGACCGGATCGACAAACACAGCAAACAGCTTGGGGGTGACCATGACTTGAGCAAAGAACGGCGCCCACTCGTTCTCGAGGATGTTGTCGAGGTCTTCAATGAACTTGAGCACCCTGAACCTGGATGTCGGGTAGAACGAGATGGTCATGGATTGGACAATTGTGCTTCCTGCCCCGTCGTCTAGGACCGGGGCCAAGCGGTCTAGCATGCTCTTGCTGTCTTCCAAGGCATTGCCTGCGAGGAAAATATCGCGCACGCCGACGCCAACAATGCGCTTTTGGGCAGTGCTGAGGTTCCGATACTCGGCTCTGCGGTCCTGGCCCTGCTGAAGCTGTTCCAAGTACGGTAAAGATCGGAGATGGATAAGGTCTGAATCTTTCTCGTTCGACGTTTCGAAGATGAGAGGGTGAAGGCGCGAGGTGAGGGCCGTGCCGCGGACCAAGGTGCGCACGAGCTCTTCGTCTTTCCTCTCTGTTTCTGACAAGAAGCACTTGAGCTTCGTGTCGTCCCACGAGTGAGCCCCGCCGTTGGTGGCATGACACCACCTTGCATAGGGTGCGTTTGTGCTTGAGATCGCACTGGAAGAAGAGGAGGACGAAATGTCGCGTTTGGTGATGAAGTGCCAACTTTCTTGAGAATCACTGTCGTCGCCTCGATTCGCGCACTCAACGTCAAATTTCTCAGCTTCTGTTGCTCCGGCCACGCTCGCTGCAGTTTTTCTTCTCTTTTTTCTGTGTTCTTCCTCGGATGCCATAGTGTCGTGCATCCAGTCTGGTGGCAGGGCGGTGAATCTGCAAGACGGTGGGGCATCAGGAGGAGGATGATCAAGATGTGCGGGGATCTCGGCATGTGAAAAGTGGAGGTGGTGCTGCCTAACCTGGGCTCTGCTTGGTCCGTGCGTCCTAAGGCTTTGACATGCAGGCTCAGCGCCCCGATCAATGGGAGGACCCACCCTGTCATCCAGGTGCCAGGCAGCCGCCGCTACCCCACTAGATACCGTAGTGGGAAATTCTGACAGGTGGGATTCACATATGCGGTTGTTAACTGAATTTCGGAATCTTTCAGAGGTAATCGAAACCATTATTGGAATCAAATCCCAAAATATGGGCTTCTGATTGGCTAGTTTAGCAAACACAGTCCCCAGAACACTGCTGGCCACGAGCCCCACCACCCTCCCTTCTCGGGTTTAGTTATCCCGTCAAGTTCTCAAGCTCAGCTGCTGCCATTTATGTAACCGTTCTAATGTTTGCGTCATTTCCCCAAGCATATTTCGTATTCTCTCCCACTCTTTCAGTTGCGTCGCTGATGTGCAGACTACCCCGAACAATGCTAGATTTTAGACATCTGGATATCCCAGCTTAGGAAGCCCTAGGCAACGGGACTACATACTTTGACGCGGGTCTCGACGGTCTGGTAGGCCAGCACTAAAGCAAAAGGCATTGCTTCTTTTAGAAATTCTAGACGTATACCAATAGAGAAATAAACGGTTTGACGGCATAAATCACCGCTGTCTCCCTGCATCAAGCTCCACTGGTTGATTTCCCAACCACCCATTCTGATAGCGTGGTACGTCTCCGGGTGCCTCTACAATCATGGCCTCGGGACAAAGCTCTTTGACCTCATTGTTCGGATCCAGCTCCTTCGCAGCCGCGCCAAACGGCACCCCATTCCCATCAAGTTCGGCCTTATACCATCGCTCTGGCCCAACACCCTGGGCTCCAGCCGGCGGCACAGTGGTAGCGTTCGCTGACTTTTTCCGATACCACAGAAATACCAGCCCAGCCACGAGAGCCACCACGACTAACGGTATCGCAATCGCAATTCCAAGCGTCACGTCCCGGCTAAGGCCCCCATTCCCACCAGTCACTTGGTCCGAAACCCCCGTTGATCGTGATGCATCTGCCGAGCTCGTACCCGCTGGTGTCGACGAGCTACCAGCTGCTGAGGTATCGGTAGAGCTCCTCCCACTCCCACCACCGGTAGCAGTAGTAGTACTTTGCGAGGCACTACTGCTTATCCTAGAACTCGTCGCAGTCGAACCCTGACCGCTAAAAGTCTGAACCGAAGCCGCATTCCCAACCGTCGCCCCCGGCAGCGAAAACACAGCCTCGGGCGTCTGGCAACACCGCGTCTTCTCCCGTGCCGACTCGCAGCAATACGCCGCCGGCTTGGCATATCCCTCGCCAACACACTCCCACACTTGCACGCCTCCGGCCCGAAAATCGTACGCCGACGTGTTTCCGCGCGCCGTCTCCTGGCTCAGCTGGCAGTGCTGCGGGCAAAAGGGGCTCTTCCAGGTCGAGTCGGTGCAGGTCCCGCGCGCGTAGCCGATGCCGCTCGAGGGGGTGGTGCCGTCGAGGAGACACAGGCCCGAGGAGAGACAGCTCGAGCGGCTGCCGCAGCACATGCTTACGGGCGCGGTCGAGTCGCAGGGGATGTCGGGGCTGGGGCTGCCGTTGGGGTAGAAGCAGCCATTTTGGCCTGTCGTGTGGGCGGCCAGAGAAAGAAGGATGAGGGTTAGGAAGCCCATTTTTGTTGTTTCCTCCTTTTTTTCCCCCCCCAATTGGACTTCTTTCACCCTCAATTGCGCTTTGTCGGTTTTGCGTCTGGATTGAGGCGAGAAGTCTGAAGTTGGGAAGAGGTGCGGCGAAACGCGGTGCACGTGTCAAGAGGATGATGTGTTGCAACCCCTGAGACCTTTTCGCTTCCTTGGCATTACCGGGATGATGTTGGTAACAGCCAATGTCGTGTCAGAGCGAAGTCGGCTCCAAATTGTCCAATAATATTAACGTTACATTTTGTTTGCACTGACCAAGCCAGCGGAAACCCAAGAAGCCGAAATTCAGGGCCAGCATATCGGGGGGAACGAAGGAATATGGCAAAGCCACATTGGCAAAGTTTCAAAACCTCTATCAGCTCATACTTGTAAAAAAAATATTTAAATGATCCCGCCATGCGCTTCCCTCTTCCCCCCATCATATTGGAACAAACAGCTTGTCAATGGTCTCGACATGGTCGCTCAGCAACCTCTTCAGACGCCCCAGAGCGGTTGCCTAGTTCTCCCCCTGCCCCTGCCCCTGCCCCTGGATTTGGATGGCTTCGGCCTGCTGCAACAAGGCATCGAGCTTGGCCATATGCGACAGGGAGCTGCTGGGCACCAAGGCCCGTATTTGGGCCAGGCAGGCAGACTGGTACGTCGCTGCCGTGTTGGCATCTTCCTTTCAAGACAAAAGTGACCTTTTACGCCTTGGGTAAGAAATATTATAAACCGTTTTGAATTATTAGAAACGTAAAAACCGATAGAATGGAATGGGCTGGATAGGTTGACTAAGGAGATTTCTTCCGGATAAGAATAACTGCGATATATATATACTACAGCCCAGCCCCCAATAATCCATAATCCAACGTTATCCACCCCAAAAAAAAAAAAGACATCTATATACTTTTGCTTGCAATATACTACCCAGGTTCATTTCCGATATCAAATGCACAAAGCGAGATAATAATGTTGGTTATACAAAAAAAAAAAAAAAAAAAAAAAAAAACACATAAGAACCAAC
>Ga0247765_1001567_pt1 | contig 10355 bp, 10 predicted proteins | sample UWRJL106311C6_FD_179949 | JGI IMG/M metagenome (GOLD analysis project Ga0247765, IMG submission 179949) | Plant litter microbial communities from Arlington Agricultural Research Station in Wisconsin, United States - UWRJ-L106-311C-6 | ecosystem: Environmental > Terrestrial > Plant litter >... | reverse complement strand
GATCATCTGATGATCTACGACGCCTTCGCGCACCTTCCGCTGTTCGGCCTCGGCGATCTCGGCTTCATGCCGCATGAGGAGACCGGCAAGTTCATCGCCGACGGCAACACCCGCCCGGGCGGCAAGTTGCCGCTCAACACCAATGGCGGTGGCTTGAGCTATATGCATTCCGGCATGTACGGCATGTACGCGCTGCAGGAAAGCGTACGGCAGATGCGCGGCATTGCGCCGGCTCAGGTCAAGGACGCGAAGATCTCGGTCTGCCACGGCGTCGGCGGCATGTTCGCGGCAAGCGGCACGATCATTTTTACGAACGAGAAGTAAGCACGTCGGTCATCCCGGGGCGATGCGCAGCATCGAACCCGGATCTCGAGATTCTCAGATGCGCAATTGCGCATCAGAGTTCCCGCTTCGCGGGCCCCGGAATGACCGACAACAACAGGAGCCTCCAATGGCCAAATCACTGCAAGACAAAGTCATCATCGTCACCGGCGCCGGCCGCGGCATCGGCCGCGAGATCGCGCTGCTCTGCGCCGCAGAAGGCGCCAAGGTCGTCGTCAACGATCCCGGCGTCGCCGCCGATGGCTCCGGCACCGATGCTGCGCCCGCCGATGAAGTGGTCGAGGAGATCAAGAAGCGCGGCGGTACCGCGATCGCCAATTTCGAGACTGTGGCGGAAGCCATTCCGGCCAGCAAAATCGTAAAAATGGCCACCGACACTTGGGGCAAGCTCGACGGCGTGGTCAACAACGCCGGCATCTTGCGCGACATGATCTTCCACCGCATGAGCGTGGAAGCCTTCGAATCTGTGATCAAGGTGCATCTGATGGGCTCGTTCTATGTTGCCCATGCCGCAGCCCGGCTGTTCCGCGAGCAGGAAAGCGGCTCGTTCGTGCATTTCACCTCGACCTCGGGCCTGATCGGCAATTTCGGCCAGGCCAATTACGCCGCCGCCAAGCTCGGCATCGTCGGCCTGTCGAAGTCGATCGCGCTCGACATGGGCCGCTTCAACGTCCGCTCCAACTGCGTCTCGCCGTTCGCCTGGAGCCGGCTGATCGGAACCATTCCGACGGAAACCGAGGAGGAGAAGGCGCGGGTCAAGAAAATCCAGCAGATGGGCCCTGAAAAGATCGCGCCAATCTGCGCCTTCCTGCTCAGCGACGCCGCCAGGGACGTCACCGGACAGATCTTTGCGGTGCGCATGAACGAGATATTCCTGATGGGTCAGTCGCGCCCGGTACGTTCGGTCCACCGCGGCGAAGGCTGGACGCCGCAGACCGTCGCCGAGCATGGCATGCCGGCGCTGAGACCATCATTCTACAAGCTCGACCGCTCGGCGGATATTTTCAACTGGGATGCGATCTGAGCACTAATAGCAGGAGTGCTGTGCATCCCCAGGAGACGCTTGCATCGAATTGCCGTCAAGAAGGGTGACCGCCGACTGTCAAAGACAGTCGGCGAGAGGCCACCAAGGGCCAACAAGGGAGAGAATGAAATGCAGAAGAAATCTTTGCTTCTTTCCATGACCGCCGCAGCTGTTCTTGCGGCGTCACTCTCGGTTGATGCCGCAGAGAAAAAATACGGCCCTGGTGTCACCGATACCGAAATCAAGATCGGTCAGACGATGCCTTACAGCGGGCCAGCATCCGCGTACGGCACTGTGGGGCGTCTGGAAAGCGCCTACTTCGAAATGATCAACGCCCGGGGCGGGGTGAACGGTCGCAAGATCAATCTCATTAGCCTGGACGACTCCTACAGTCCGCCCAAAGCGGTGGAGCAGACGCGTCGGCTGGTAGAGCAGGATGAGGTGCTGGCCATCGTCGGGCAACTCGGCACGCTGACGAGTTCGGCCGCGCAGAAGTATCTCAACGTGAAAAAGGTCCCCCAGATCCTGATTACGTCGGGCGCTGCCAAATGGGACGATCCCAAAGCGTATCCCTATTCCACGTTTCTCTATTCCCCCTATCGGCTGGAGGGGCAGATCTTCGCGCGGTATCTCCTGAGCAACAAGCCGGACGCCAGGCTCGGTGTGTTCTCGCAGAACGACGACGCGGGCCGTGACTATGTTCGCGGCCTGAAGGACGGTCTCGGCGACAAGGCGGCAACGCTTATCGTCAAGGAATTGACGTATGAGACCACCGATTCGACGATCGATTCCCAGATCGTCACGCTGAAATCTGCCGGTGTAGATACGCTATTTCTGATGACCACGCCGAAGTTCGGGGCGCAGACCATCCGCAAGATCGCCGAACTGGGCTGGAAACCGCTGACTTACCTGTCCGCCGTATCGACATCGCTCAAGACGGTGCTTGAGCCTGCCGGGCTGGAAAACTCCAGGGGATTGATCACGGCGCTGGCCGTCAAGCGGCCGGATGATCCCAGGTGGGAAAACGAAAAGGACGTCCAGGACTACAAGGCCTTTCTCAAGCAATGGTATCCTTCGGGAAACATGGCTGACAGCAGCAACATCGCCGGATACATGGCGGCGTTCGTGACGGTGAGAATCCTCGAACTCTGCGGCGATGAACTGACACGGGAAAACCTGCTCAAGCAGGCGACCAACCTGACCGATCTCGCTGCTCCGCTGCTGCTGCCCGGCATCACCATCACGACGACGCCCGCCAGATACACGCCTTTCAGGCAGATGCAGATTGCGCGTTTTGACGGCACCACCTGGGTGCCCGAAGGGCCGCTCATCAGCGCAAATGAGTAATAGCGAACAAATGCCTATCCAGGGACGAGTAAAGTGACGATGAGCATGGATGTAAGGGTCGTCGGCGTCGGAATGGTTCCGTTCGCCAAACCTGGCGCCAGCGAAAGCTATGTTGAGATGGGCGCCAAGGCGGTAGCTGCCGCGCTCGCCGATGCCGGTTTATCCTACGCAGCGATCCAGCAGGCCTATGCGGGGTACGTCTACGGGGATTCGACTTGCGGTCAGGCCGTGCTCTACCGCGCCGGCCTTACCGGTATCCCGATCTTCAACGTCAACAACAATTGTTCAACCGGCTCGTCGGCGCTGTTTCTGGCACGCCAGGCGGTGATTGGCGGCCAGGTCGAATGCGCGCTGGCGGTTGGTTTCGAGGAAATGCGTCCCGGCGCGCTCGGATCGAATTTTCCCGATCGCGTCGGTCCGATGGCCCGGCACGCCGGCCTGATGGGGGAGTTGCAGACGCCCGATCCCAAGGCGCCGCGCGCGGCCCAGTTCTTCGGTGGCGCCGGTGAAGAGTACGCGGAAAGATACGGTGCCGGCCCCGAGGTCTTTGCGAAGATCGCCGCCAAGGCGCGCGTGCATGCCGCCAACAATCCATTCGCGCTCTTCCGCAATCTGCTTTCGGTCGAAGAGATTCTCGCGTCACCCCGGCAATATGGGCTGATGACCCGCTATCAATGCTGCCCGCCGACATGTGGCGCCGCTGCCGCGATCGTCTGTTCGCCGGCATTCGCCGCCCGTCATGGCCTCGATGGTTCAATTGCGATCAAGGCGCAGGCGATGACGTCAGACACCGGCAGCACGTTCGAGGACCGCTCGATGATCAAGCTTGTCGGTTACGACATGGCCAGGGATGCTGCCTTGGCGGTTTATGAATCGGCAGGTGTCGGTCCTGAAGACGTCCAGGTGGTCGAATTGCACGACTGCTTCACGGCCAACGAATTGCTGAGCTATGAGGCGCTCGGCCTCACGCCGGAAGGAACGGCCGAACAGTTCATCATGAGCGGCGACAATACCTACGGTGGCAAGGTTGTAACCAACCCGTCGGGCGGGTTGCTGTCGAAGGGGCATCCGCTCGGCGCAACTGGTCTTGCGCAATGTACCGAACTGGTCTGGCAATTGCGCGGGACAGCCGGTCCCCGTCAGGTGACTGGCGTAACGCACGCGCTCCAGCACAATCTGGGGCTCGGTGGTGCCTGCGTCGTCACGCTTTATGGCAGAGCCTGAAACACATCGTCCGCCGGTGTTGCAACGGCGGTATGCGACGCAACGGTTTGACGGCGCAGGGAAAACCCGGCTTAGGTTTTTGGAAGAATGAAGTTGCCGCAAGGCGGCAAACAGGGAGAGACGATCTTATGGGCATCAACCGGAGAACATTCGGATTAGGCGCGTCTGGACTGTTGCTGGGACAGATCGCGGCTCCCTTCGTCCGCCGCGCCGGCGCCGCCGAGCCGGCTATCCGGATTGGCGTGGTCAACTCGATGAGTGGCGGTCTGGCCGCCTATGCCCAGGAAGGGCAACCGGCGCTCGAGTACGTGATCAAGAAGATCAATGCCGAAGGCGGCATCAAGAGCAAGGGCGGCGCCAAGATCGAACTGGTGCTGGCTGATGACACCAGCCAGCCGGCGCGCACGGCGGCGGAGGCGCGGCGGCTGATTACGGAAGAAAAAGTCCAGTTGCTGACTGGCACCATCCTCAGCGCGCAAATGCTGGCGCTGACACCCGTGCTGGACGAACTGAAGATGCCGACCCTCTCGGTCTGGGCTGGCGGGTCGCAGTCGGACTACATGTTCACGCTGGGTTATCCCTACGATCGCGGCTATGCGCAGACGATCAACGACTTCATCGTTTCGCTGCGCGACGACAGCAAGTTCGCGATCAAGACCGCAGTGATGGGATACTCGAATTACGAGGCCGGCCAGCAGGTCAACAAGTTCCTGACCGAGAAACTGAAGGCCAGTGGCATTGAGATCATCGGCGAGGCCGCGCTCGACACTCGCGCGCAGGACCAGACCGCCGCCATGGTCCGCATTCGCTCGCTCAAGCCCGACGTCGTCGCAGGACTGGTTACGCCGCGTGACGGCATCCTGCTGCACCAGGCCCGCTACAATCTGAACTACCACGGCAGCCTGTTTTGCGGCGGCACCGGCGGCTACACCGATCTGTCCCTGTGGAAGGATCTCGGCCCGGAAATTGGCAAGGCAGTGCTCACCAAAAATCTGTTCGGCATGACCGGCTTCAGCGCCGGCGCCAAGGTCGACTCAATGCAGAAGATCATCGCGGAACTGCGCGATGTCGCCAAGCTCGACCGGATCGGGCAGGGCGCTATTCAATATGCGCAGGCCGCCCGCGTGCTGCAGCAGGTGCTTGAAAATGCCGCCTCTCTGGAAAAGGCGGCGCTGCTCGAGGCATTCAAGACGGTCAATATCCCGTTTGGCGATCCTAATCTCTATGTCGCCAAGCCGAAGGGCCTGCAGTTCGCAGAGGACCGATCGCCGAAGGACGGATCGGCGATGTTCATCCAGTGGATGCCCGATCAGGATCAGCAGGTCGTCTTCCCGAAGGAGTTCGCCCAAGTGCCGCCGCGGCCCCGCGCTTAAGAGGTTCCAGTGGCCTTTCTCGAAGTCGCTGACGTCACAAAACGCTTCGGAGGTCTGGTCGCTCTGAACGCGATCAGCTTCTCCGTCGAGAAGGGCGAAATCGTCGGCATTATTGGTCCGAACGGCGCTGGCAAGACGACGCTGTTCGGCGTGATCTCGGGCTTTATTCCGCCGAGCCAGGGCGACGTCTCCTACGACGGCGAAAGCATCATCGGCATTTCTCCGGATCGTCTGGTCCGGCGCGGACTGATGCGCAGCTTCCAGATCGTGCAGTCGTTCGCCGATATGACGGCGCTCGACGTGGTGACCACAGCGGCGCTGACGCGCCGGCCGATGCGGGAGGCGGTCGACTATGCTGCGGAGGCGCTGGTCCGCGTCGGTCTTGGCGGCAAGGAACGCCAGATGCCGCTGACGCTGTCGCTGCAGGACAAGAAGCTGCTCGAACTTGCCAAGTGCATCGCCACCGATCCGCAATGTATCCTGCTCGATGAGGTGATGGCCGGCCTGACCATGTCGGAGACGGCAAAGCCGATCGCGGTGATCCAGGAACTGAACCGGCAGGGTGTCACCATCGTGATGGTCGAACATGTCATGCCCGTGATCATGCGGCTGGCGACGCGGATCGTCGTGATCAATTTCGGCGAGAAGATAGCCGAGGAGGCGCCTAAACAGATTCTGAAGGATCAGCGCGTGATCGACGCCTACTTCGGAGATCATCTTGATGCTTGAGATCGAGAGCCTCACCGCCGGCTATGGCGGCGTGCCGGTGCTGCGTGACATCAACGTCAAGCTCGCGGCCGGCGAGATCGTCGGCCTGCTTGGCGCCAATAACGCCGGCAAAACCACGCTGATCAACAGCCTTTCCGGAACCGTCAAGCCGATGTCCGGGCGAATCCGGTTTCAGGGCGAGGACGTCACGCTGATGTCGCCGCAGCAGCGTGTCGAGCGAGGCATCGTCCAGGTGCCGGAGGGGCGCCTGGTGTTTCCCGACATGAGCATCCGGGAAAATCTGCTGCTTGGCGGAATCAACAGCCGGGCCCGCCCGCACCGCCGGCAGCAGATGGACAAGGTGCTGGCGTTGTTTCCCCGGCTCGGCGAACGGCTATCGCAAAGCGCGGGCTCGTTGTCGGGAGGCGAACAGCAGATGCTTGCGATCGGCCGCGGGCTGATGGGCGAGGCGCGTGTGCTGATGCTCGATGAGCCGTCGCTCGGCCTCTCGCCGCTGTTCGTGAAGTACATCTTCGAGATTATCGACCGGCTTCATGCCGAAGGGCTGGCGATCCTGCTCGTTGAACAGAATCTGAATTTGACGTTGCGTCACGCCCAGCGCTGTTACGTGCTGGAGCGCGGGCAGGTCGCGGTGGAAGGGAGTGCCGATGCGGTCAGGAACGACCCCCTCACCAAGAGTGCCTATCTTGGCTTGTAATCGGAGGACGGCGTGAGCGAACTCTATCAGGCTCTGGCGCAGGGTCTTTTGATAGGCAGCACCTACGGGCTGCTAGCATTGGGAATGGGCCTGGTTTACGGCGTCAGCGGCGTCGTCAACTTCTCGCATGGCGACTTCATCTCGCTCGGCATGTTCATGTGCCTGGCATTGTATTCCGCGCTGACATTTGATCCGTATGTCTCCGCGATCATCACGGTTCCGGTGATGACGGGGATCGGGGCGCTTGTCTATCTGTATTTGATCAGGCCGATGGTCGGGCACCAGTTCCTGATGGTGGTGCAACTGACCTTAGGGCTCAGCCTGGTATTGCAGAACGGCATTCTGATGGTGTTTGGCGGGCAGCCGGCACGCACCCCGTCGATCGTGGAATCGAAGCTGTTCATTCTTGGCGACGTCGTCTTGCGCGTACCGCATGTGATTGCGTTCGCGATCTCATTCATCCTCGCCGGCGGCCTTTACGTCATGTTGCGATCGACCGATTTCGGCCGCTCGATCCGTGCGGTGCATCAGAATGCCCATGCCGCGGCGCTGATGGGGATCGACGTCGGTCGCATCCAGGTGCTGACCTTCGCGCTCGGTATCGGGATCTTGGCGCTTGCGGCGGCGTTGCTGCTGCCGGGTACGCCGATCCAGCCTACCCAGGGGCTCCGCTACACCGTCATCACCTTGCTCGTGGTCGTTCTCGGAGGCATGACCAACTTCGTCGCCATCATGTTGGGAGGATTGGTCATCGGGATCTCCGAGGCGCTCGGCACGATCTATCTCGAAGGCTCGCTCGGGCATTTGATGCCTTACATCATCTTCGTCCTGATCATGCTGTTCCGGCCGCAAGGGCTGACCTGGAGCTCTTCGCGATGAAAGATGAATTCTACAAGACGCTATCGTCGCCCGTCTGGTGGGGCGTGTTAGCCATTGCCGCCACGCTGCCGTTGATGTTGTCGAGCTACTATCTGCATATTCTCACGCTGTCGTTGGTCTATGTCGCTCTGGCTTCTTCCTGGAATATCGTGGGCGGCATGGCAGGCCAGATTTCGCTCGCCCACAGCCTGTTCATAGGCATCGGTGCGATGCTCTCCAGCGCACTGCTGCTCAAGCTGGGCATCAATATGTGGGTTGGTCTGATCATTTCAGCCGTAATCTCGGGTACGCTGGGCGCTGCCATCGCCTGGATCGATTTCCGCTTCCAGCTCGGCCATCTGTCATTCGTGCTAATCACGCTGGCGTTCGCGGAAATGGGCAGCATCATCGTCGAGGGGTGGGACTTTCTCGGCGGCGCGTCCGGAATGTTGCTGCCGAAGGACACCGGGAATTTCCTCGCATTTCAGTTCGGCGGCGGAGGCGGTGCGTTCTGGATGATGCTGACGCTGGCGGCGATCTGCGTGCTCATCAATGTCGCCATCCTCAATGCGCCGCTCGGCTATTATCTGCGAACCATCCGCGACAATGAAAAGGCGGCCCAGGCGATCGGGGTCGATATCCTGCGCTACAAGATCACCGCCATGGTGATATCTGCGGTGCTGGCCTCGGTCATCGGCACGGCTTACGTTCGCTATCTGACGTTTGCGGATCCCTATCTTCTGATCTCACCGGTCATCACCATCGAGATCGTGCTGTTCGCGACCGTCGGCGGTCTTGGCCGGGCCTATGGTCCGGCGATCGGCGCGCTGCTGCTGGTTCCCCTTGGCGAAGTGCTGCGCGGCAAGCTTGGGAGCTCGTTGCCAGGCCTGCACTACTTTATCTACGGCATCGTGGTGATTGGGGTGATTCTCGTCACACCGCGCGGTCTGTTGCCGCTTTTTGAGAGGCTATGGTGGCGCTTGCGCCGCGTTACCAGGCGCGCATGATGACGACCGTACCAGTTCCGCCATCGACAGCGCGCTATGTCCCGATAACCGAAATAAGAGAACCCGGAGAAGTGCTGCTGTCTGCGTACAAACCAACGGTAACTGACGCGCCCGCGACGGGAGTTCTGGTTTCGAGTTCGACCTTCACCTTCACATCAGTCAACGTAAAAGCGTTCGCCCCGGTGCTGAATGAGTTTCCGAGTGGTCCATCGGTCGAAGCTCTGATTGAGTCGCTGAAGTTGTTGGAAAACTAAGATTGTCGTAAATGATCGCCGCGCCGGCCGGACAGATCCACGTGCTCGAAGCCACTGCAGACGTTGCCGCGGTTATTAATCGACCCCACCTCATCTCACATCCTTTAAGTAGTATCAGTGATACGGCGCCACGCAAGCTGTTCTGCATTCATCCCGGTTATGGGCTTGTATCCGGATATCGGACCTTGGCGCAGGAACTCGACGGAGTTGTTGCGGTAATCGGCATCGAGTCGCCCATCTATGCGGATCCCGACTGGCGCGCTGACGATCTCGATGAGCATGCTCGCCACTATGTGGAGGGTGTGCGAAAGCATCAAGCAAAGGGGCCGTATTCCTTGCTTGGCTGGTCTCATGGTGGATTGATTGCCGTCGCTATGGCACATCAATTGCGACAGGATGGTCACGACGTTGACTTCATCGGCCTTGTTGATGTCGCCGCGGAGATGCCAGCCCAGTCCTCAGTGTTGCCAACCTCCAAAGAGTCTCCGTCGGCATGGTGAGCGGACCGCATGGGGTCGCTGAATGTGCGAGGCCCATTGCCTGCGGAAACGCTGTTTTTTCTCGTCGGCCGGGGCGACTACGACATGGTCGTTGCGATGTATCACGATCAGGGTCATGGCCCGATCAAGGTGCTGGGAAGCCGGTGTGAACATAACCGTCGGCTTGCCGGTGATCCGTACTTCGGTCGATCATGGACGGCGTTCGACGTCTACGCCCGGCTTGGTGATCTCCTGAACCAGTTCATCGAGATCTGCCGCAACGCCGCGCCGCTCGCGCTGCTGGCGGTGTTCATCCTGCTGCTCGGGATCGGCGAGTTGTCAAAGATCTCGATGGTAGTCTACAGCTGCGCCTGGCCGCTGTTGCTCAACACCATTGCTGCGGTCACACAGGTCGATCCGCTGCTGATCAAGTCGGCGCGAAACCATGGGCGCGACCCCGCAGCAGTTGTTCCGCAAGGTGATCCGGCCGGCTTCGCTTCCTACCATCTTTGTCGGTATCCGTCTGGCCAGCGCCTCGGCCATGCTGGTGCTGGTCGCGTCGGAAATGGTCGGAGCCAAGGCCGGGCTTGGCTATCTCATCATCAACAGCCAGTACAGCTTCCTGATCCCGCAGATGTATTTCGGCATTCTGGGGATCACCGTGATCGGGCTGACATTCAACGCCATCCTTCAGGCACTGGAACAGCGCTTCATGCGGTGGAAGGCGCCGGCGTCGGCCTGAGGGAGGCTTCAGGCGGCGTCTTCTTCACCCAGAATGGCGCGCAGCCGCGCAACCAGCTGCCGGTTGTCAGGATCGTCGCGGCGCCGGGGCCGCGGCGTATCGATCGGGATCGATGCGGCGACGCGGCCCGGCTTGCCGGTGATGGCGATGACTTCATCGGCAAGATGGACCGCTTCCGTGATCGAATGTGTCACGAAGATAACGGTCTTGTTCGTCGCTGCATGGATGCGCGCCAGTTCGTCCTGCAGGGCTTCGCGGGTTAGCGCATCGACGGCGGCG
>Ga0247765_1001566_pt1 | contig 10357 bp, 7 predicted proteins | sample UWRJL106311C6_FD_179949 | JGI IMG/M metagenome (GOLD analysis project Ga0247765, IMG submission 179949) | Plant litter microbial communities from Arlington Agricultural Research Station in Wisconsin, United States - UWRJ-L106-311C-6 | ecosystem: Environmental > Terrestrial > Plant litter >... | reverse complement strand
CCGCGAAGTCCATGCATTCGATGAGCTGGGCGTCGGACGCTGTCAGCACATCGGTTACATCACGGCGGATAATTGGAAAGGTCAGCCTTCCCAGATGCTGGGTCTGCGCGCCGTCTGCGATTGTCGCGGGTGTATCGATATGGACGATGCGCCCTGAACGGAACGATTGTTGCCCATCGTTGCCCGCCTCGGGCTCCACGCCGTAAAGCTCAGTATTCGGCGACAGCGCACGGGTCGCCAGAGCGGCGCCGGCCAGCAGGCCGCCGCCACCCAGGGGAACGAACAAGGCATCGAGCAGGCCGACTTCTTCGAAGAGCTCGCGCGTCGCGGTGCCTTGACCGGCAATGACGTCAGCATGGTCGTACGGAGGAATCAGCGTGAGGCCGTGTCTTTGCGACAGCGCGCGGCCGATCTCTTCGCGATCCTCACGATACCGATCATAAAACACCACGTTCCCGCCGTAGCCCCGGGTCGCGGCGACTTTCGTGGCCGGCGCATCCTCCGGCATCACGATGGTCGCAGGAATGCCCAGCAACGTCGCGGACAGCGCGATAGCCTGCGCATGATTGCCCGACGAGAACGCCACGACGCCCGCCGCGCGCTGCGCGGCATTGAATTTCGAGAGCGCGTTGAATGCGCCCCGAAACTTGAACGCCCCGATGCGCTGAAGGTTCTCGCACTTGAAGAATACCTGGGCACCGAGCTCTGCGTTCAGCGTGCGGGACGTGATGACGGGCGTCTTGTGTGCGTGCCCACGAAGCCGGGATGCGGCCGCGGAGACGTCATCGAACGTCGGAAGATCCTGCAAAGGCCTCTTCCCTTACTTCGCGTAGGTGTAGACCGAAGCGCGGGACACGCCGAGGTGCGCGGCGACGATCGCCATCGAGCGGCGCACTTCCAGCAGCCCGTCTGCCTTGAGACCTTTCACCACTGCACGCCGATGCTCGGGCTTGAGGCTGCGCGCGGTTGTCGCCAGCCGTGCGGCAAACTCATCGATGCGTGCCCGGATGGCATCCGCACCCGCCGGATCCAGCGACTCGGCAACCGGCGAGTCACCGCCCAGCGCCATGAACTGGCCGAGTGCAGCGTGGAAGCTCTGGAACAGCGTCAGATCCAGATTCAGGCACAGCGCGGCGATGTAGCGCCCTTGCGAGTCCTTGATGCCGATCGAGGTGCTCTTGACCTGCCGGCCATCGGGGAACTTGTTCGGGTAGTTCGCCATGATCTGCGGAAAATCCGGGTCGAGAATCCGCGCCAGCCCGAGCTCGGTCGCAGGATGGCCGATCTTGCGCCCCGACAAATTGTTGTGGATGGCGAGGACCGCATGCTTGGGGTCCAGCAGGTCATGCACCACCGCTTCGCAGAAAGGCGCAAAGGTTCGGGCCAGACCCTCCGCGACGTGCTGGAGTTGCTGGAGCAGCAAACGCTGTTCGGGCGTGCGTCGTCTCATTCCTGACACTTTGTCTGATTCTGGACGAGCGGTCAACCGGGCCGTCATGCAAGCCGGGTAGCGGCTCGCTTCGTGCTGAAACACCTGAGCATCGTCCAAAGGCAGGCGGCCGTCCGTCCCGCCACCACACACCAGATCGCGGCGAGCAGAACCACGAGTGCGCTCCCGCTGATCCGGAATAAAGCGAGTTGAGTGTCGCGAAAGAGTGCCAGCGTAGCCAGGGAGAAAACGCCGAGTGGAAAAGTGAAGCCCCACCAGCCGAGACTGAACGGCATGCCTTCGCGCAGGTAACGCACAGTCACCAACAGTGCGATGCCCCACCACCACACACCAGTTCCCCACAGCGCACCACCGGCCAGAATGCCAAGCCCGTGAGCCACCTCGGCGATGTTGGCGAAAGAAGTATTTCCCAGGACACGAGGTGCGCCGTCGCCGAGCAGCAGCAGACTCAGGGCTCCCGTGCCGATCGGGCCCAGTGAAAGCCAGCTCGTCGCAGCCATTTCGCGCGGTGGAAGCTTGTGCAGGGCCATCCGCAGGAACAGGATCGCGAGGACGCCCATCGCAGGAAGAACAGACAAGCCCCAGAGTGCGTAACTGGCAATCAATATGTGCTGCGCATGAGTGTCCGCTGGCAGGTGCTGTAGAAGCAGTGCTCCCGAGGCCGCAGCGACCTCCGCCGCGACGAGTGGAAGCAGCCACATAGCCGTCATGTCCGCCAACACGTGCTTCTGCCGCGTAAACATCGAATACGGCACTAGCCATGCACAGATCAGAGACAGCCCCACGTCGACGTACCAGAGCACCACGGCGAGGTGCACGGCAGCCTCGCCCCACTCTGCTGTCGCAAACTTCAGGATGCCGTTCAGGATTGTGGCGAGCCCCATCGGGATCGTGCCAAGAAACAGGGACTGCGTCGGATGATGGAGCGTGTTTCGGGCCTCGATCGGATGCAGCATCCAGTGCAATCCGTAAAGCACGGTGCACACGCCGAACACACACACGTTGAACAGCCAAAGGCCGCGCGCCAACTCGTGACGGCCCGCGATGTCCAGTGGCAATTGCTCGAGCGCAAGGGCCAGAACACCGGTGCCCATCGTCACCGCAAACCAGTTGGGGGTAAAACCCTTCGCGAGGCCGCTCATCGCCTCGACAATGCGGCCCGCGCGCTGCACGCCGCTACGCGACGGGTTTATTCGTACGAAATACGAATATTCCAAAGCAGGCCAGCACGATCGACAGGATCGGATTGACCAGATTCAGGAACGTGTAGGGAATGTAGGAGAACGTGCTGACGCCCAGCGTGCCGGCCATGAACGCGCCGGCGGTGGACCAGGGCACCAGTGCTGCAGTCTGCGTCCCGCCCTCCTCGAGCAGGCGACTGAGCAGTCGTCTCTCGAGCCCCGCGTCATCGAACGCCTTGCGATAGGCGCCGCCATTCAGAATGATAGCCATGTAGTTCGCGCCCATCGCGACGATGGACAGAAACGTCGTTCCGATGACCAGCGGCACGAAGTACCGGTCGGAAGAAATCTTCTCAATGGCTTTGTCGATCAGCACCCCGACGTAGCCCACCATTTCGAGCACCCCTCCCAGGCACAACGCCAGGAATGCCAGCGAAAAGGTGTCCATCATGCTCTGGATGCCGCCTCTCATGAGAATGGCATCGACGATCTTGAAACCCGAGACCTGGGTGTAGCCATCGTAAACGGCTGTGAGCGCGCTGCTGAGGCTCGATCCCTGAAACACCACGTCGACGAGGGTTCCGGAAAAGGCCGCCGCCATCATCGCCGGCACCGGATGGACCTTTGCGATCATCAGCGCGATTAGAAGCCCCACTGGCAGCAGCACCCACACACTCATACTGAACTTGCCAGCCAGCACGGTCTGAATGTGCGCAATTTCCTGCATGTCGGCGTTGCCGTGCGTTGCATAGGAAAAACCGACGACCGTGTACAGAATGAAACAGATGATGTAGGCAGGAACGGTCGTATAGGCCATGCCCACGATGTGCCTGTAAATGTTGGTGTCGGCCGCGGCGGCTGCCAGGTTGCAGGTATCCGAAAGCGGCGACATCTTGTCGCCGAAATAAGCGCCCGAGATCACCATCCCCGCCGTCACCGGTGCGGGAAATCCCAGACCGGCGCCGATCCCCATCAATGCCAGCCCTACCGTGCCTGCCGTGCCCCACGACGTTCCGGTTGCAAGGGACGTGATACTGCAAACGATCAGGCCCAGTGGCAGGAAATACTTCGGATTGATCAGGTCCAACCCGTAGTAGATGAGTGCCGGCACCGTGCCCGAATGAATCCATGCGCCAATGATGGCGCCGATCTGGATGAAGATGATCATCGCCACCATGGCCCTGCCGAGGCTGCTGCGCATCCCCTCGATCAGCTCATCCGTGGAATACCCGTATCTATAAGAGAACGCGGCGGTCAGGATGATCGACAGTACCAGCATCACCTGAATGGGGATGTGGAACAGCACGATCCCCGCCAATATGATCGCGATGACGCTGGAGCAGATGAGAGCCGCCGCGGTCATCGACGGTCTGCGCTTGGGTGGCACTGGTGTGGTCAAGACGATCTCGCTATGAGCCCGACATGCGCCGACGCACCGCAGTCCGGAACGTATCACGGGATTCGGCGCTGTGAATGGTCACATAGTCCGTCGGGTACTCCTTCCCCGTTTCCACGTGAAGACTCACGAATACCGGGCCGGGCATTGCCAGCACATCCCGGATCTCGTGCCGGAGCTCATCGAGATCCGAGAAGGAACAGGTGTAGGCGTAGCCTGCTTCTTTCGCGATCCGGTCGAAGTGGATCGACTGCGCGCCGGGAATGGGATAGCGACCGTTGACCTCATAGATCCCGTTGTGGCTCACGAAGTGAGTCAGATTTTTCGGGCGCCGGCTGCCAATGGTAACGAGCGACCCAAGGTTCATCAGCAGGCTGCCGTCCCCGTCCAGAACCACGATTCTTTCATTCGGCATCGCCAGGGCCAGGCCCAGCGCGTGGGATGACGCCTGCCCCATCGCACCGACGCACAGGTAGTTGAGCGGATGGGGTCGGATGTTCATCCAGTCGAATGCGGACTGAAACACGGGCACGACGATCGTGTCCCCGATGTGCTCGGCGAGGATCTCCAGCGCCTGATCTCGTTTCATCATGCATCACCTGTCGGCGTCGTCGCGATCAACAGGGCGATGGGTCGGGAGTTCTCATACGCCCAATCAATGCTTTCACTTACCAGCGCTGCGTGATTCTCCCCGGTCAGGACCTTGTAGCTCAGGCCCATCGCCGCGCAGATCGGCTCGAGAATCCGAATACCCAGCTTTCCGGAGTCGAGCGGCACTCGGTCAGGCTCCATGCCCTGCAGGCCCACGATCATGACGATGGGGAGCTGGTACTCCATCGCGATACAGCGAATCGCGTTGATGGAATCCAGAAAGCCCGTGTGCTGTATCAGCAGGGCCGCGCGCTTATTACAGTAGGACAACGCGGCACAGATGGACACGCCCTCATCCTCCTTGCAGACAGGAACCAGCGTGAAGTCGGCGTCCCGAGTAATTGGCCAGAGAATGGCGTCGCACGTCACGATATCCGGAAGAGCCGCGATCACTTCGACGCGACTCTTCTTGAGTGACCGAATCAGCGACGTACCCTTCAAGGGAGTGGAAGCGGCCATCAACGCCTCGCGTTCTGCGCAAAGAAGACCCGAAGATGATCCATGACCTGCGTCATCTCATCCTCGAGCCCGATTGTGAAACGAATGCAATTCGCGAACGCGGCCGCGGGGAACCGGCGCACCAGGACTCGCTTGCTATAGAGATAGTCGTACACAGCCGCTGCCGTGCTGATCTCCGGATTGAATCTGGCCAGCACGAAGTTGGTCTGGCTGGGATAGACGTGCACGCCCATCTCCGTGAGGCCAGCGGCGAAGGCGCGCTTGATGCGCAGATTCTCCGCCTTGACGTATTCGAGGTAGCCATCGTCGCTCAGCGCCGCCAACCCGCACGCCAATGCAACGTTGGACACGGGGTACATGATGCCGATGGCCTGTATGACCTTGGCAACGTCCTCCGGCGCATACAGCCACCCGAGCCGCACACCCGCCAGCCCATGGATCTTGGAAAACGTTCGCGTCATGACGACGTTCTGGTTCTCTTCGACCATCTTCCACGGGTCTTCGAAGTCGACCGCATCGACATACTCAAGATATGCCGAATCCAGAACGAGAAGCACGTTGGCCGGCAGTCCCTCGTGCAGCCGGCGCACCTCCGCGCGCGACAAGTATGTTCCGGTCGGGTTGTCGGGATTCGCGATCATGACAACGCGCGTACGCTCGGACACGCACGAGAGAATCGAGTCGACGTCGGCCTTGAAGTCCTCGTCAGGAGCGGCAACCGGGACGGCGTCGTTGCCGTACGCGTAGTTCGGGGTCTTTTGATAGCCGTTGACGCTGTAGATCAGTTCGTCTCCCGGCGAGAGATAAGTGCGCGCGAGACGAGCCAGCAGATCATCGGAGCCAAACCCGCAGACGATGCCGCGCGCGTTCAGCCTGAATCGACTCGCCAGAGCCTCCGAGAGCTGCACCACTGCGGCATCGGTGTATCGATTGATACCGTCGATCGCGCCCTTCCCCGCTGCAATCGTCGCCCGACTCGGCCCGTAAGCACTTTCGTTCGAGGCGATGTTGATCAACGGATCGACTGCCGGACCACTGCCCGGCGCGATCATGTGAGGCCGAATTCTAAGGATCCCCGGACGGGGCGTTAACATAGCTATTTCCCCGAGATAAATCGCGGCAGCGGCTAGAAGTTCATCCTGACACTCGCCCAGGCCGTGCGACCGACAGGGTCATAGTTGGCCGGATCGGTGTTGTCCTGCACCTGCTGATTGCCGAGCATCGGCGGGGAATGATTGAGCAGATTCGTGCAGCCGAGCGTGACCAGGAAGGTGTCGCTGATCTTCCATGAGCCGGAGATATCGAAGTAGCTCGTGTTCGGTGTGGTCTGGGCTTCGGGCGGAATCGTATTCCTCAGCGATGTAACAGTGTCGGTCAGGCCGAGCGCTTCCGCCTGCGCAAATCTCGCGTCTTCCATGCCCTTGAGCCAGCGCCACCGCGCTGTCGCGGAAAAGTCGGCGTACATCCAGCTCAAGCTCGTCACGATTCTCGTCTTCGGCGTACCCGAACCGATGATCTCCGCTCCGCACGGCGGCCCGAAGTGGCCCGAGCAGTTCACGAACGGCAGGACCGCGCTCGCCTGGAAACCGTTCTTCTGCTGAGTATTTGCAAGGATCGACAGGCCAAGCTTGCCTGGCAGGTGACTGTTGATCTTGTCCATGTCGAGACTCGTCCTCAGTTCCGCATCCACGCCGTAGGTCGATTTCATCGACACGTTCGTCAGCGGCGAGATGACGGGATTGATGTTCCCAAGCGAATCGCGCGTCACGTTGGCGCAAAACGGACTGCTCAGGTTCTGGGCGAAGAAGCACGAGGTGATGTTGTTCCCGACGCCGCCACCGAACGGCGCGATCGCGTCGGCCAGCTTGATGTTGTAGTAGTCGACCGAGAAGCTGAAGTTGTTCAGAACGCTCGGGAACAGCGGAGGCGCCAGCACCAGACCGGCCGTGTAGGAGTTCGCGGTCTCCGCCTTCAGGTTTGGATTGCTGACCTGGGTTGCGCTCACCGAGTTATTGGCACTGATGAAGCCCGTCGGCGCGCCCCAGGCATTGCAGAAACTCTGCTGGCTCGCTGTTTGCAGCACACCCGTGCGCTTGTCGCAAGGGTCGCTGAAGGTAATGAGCCCCGCGCCCTGGTTCGGCGCGAACAGTTCCAGGATGTTCGGCGCCCGAATCGCACGCTGCTTGCCGCCGCGAATCGTAATCCAGTCCACCGCGGGCAACGTCCATTCGCCACCCCATGAGTAGGTGTTGGCGTCTCCAATGGTGCTGTAGTCGGAGCGCCGAACGGCTCCCCTGACGTTCAGGGATTTGGCGACGACCGAGTCCTTCAGCAGCGGGATGTTGATTTCGGCGTAGTACTCGGTGACGTCGTAGGTCCCATGCGTTGGCGGCACCGGGAGATTGTTGATCTGCTCACCGCTATCGGGCTGCGACCGATATTCCTCCTTGCGCCACTCAACGCCCGCCGCGGTTGCGATCGGGCCCGCATTCAGGCTGAGCACTTCGGGCAGGTTGCCATGCAAGTTGAGCGCGGCGTTCTCGAACATGTAGTCCGACGTGTCGTTGTAGTTGATGAGCACGTAATTGAAGGCCGCCGGCGAAATGTTGCCCGGTCCCCAGATATTGAGCGGGGCACACCCGCCGCTCGGATCGATACACACCGGCTGTCCGTTGGCGCCGGTCTTCACGTTCATCGCCTGATAGAATTTCTGCGCGTTGATGCCGTTGTTGTTTCGTTCCGTTGTCGTCGCCGTACCCTTCTGGAAGTACGTGTCGTAGGCCCAGCCGCTGTCGAAGATGTCCCCTTTCAGGCCCGTCGTCACCTGATATGCGATGCGCGAGTAGTACTGAACTCGCGGCAGGTCCTCAGGCAGGCGGCCACCCAGCGACTGGATGAGATATTGGCCGGCCGGGGTGCCTGCCGGATTGGTGCGTGCGGCCGCGGCTGCGATGATCGATTTAGCGCTGGTCGACAAAAACGGATTGTTCGCATAGTCGAACAGGACTTTGTTGGTGGAACTGATGGAAATGGGCGCTGGCGCACCGTTCGTATCCGAGTTCTGCCGCATGAACGTGCCGGAGGCATAGCCGGTCGCGAACGGCAGCAGTTGATAGTCCGTCGCGAAATGCATTTCGATTCGGTTGTACGGAATCTGCAAGTAGCTCGGCGGACCGAAGTTGTAGAGATCCTGGGGATTGCGAAACGCCAGAGGATTGCCGCTCGAATCGAACGTGATGCTGTTCACCGCAAGCGTGGATCCCGAGTATCCCGGCAGAGTCGTCGGAATGACGGCGGCGGGGAGCACGAGCCGGGTTCCTGGTACGAGCGAACTTCCGCCGAGCACCAGTGCTGGCTTCCCGTTGATGGTTCCATCCCGGTACACGATGCTCGTGTACGGTCGCGCCGCTTCCAGTATCTCGGCGCGATTCGTGTAGTTGGCATACACCATCATGTGCCCGCGGCCTTCCGAGTACTTCGTGCCGCCGAGCAGATCGAGGGAATACGTCGTGCCGTCGTAATACGGAATCGTCTTCTTGTAGCTGGCGTCGACCTGAAATCCTTCGAAATCGTCGTTGAGCACGAAGTTCACGACGCCCGTGATCGCGTCGGAGCCGTACACCGCGGACGCGCCGCCGGTGATCAGATCCACGCGCTTCAGCAATCCGGCCGGGAACGCCGAGATGTCGACCGTGCCATTTGCGTTGGTCGGCACGAAGCGCTTGCCATTGACCAGCACCAGCGTTCGGTTGGCGCCGAAGCCGCGCAGGTCGATCGACGCGGTTCCGTTTCCGGGAAAGTTCGCAGAGTTGTTCTGACCCGCTGCGATCTGCGGCATGGTGTTGAGGAACTCTTCGACATTCACCGTTCCCAGCTCCTTGAGCTGGATGTCGTCCACTGACGCGATCGGAGTGTACGAAGTCAACCCTTGACCCAGGTGTGTACCCGTCACGGTGACTTCCTCCATGGGTTGATCTGCAGCGTTCGCTCGCGCGCTCGCCAGTGCGAGCGCGACGGACGCTGAAATAAGTGTCAGGTTGAACGTGTTCTTCATGCGACTCCCCGGAAAACCAATTGAGCTCGTGTGCGAAAAGGTCGCGAACCCCCCAGGAATTTTTTTTCGTTAGCGATCCTCGCGATATTTTTTATGAGAAAAAAAGATCGCTGGCAAGGCGCGTGCGGATTTGTAATGGACACATCCGCGCACGTTATGCGTATAGCGCCACCGGTTACAAACCGGTTGTATTGGTTTTGATGCAGTAATCGGACCGCGTGCGCCAACATAACCTGGCCTGATGTGTCCATTACAAATCCGCACGCGCCTTGCCATACTTGCGCCGTTCTCATAAAAAAGACCGCCAGATCGCCAACGAGAAGAATCGACTCGCGCACCGTCTGCGAGCAGATCCGGCACCACCTGCCCCAGATTGATGCCAACGGCACCGTACTGACTTCGAGGAGAGCGTCTCGTGATGAAAGTGGTCAGGCTGATAATGGTCATCGCGTCGTGCATTCCGATGCTGGCTCACTCGCAGACGTCGCCCGAGGCGTTCCTCGGTCACAAGGCCGGCGCAGATCGCACGCTGGCGGACTACCATCAAATTCGCGCGTACTTCACCAGGCTTGCTTCCGAGTCGAAGCGCGTTTCGGTGGTGGACATCGGCAAGAGCACGCTCGGCGAGCCGATGATCATGGCGGTGGTCACTTCCGAGAAGAACATGGCGAATCTCGCTCACTATCGCGAGATCGCGAAGCGCTTGAGCAATCCGCGTGGCATGACGCCCGAAGAGGCGAAGCGCCTCAGCCAGGAAGGCAAAGCCATCGTGCTGATCACTCATGGCCTGCACGCGACGGAGGTCGGGCCGGCTCAAGCCGCCATGGATACCGCGTACCGATTGGCGGTCGGCGATACGCCGTTCGACTCAGCCAAAGTCCTGGATGACGTCATCGTGCTGCTGGTACCTGTCGCGAATCCGGACGGACAGATGATGGTCGCGGACTGGTACAAGAAGTATCTCGGCACGCCGTTCGAGGGTGGTCCGATGCCGTGGCTGTTCCACCATCATGCCGGCCACGACAACAATCGCGACGGCATCATGAACAACCTCGTGGAAACGCGGAACGTCAGCAAAGTGCTGTGGCAGGACTGGTTTCCGCAGATCTACGACGATCCGCACCAGATGAGCAAAACGGCGGCGCGAATATTCGTGCCGCCCTTCA
>Ga0247765_1001565_pt1 | contig 10370 bp, 7 predicted proteins | sample UWRJL106311C6_FD_179949 | JGI IMG/M metagenome (GOLD analysis project Ga0247765, IMG submission 179949) | Plant litter microbial communities from Arlington Agricultural Research Station in Wisconsin, United States - UWRJ-L106-311C-6 | ecosystem: Environmental > Terrestrial > Plant litter >... | reverse complement strand
TATACTTAAATTTTCAGGGTTATATATATAACCTTGAGAGAGTTAGCATTTGTATTTTTCAGGGTTATATATGGGGAAAAAAGTGGCTGACTCGCTTGTCTGGCTGACTCGCTTATCATATACGTTAGTGGAAAATGGAACAATCGGATGAAGATGACTAAGATTCAGTTGAACCGTGATAAAAGCCATCAAGGTGATTCCACCTGCTCAGTCAGAGCTGACTATGCCAGCCATTCGATGTTGAGATTGATTGCTCGTGAGAAACAAATTACTCACTCTGTCGATTTGTGTCAAAATTCAACATGAAGCCATCGGGTCTTAAGTTTGTGTGTTTGGCACTTGAACAACAGATGAATATACGGTGGTTACGGTGATTTGCTCATCCGAACTCAGGTTTTTGGGGCCTCTAGAACTGATATAAATTGCCTCTTTAGCCCTCCCTCCTCGGGCCACATCACACCACCACAGTGCGAGAAAGTTTTTTCTTTCCAGGAATCAGCGATTGAATCCTTTTATCCCCCCTCCACTAACACCAATACCACTCACGGCCACAGAACTGGGCGTGAAAGCTGCGCCAATTTCAGCTACAATATGAGGATTCTGCAGCTGCGCAGCTTCGAAATTTGAAAGCCATCTCCATTCACAACTTCCCCCTGTCAATTATCTCTGATAACTTGAAAATGGCCACCGACATGAACAGCCCTCCCGTCATCTGCACGCGATGTAAATACCCCCAATCCAACCTCGACATTCTCGCCCGCTGCGCCGCGTGCTGCACACCGTACTGCACACCCTCCTGTCTTCGCTACGACAAGACCAAACACGCCAAACGATGTGGTCGCCGTATTGCTCCGCATAATATCATGGTTCTGGATGGTCCTGTTCAAGTTGACGAGCCTTTTACGCGTCTTGCTCGCGGGACATGGCTTCATGGTCGTCGTTCGAGAAAAGATGTTTTTCGCTTGCTCATTGATTGTTATCGACTGCGGGTGGATGATCAGGGTACTTTGAGCATTGAGGGAGAGCATGAACCCATTCCAATTCTGGAAGGAAACGACGACGATGAGGGAGGGATGCGCAAGGGGTTTGAAGAGTTTCTGGAGGTGGTGGCGCAGAGGGAGATGATTTTGCCGGACTGGTGGGATGAGGCGGCGAGGGTAGAGTGTATGGCGTTTGGTGGACTGGAGGTTAAGGGGGGCGAAAAAGTGGGAGGAGGAGAAGGGGAAGGAAAAGAAAAAGAAAAAGGGAAAGAGAGAGCAAAAGAAAAAGGAGGCGAAAAGGGAACCGAAAAAGAAAAAGAAAAAGACGAAAAAGGAGGATGGTACCTCCTCACCAACAGAGTCACCAAAGCCATGATAAACAGCCACTACGGCTCCCATCTCATGGCGATGCAGCTCCGTTTGCTGGGACAGGCGATTTACCAGACCGGACCCGGCGGATGGGATATGAGCGAAGTTTGTAACGCCATGATTGGTAAGGAGTTTATGGAGCATGCAGCGATGGTGTCGTGGCTTCGGGAGCAGGAGAGGATGTGTGAACGGGACAGGGGGCAGTAGGGTGAGGGATGACTGGTGTACCACAAGTAGTGTGAAATAGAAGACAGTACCTTACTGCACACTGGGATAACTGCGGAATTGACTTGATCACAAATACATTGCATTCCTTGTTCTTCAATACAAATGTATTAGGTTCCTTTCTCTTCCCGGCAAGATCTTGTCATGACATCCACCCTTGTTGAAATGAGGTTATAAGTGCCAGATTCTACACTCTAAATCGCCATGTCCAGTCTTCCATTTAGACAAGCTTTTTTCTCAGAGGTCAATTCCAATCACAGGAAACCTCACTCCAAATCTCCTTTCCAGCATTATCATTTCCCGTGGCGGAAGTTCTCCGCAAACACCGCCATCCCTGACCCTGGAATAAAAACCAGCCATAGCCACCGTCATTATACAAGCACAGTTCCTGCATCCCAACAGGGCCGGGGTTTTCTCGACAGCCCTCACCAAAGTTGAAGACTCTTTCCTCTCCCCGGTCAGAGCGCCATGTGGTAAACATGGCACGACTGGCCCATTCGACGGTGAATGTGTCTGCCAGAACGGCGGACGCGTGGAGAGCGACTATTGATGTTTAGTCATTGCGTCCGATGTGTGAAAATGAAACATGGGGTGGGTAGTGTACCGGTGATTCCAAGAGCCAAGTGGAACTTCATGGTGGGTGATGGTATCGATTAAGATTACAATGTCAAGTTGAGGTGGATGGATGAACGCTGTGACGATGAAGAATGGAGAGGTGAATGACAGCGAGTTGGTTGTGTTGTATTTGTAGTTAGCAGCTCATGCTCATGAAGTCGCGGAGCATGGTTTCCACAACAGTTTTGTACAAGGGGTTTTTTTCTTTTTTTTTTTTTTTCTTTTTTCTCCCAGATATTCGTAAGGCGTATCTTGTCGTCACGGGTACCTCTTTGGCTCTTTGCTCAAATACAACTGTGGAATTAACAACCAAACTGTGCCGCGCAGCCACTTGGGAGAGAATTGATCTGCGGCGCATGCATGAGCCTGAATTTGACTTGTGGTTACAAAAGCCCCGGTACACTGCACTGGACACTAGTACTAAATTGTTTCCTCCGTGAAGACCGGCACGGCAGAGAATGCCCTGCAGTAAAAGCGCAAAGCGAATCCTTTGTCCACTAAGCGAATCATCCGTGTTTGGATGAAATACCCATTGGGCATTTTTTCCGTCGACAAGCGTGGCGCTGCTCTGGGCACTTACCTATACAATGTTTGTTCCCGGCCCGGTACAGTCCCATCCCGTATGTAGCCCACTGGAAAGCCCGGTCTGCCTCGCCACTGCAGATTCAGGCCGAGATTTCCTTGCGGTTTGATAGGGATAATTAAACAAAAAGTACATTCTACCAGACTTTGGGGTTAGATGTGTGTGTTTCGCAATAGAACTACGAAGTAGATCTTCAAGGTCACTGGGGATCCTTTTCAGGGTCACGGACCAAGACTGAACCGAAAGGTAGAAACTAGCTGGATGTTGAAGTGTGGACACGCAAAGACAAGAGTCTGCTAAACTGTAGCTGATCCCAGCCTCAACTTAGTAACCCCGTTTCCCGATAGCATGCGACAAAGTCACCAGACGTCAAGCTCAAGCAGTCAGCCCACATGCTGGTAGGTAGTTCACAATTCCTCCTTCCCACCAAACCCCGCTTCAGTCCGCAGACCCCTCGTCTTGGTCAACATCTCCGCAATCTTCACCCAAAAATCACAGATCCCGTTCGTGTTCTGGTCGTCCATACTATCATTTGACCACGAAAATTCCGACACATCCATGACGTTGGAAAACGTGGGTCCTGGCGCTGCTGTAGTCCATGACGGAACTGATACCGTCGCCATCGCTGTCGTTTTCGTAGCGGCAGCAGCGACGGGAGAGTTGGGATCTCCGTTGGCTGCAAAAGCACCCATATAAGCCTGATATGTCGGCTGGATGCGTTTTGCAATATTCTTGGCAAATATGGTGACGAGGGGCATGGGAATCTCGCCAGCCACGGAATGGATCATGGCGACGGCATCCGAGACATTGTTCATGTATAGAGGCGCGAGATCGCCGGCGTGGTAGGACGTGTTGGCCCAGGGGAAATTATAGGCCATTAGCCATCGCCGCGCGGACGGGTAGGCGTCGTGAAGCAGGCGAGTGTTGCAAGTGAAGGAGGAGTCGCGGATGATTTGGTTGAGGGCTATTTCGTAGCATGAGGCAAAGATCGAGGTATCACTATCACTATTACCATCATCATCACCACCACCACCACAGGACTTGAGGTATTGGTTTGTAATGTTGTTGCGGACATCGTTCAGGTCGGAGCCGGGGAAAAAATTGATGAGATAGTTGATCACGTCCTGTCTCGTTTTCGCTTTCGGTGTGAAGGAATGAGCTTCATTTCCCGTGTGTGAGATGATGGCGCTGGTGATGTTTGGCCAATACGACCCTTCTATGATTTGTTAGTTGGATAATCAATCGGACTGGACTCGGAAGGAAAAAATCTATACCTGAACCTGTAAATGCAAGGGTAGGAAGCGTTTGGATCCAGCCTCCATCAACAGACGGTCCAACTGGAAACTGCATGTTTGCCCAGGTTTGTTGGAATATTGCTTGGTTTGCCGCAGTGATGTTGTCGACGGACGCTTTCTTCAGACAAGCCATGTCAAACGTACTTCCACAACCAGCAGCAGTCGAAAAACTCTGGTATGTGCTGTCCATCCTCCCGCCGTCTGAGTTATCCCAAGACCATTGAAAGGCTGGGCTCTGTACGACAAAAGATCGGAATAGAGGGTCGGTTTTGCCGCCGTCGCGAACAAGGTGATGCAAGATGGAGCTCGCTCCCGCTGACTCGCCCCAGACGCTAATCTTGCTCGCATCGCCACCAACTCTGTCGATGAACTGCGAGACAAACTTGAGGAGCAGCGCTTGGTCGTAAAGGCCAGCGTTGGTCTGGACATTATCGGGGTCTTGTTTCGTCATGGTTTCCATGTAGTGGCCGGCAAGCCATCCGAGAGCACCCAACCGGTAGTTTCCAGCCACAAAGATGGCCTTGTAGCCGCTGGCGGCGAGGATGGATTGTCCAGAGTACAATGGCGTGCCGTTGATCAATCGCTTGCTGCCGAACAGGTATGCGCCACCGTAAAACCACACCACGACGGGCAGCTTCTCCTTGGGCTTGCCGGTGCTGCTGTCAAAGTTGTCCACTGGCGCGTAGATGTCGAGGCCCAAGCAGTCTTCCCCTTGTGGGATATCCTCATGGGGAACGTGGATGCCCGGGAGTTGGGCTGCTTCCTGGGTCAATTTGACTTGGATGCATGCATCGATGGTTGAATTGGGATTTTGTCCCTTGGGGAAGGACGGCGGCCCAAACCGTGGGGGCTGATCGGCAAAACGGACATTGCTCCAGGTGTATATCTGAGAGTTGCTGGGGTCTACTTGCGACTGCCAAGTCCCCCAGTCGAGGGCAAGGCTAGGTGGCGATGTCGTCTGTCCATGGACATGCACTGCAAGGGCCAACACACCCAGTTTAAGAACAAAATTCTCCATCCTTTGGCTTTGTATTCGTTTGCTGAAAGGGTTGCGTCAGAATCCGACATGCACTACCGAGTTTTCGAAAAGCAGGAGAAAAAAATTGAATGGCTGAGCTCAGCCCCGTGACTTTATAGACCCCCAGCTCTGGGAAAACCCCTATCCAAACCTTTCCGGGAGGAAACCACTCAAGGTTCCAGAGGCTGGCTGAAGAAACTGTTGGCTGCGGATTTATTGCCTCGAGCCTGCTCAAAACGGGAGGACTCATGCATGTGCATTGTGCATTTTCTAGATTCAAAAGAGCGAGCGTAGATGTACGATTCTGACGTGCATCTGACCGCGTGGTCTAGACTTCAATTCCAACCCTGGTAAAAGCCGGAGAAAAATGTCCTGCCGCCTTTCAGCTCGCCTCCTCCCCTATCAAAGCAGTGATATCCCCGCATTGGGCGGAACTAATGACTGCAAATCCAAGGCTGCTGCATCTCAAGGCCACATGCGGATAAATTGAAGCTGTAGGCTTCCAATTAAGGTCAAGTTACATGTAGGCGACCATTTGGGTCCAGCCTGCAGGTGATAAGCCGGTCCAGCTAGCCACGATTTCTTAACTCCCGTCGGCAGCCTTGCCAACACGCAGGAGTCACATGTGCAGAGCAACAGAGAGAACTGGAACGCAATGCGGAATTAATTCCCCGGAGGAGTTGATCCGACAAGCATTGTCGTTCATAGGCTTTTGCCTTTTGTTTTTTTACAGCGGAATATCTATCGTGATATACAGATATACACAACTACTATTGGCCTGCATGTTTAAATGGGAATAGGTCAAAGGCCTTGATTGATTGACTGCTTGAAGGTGTGAAGAACCGCGAAGGAGAGTGGCGGGCAAGGCCCTGAACTATACATGTAGCAGAAATGCCTTGCGATTGTGATACATCTCACCCACGAACAAGGACATTTAAAGTCTCAGCGGACATGGCGAGAAAGCTGCTATCACTCGCATTCCTGCCAGACCGTATCAACGGACACCCGCAGGCAGATACAAAAAAGAGAAGTGCTTGGAGGCTGGTTTTCCCAGGACTTGGAGTTGAGGTAAAGAAGGATGACAGGTACTTAAGGTTTTAACAAGGGGTTTACTGCCGCGACCACCCCTATTGCTGCCGCGACCACCCCCCCCCACATCCTGACAGTGCCAGACGGCTGGGCTGGCTGCAGTGCTGTTTTTGTATGGAAAATCTTGAAATTTCAATGATCCATGTCCACGCCGGTCCACTGCAGTCCGGCCAAGGACGCCGTTAATCCAACTCGCCGTCAATCCATACCGCCGTTATGGATCGGGGCTTCGGATCTAGGGCGCCTTGTCCTGGCGATGGCATCGGCCAAGTACCTTACTGTTTTGTATGGGAAACACGGAAATTTCAGGACAGTATTATTGTTGGGGGGGGTGGTCGCGGCAGCAATAGGGGTGGTCGCGGCAGTAAACGCCTTTTACAAGCCCAGAAAGCCCGGGACATCACTGTATCGATAGGGGCCCCTATCGATACCTCCGTGTCGAGTCAGCATCGTCTTCATTCGAGGAGCGAAAAAAAATGACAAAGGGGTGGCTTCCTCCGATGAATTAGACTTTGATCGAACCCAGGTTTGAACTGGGGACCTTCAGTGTGTTAGACTGACGTGATAACCAACTACACCATCCGACCAAGCATATATTTCCTAGGCGATAACCCGACCTACCTCACTTTACAAGCGCACTGCAGCACTTTGCCCTCACTTGGTATAAAGGCACACGACTGCTAATACAACCGACACATATGATAGCACTGCCGTCTCCCCCGCATCTTGGCACCCGGCGCAGTTGAGCTGAAAATAGAGTAATCGCTGTCACCCGATCTTGTCGCCACCATTTGGGGTGACCATTTGAGGGTGGTATACATGTGTTGAACACGGGAAACGCAAAACGGCTTCTAGTCTTGAGTGGCTGAGAGGGTGCCGATCGATTCGGATTGACAACAACCCGGTCGGCGTTACCGCAAAGACTGTTAACCGATGGCGCGATTGTAACTGTGCAGTCAATACACGAATGCATTCATATGAATGAAACGGCGGCGGTTCAGCAGAGTGAGGCTAAGTGCAGACGACGAGACTCGCAAGACTGAGAGATAGAGGCAATCCCTTCCCGGCCGTTGTGTTTGCATGTGCGTGTGCGTGTGTTTGTGTTTGTGTGTTTCATTGACCACTTGAGATGTTGTCATTGAATCTCGGCTACAACCATACCGGGCGTCGGGCGGGAGGCGGAATAGACGCTCCCGCCCGTCAAGCCACCCGGACATACGAGGCGAGTTGTGGCAGCTGAACTTGTCCAGGCTATTATTCAGAGTTACATAAAAAACTTGCGCGGGGTGGGTGTGTAAATGAAATGACATATTCAACAGGTCCCCAGAACGGATCGAGTATCATCATTTTCCTAGTATAAGTACTACTACTGCTGTCGCGGTTTGACCGTATCTGTCTCATTGGCATCAATCGAAATCTATCAATATTCAGCATCTTGCCAACACTTTTCGACTCCTTTCTCAGAACTTCCAGTTCTCGGTTCAACATGAAGCTTTCAATCATCATTTCCGCGCTCCTCCTGGCAGTCGGCGTGGCTGCGTCTTGCCACGGCGACTGCAAGATCCAATGCAACGGGAATAACCCAGGATACTGCAATGCCGAATGTGTTGGTCGTTGTATGCAGGCGAGGTGCCCAGAGTATGTCAATCTGTTCATGCCGCAAATTATATCCAGTCACTGGGTGCTAACCAGATTTTTCTGTAGACAAAAACCTCAATCTTCCTGCTAGGGATATCGAGAAGAGATAGGGGATGCAGTAGAACCAAGATATGGGTTATCCAAGATCATGTTTGGCGAAGCTACTTGACAGCGAGGTGCAGCTCAGAAATACATTTTCTTTGAGAGAGTAATGCTCTTGTTACCATGGGCCGTGATATTATGTTCTGTAAACCAAAGATATGCCCGGCCTGTCTGTCTTGTGCTTTGGAAATCCAAAGTTGACTTCCCGCGAGTGTTTACCATTGACCACGAGCCGTAGCTCAGATACAGACGGGTGAAACGGTAATGTTTTTTTTTTGTTTCAACATTTGCTCGATCTCCCTGTCGTTTCAGATCACATAGTGCAGAGTCTGGCTTAGGCGTTGAACAAGTCTGTAGAATCGCACTCGGACATCTTTTGTAAGTCTACAGGGGAGACTACCTGATGCGTTGTGTAAAAGGGCGGCTGCCCGCCTCGGCGCCATGATTTGAGCGGACAATGCAGGGGTGTGGTCCAGCCAGGTCACAGAATATAACTAGGGCGATGATTCGTTGCCAGCGTTGAAGGGACATGCGTGCACTAATCCTGAAGTTTGAGACAACCTTACAAGGACTAAAGTCCGATAAGATGCGAACCCCGCTTCATGTTGTCATTAATATGCTCTGTGTCCGTTCACGACTCATTTATTGTTCTTGTTATCCTTCTTTTTCCCTCCCCCCTTTTTTTGCCTCATCTCGGTCTTTCATACTGCTGACAATCATGGACGAACCCACATGCGTGCCCCCGAACCCCCCTGAAGGGTATGAGTTTGACGGGTGGCTCTTTTACAAAGAAGTGTGGGAGGACTTTCCCACTTATCCAGTCAAATCTACGTCCCAAGCTAGCAGCAAAAAAGAAATTGATAATGTAGGAGATCCCCAGCTTGCATCTCTGTTTTTTTCTCGCCTTCCCCTCGAGATCCGCCGCAAGATTTACGACTACTGCTGGGATGGACCGCATCCCCGGGCACAACACATTCTTAGCGACAATAACAGAAAAGAATTTGCGAGCTCGGCTTGCATCATAAACCCGGATGAGATCGACCCCTGTTGGGACGAGCTCGGTCGTGACTATCCCGCTATAAAAGCCCAGGGATATGCCCTAGAAGCAAAGTGGGTTACCCGTCTCCGAAGCGACTGGCACAACCATTGGAGGTGCCAGGAGGAAGCATTGTTAAACACGGTCAGCATGAAGGACAACAGCAATGCGTCTATCCTATCAGTGTGCAAGCGCATGTGAGTTTCCCCTTACATCATCTTTTGTCTCTCCAGTCTCGTGCGGACCACCAACTCTACCTACTCTACATGTAGCCGTGTTGGGAAATGTGCTAATATAGATGTTTTTTCTCTCAGCGACTTTGAAGCCGCGCAACAGCGATGGGAGTACACAACCCTCTGTTTCACCGACCTCGACACCGCCTGCCGCTTTTTCGTCCAGCAACCCTACCACCCCTGTTTCTCCCACCTACGCTCCGTACACCTAATCTTCAGGTTGCGGGAGAGGGAGCACCCGATGCCCCTATGCCCAGCGAATATGGCAAACGTACCTGAAAAGCATCTCACCAAAGAGACTCGCCACATGGGACTCCCCAAGGAATATTACCTCTCGGAAGACCATGTCGTCAACAAGAGTGCTTGGGAAAGTCTGTTTCTCCGGCTCCGGCATCTTTCTCGTCTAAAAAACCTAGGTGTCTATCTTGAGTATGACGTTTACAGCAACAAGATTGACGAGAGTTTGGTCCTCTCCCGACTATGGGGATGGACGCCGGGTGTGGTCGTTACCGTCTCACTTCCGACGCTCCCACAGAACGTGTGCCGACACCAAATCCAACATAACAAAAATGCATATGAAAAGTTGAAAGAAAATGCAAAGGGCGTTTCGGTGGTCAGGCGCAAGGAACCCGAGTATTACCCTGTTAGTATTTTCCACGGCGTTGCGTGGCGCATCCACAAGCTGCACTACTACTCACGTACCTAGGTAGTCGTCGGTAGGGCAATTCCTTATCCGTTCAAAGTTTTTGCTGTGATACAACACTAAAAGACGTCGGGGTCCTTAGAACTAAAGTAGCTAGCGTTGTTCTCAACACTCTTTCTGGGGCAGTGTAGCTCCCTTGGAAACATCTTGTCTGGGTAAGCACATTCAGCCAGCCATGGCCACGGCACCTACCTTGCATGGTTCCATGTTGGGCCAGACTATATCGGATGTGTAGCTGCGGGGCCGAGAACCTTGTCGATGTAACCCTACTAAAATGGAATCCACCACGTGCATTCAACTTGGGCCTATGACAATACACCTACATACCAGATACCGATTCTAGCCATGAATTTAAATCCCTTGACGACATCTCAGCTCGCCACGAGCCAATTCGCGGGCCATGCCTGCATAAGTAGGGACCTACCTATGCGCATTACTTTTTTTTTTTTTTTTTTTTTTTGCATTTTTTCCCAACTTTGCCTCA
>Ga0247765_1001564_pt1 | contig 10370 bp, 7 predicted proteins | sample UWRJL106311C6_FD_179949 | JGI IMG/M metagenome (GOLD analysis project Ga0247765, IMG submission 179949) | Plant litter microbial communities from Arlington Agricultural Research Station in Wisconsin, United States - UWRJ-L106-311C-6 | ecosystem: Environmental > Terrestrial > Plant litter >... | reverse complement strand
TTTTTTAATTCTGTCATGGTGGTCTGATGTGGTCTCTAGGACCCCTCCCATGACACATGGCATCCCGAGTTTCTCGACATTCAAGCTGGCGCTTCGTACCTATCTACAGAAACAAACGCATTTGGATGTCCCCCCACACGCGACGACGTTGACCGCATCTTGCGACGTGCCGCTGAGTGTGAGGTCAACTTCCACGCCGAGTCTACATGGAACTCGGAAGTGCACCAAGAGGTACTGCGCCTGGCCTTTCGCCCGGGCAACCACGACCATGAATTTGTTCAACCCGTCAATTTTACGCTGTAGTATGTCATTTCGGTCCTGCTGGTCATTTTCTATTCGGCTGGCTAAAATGAGGGACATGTATAACTCAACGGCTAAAATCATGAAACAATACTAATCTTCGGTATCCCCTCAGAAACAAGTGGATTTCTGCGTCTACCTGGAACCCTAAGTGCTGGGCGAGGCCGAGCTCATTGATAATATACGCCAGCTGTTGCCCGACCAGTCCCTCAACCACACGGCTGCCTTGCCTGTCCGTCACCGGCCCATCGCGCTGGGCATCGAGACTAAGAAGACTGGTGAAGGCGCCGAGGCCGCCCGGTTGCAGGTTGGCGTGTGGTTGGCCGCGCAGTGGCGATTTCTCGAAGTCCTCGCCGGTCTAGGGCGTGGCGGTGATCCCGTCATTTTGAATAGCAGTTCTGCCTGTCTGGGCGAATTGCCCCTGTTTCTCCCTGGCATTGTCATTCAAGGCCACGACTGGAATCTTTTCTGGTAACCCAGGAACAGGGCAACGTTGTAAGTTTTTCCTACCTTTCTCTCTTTCTGTCTCTCTGAAGTATATCTTGAATTGTGCTGTAAAATGGGAACTTATATATAGTATAGGTCCTTTGGTCCAAAATCATCCTGGGCTCTACAAACACGGCCATTGGCATTTGTCAGATTGTCTCAGTCTTGAGATTTCTGCGTAAATGGGCGTTGGAACAATACTGGCCGTGGTTCGTCAGCTTGATCCGGCGGGATTCTAGGGAAGCTATTGGTAGTAGTTGTCACGGCGATGGCACCAAACCGATCGTAGGATCGAAGACGTGGCAATCATCATAAAATTACAAGGTAAAGAAGAAGGAGAGGAATCGCTGCGGAGCAGCGATGCCAAAGATCTATCTGCGTGAGTGGGGCGTAGTGGGGCCCAGGGCACAGCGCTGGCAACAGCACCTCAACCAGTGGGTCAGCCCAAGGGCTAACCAATCACACCACGGCTATAGGGCATCTAGGGCACCTGCCGTGACTGTAGTGATATGTCTTTGCCTACTTAGTTGATATCTTGACCTTTTTATTTTACTGGAGACAATTTTGGCCCATGTGAATCCCTCAAGTAGCAGTGCAGTGGAACGAAGTGTCTTAGTTACTCTTTATCAAGTATTCTAGTTAGCGAGCTTTTAAACACGCCACTACCCGTACAGCCATGTCGGTTTCCATATCTCGGACTCAGTCAAGCGTGATTGTCTTGTACGTGGACTTACGAATGTCTTTGGAAGAAAGAATACAAACATTGAACATCTCAGAAAAGGTATACAGGCTTCTGGGGGAAATTCAAGACAACGGCCTAGAAATATCAGGTTGCGTTTGTATCTTTTCCTTTAACCCCGTGTATGGCGCCCCTGCACTTGCGGCCAACATGTCTCACAGATTGGTTCATCATCTAATCCGAACGAGTATGGCAGCGACAACCACTCGCTGTAAGTGTAGTATTTAAAAAAACCTTCCGCATGCAAGGGAAGCGCGCCACGGGCTACATGGATGACGACCACCGCCGATATCGCTAATAACGGCTGGAGCGGTCACGATATTAATATCAGGCCTGTGATTCGATTACAGGGAGAGTTACGGACGAGACATGGCAATTTAGTCAGTACGACAAGAGACAGTTTAGGACTAAACTCTAAATACAGCGCGGCAGAGGCAAAACAACCAAGCAATAGAGGCGCCATGTATTCATTATTGCGGTCCATTTCAGATTCCTACATTCCAAGTTCCAAGAAACAGAGGCAACCGCTAGACACGTCTGATAACACAAAAGTGCCTGACAGCAAGGTTATGGTTATTTACTATCTGTCCTTTTCGGTCCGGTTAATTCCATGAATTTGGTACTCCAGCGGTTACAGGAGGGACCACTTCCCAGCCCATAACACAACCAGAACCGGCAAAAATATCGCACCGAGACTCAGAAAGCGTTTATAAGGATACTAAGATTTAAAAGCAATATAGCCCATATCTCTAAGCACCATTCAACCTCTTCTTCTGACAGAAATTGATTGCAAACTGCCAGAGTCGCCGTGTTCATAACTGTCTCAGATACCAGGACGACTAGATGGAGCAGAGATGAAGAGCAAGTAACCCATTAGCAGCGTCATTCCCGAGTGCTTCGATCAGTGTAAATGTACGTGTAAGGCACAGTTGATATGAATATGACAGAAATTGATGGGACGGTGCCGGCAATAGTCTAGGATTCACTGGATAGCCCCGATATGGCGTCCAACTGCATCCCATACCGACATCTCTGTAGCGTTGACAACAGCGGCGGCCATGACCAACACCGCGAAGTGGTTTTGGGTTCTTTGCTCTGCAGGCTTTTTATCCAGTCCTCTCTATAATAATGCAGGCAGGTCCGCGGCCCCCATACCAGGTTCACCTTTTGTCATGTCCCGGTGTCTTTGTCCCCGTCCTCCCTTGGGTTGAGGGGATATTGATTTAAACCGTATCCCAAAAGTACATAACGGCGCTCTCAGTACCGATCTATATCCGAAATTGCCGTAATTGGCTTTGTGCCGTCCGCTCTGAGACGTTAAGATAGGAGTCCGGGTTTTGCCATTTTTTGATCTTTAGTAAATAACTCGCACCTAAACAAGAACCTGGCAGATAGCTTAGTTTGTAGTAGCATTAACATGGAGCTATGCAAGGTGGTTTATGATGCGAATCTTATTCTTGCTCAGGAGAATAACGTTGAAAGAGGGCAATCTATACTGAAATCTGCCCGGATCCTAACGTCACTAACGCTGACTGGGGGACCTTTGTATTGTCTTGCACGGGCGGTATTTTGTCGGCGAGCTGGTACCGGAATCGCCAGAATATCTAAGTCTGTTGTTTCGTGCCCACTGTTACTCGTGAGCAAGAGGACTTCCTCTTAGCCTACGTGCAAAGTTAACCCCGACACCACACTGGACATGATACTACCAATTACGCCAAGTCCCACGGGAGGTACAGTTCCCCCGTCTGGCCAGGCGCCAGATAAAGCCCTCGCCGTGGAAACTTTAAGGCTGGAAATAAGCTGATCTCTCTAGAACGCAACGTCCCAATGCATCTCACATACTCTATCATTCCCACAGCCTCGTCAAACCTTTTCATACCGTTCATGGGGGCTCACTGAGCAATAGTACCTTACATGGAGCGCTGGGGAAATGCTATCCAGAACCAGAATCAGAGTAGCAACATTGTCAGTCCCTATTGGGGGTCAAACCCTGCTTTCTAGTGGTGCTCCGTAGCCGCAGAGTTTGGAGGTTAATGATCATTATTTGGTACATGGGGAAAAGCAAAAGAATGTTGAGACAGAACTGCGTAACTCTAGAAACCTGTTCTGATAATCTAAAGGTCTTTTAGCCCGCCAGTTATCACAATTCCAGGACGACGGGAACGTGAGCATGAACCAAGTACTTTTACCTGGACCACTCAACTTGTCTTCTCACCGCTCGTACAGGGCTAGTTTTACAGCACCAAATATTCTTCCACAAGCCCCAATGGTGCGGATAAACGCCATGCAATACTAAGAATGAAGAAAAAGAACTTGTCCTCCTAAACCTCTACACGCAAAAAGAAACGCTGATAACGCGCGAATGAAAATCCTCAAACCTGCCCCCAGCCCCCCCGTTGCACTCTCAACCAAAAAAAGAGCTTGCACAGTGACTACGAGTCGACCTCTTTGTCGGCGAGGAATATAGGCCGGCCGACCTTATACATATAGTGAAAGCAGCTTTTGCCGGAGGAGAGGGTTGACATGATCATGTTGAACGGGCAAATGGCAGCTCTTTTTAACAGAAAAAAGCCCAGCTGAATGGGGATCGCCCGCGTAGAACAAAGTATATGGTCAGGAATCAGGATCGATCCCTAGATTAAACGTTATCCCACAGCATAATCTCGACTTTGCCCTCACCATGGCAGCACGGAGAGTGGGACAGAATGATAAAAGATATAAAGTAAAAAGGCAAAGTTCAAAACATAAGAATCGCCCTCTTGAGTTATCAAGACCAGATCACGGTAGCCATCTAGATCACCATGAGGCCACTAGATGCCAAAACTTGCCGTGCCCTTAGCATCAGACATGTGGTGAGATGGCGTCAAAGTCTCTTTGTTCTGGGACCATGACGCAGCTGCAGATTTGCTCTTGTCCAAATTTCTGTTGCCGTTGATATTGTTTCCCCTGAACCCCTTTACGTCCATTTTGTTCACGTTCCTTGACGCAGCTTCAGGGGCTACCTGACTGGTACAAGAGACCGCCGTGGCTACGATTCCTGTCATCTACCAGCACATAGACTGGCTAAACTACTGCTAGGTTGGTGTAGCTTATGCTGTGAAAATATATAAAAACATTAAAAATCTGGGACCGCCTAGGTGAGACACCACGCCAATCCTCATCTCCAAAAGGCAAAACCATCTTACCCCCTTGTACCTCAGTGTTAGTCATTCTCTTCAGACAATATAGCTCCAATATAAACCGTCTCGTTCTTCTCAAAGATTGGCTAGTCTTGGGACTTGAGTGCCAAACAGTTGCCACTGTCCCCCGCCATCTCGCCAATACAACAAATAATGTTATCTACTCAGGTAATAAGACGCCCGCCTTGTTTTGACAGATCAGATGGCCAGCCGATAAAAAGACCCCCTTGATCGATTTGTGTAGTTTGTCGAGAAGCACTTTACCACCTTACTAGGAAACATGGATAAATCCCGCCATTGGTATATATGTGTGTTCAAATGTCGCAGGTTACGGTGGTGTTTTAACGGATGGACCTTATACATGTCGGGGACGACAAGATGAGAGCCTTAGTTACCCTTGTACAAGTCAACCAGCTTATCATACGCCGCCTATCACAAGTTAATTACCGTCTACCGTCTTCCTGCTCAGTTGAATCACCTACACGCCATTCGGATGAACCGGCCATGTGATTTGGCGAGGAATCTGGGCACATAAAAGGTTCGTTCTCGTATAATATCGGTATGCATAATGGCTAAGTATCATAGCACCCAGCCTACGCTGTCACACAATGAGATGCGGGATATGAGAAGGAGGGCCCCTTTAAAAAGCTGAGACTGATCAGGTGGTATTGGGGGTTGGTATTGACTGTTATCCGACATGGAGAAATCTCGACCATGTTGGGAGATTCGAAACAACATGGGAAGAACTAGGCACTCGCTGCTTTGGCCATAATCAGGCAGAACAGTGCAAAATAAGACTTTCAACCAACTTGGGGCCAGATTCTCACCTTTAGCCTGGGCTGAGCCCACCATGGTAACCTATCATACGGAACTCTGTCCTGATGGCAAAGAGAAACTCGGTCCATACCGATAATAGGGCAAATTGTTTGGATGGCTTCTCGTGTCTGGCGGATTTGAAGAAAGTATTTGATACAATATGATATGTTACGCCAACCTTCATGTCAATTACCTGTTAGAAATTATCAAAGCCCCCCATATCCCCGGCTTTAAGCAAAAGGGGGTGCTTACGTTCCAAGGACCACCCAGAGACCACGCAATCTATCCGCCTTCCATTTGGCTCACCTTTATAAAAAAGACTAGATCTACCCTTAGAAGTGAGGCGGTTTTATTTAGACGCAAAAAATTAACTTTATACCATGTCTATACTATAGTATAAACTTCCATTGGTTGTGTCAAGAGAGGTTTGTTAAGTGCCCCGAGCTGTACATCGGCTGATACAAAAAAGCCGTTGAAATTTAGTCGTGCCTGTGGGATTTGTCCATCACCATTTCCCTGATAATGTCCGAGCTATCATGTTGAGGAAGTTCTACTGCAAAAGCTAATCTGTGAGAGTTAGAGTAAGAAGGTTTTTTCTTGGTAGCTTTGTATTTTACTTGTGCTAGTGCGATGCTTAAAGGTCCAAGATAATTTCGTAAAGGCTAGAAATGGTTTCCTAAAGGAGCTTAATGGCGTGGCCCCGCGACTCTATTCGATTAAACTTGCAGTTTAGAGACACCCACGGCAACCTTGGCACCGAGACATACATTTTTTGATCCTTTCACCTGATCGTGCCGCATGGCCAGCTCTTATGCCGGATATGAACCTGGCGAGGAAATTTCCCCAAGTTGAAAAAGAATTTATAAGCCATTTCCCTAGTTCCAGGAGTGCAGGTTGCTGGCGTTTAGCTTGGAGGTTGTGTAGTGATATATTATTCTTTTTTTTTGTCTTTTGGGATATAGAATTCTACAGAACCAATTTTCATCTCCCTTCTTAATAATCGCCATTCTGAAATTGTACTCGGCGAGTTTATATGTGTATGCTCAGTCCTTGCCCGTAATATACACTCATCCACACTGCCGCTGTAAGGCAGCCCAAACCCCAGGGGCCAATTTACTCTAAGCTATTCCAGCTCGTGTTGTGTCGTGCCTCCATTAGTACTTAATCGATCGCCGAGCTGGGTGATTACGTCTCTCGTCTTGTCAAGGTTAGGAGGCGACTGGTGTCGAATACATATACGACACATTATACAGCCGTGCCGTAATACGAAATGGATGGCTGGGTCCTTCGGATCAGTGACTCCAAAAGCTGTTGGTCAAAGCCTTTGGAAAAAGTAACCCAGGCCAAGCAGCGGACGGCCCCGTTCCCCATCTGAGCCTGGAGACGCCGTAATTAGCTGTGTAAAACAACCACTTGAATTTTGAAGAGCTTAGCATGATAGAACTTGAATAGAGACGGAAACTGCATGTTCGGGATTGACGCTCAAGGAAAACATAACATTACCTTGAAAAACATTAACTGCAAGGATATAGCCTCACCGTGTTATAAAAGCAATGAAGAACGTGGCAGGAATAGCTGACTTATTGTAAGACGCCTGTTTCCCCAGCTGTCCACCACTTATCCCGACTTTGTAACACGACACGTGGATTGAAGGGGGCGGAATCGTTCAAACTGTTTTGCCGTACAACAGTTTAGCAGCATGAATCTGGATCTGCAGAGCCTGATACTGGGTGGCGTAGCCCCCCAAATTGGACGGCAGCCTTTCAAACCGAGGCAGAAAGCTCAGTAGTGTGTCAGTGTGGAACTACTCTCTGACACTCTCGACATGTTGCTCATTTTACAAGTACTCCCTCTTCCCAAGCTATAGCCACTCTGCAAAAAGCTTTGGGGTAAAATGGCGCGTATAAGGGGCCAATACCTCCAAACTCTAGATCTTTACAGGGCGGGAATGCTCTCCATGTCACAGTGCCGACCTTGAGCTGAGGAAAAGGACTTGTTATTCCACGAAGAGAGGAAGAGGGAGTTGAGCTGTTCTTGTTGACTATATTCACCATGTCTAGTAGACCCCGGGTGGGTGCCGGGTCGGCGGCGACCCGAGGTTGTCATCTGAGGTTGTTTGGTGCTGTGACACTCCATGTCTAACGGCATAAATAAGAGGACTAGCCTTTTCCAGTCCCGCACCGCCCGCATGCGCCAGGTGCAGCGTAATTCGATCAATCGTACACGCAACTGCAGCTGAATTGAATCGATGCAGCAGTTGCACCCATCGCGCAGCTGAGTCGGTTGCCGTTAAATCGTCGTGCGGGCTATCTCCGCGATTATGTCTGGTGTGTAGACGGTGTCCCGAGATTTATCAAGCGTCTCCGTGCTGTGCTGGTTATATTTAATTGCACTTGCCAGTGACGGGCTGGCGTTTAATACTCGGGCGACAGACATGACATTAGACAGATGCATTGCACAGCATTTCGGTCGGGGGTTTTCACTTTGGCGCGCAGTGGTGGCGGCGTTGCCTTGTCTGTGCATTCACTTCCTTCGTGTGGGCGGGGAGCGGGGTACGGGGAATGGGGATTGGGGAATGGGGAATGGGGATTGGGGATTGGGGAATAAGGAGTGGGAGGGGGAATGGGGTAAGGGTAGTGCGGGTTATAGTGCGGAGGCCCTGCGATGCGATGCGGGGTTCTGTGCAGGGACGGGGTTTTGCCATGCGGGGAGCTGTAAGTTGCAAAACGGGGTGAAGGATCGCCCGGCGCGGGGTTTGCGATGCGGAATTGCACCACAATCTGATCCGCTGCCACGATAATCTGCTACAGTTTGCCACGATTGTTGCTGTAACATTTGCGACAGCCTGCCACGACCCACCGCGATTAGTTGCCGCGATAATCGTCACGGTACGCAACGACCAGATGCCACGATAATTTACACAGCCCACCACAACCATTCGCCACGATCATTTGACACAGGCTGCAACTTCAACCTGCCACGTCCATCTAACACGGCCGGTCACAAACCTCCTGCCACAATAATCTGACACGGTGCACTAACCACCTGCCACGACTCGCCGGGGCTACTATAGCGATGACGCAAAAAACCAACACGATGCAGCACGCACAATGACGTCAAGCCTGCGCGGGATGCCACTGTATTCGAAGCAAGGCTGTGCATTAGCCAGTCTGTCCCCCCACCCAGGGTTCTCAGGATCAAGGGGACATTAATACAGCAGCTGCACCTGTCAAATTAGGTGCGTCGGAAATGCCAACAGCCGCACAACGATAACTTTGACATCGACTAGCTATAGACACAACGGTAGACTCGGTTAATGCCACTAGCACATCCAGGAGCAGCGTGCAACATGAGTTAGTTCAATTTAAGTCAGGGCAAAACTCGAATTGGACTTGCTAGGGAAATCCAGACTTGGATCGAATTGAATCGACGTGCTTGAATTACTTGCTAAGAACTTGACAGGCTACATTACGTCAACGCGCATGCATGGAATCGATCAGTAAGTGTTAAGTGCATGGCTTGTCTCGGCAAACTGCCAGTTAACGCCCACACATAAAGCCATGACAGCTTCTTGGGGATTGGGATTACGAGCCGCAGCTGAGACATAGATCTAACCGGCCAACGCGCAAAGACAGTGATTAATTAAGGTCTAGGCAGTAAATTAAATGGAAACCTGACGTATAAGCGGCTGTATTAGCTGGCGCGCAAGCAATCAGTCCAGCTAGCCTCGCTCTGGCCGCCCATGGAAGCCATTACAAGTCCAAGCTAATGTCACGGGGCTAATGCTTTGTGTGGCCCGGTCACTGACCGGTGCAACGGCTTGCCGACCTCGGGTTAGGCACATACAGCCATGGAGCCGGAGCCCAGAGACTACAGCTCCCTGAATTAGTATCTGCCGCTACTATCTAGGGACTTGTTCCCTTTCTCCCTTGTAGAACCGTAGAATTAATTACAAGTCATCTATACCTTTACCGTAATATCCTGCCACAGCTTGTTAATTCTCTCCAATCCAGGCTGCCCCGTGATTCCCGAGTTGCCACGCTCGTGGCAAATATAACACAATACGCAACGATGTGCCCCAAGCCGACATAGAGCACATCCGTGTCAAGATTCGTCCTGCTATAATCTGTCATGGTTTGACATGATGGACGGGGTGTGAAAATGTGGCATAAATATACAGCAAAGTGCCATGTTTGACATGCGGGCAATGAGTATGAGGAAGTAATACCTAACGCCGAGCACTATTCTCAGCTTGTAGTGTAGTAAAGATACCTACCGGGACCGATGTGACGTTGCTGCCGCCGTTGTGGCAAGCCAGGCTTTGTTCCCTGGCGGTTCAGGAGGTTCACCAAATTATCAGCGAGGTCCTTAACCCTGCGAGTAGAGACGTGTTATGGGACATTACTTGCTGCCTCCGCCCAGCAGTAACACTTAATTACGGCCTATCTAGCAGCGCCAATACGCAAGGTGCATGATATTTAGGTAACTTCGCCCAGTAATCCGGCTAGAACAACTGCGCTGCCTCTCTCACGAACCGAAGCCATTCCGAGGCCGAGGCCGTGGCAGAAAGAGATTGAACTCGTCTATATCCAAACTCGGACACTGTAATAACCGAAAGGCCGAGGCGGACAGAACCGGAAAACCTGGACTGTCGCAAAGGCTTCATAAAACAGCCCGCCCATGGCCGATCCCGGCAAACTCGGCGAAACGATACGTTAACCCCATTGCGATTAAAACTGTAACAAATACCTCTGGCCGTAGAAACGCTATACTAAATACCAAGTCGAATAAGGGGCACCTATAGGGTAGACGGAGTACGCCTTGACAAAACCTATCCCATCCTGGGGGGG
>Ga0247765_1001562_pt1 | contig 10426 bp, 9 predicted proteins | sample UWRJL106311C6_FD_179949 | JGI IMG/M metagenome (GOLD analysis project Ga0247765, IMG submission 179949) | Plant litter microbial communities from Arlington Agricultural Research Station in Wisconsin, United States - UWRJ-L106-311C-6 | ecosystem: Environmental > Terrestrial > Plant litter >... | reverse complement strand
GTCGCCCTAGGCAGCGGGGAAGGTCACCTGGGCCTGCTCGACCGAGACGTCGAAGACGCGGGATGCCTCCTCGGGTCGGTTCAGGCGGCTGTAGAGCTTCACCTCGCCGGGTCGCCCCCCGACTCCCCCGAAGCCGGTCGGGCCGAAGAGGCGACCTCGCGCATCCGGGGTCGTGGCCGCCATGAGGGCCGGCAGTGCCGCCGAGTCGGGCGTGCCGGCGAGGCCGATCCGCGACAGCAGGTCGACCATGCCGCGACCGCGAGTTGCTGCGGTTCGCCCCAGCTCGGCGCGGGCGGCGAGCAGGCTGGTGGGCGCGATGCCCGGATGAGCGAGGTTGCTCGTGATGCCCCAGCCCCCGGCGCGGCTGCGGCGGTCGAGCTCGAGGCCGAACTGCCCGAACGCGATCTTCGACTGGGCGTACGCCGACATCCCGTTGCCGTAGCCGCTCGTCCACTGCAGGTCGTCCCAGTTGATGCCGCCCTGGTTCGCGGCAACACTGATCTGCGACGTGATGCGCGCGCTTCCGGCCCGCAACAGAGGCAGCAGAGCGCCGATGAGGGCGACGTGACCGAGGTGGTTCGTGCCCCACTGCAGTTCGAAGCCGTCGGCGGTGGTCTGCCGGGTGGGCGGAGTCATCACGCCGGCGTTGTTGATGAGCAGGTGGATGGGTTTGCCGTCGGCGAGGAGGCCGGCGGCGAACGTGCGCACCGAGTCGAGCGACGAGAGATCCATCGCGCCGAGGGTGACCACGGCATCCGGAGCATCCGACCGGATGCTGATGATCGCGGCGTCACCCTTCGTCGGGTTGCGCACCGGCAGCACCAGCTCGGCACCGGCCGCGGCGAGGCGGGTCGCGATGCGGAGTCCGATGCCGTCGCTGCCGCCGGTGACGACGGCGCGCAGACCGGTGAGGTCAGGGAGGATGAGGTCGGGTGTGGTTGCCATGTGCCCACACTGCGTGCGCGCCGCGAACCCATCCAGGGCGCGTCGATCGGGGGACCGGCGATCCGTGGATACCGGCAGCCGCATGAGATAGGAACAGAGCATGACGATCGACCGCGCGGGACTCGCCGAGTTTCTGCGCCACCGCCGCGAAGCGCTGCAGCCGGAAGACGTGGGCCTGCCGCGCGGCCCGCGCCGCCGCACCGACGGGCTGCGGCGCGAAGAGGTCGCGCTGCTCAGCCACATGTCGACCGACTACTACTCCCGCCTCGAGCAGGAGCGCGGGCCACAGCCGTCGGAGCAGATGATCGCCTCAATCGCCCAGGGTCTGCACCTCTCGCTCGACGAGCGCGATCACCTCTTCCGGCTCGCCGGCCACAGCGCGCCGGCCCGCGGAACGTCGAGCGACTACATCGGGCCCGGGATGCTGCGCATCTTCGACCGGCTGCGCGACACCCCCGCCGAGATCGTCACCGAGCTCGGCGAGACGCTCCGGCAGACGCCCCTCGCCGCGGCGCTCACGGGCGACGCGACCCTGCACGCCGGACCCGCCCGCAGCCTGGGGTATCGGTGGTTCACCGACCCCGAATCGCGGAACATCTACGCGCCCGAGCAACATCAGTTCCTCTCCCGGCTGTGGGTCTCGGGGCTCCGCGAGATCGCTGCACTGCGGGGGTCCGAGTCACGTGCCGCCCACTACGTCGACCTGCTCACCGAGCGCAGCGAAGAGTTCCGGCAGCTCTGGGCCGATCAGGAGGTCGGCCTCCGCCCGCTCGACGTGAAGCGCTTCATGCATCCCGAGGTCGGCGTGATCGAGCTGCAGTGTCAGACCCTGCTCGACCCCGACCAGTCGCACCGCCTCTTGGTCTACACGGCGACCCCGGGTAGCGAGTCCTACGAGAAGCTCGAGCTGCTCGCCGTGATCGGGTCGGCCGTGGCCGCGCCGCCAGCCCGCGGTTAGCGCACCAGCTCGAGGTCGCGTGAGATGGCTTCGGCGGCAGACTGCATCGCCGGGAGCAGTCGCAGCGCCTGATCGCCGGCCGGTTCGTCGGATGCCGGCATCGACACGTTGATCGCCGCCACCACAGAACCCGCCCGGGTGATCGGCACCGCGAGGGCGCGCAGGCCGTTCTCGAGTTCCCCGTCGACGAGCGACCACCCCCGCGCGGCGACCCGTTCCAGCTCCGCCCGTAGCGCGGCAGGAGTCGTGACGGTACGGGAGGTGAACGCCTGCCCGATGAAACCTGCGAGGAAGGTGTCACGCTCGGCGGGGGGTAGCGCGGCGAGCAGAACCCGCCCCATCGACGTCGCATACGCCGGAAACCGCGTGCCGATCGTGATCGCGACCGACATGATCCGCCGCGTGGGCACCCGCGCGATGTACACGATGTCGTACGCACCGGGAACCGACCCGTCGAGCACCGACGCCGAGGTCGACTCCCCGACCTCACGCGAGAGGGCTTCGAGATGCGGCTGCGCCACCTCCGGAAGCGACTGCGCCGACAGGTACGAGAACCCGAGCTCGAGCACCCGCGGCGTCAACTCGAACACCCCGTCGCGCACCCGCACATAGCCCTCCGATTCGAGGGTGAGCAGAAAACGACGAGCGGATGCCCGCGTCAGCTCGGTCGCCCGCGCGACCTCCGACAGCGTGAGCCGCGGGGTCGCCGCACCGAACGCGCGGATGACTGCGAGCCCGCGCGCGAGCGACTGCACGTAGCTGCTGCCATCAGGCTCGAGCATCCGACGCTTCGACTCAGCGCTCGAGAACGATCGCGAGCCCCTGGCCCACGCCGATGCAGATCGCGACGACCGCGACTCCGCCGCCGCGAGCCTTCAGAGCGTGGGCCGCGCGCGCGATGATGCGCCCACCCGACGCCCCGAGCGGATGCCCGATCGCGAGCGCCCCACCGTGCACGTTGAGCTTCGCGGGGTCGAGGTCGGGCCAGAGTTGCAGGCACGCGAGGGACTGCGACGCGAAGGCTTCGTTCAACTCGACGAGGTTGACATCCGCCCAGGTCTTGCCGGCGCGGGCGAGGGCACGGTTCGCGGCTTCGACGGGCGCGACGCCGAAGAACTGCGGTTCGTTGCCCGCGACTCCGCGCCCGGTGATGCGGGCCAGAGGTTCCCCGGGCAGGGCCCCTTCGGCGGCGATCAGCATCATCGACGACCCGTCGTTGATGGGCGACGAGTTGCCTGCCGTGACCGAGCCCTCGGACGCGAACGCCGGCTTCAACCCGGCGAGGGCTTCGAGGGTCGTGTCGGCGCGGATCGACTCGTCGATCGCGAGGTCTACCCCCGGCACGGCCACGATCTCGTCGGCGAACGTACCCGCCGCCCACGCCGCCGCCGCACGCTGGTGCGACTGCAGGGCGAAGGCATCCTGAGCTTCGCGGGAGATGTTGTACTTCTGCGCGAGCAGTTCGGCGGATTGGCCGTTCGAGATCGTCCACTCGGCGGGCAGCGCGGGGTTGGTGAACCGCCAGCCGATGTGGGTCGACACGAGGGTCTCGTTGCGGGCCGGGTAGCCGGTCTCGGGCTTGAGCATCACGTAGGGCGCGCGGCTCATCGACTCGACGCCGCCCGCGATCATGACGCTCGCGTCGCCGGTCTCGATCGCGCGGGAGGCCTGGATTGCGGCGTCGACTCCCGACCCGCAGAGCCGGTTGGTCGTGCTGCCCGGAACCGTGACCGGCAACCCGGCAAGCAGCACCGCGAAGCGTGCGACGTCGCGGTTGTCTTCGCCGGCCTGGTTGGCGTCGCCGAGAATGACGTCGTCGATGCGCGCGGGGTCGAGGTCAGGATGCCGGTCGAGCAACGCCTTGAGGGTCGATCCGGCGAGGTCGTCGGGTCGCACTCCCGCGAGGCTCTTGCCGTACCGCCCAAACGGAGTGCGTACGGCGTCGTAGATGTGTGCGGCGGTCATGCGTTTTCCTTCATCGTCCCGCGGGTTGAGTAGCGCCGCGCTTCGCGCGACGCGTATCGAAACCTCACTGAGCCATCCCTAGGTCGAGACCGGTCACTTCATTCAGTTCATCGAGGGTCGTGCCAAACAGCTCAATGACGCTGGCGCCACTTGAGCCGACCGAGATCACCGCACGGTCGGTGTACACCCGACTCACGCACCCCTTACCCGTGAGCGGGTACGTGCACGCCTCGACGAGTTTGCTCTGCCCATCCTTGGTGAGCAGATCGGTCATCACCCAAACCTGTTTCGCCCCGATGGCAAGATCCATCGCACCCCCCACGGCCGGGATCGCGTCGGGCTCCCCGGTGTGCCAGTTGGCGAGGTCGCCGCCGGTGGAAACCTGGAAGGCACCGAGCACGCAGACATCCAAATGCCCGCCACGCATCATCGCGAACGAGTCGGCGTGATGGAAGTACGCGGCCCCCGGCTCAGCGATCACCGGAATCTTGCCGGCATTGATCAGGTCGGGGTCGATCTCGTCGCCCACCGCGGCGCGGCCCATGCCGAGCAGTCCGTTCTCGGTGTGCAGCGTCACGTCGCGCTCGGGGTCGAGGTGGTCGGCGACGAGGGTCGGCGCGCCGATTCCGAGGTTCACATAGGCGCCATACGGGATGTCGTCCGCCACCCGTTTCGCGAGTTCGTCTCTGCTCAGCGGAGCCATTCGCGCATCCCCACTTCTACGATGCGGTCGGTGTACAGCGCCGGGGTGACGATCGCTTCGGGGTCGAGCACGCCGACCTCCACGATCTGGTCGACCTGCGCGATGGTCACGGTCGCGGCGGTCGCCATCACCGGATTGAAGTTGCGGCTCGTCTCGCGATACACGAGGTTGCCGAGGCGGTCGCCCTTGAAGGCTCCGATGAGGGCGTAGTCGCCCTTGATCGGGGATTCGAGCACATACGTTCGGCCGTCGATGACACGTTCTTCTTTGCCTTCGGCGAGTAGCGTGCCGACGCCGGTGGGGGAGAAGAATCCGCCGATCCCCGCGCCCGCAGCCCGGATGCGCTCCGCGAGGTTGCCCTGAGGAACGACCTCGAGCTCAATCTTTCCCGCGCGGTACAACTCGTCGAAGACCCAGGAGTCGACCTGTCTCGGGAAGCTGCAGATGACCTTGCTCACGCGCCCGGCCTTGAGCAGCGCCGCGAGGCCGGTGTCGCCGTTGCCCGCGTTGTTCGCCACGATGGTCAGGTCTTTCGCGCCTTGCTCGAGGAGCCCGTCGATTAGTGCGATCGGCTGGCCGGCCAGGCCGAAGCCGCCAACGAGTACTGTCGCGCCGTCTGGGATCCCTTCGAGTGCGGCGGCGACGTCGGGGACGATCTTCGTCCGCATTCCTCCACCTCCGGATTGTACCGTTCGAGATGCGTACAAACGTTCTCTCTGAGAACAAGGGTAATCTACCCGCCCGCTGCTGTCATGCACCCCGGGTGACTGAGGTGCTGGATACTATGCCTCATGGCGGGTCGACAGTTGAAGGACGCAGTCCGTGCCTTTCGCAGCCGAGATGAGCTGTCTTTCCGCCGCGCGATCCTCGAAATTGCGGAAGAGGAGGAAGCCCGCCACCACTTCGCGATCGCTCGTGACCTGCGCTCATTGCTGGCGGCCGGTGGCGGTACGGTTGCCACCCAACAACTTTTCGAGCTACCTGAATCCCCGAAGTCGCGCGACGGCGAGTGGGATCTGGTCGAAACGCGGCTGCCGTCCATTGAGTTCGACGAACTCGTTCTAGAGCCGTCGGTTCTCAAGGGTCTCGAAAGCATGGCCTTCGAGGCGAACCGGTGGGACGTTCTTGCCTCGGCAGGAGTGCCAAGGAGGCAAAAGCTGCTACTGACTGGGCCTGCCGGGACTGGAAAGACCAGCGCAGCAGAAGCCCTCGCTTCCTCGTTAGGGTGGCCGCTCTCGGTAGTGAGCGTCGATACGGTCGTCTCCTCATACCTGGGCGAGACTGCGACTAACTTGCGACGAGTCTTCGAGTTCGCGCAGCACAGCAGGGTCATTTTGGTCTTCGACGAGTTCGATGCTTTGGGGCGGATGCGCGATGACACTTCCGAACATGGAGAGATGAAGCGTGTGGTTTCTTCATTCCTTCAGTTTCTTGAGCGCTATAGCGGACCTGGTTTTGTTGTTGCCATCTCGAACTACCCCGGCCTTCTCGATTTTGCACTGTGGCGACGTTTTGACGAGGTGATTGAGTTTGGTTTGCCCAGCGTGCACGCCATCCGGCGCCTCTTGCGGCTTCGTGCAAGCTCGATGACCGCAAAACCCTTCAGCATCGAACAGGCGGCTTCAGCACTTCGCGGGCTCCCACACGCAGCAGTTGAGAAATTTGTGGTCGATATCAGAAGGCAGCAGGCGCTAGGGATTCCTGTAACGCCTGAAACTGTTGCACAGGATCTCCGCGATATTCGGTCGCGGCCGTGGTAAACGTGCAGTGTGGTAGATCACTTGTTGTTACCGCCAGCGCAGACCCTGCCATCTCGAAGAGTCTCTCCTGGCTACGGGGTCACCCCGGCACGTAACCCGCGTCAACACGGGGGTTCCTTAGTGACCCAATTCGAGTCATTTCGCCCGCCCACCCGCGCCAATGACGGCGACGGCATAGATGCGCGCTTCGTGTTCAAGATCACATCGACCGCAGGGTTCCCCGACGATCACGTCTTAGAACTCCGTGAGCTTCAAGTGCTTGGCAATGACGACTCGTCGGTGTATTTCGTGCTTGCTGGTGATGGTGGGGAAGCGTTTGCAGCGGCACTTCAGACGTACTCCGAAGGTGAGGACGTCGATGGCGGTCACGGCGAGTTGAAGAGTCTCTACAACAAGATCGACGCCGTGGGCCTCTATGGACCCGCCGATCGCATGGGCCCGGGAATGGAGGAGTTGCCTGACAGCGGCAACGTCGTGATTGACCTGACGATCTGGCCCTCAAAAGACTTGAAGGAGGCAAAGGAGCGCGTCGCTTTGACGTCACGCACGATCGTGGAACTTGGGGGCGAAGTTCTGGATACGTCGGTCCTGCCGCGCTTCTCTGCGCTCCGATGCCGCGTCGACGTCGAGCAGGTGCCGACGCTCCTGAACCTCTACGTCATCGAGAAGGCGAGGACGCCACCAGTCCCCTACATCGATCCGAGCGACTGGCGCGCGGTCGACGCAGGAACGCTCACGATCGAGAGGCTCCCCGGCGGGACCGTGGGAGTGCTGGACGACCTACCTGCCATCCGCCATCCGGTGTTGCTCGGCGGTCTTTCGATCGCCGAGCCGGCGATGGACCTCGGCCGGCCATGGAGGGAGCCCGGCCACCATGGGTCCATGGTGGCCGGCGCGACTATCGCCCCCGCTCTAGCGCGAGACTTGCGCGACGGGTCCACGATTCATGTGCGGGGAACCGCGATCGCGATTCGCGTATTGGAGCCGTCCGCTTTCAATGGAGATCAGACGGAGTTTCCACCCGAAGTCCTCCCAGCGCACCTAATAGTCCAGTCGATTCGGAAGCTCCACTCTGAGCACGGCGTTCGAGTCTTCAACTTGAGCTTCGGCTACGACTATGACTACTCGCCCTCCCACGTTGGAGATCTCTCAGAGATGATCGACGAGTTGGCGCGCGAACTGGACATCGTGATCGTGGTTGCCGCAGGGAACGTCCAGATCGGTCTCGACGGGACGCTCCCAGGCGGCCATCACGTAATGAATGACTACCCGATCTACGCCGACAGGCGAGAGCACGGGCTCGCGCAGCCGGCAAACGCTGCAATCGCCGTCACGGTGGGAGGGATATCAGAGAGCGACGCCCCCGCCGAAACAATGGTTTCAAGGTTGGGCCGTCGCGCGGTCGCTGCGATAGGACATTTGTCGCCGTTCAGTCGAACCGGCCCCGGTCACGGGCGGCTGGCGAACCGGATGAATAAGCCTGACTTCGTCGCCGCGGCCGGCAACGTGGTCGTCGACGATGTCGGTATGGTCGACCTACGTGACCAGGGGACGGGCACTCTGACGACTGCGTTGAGTCCCACAGGGCAACTCTTCCGGATGAGCCATGGCACAAGTTTTGCGGCCCCCTCGGTCGCTGGCGTCGCCGCGACCGTTGTCGCCTCGTACCCGGAAGCCAGTGGCAACCTCGTCCGCGCGTTGCTGGCTTCGTCCGCCACCGCCCCTGCGGGCGCAAGACAAGTAGATGATTATCGAGTCCGCCACAATCGCTATGGCTTCGGAAGCGTCTCATTGTTCGAAGCGACTCAGAGCTACGCCCAACGGGTCTCGATGACCTTCGATGGAGAGATGGCAGTTGACACTTCGGTCATCCATCCGGTGCCAGTACCCGAAGAATTCGCACTTCCTCGCAGCGCAAGTCGATCTATACGCATAGCGTTGGCCTTCGACCCACCTGTGCGCCGCACGCGTCTGGACTACACCGCGGCCACGATGGTGACGGATGCCTATCGGGCGGTCTCCCTGGAGCAACTCCAAGAGCTATTGGTCGAGCAAGATTCCGATGAGCCCCAACCCCTTTTTAGCGACCGACGACGAATCCGTGCCTTTGTTCCCCCACATACGGCCCATCGGGAGTCCACGCTGCAGGTCAAGGACTGGTCACCGAAGAAGCTCGACATTGGAGACGGAGATACGTATTTCGTGGTCGTGACGCATAAATCTCGGACCTGGTTCAGGGACCGCGACGACTATCAAACACAGCGGTACTCGCTGGTCGTGACCCTCGTAGATGAAGAGCAGATAACGCTTGATCTACCGCTCTCAGTCCTAGAGACAGTGTCGGTACGCGCGAGGGCTCGCACGAGAACTCGCGTGTAGAAGACATGACGCGGTCATTTCCAGAGAAGACCCTCGAGCACTGGTGTTCGATTCACCTTGGGTACCGCTACAAAGCTCATCTTGAGATGTGGTGGCCATCCAGCGGCGAGGACATCAACGTCAGCCGGATGCCGAGCGCACCCGGAAAGCGAATCTGGCTTGAGCTCAAGACGACCGAGTGGATCGCGAAGTCTGCAAGCCATGAGCTAGAAATCGACCTCAAGCAGCTGGAAAGGTATGGGACTGGATCGATCCCGGACTACTACGTCTTTCCGGTCCCGCAGTGGTCGGGGCACCTTCAATCCGGGCCTACTTGGCTCGCCAGACTCTCGCCGAGTTCGCTCGCGTATCAAAGCAAGAGTCGTGCCAAGTGGTTCGCGGAGTGGACGGAGGTGGTTTCCGGATCCGTACTTCGTCGGCTGCTGCACGCTGAGATTGCGGCGGGACTAAAGAAGAAGGTCATCGCGCGGGTTGCAGGAGGCACCCTCACGTGGGCGCCCCCGGTCGTTGGAATTGCGCGGCTACCGTGGAAGACCTTTTGGGAAGGGATGGAAAGGTGTGGCTCCTCGGTGCTCGGTGCACAGTTCCTCGTTTCGCCATCTGCCGCGCCCTTCCTGGGCGGGCCAAGTAATGGTGGGAAACCTCCGAGTGCGGCGAGTCCAGCCATGGGGCCAAGCGCATCACGAGACCTTTCGAGAACGGACTTGGCTCTGCTACTCGCGAATTTGAAGGCCGATGGCGAGCAGATAGTGACCGGGATGCAGTTGCAGGCCTATTCGCCTAAGTCTGACGACGTGTATCAACGAGTCCCGCTAGATGTTGACGTCCAGGGCTTCAAGTGGAAGGACGCGCATCGAGCTCTCGTCGTCATGAGTCTTGACGCGCTCCACTTCATCTAGCCAGGGCGACTCTCAACTGCTGTGAGGTCGTTCACCCACAGGGAGCGGCAGCGTGACGCTTACCGGTACTCGGGATTCTCGTCGAACCCGAACCGCTCCCCGTCGTTCCACGCCGGACGCTGATTCCCATACGCCGGAACGCCGCCGGCATCCTTCAGCATCCGCGCGAGGTGCAGCAGGTTCCACGTCATGAACGTGGTATTGCGGTTGGTGAAGTCGTTCTCAGGCCCGCCGGATCCCGGGTCGAGGTAGCTCGGGCCGGGGCCGACTTCGCCGATCCAGCCGGCATCCGCGGCGGGCGGGATCGTGTAGCCGATGTGTTGCAGGCTGTAGAGGTTCGACATCGCGGCGTGCTTCACGCCGTCCTCGTTGCCGGTGATCAGCACACCGCCGACCTTGCCGTAGTAGACGTACTGACCCTTGTCGTTGAAGAGCCCGCTCATCGCGTAGAGCCGCTCGATCAGCTTCCGGGTGATGGATGCGTTATCGCCCAACCAGAGCGGTCCACCGATGACCAAGATGTCGGCCTTCTGCACGAGCGGCCACACCTCGTCGGGCCAGGCATCCGTTTCCCACCCGTGCTCGCGCATGTCGGGGTAGACGCCGGTCGCCACGTCGTGGTCGATGAAGCGGAGGGCATCCACCGTCACTCCTTGCGACCTCATGAGCGTGATGCTGCGATCCATGAGTCCCTGGGTGTGCGACAGTTCGGGCGACTTCTTGAGGGTGCAGTTGATGTACAGCGCGTGGAGGTCGTCGTACTTCGCGGGAGGCCGGGCTGCGTCGTCGTTCATCTTGTTGAGGCTGGCACCGCCGC
>Ga0247765_1001561_pt1 | contig 10431 bp, 12 predicted proteins | sample UWRJL106311C6_FD_179949 | JGI IMG/M metagenome (GOLD analysis project Ga0247765, IMG submission 179949) | Plant litter microbial communities from Arlington Agricultural Research Station in Wisconsin, United States - UWRJ-L106-311C-6 | ecosystem: Environmental > Terrestrial > Plant litter >... | reverse complement strand
TTTTCTGCCACTGCGCTACCGACTAAATACAACAAAAAGTTTAAACACAGATACCGCCACAGTCGGCGCCTCCGTTCTTGGGGTCGCAGTCGTCTCTCGGGTCGTCGATGCAGATCTTGTTGTCCTTGCACTGGAGACCGGCAAAGCCGCCGCAGAAGACGGGCTTGACGCAGATTCCCGGTCGGTCGCAGGCCATGCCGCACCCGCCGACGTAGGGGTCGTCAACGCAGATCTCGTCCTTGTCGCAGCTGATGGGGATGCGGAATCCGCCGCAGGGCTTGTAAGTGGGGCGAGGCGTCCGAGTCGTGGTTGTCGTCGGCGGGTATGGCTTCTTCGTCAGCGTCGGCTTCACGGGAACGCACACGCCCGCGCAGTTCTCCCCTCGGTCGCAGGAGGGGTCAAGTTTTTGGCAGATTCGTCCGGCAGGGCAGGGCGCCGTCTTGAAGCCACATGGCCGATCACCCTCAGCGGCGGTCACGCTGACGGCGCTGAAGAGTGTGAAGAGAACAGTTGAGAGACGCATTTTTAAAGAGAGTGTGTGTGTTTGTTTACTTTGTAGGTAGGTAGGTAGGTAGGTATCTTAGATGATGATGAAATGAAATGCAATTCTGGCAAACTGAAGTGCGGCTCAATTAGGCTACTTTATATATCTGTACGTTAGGTACGAAAGTAGGTAGCCAAGGTGAAAACGGCGGCGCAGACAGGGATTGATCGGCATTCCAGCGGACAGCCCCCCCGGTCAACGGCGTTGCAGCAGCCCAGATTGTCAGATTGTCAGAGAGACAAGGCAATTTCGCCGTCCATACTCCAAGACCAAGACCATGTCACCAAGTTGGCGAATCATTGGCTTTTTTCCGGGGGGGTATCAGCAAGCGACCCAACGGAAGCAGCGCAGGGCTATCCCTTTTCGTCTGGATTTTACGTCTCATTCCGCAGCGCCCGTACCAGACCCAGACAGACCACTACCACACTAAAATGTAGTGTAGTGTAGAGTAGTGTACGAATAGACAGGTAAGCGTTTTTTTCTTCGCGGGGTTTATTTTTCCCCAGGCTTTTTTCTTTCTTTTTTCTTGGTGTGGAGAGTGCTATTTTTAGTGACACTTCAGCCCCAGAGAAAAATAAAATTCCCCGGGGTTAAAACATCAAAAGGTTAAATTACGGCTTCCCCGCCCCATACCACCGCCCGTACCACGGTACCACACATGAGGGCTGTTGAACAGAACAGGGGCTTGGCAGGGTGACAACATGTGTGTGCCTTTCTGTCCTTTTTCGAATTTCCATTGGACGCCTTGGCATTAGTAGTCGGGTCAGTCGGTCAGTCGGTCAGTCGGGTCAGCTCTCAGAACGCAACCCAATCCAATCCAATGGAGAAACGTTCCAATGGAGAAACAATATTTTATTTATGTGGGTATTGGTTCCCCCTGTCATGTCATGTCATGGGTCGATATCCCGTATAAGAAAAAAAAAGGAGAATTGCACAAAACGTGAAAAAAAGTGTGGTCTCACGAACCAAACAACCAACCAATTGACCGGCCGTGCGGTGCGTTTTGAGAGCCCGAGCTGACTTGCACTTTTACGGGCTGACTTGACCTTTACTAGGGGCTACCTCCTTACCTAACCTTACCTAAGGTTCCCCCCTGACTTGCGGGGCGTGCGCGATCATTTGATCATCAGACGATTGGACAGGAGTGGTGCCGCACGGTCAACAAGCTGAGTCGGCAAGTCGGCCAGGGAGTAACCCGAAGGCTCCCTCCCGGATGATGACCTGACTCAGTTGTTACGAGCTACATGTACGTATAGCTGACCGTAGTTGGAATGTTGAACGCAAGACATGTCCGTACGCGGATGCAAAAACAAAAATTCCAAACCAAGATACGGAACGTTCGGGGTGCACAAGACACAAAAAAAAAAGGGGGCAGGGCAGCCAGGATTTGAGGATTTTGAGTTTGATGGGAGAGGCAGGACAGAGAGGTAAGGCACCAACCATTTTCAAACGTGCTCAAACTTGTGAGGATACGTGTCTGGTCGAAATATTGATCACCGCGCGGGTTGCAAGTTTTGTTTGTCGAGATTTATCGTATTTTCGTCCAGGATTTTTTCTCTTCCAACACCGTTTGTCGACAAAGGTAATAAATAATAACTACAGCCTGTTGACACACGACAAACGCATTCCACCTTCGAATCAACGCCACCATTCCCCCCGCCGCCGTATTCTATCTGTCCTACTAAACACCTAGCGCGCCGCCTCGTGTCACAATGAAACGCATCCACCAGAAAGACTGCGCCCTGCATCATCATCATCCAACCATATGCATCTTTAACAAATAAAAAAAAAATAAAAAAATCCTGCATTGACCAGATACGGAAGCATTGGCCGTATGTCTGATCCTCGCCGTATATTTGATGGCTATGGCTATGCCGTGCCCAGTCACACACAGATAGTGATTCGGATTCCCTCCCAGTTCGGCTGCTGCCTGCCAACTACAAGAAACCGGCCTGGCTTGGTCTGGTCTGGGCCGGCCCGGGAGAAAGAATCCCCATTCCGGCGTTCGGTGCCAGTCCCAAATGTCCCGGAAATGTTCTGTTGCCAGCGGCGCATCGGGGTGCGTGTTGATGTGTGAAATGCGATGGGTGCCATTCACGTCGATTCGGAATAAATCGCCTTGGCCGCCGTCGCCGAGGCCGGTGGCCCTTGTGTTCACTCTGCGAGTCAAGTAGATACCTACACATACCTACCCGAAAAAAAGATACGTATGGCTGTAAGATACAGTGCGGTGTCCATGATGGAGAATTTTTTTTTTTTTCATTTTTTTTTTTTTCAGATCCTACATTTAGATACCCACATACTAGGAAATATATCCCGGGGCTGGGTCTGAACACGCCTCGTGTCGGTCAGTCAACATCTCTCACAGCCTCCCCCGCCCAAGGCATAGGTAATCTTGGCTCGACACTTTGGACATGTCGGACACGGCACGCCGGTGCTGAGATATGTTGTGCATCCGTCGATTCTCGTCACCGTCGTGCGCGCGGGTCGCGTCAAAGGGACGGCACTACCGGTGCAGAATACACTAGGGAGGGTACAGTCGAGATAGCGCGGACAATGTAATTCCCGAGTGTACGTCGACGAGTGGTCTGGACCGCATGCATTGGGGATTGGCGCGGGCGTGGGAGGAGGCGAGGCGACGGTGCTGTTCCACGTCCGAATGTTAGTGTTATGTTTGTCCCATTCTTTTTTTCAGTAGAGTAGAGTCAAGGTAAGTAAACTTACGGGATGGTCAGCGACAGAATGTACAACAAGCGTTGCATGCTCAAGACTGAATGTGAATGTTACATGTATGGGTTGGGTTAGGTTGGGTTGGGGTTGAGATCTGCGTATACCATGTGGAGGAGGAGTGTGACGTCGGTGCTAGGCAGGCCGGGTTATATATGAGGTCGAGATTGGATAGCCCGGAATTGGCCATGCAGCTAATTTGCCGAACCCTATGTTGTGTGTTTGCAAGTATAGATTGACAGACTCAATCCCGGTTAAAGGGGGGGTGTCCTGGAGTTGTGAAGCGAGCGAATCAGGGTCAACAGCCAGTTGACGGTCTCATGTTTTGTAGAACTGAATATCTTGCGTACTGTATGTCTGAGAGTCCGGAAATTCCTACTTTCATATTTATATAGCCTGTCTGTGCCAAACTAGAAAACTGATCCGCTGTTCCAAGTGGGATCCCATTTGTACCTGATTTTCAACAGTGTGTGTGGTTGTACTGCTAGAGCTAAGATGCACTTCCGATTCACCCACGTCTGTGCAGGCATCGGATTGTCCGTTATCACATCCACTTGTAATCCTAAAGGATGAGGCTAGAAAGTGGTCAAGCTGACCCGATAAGGCTTCGGCTTCGGGCTGAAGTGCGGCTGACTAGAGAGTTCCATCCCACGTCGGATCACTCTCTTCCAACCTCACCGCCATTTGTCAACTAGCTGAACTCCAACGACCAAGCGGACTTTCTTCTCTTTAGCATGGCTCTTCTTCACGCTCGGTCCAGTCTGAGCCTGTCCTGCGCCATGGCGTTGACACCGGTTTACGGCGGAGAAAGCATGACGAGGATCCTAAGAGAAAAGTCGAAAAAGTATGGAATGCTAGTGAGCTCGCTGTGTGCGCTTTTACAGCTTTTCGCAGCTCTAACGTTTCTGTTTCTGGCCACCCCGTCGTGGCCGCGTATATACACCCATCGTGGGCTGGATTGTTGTAGGAACGGCGGGGGTGGGCGTGTTGGTTGCGGTGGGAGTTTTGTTGGTGGATACATGGTTGTGAGTTTTCTTTTTTCTCTCCTCCCTATCTCTCTCTCTCTCTCTCTCCTCTTTTTTTATTTTTTTTTATTTTTATTTTTAATTTTTTTTAATTTTTTTTAATTTTTAATTTTTAATTTTTATTTTTTATTTTTAAGTTTTATTTCTTTTTTCTCCTGGGGTAGAGTTGCTGACATGGACAGTTACTCTCTTTGGCGTGTCATGTTTGAGTTACCCCCGCGGGAAAGCAGTGGTCCTTGAGGGTGTTTGGGATTACCAGGCTGCTAGTGGGCGGTGAACCATTGTCGAGTCCTTGTCCAACATTAATGGCACATGTCCGTGTATGTGCATGTGGAGCTACTCTATGTGTAAACCGTGTGCATATTAGTATGGTGGAACGAACTGTGTGTCGTTGTGGAACATGTGTGCCACTGGGAACTAGTACAGATATTTATCGAGACAATAGATGGGCAGTGAACCTAACACCTCCCTCAAGCCCGACTAGTCAAACACCCAAAAATGCCCATGCCGCGTAGCTCACCCAGCAGCAAATGACATCCCACCCAACACTTCTCACGGCCGGATGTTCATAAAACGTCATGGCAATTCCCGCCCAATCCCCTCCGTGATCCCAAACCCGCTTCGTCGCCACCGCAACCAACACTGACATTAACCCAAACTGCTCTGCCATTGATGGCCCCGCTACCTGTCCCTTTGAAGGGAAAATCCTATCCCTCACAAGTGGTACAAATGCCAACACATGCGGCGCTAGAAGCAGATACATGAACCAGGATGCCTCCGAGTTGGCCAGCAACAATAGTGTAAGCACTAGATTGGCCAACAGCAAAAGCTGGTCCATCACCCGTCTACGCCTGCGAGGTTGTCCATTTTTAGAGTTTGAGTTTGACTCTGCATCGTGGTCATGATCACGATACATGAGTATAGCGGCAAACGACAGGTTACTCGCAAAGGAAAGGGCCACAATCTGGCCGAGCAACATGAAGGCCCAGAGATGAGGGATGCCACGGTTGGTTCCTGTGAACACAAAATATAATGATTAGCAATTGCCTAGGTAGTCAATATCCGAGTTCTGCAACTGTTCTCAAGTGGAAAGAAATAGGTAACCCACCCTGAACAGACAAGACCACGCTCCACACCGCACAGAACCCAAAGATCTGCACCGCCCACCATATCCTCTCTGGCGTGTCCAGTACAATTACCCACGCTTGGTGAAAAAGGGAGGTATCGTGCAGCCAGTCGCCCAGTCGCGGGTCGTCACCAGTACTAACACCACCTCTAGCAACAGTGGTAGCAGCCCAGTCCCGATACGACCACTGGAAATAGCAAAACATATAAAACCAGGTCGTGGCCAGGCTAGCGACGGCGAGAACTGAAAAGAGTTTCACTCCTGCTGCTGTTGCTGTTGACCCGCTACCCTTGTTCCTGACCGGTCCCGACAAAATAACATGGATGCATAGAGCTGTGAGCGCAGTAGCGGTGGCCATGTATGTGGTAAAAATGCCAATGGGGACTGCGTTAGCGTGAGCGTCAGTGCCGACGCTAGCATTGTTGTTGACGTTGGTGCTGGACGCCATGATCTGGCTTCCGTTTTCTGTTTCTGTTCGGACTCGTCGGTCTCGCCGGCGGTTGCGAGCGAGCTGGGGTTAGTGTAGCTTCCTAGGTGAGGTACCTAGGCAGTTAGCGCTGAGATCCATTACAATACATATAAAAAGTGAGACATGAAGAGAAACAAAAAAAAAAGGAGAAAAATCAGCGCCAAGACAACGGGCGTTCCCTCCAGTCGCTCCAGAAGTCCAGAAGGTCGGTGCAGGTGCAGGGCCACTGCAGCGAATCTGCCAAGAACCCGCCACGGGCCCGCCCCAGCTGTGCCAGTGCCGTACGGCAGGTAAGGATCTTCAGGCGCTGCAAGCTGCACGCGCTGGCGGGTGGAGGCCCTTGTTGGGGTCCCAGGGGTCCCAAGGGTCCTTCGGAAGGATGGCAAAAAGACGGTCCCGAGATGTTGCAATCTTTCCGAGCAGCAAAATAATGTAAACGTCAGCTGAGAGAGAGATGCATAGGTGCACGGAAAATGTTGAGAATAGAGAGAGAGAGAGAGAACTGACGTCGAGTCAATCAATTGCACTTCGCGTATCCCGCATATTTCCAGGTTTTGGTCAAACAATTGGAGCAGCAGCCAATCAGCACTTCCTGATCAGCCATCGCCACCCTTGGTTGTCGATCACCGATGACCGAAAAACTCCATATCCACGTGGAAAGTGAACCGATTGACGGAAACGAACACAACGTTGGAAATGCCAAGTTCAACCAAGTGTCTTGAACATAACATAAACTGCCGCTCACTTCTCCCTCAAAAATACTCGAAAGTGACATGTCGTACACTACACAACTGCCGCTGTCGCACAACGCAATGTCTCTGACGTGAGAGAGGCGTAACCCATCACCAGACACAACATCCAAGTCAAGAACACGTGTAACTGCGTCGTACCGCACGATCGCATCAGTTGTCGATTCCATTGGTTTCCGACCTACGAGGATGCGGGACCGATATTAAGTTTACCGCTACCGTTACCATTAACGTTACCCCACTATTGCTGCCCCGAACTTGGTAACCTGGATCTGGAACATCTGCCTAGGCTGGTGTTGATTCAACATCATCTGCGCTTTCAACGTCCAAGCTTGTTACGTATCAATCAATCAATCAGCTAGTCCCTGCATAACACTGCTAGTCATTTTATTCGGCCTTGACGCTTATCAAAAGTACCACGTACGTGGCAGGTTCTGGCCCAGCTGAACCAATATCACAAGCGGTTCACTGCCAAGACATTCAAGTTTGACGCTGACTTTGCCCGAAAAAGGTTTCAAAGGATCATTATCCATCGTTCACCGCAGCCGAACCCGTGCGGCGCTTCCCAGCAAACCGACGGAGCGGAATCCCGGCAAGGGAACCTTTCCCTTTCTTGGTTGTGGAGTGGTAGTAGTGGGGTGGGGGCATTGGGGGGGAAGGAACCGAGGCTCGGCAACCACAAAAAAATAATATCGCGCCGCTTCTCCTCCGTCCCAACCACCTGGGTAACAACAGACAGATCATATCGACTTTTTCCAACCGGATAACCAGCGGATAACCAGCGCATAATTAATCGGAAACCGAAACAATGGGCGAAGGTCGAAACACAACTTATGAAGCTGACTCGAGAATACGGACAGTCATCATCGGCACGGGTTTGGCTGGGCTTACCACGGCTTACCTCCTGCATAATGATGAGCGAAAAAGGTATGCCGTAACGCTCATGGAGCAGGTTAGTACCTAGTTGGAACCCAAGCTGGAATGCAATAGATCGCTTACATGTTCAACAGAATGAGTCGCTATCATTTGACTCGGCTTCCGTCGCCGTCAAGAACCACCAGACGGGAACCGTTGAGCGAATTGACCTGCCCATGCGCACGTCTGCTGGAGGGTTCTACGCCAACCTCGACCGCATGTACCGTCACTTGGGAATCCCAGTGCATCCTGTTCGATTTCTGTACGTCCTCGCAAAGGCCCTGCGACCTAACCTCGACACTCCGACGACATCTCCACCCGAGTCCTCGCCCTCAAACTCATCTTCTTCACCCTCGCCCGCTGAAATAGCGGCGGCGGTACCTGGCGGGTATTTCATCCACGCGTCCAACCACCATCTGCTCCGGCCACCGCAGCCTTCAAGCTACGGGCTCTTCCGGTATTTGCTGGAAGTGGTATTCCTAATCGTATGCCACTCGTGGTTTACCGCCTGCTGTTTTGTCGTGCGCCCTGTCGACAACGAGAATTTCTCCAGCTATCTCGATCGTATCTGGTTGCCGCGACGGTACATTACGCATTATGCCCTGCCTATCCTCAGCAGCGTCGGCACTTGCACGCATACCCAGCTTCTCTCTTTCCCGGCGGCAGATCTCGTTACCTACATCACCAAATCGTACAACCAGCCACATTATACCGTCTGCGGAGGTGTGAGACAAGTCCAAACACGACTCGCAGAGGGGATTGAGGATGTGCGAACGCAATGTCGCGTCATGGGGGTAGCTCTCGACCCGGATTCTTCCAAGCCCGTGGTGTGGTGGCGGGGAAGTGACGGGGAAGTTCACAACGGGATATTTGACCGCGTGGTACTTGCTGTTTCGCCTGACGTGGCGGCGCGGATCTTTCCACGGCTGCAGGCGGTATTGGCGAGAATTCCGACCGTGTCAGCGGAGTGTTCCTTGCTTGCGCCAGCGGCGGGCAAGTATTCCATCATTGCCGAAGAACAGGAACATGAAGCGAAGGAAGAAAATGGATGTATCCATCACCAAGCCGGGGTTGATGTCGACGCCGCTCCCGCCCAGGTAATTACCGTGCGAACACAGTTTTCCGGAAAGACGACGAGGACGGAAGCCGTTCATGCGCTGCCGAGTGGGGTTATGGTGCAGACCTGTCCGCTTGACAACGCGGGCCAGGAATTGAAGAGGATGCTCAAGACAGCAGAGTTTACAAGAACGTTACGGACACCGCGAAGTCGCGCAATTGTAGAAGCGTTGTTGGGTCACGGGAATTTAGACGTCGGGTGGGTTAACGGACAGGACAATGTGTGGCTGGCAGGGTCGTGGTGCTGGGATGGCATGGTGCTTCTGGAGGGATGTGTGGTCTCGGCGATGCGTATTGCCGAGGACTTTGGGGTTGCTGTGCCATGGCAGGTTAAAGAGTGGTAGTTCTCACTTAGCTAGATACCTAGGTGGGGAAGGGAAATAGCTGCGGATGCAATTTTGGATAGATTTTATTTTGAATTAATTTCTCTTGCCGTCGCTTGACGTGTGCATTGAATTGTTGTGACCAGACTGGACAGCTGTGAGGTCATAAAGGGCAGGCACTTGCCAAATCTCAGGGGGTGGCTCTTAGATCAACTGCATCGAACTACATGTATTGAGACCCTGTTGGCCAGACTGGAGTGTTGTGAGGCGATAAAAGGGAGGCACCTAGGTACCTAGGAAATGTCAAACGTTTCATGAATCAAACACGGTGATGAGTCAAGAAGTTCTGTCTTGGACTATCCACATCAATATTCATTTAAGCATGCCTTCGTTTATATCTTTCCCCTCTACTCTTGCCACAACTCAACTAAACTTAGGCCCCGTAAATCACATAAATCTCCCCCGTGCTATCGCTCGACACAAACAGCCGCTTCTTGCTATCAAAAGCCAGCCCGACAGGCCTGAAGCACCCGCTCGGACACGAGCCCGTGTTGGGGTTCTCCATAATCGTCACGGCCGCCGTCCTGCTGGTCAGCGGATCTTTTGGCTGTCCGTCGGGGCCAAACGCGACTTTCATAACCCGGTAGCCATCCGGGGGACGGCGATCCCACGATCCGTGAAAGGCGACATACGCCGTCAGACCGTCAGGAGTCCACTTGATGTCTAGCGGCGCCGTGTGCGACGGGAAGTGGATCCGTCCCTGTTGGCGAGACGCACAGTCGCTGGCTTTGGGGGTACTATCCGGGTTGAACAGACTTCCCACACTAAGCGTGCTGACACCGAGTAGCGCGGTATCCCACGCGGGAACACAGCTGGGATATCCGTAGTTTGCACCCATTAACTTGTTGGAAGTGTCGTTGAGCGCGCCGTGGTAGTTTGCTTTTTCCGCGGGGTTTTCGTTATGCACGTCTTTGGAATTGAGACGGACATCGTCCATGCTGTTTTCGACGCTCCAGATTCCTCCCGTGGTAGGGTGTTCGCCCATGCCGACAATGTTGCGCAGGCCCCAGCCGAGAATCTCGCCTGCGGCGGAATACGACACGGGCGTCTCCATGACGGATTTGATGGAAAAGGCTTTGATCATGCAGCGGTTGGCGGATTTCTGCGCAGTCGCCGTGTCGATGTTGGAGTTGGACCCAATCGTCACGAGCAGCGTATCGGGCGAAAACTTGGACGTGAGCAGCGCGCGCGTCGGGTGCGGCCCGTTGTTCTGCATGTTGGTGATGATTTGCTTGCCCGTGCCGACAGTGCCCGCGACAGGGTCGTACGGGAACGCCGTCACCCGCTGCAGGTTGGAGACGAAGATGGTTTTGCCATCAGCAGAGACGGCCACTCCATGGTTTGTCTTTACCCTCCCAAAAAAGGACTGGTTAGCAG
>Ga0247765_1001560_pt1 | contig 10435 bp, 10 predicted proteins | sample UWRJL106311C6_FD_179949 | JGI IMG/M metagenome (GOLD analysis project Ga0247765, IMG submission 179949) | Plant litter microbial communities from Arlington Agricultural Research Station in Wisconsin, United States - UWRJ-L106-311C-6 | ecosystem: Environmental > Terrestrial > Plant litter >... | reverse complement strand
GGGGGCGCTTTTGCAAAAGAACTGTTTTGGTACCTATGCTGTCTTTGGCGCCAAGACCGGTCGTTGAATACTAACAATTTATATGCCAGAATCGAGCAAGATGGTTTAGTTCTGCTGTAGAGATTGCGTCATGGACTTATCAAGAGATATTGGGCGGGTGGCGCGGGTTGGGAGAATACGTGCCCTCAGAATTCAGAACAGAAATGCTGCTTGAAACTGGCAGAACACCAAACTTTCATCGAAGAAACAAGCATGACTGCATAGCCATTTCCAAGGTATTCATCAGTAAAGAAATTTTCGATCTCCCGACTCCCGATCTTACACGCAGATCGCCAAAGTGACGTGGTCTGTCAAAATATGACCCGAAAAGTTCGGCCCCGACTCGCTCGGACATATCAGAGACCCCGAGAGCCGCCGCTGCAGCATCGGGACATTGTGCCGTCCCCACTTCAATTGTCAAATGTAAGCCTGAGCCAGGAAACAGGGGAGAAAACCACAAGTAATGGAACGGAATTAAAGCTGCACGGCATCTTGTGAAATAAGTGAAACGCTTATAATTCGCATGATGTATTAGTGTGGTATGAGGTGAGATGTCTACTCTTATCCCCAGAGCACGCTTAATGCAGAAACTTATGTGAGTTACGTATTGTACATGTCCATGCCTGTTCGAAAAGTAAAGAAAAACCAATCTAAATATCCAGTAAACGCCAAGAAACCTGCCCCTATTCTGATTTATCGCTGAATTCCCGGGTGTCAAACCGCGTGCACCTTCCATTTTCTCCCAAACACCCCGGGGTCCAGATCACGCCTCCTGGCTCTTCTTCTCCTCTGCCTTTTTCTCCTCTTCCTTCTCCTCCTCTTCATCTCCGCCAAATTTCTTCAGCCCCTTAATTGACTTCCACTCCAGCAAAAAGGCCGGCGGAATCGCCAGACAGCTAATGATAACTCCAATCATAAAAACCTTGCGCAGCGCCTCGTTGTATTCGTAAACTGCCTTGTCATGAAGATCTGCCGGAAGCGAATGCAGCAGCGAGGTTATCCCTCCGTGGAAAACCTGGCTTGCGTCAAAGCCCGGAAGCGAAGAGAGGCGATCGAGTAGTTCGTTGGCGAGGACATTTTCACCTACGGAGAGGAACACGCTGGATAGTAGTAACCCCCCGAACAGACAGAGGGAAAATCCAGTAGGGGCGTCCTTTTTGGGTAGCACAGCTTGGATGGCGAGGTTGGGCATTTGGAACATACTGCCGAAGCCGAAACCATACATGACTTGGTAGCCGATCCACTTGGCCTGTGAGGTGTCGACTTGGAGGGTCATGAGTAGACCCGCACCAATGGCGGAGACGATGGACCCAAAGATGGCCCAGGGGTTGTAGTAGCCGATTTTGGATGTGGAAATACCACCTACGAGGTTCCCGACGACGACGCCTGCCATCATGGGGATGGTGCGGATGCCCGACTCGGATGCGGAGACGCCGGTGATGGCTTGGAACCAGATGGGAAGGAAGTAAACTGTGGCCCTGATTAGCAAGAGGCTGGGCCTATAGAGGGAAATGATTGATCATACTGAAGATGAAGTTCCCGCAAGTGACCATGATGAACATGCAAAACGCCGCGGTGACAGTTCGGTTCTTGAAAAAGTGTGTGGGCAGCGTGGCGGTCTCGGGGAACATGACCTGCCATACAGCGAAAGCGATCATGAGCACACCACCCAGAGTGATGAGAGCAATGATGCGCGCGTCATTCCACTAGCCTGTGTTAGCAATATTTTCCACCAGAAAAAGTGGACGTTGGACACATACAGCGTAGGTCTGGCCACCCCATTGCAGAGCCAGCAAAATGCAGACGGACCCGGGGGCAATGAGCGCAGTGCCTGGGAGATCAAGCTTTTTAATCTTTTCCATGAGGGGGAGCTTCATGGTATCTTGATCGGGAATCCTCAGGAGGCTGACGATGGCGACCATGGCGATACCGCCAATGGGCAGGTTGATGTAAAAGCACCATCTCCATGTCACGTTGGTAGTGAAGGCGCCTCCGATGAGCGGACCTGTGATCTGAGCCGTGGCCATGCAAGCACCAATAGCGCCAAAAGCCTTGGGACGGTTTTTGAGAGATATCACATGCAGTACCGATGTCATCTGTAATAAGGGTCAGTTGAGCAATAACTTTATCGAAGCTTGTAGTCACCCAGTGTAAACATTCAGAGAAGGATAGGATAACTTACAGCGCCGGTAAAGATGCCCGCCGCGCCAATGCCAGAAATGGCTCTCCCAAGGATAAAGGCAATCGAGTTGGGAGAAGCACCGCAGATGGCCGAGCCGAGCTCGAAGAGGAACACGCTCGAAAACAAGACATATCGGACGGGGAAAAATGTAAAGAGTTTTCCAAAGGCAAGCTGCAGGGCACAGCAGGTCAAGAGGTAGGCACTGCCATACCATCCGACGTCGGTGAGGGCGTTGAACTCATTGGTGATTTGGGGAATAGCCTGTGTAAGTCAGTCTTGGCAATGCACAATCTAAACAAGAGGAGCTCCCAAAACAAAGGGTTGCATACCGTAGCGACAATTGTTCTATCGAGAGTGACGACAAACAGGCATAGCAGGATTGACCCGACGACGACCAAAACGGCGGAAAGGGGTTGTTCTGGTGACTTTGCCGCATCGCTGGGACTGGATTTGGGCTCTTTTGTGTCCATGTGTTCAGGAGGGCCTTGCTCGGTGTTGCTGAGAGACGAAGCTTCGAGTTCTGCAGCGGGTTTTGATCCCAGGGGAGTTGGGTCCCTTGTTGATGTGGGGGTGCCCATGCTTGCTGTGATGTTTCTGTAAACCTATTCTCGAATTTTTTTTACAGATTATCAACCAAAAGGATCGATACCTGCGATGCGAAAATGGCCAAGAAAAAAAAAAGGGCATGGAACAGAACTCTTAAAAGAGCTGAGAAATTTGTTCATTTTGCATCGACGCATGACGTACTAGCATTCGGGTTGATGTTGGTGAGCCCGATTTCGCCTACATGTCCTGCGTGACTGAATCGGCAAGGGTTGTGAGTGAGTTCGGGATCTTTGATAAAGCCCGAGGTGAGCGTTCCTCGGTGAGGAATGTGGCTTCAAGGGACCCAAAGCCGGGCAAAACCCGGTGCGGAAACATTATCAGCCACGCTCTGGGTGTGGCGCAACAGAATGGCCGGGCATTGCTAAATCCCGAGATGGCCCCCGCACAGAGTGCCTGTCTGTCCCCTGGGTCGCTCTTTCCTCCGCAAAGTTCCAATCTCCCAGGCTACGTTGGGGTGCGAGTTCCCATCCGGACATTAAACACGCGCGAACCTAGCGCACGCCTTTTGCCATGTCGCCGCCGGCAAGTGGCGCCAATAGGCCCGAGGCAGAGGTAGCGCCCCCCACGGCCGCACCCACATCTGCTGCCAAACCACAGCGGGTGCTCGCCTGCGTGCTGTGTCAGCAGCGAAAGGTCAAGTGCGACAGAGTCTTTCCCTGTGTCAATTGTCTCCGCGCTGGCGCTGAATGCGTTCCCGCCCACGCTCTGGCAAGACGGCAGCGTCGTCGCCGTTTTCCCGAGCGGGACTTGCTGGAGCGTCTTCGCCACTACGAGATCCTTCTTTCCCAGAACAACATCCCATTCGAACCCCTCCATCCTTCCATGTCCTCCTCCGCTCCAGACAACGCCCTCGCCGACGACGGCCACTCCATGTCTGACAGAGCCGCCGAGTCGCCTGCTGGCGCCAGTGGTGATGGCGGTTCCTCGCGCGAGAAGACGCCCATGAAGTCCATGTAAGACCCCTTATCCCATCCCGTGCCCCGTCGTTTATTCCCCCATGAACTTGCGCTAATGCGCAGCGCCAATAGTGATCTTTGGCAAGTGATTAGTCGAGTGGTGAGGCCCGCATCTTGGCTTGTTTGACCCGCTGCACCCACTAACCACCTACTGTTGAAAGACACTTGACGCCGATGATGATGGAGACGACGGGGACGATGACCATGCTGGCAGTTCCCCCCCTCTGTTGTCACGGTATGGAGACGAAATGATCAAAGTCACATCGTCGCCGGCCTTCCAGATGGATGTCAACACTCGCATGCAGAGCCACACGCTGTTTGCACCACTCGGTAACAACCCCGACTTGAGTGCCTCGCATCCGGAACAGGTGCAAATATTTCGTCTTTGGCAGATCTATCTCGACAATGTCAACCCGCTGCTGAAGGTTACCCATACGCCTTCACTGCAGCCCCTCATCATCGATGCCGCCAGCAAGATTCCCGATATTGACCCTGCACTCGAGGCATTGATGTTTGGCATCTATAGTACCTCGATCGCGAGTCTTGAGGACAGTGAATGCCGTAGCTTGTTCCAGTGGCCCAAGAAAGACCTCCTTGCGGGCTACCAATCTGCCTGTCAAAACGCTTTGCTGAAGTGCGGTGTGTGGAGATCAAATGATGTCACGACCTTGACGGCGTTGTATCTTTACTTGGTGAGGACTGTTGACCAAATTTCGACTGGAGGTACTGACGTTGCAAAAGGTCTCAGCCACATCCCGAACCGACATGCGCTACCTGTCTTGCATGCACGCAATGGCAATTCGCATCGCCCAGCGCATTGGAATACACAACGAATCCGGATACAGGAACTGTAGCATTCTCGAAGCTGAGATGCGACGTCGGCTATGGTGGTCCATGGTCAGTCTCGACTATCGTCTTTGCGAGCTGACCGACTTCAACTCGACGCTGCTTCTTCCGACGTGGGACTGCCAATCCCCACTCAATGTCAACGACTTTGAGCTGCGAGCCGACATGAAACACAAGCCAACCGTGAACGAAAAACCAAGCGAGGCCATCTTCGCCGTCGTGCGCAGCGAACTTGCAGATTTTGTGCGGCATAGCCCCTTCCACCTCAACATTGTCAATCCCGTCTTCAATGGTATCGCTCAACCAAGAGACGGCGGACGCGGCCCAATTCCAGCCGGAGGAGAACTTGATGCTCTGAGCAAGATTATCGAAGACAAGTACTTTGCCCACTGCGACATGGAGGATCACCTCCACTATACCACTGTCTGGGCGACAAGATCCACGCTTGCTCGGAGTCGACTCTTTCAACACTACTTGCAGCGCGCCAAGTCATCTGAGAAAGATCGTGATGGCCCGCAACACGCCGGGATCTCACGGGCTCTTGATCTGCTCGAATGCGACACAAAGTTGCGCACCTCACCCTTGACCAAGAAATTCCTTTGGTTCCTGGATTTTTATCTTCCGGCCATGGCTTATCTTTATATCCTCAACGATTTGCGCAAATATCCATCAGCAGACTACGCCGAAATCGCGTGGGTAGCTATTAGTGACAATTACGACGCTTACACGGCCCAGTGGAGACAACGAGACCCGGAGCGCATTAATGTCTATGTTGAAAAGTTTGCACAGTTTGTTTCTCAAGCATGGAGAGCGCGGGAGACATATTTACGAGGGCAACACAAGCAGCCAGATCCAGTACCGCGGATCGTATTGGATGGTAGGAACAAGATTGGATATTCGGAGCCTGTGTATGCATCGGTGCCGGACCCGACGGGAGGTGATACGAGCAGTGGGGAGATGGGTCGTGAATTGGGCAGCGATTCACAGATTCGTAACCTTCCGGCGGGCATGGGAGCTGTGCCTGATATGACCAGGCAAGGAGACGACTATGCTGCGCTCGGAGCTGGCTACTTTCCTGACTTGAACTCACAGGCGATTATGGATCTGGATATGGACCAATTTTGGACAGATTTAGACTGGAAATGGATGCAGACGTAGGCTTGGGATTTTAGGTCAGGAGCATGGCGACAGGTGTTGGCGCAAGATTAGTGTAAAACCCCTCTCAACAAGCACTGAATGGAGATGCAAATCACAATACTGCAGTCTGTGTTCCGATTGGGCTTGTCAAAATGCAATATTGCGGTCTGTGTTCCGCTGCTCGTGATAGCTAGTCCCAGATGCGGAAGTATCCGATGCGGCACATTCCTGTTCCAATCCCCCGATTGTACCGAGCTCCGGGCCCCAGGCGCGCCGAAGGATTTGATACATGGCCATGCAGACCACATTCTGCCGACGTGTGACGCGAAGATTTGGCGTGAATAAAACGCAACCTAGATTGCAGCTACCACTCTCCCCCTAACCCCTTACTCTTGGAGACAGTGCCATATGTGAGTTCCACACAGACACAATGACCATCAACAACTCCAACCAACCCTCTAACAAAATGGGCTCCACCCCTTATACCACCGCTACTACCAAGCCTAATGGCGACAGTGAACCCGATACTTTTTTCGTCATTGGTTCTCCCGACCAATACCACCCCTCCAAATGGACAACCTCAACCTCTCCCCGAAACCTCCCTGAACGGAGCCCCCCCACCAATATTTCCATCTTGATTATTGGTGCAGGCCCCGCCGGGTTAATGGCCGCTTTGGAATGCTGGAGAAAAGGGCATACTATCTCTGGAATTCTCGAACGAAACCCGGGCCCGAATTTCAGTGGGGATCTAATCATTATTCAACCTTCTGCTTTGTATTCCATGCGTTCTTCTCATTGGGGGGATATGTTTGACGAGATTGAACGGGATATAGTCGAGGCGGGGACATGGTATGTTCGACACGATGGGGAAATTGTCGCAGGTCCTGTTGAGCCGGATTTTAATTCTCCAGAGTACCTCGAAGAGAGAGACAGAGAGAAAGTTCCGAGGGTAGGAGCTGTCATGATTAGAAGGCGGTTCTATGAAACCTTGTTGAGAATGGTCGCGAGATGTGGTATGGAAGTTGAATATGGAAAAAGGGTAGAAAAATATTTTGAGGAGGAAGAAGAGACACAAAAGGCGGGAGTTTGGGTTGCGGGAGAGACGGAGAGGAGGATCGCTGATTTGGGTGAGTTTTTTTTTTCTTTTCCTTTTTAGGTTTTGCCCTACGTCTTACTAACTTGGACAGTAATCGCCGCCGACGGATTCCGCTCCAAATCCGAACTGCTCATCGCCGGCGAACACGCACCTACCCGGTCCAGCGGCATGTCTGTGTACCGCACATCGTTTCCCGCCAAGCTGGCCTACGCAGACCCCCTGGTTCGGGAACGTTGGGCGGCATGTTGTTCCGAGGGTCAGAGCTCATATGAGTTCTGGATGGGTTCCGGCATGCACATTGGCTTGTTCCTCTCCCCGGACATGGCCGCCTTTGGCATCACCCCTCATGATCGGTTCCTTGACCCTACCAAGATCGCCAAGGAATCATGGGATCCGGATGTTGACCCGGAAGAGGTGGTCGAGGTGTTACGCCGTGCGCGCGTTGAAGATGCCTCTGGGGGTTCCGACTGGCATCCCGTCATTGAGGCGTTGGTTCGTACCGCCCCGAAGGGGAATCTCATTCACTGGCCACTCAACTGGCGTGATTTGCGTCCTGAGATGATATCTCGCGGTGGTCGGGTGATCCAGATTGGCGATGCCGCTCACTCAACTATCCCCTCGTCCGCCGCAGGTGGGACTCTCGCCGTCGAGGATGCCGTGACACTGGCGTCGTGTTTGCAACTTGCGGCCGCGTCATGTCCTGGGGCGGGGGGAAGTACTGTGCCGTTGGCAGCGAAGGTTTATAACCTGCTTCGCTATCAGCGGGCCAGCTGTACGCAAAAGATGGCGTTTGTCAACGCTCAAGTGCTGGGTGGGACCACTGACTGGGAGGAAGCCAAGCGCCAACCGGAAAAGTTTCGACTGCGCTACCCGCGGTGGCTGTTCCGTCATGATCCGGAAGCGTATGCGTACGAGCAGTATGGTCGTGCCGTGGCCCATTTGGTTGCGGGGCAAGAGTTCAAGAACACAAACATTCCGCCGGGACACAACTTTGTTCACTGGACGCTGGATGATATTCAGAAGCAGATGGCGGCGGGGAAGCGTGTTGAGGATTTCCTAGATGGGGATTGGTCGTGATGTATGTACCTATTGATGTTATTGGGGTTTGATGGTTACCATAGATGAGAAGTGTCAAGAATGTCATTGCGTTGAAGAACTAGAGGGAGGGAAATTGAAAAGTGTGAGCCTTGAACAGTCAAAATTAGACATGGATATGCAATGCCAAATTGGAGACAGAACAATGGAACTAAGGCGGAGAATATAGTTCTTGAACATGTCCTCATTTAACACGCAAAATCGCGAATAGTCATTTATCCGAGTTCTGCGCATGGGACACTAACTCTAAAATACACCACTGTCTTTTTATTTGATCTAAAACTCTACAAAAAAGAGTAGGGGAAAGTACTCAGATTTCTCGATAGAGCAAAGCTTGGAAGATGGTCAAGCAGCACCCCCATCCAGCGTGATGACCTTCCCGTTGATCCACTCCCCCTCCTTACTGACAATAAACCCCACCACATTAGCAATGTCCTCCGGGAACCCATTGCGATGCAGCGGCGATGCAAACGCCGCCATCTTTTGCCGTTCTTCGGCAGAGTATTTCTCCCCTCCGGGGATATAATGCTGCGATACCGCGTGGAACATGTCCGTGACGGTCCCGCCGGGAGCAACTCCATTTACCGTGATTTTCTTGTCTCCGCAATCTTTGGAGAGGATGCGCACGAATGAATCGATTGCGCCCTTGGAGCCGGAATACAGCGAGTGGCGCGGGACGCTGAAATCTTTTGAGGTATTCGACGAAGTCATGACGATGCGGCCGCCTTCGCGAAGGACGCGGTAGGCTTCGCGAGCGACAAAGAATTGTCCTCGCGTGTTGAGGCTAAAGACGCGATCGAATTCTTCTTCCGTCACGTCCTTTAGGTGGCCGAAGCTGACGACGCCGGAATTGCTCACGGCAATGTCGAGTCCGCCAAAGTGGGATACGGCTTCGTCAAACAGGCGAGCGGTCTGCGAGACGTCCCGCACGTCGGCTTTGATGGCAATGGCGTCGGTGCCGTAGCTGCGGATTTCGGAAACTACATTGTTGGCGTGCTCGGCCGAGTTGGCGTAGTTGACTACTACTTTGGCGCCGAGCTTGCCGAGGTGGATGGCGATGGCAGCGCCGATGCCGCGACCGGAACCGGTGACGAGCGCAACCTTGCCGTCGAGGCGTCCGGGGATGTGAGGTGTTGTCATGATAGCTAGCTTGGGATGGTGTGACCTGTGTGGAATACCAGGGGATTACTAGGGGAAAGGAGGATTGAGATGGGCTCAAAATTCGTAATAATGACGAGATGAGTTGTCTCTGGTTGTCAATTGAGTACAAGTTTTATTTGCAGTTCCATAAACCGGAGAGCAGACAACCTGAAGTTTCGGACATCAGTTCTATGATTATGATAGGGTAGCACCGATCTGCTTACCGGGCGGAATGGCGCAGATCAAAGGTCCGACCCGATACCGCAGCGTCGGGTCTCGGTGCAATGCGGGACGGAGGATTGCCATTCTGCCGGGCACCCCAACTCCTAAGCTACGTACTGAACCAATTGCGACATTTTACGGGATTATGTTAAGACAGTTTACAAGGAAACTCTTCTAGAAGTGTTGGAACAATTTGGTGTCATTTACTCCAACAGAATAGAACCAGTGAGCGACAACATCTATCCCTGAAGCGATCACTTACAGAAAACATGACGAAAATTAACCCGAACCAACCGCCCTACGAAGGCAAGTTCCTACAGCACCAATAATCCAACTTCAGTATACCAACTAAAATATTTAGACATCATCGGCTGCCAAGCCGCCCTCTTCGAGTGGGCCGAAAGCTACGACACCAAAGACTGGACGCGTCTCGCGCAATGCGTTGCTCCGACGCTCTATGTGGATTACAGCGCCGTGATTGGCCAAATCTGGCCAGCCCTGCCGGCTGCAGAATTCATCGCCATGGCTTCGGCTCCCCGGTTTCTCGGAAACGCACGTATTCGCACGCAGCATCTCGTTGGGGGCGGAGCGAAATGGATCCGCTCCTCGACGAGTGATGAAATCACGGGGCATCACCAGATGCGGGTGGCGCATCAGCGGTACAAGGATGATGCCATGAAAGAGGTTTTGTATCAGGGACATGCGTATGGCGCGGCCAAGGTGCGATATCGACGCGTAGAAGGGGTTTGGAAATTTGCGGGCATTGAGCCGGATATTCGGTGGTCTGAATATGATTATGACAGGATTTTTGGGGAGGAATAATTTCTGTCTCCTTCGCACCTAGGCCTGCTCAGATGGTTATAGCAAAGGTCTTCTTTACATGGAAGTCAGGTGGTAGACAAGGCAGTAGAAAAGCGGGAGGCAATCAATCTGGTAGACGGTGAACTTTATTGTGTTGCGTACTCTTAAGGAATCCAGTCCCTCACAAAGCCAAAAAGAAAGTGCGTCCAATGCTACCTAACTTGCTGCTCATCTTGCTGTGCTGCCCGTGTACCACGAACTCCTGGTCCGTTTAATGTCAAGAATGTCCCAAAAAAAAAAAAACCCTTTTGCCAG
>Ga0247765_1001559_pt1 | contig 10446 bp, 10 predicted proteins | sample UWRJL106311C6_FD_179949 | JGI IMG/M metagenome (GOLD analysis project Ga0247765, IMG submission 179949) | Plant litter microbial communities from Arlington Agricultural Research Station in Wisconsin, United States - UWRJ-L106-311C-6 | ecosystem: Environmental > Terrestrial > Plant litter >... | reverse complement strand
TGAGGGGTGGGGGGTGGGTGGGGGGGTGGGTGGGGGGGGGGGGAGGGTGTGTGGGGGGGGGGGGGGGGGGGGGGTGGTTGTTGGACTCATGACTGATGACATTTCGATTCACGACCGGCGTTTGTCTGGGCGATGTGTTTTTTACTTGATCTTCGAAGCTAGCTAGAAGCAAGCGTCGATTCAGTCAGTGCTCTCGGCGTCTGTCGGAGAGCCCGAATTATCTAGCACAGATGTGGTGTTGAGATTAAGTTTACTTGGATCGACATGGCATGCCACCATCAACGTCATACATACACTCGGGGTCCAAGAACTGGTCTCTCTCCCATCTATTTCCTCGGGCACCTATGAACATTGGTTTTTGCCCATCACAGGCGGCTCAAAAACGGAAGACCGGTCCGGAATTTTCGTCCGCAAACCAACTCCACATCGCGGTACACACCAAACACCAACCACTCAAATAATCAATGACACGGCACCCAACGTCATAGCTTTCCCCACAGCCAAACATCGCCACCATGTCTTTGATGAACAATGAATGAACAAAGAGCCACCCACTTTGCAAAGCTAACCAAGCTAACCAAGCACGTACCCACCAGTTGGGAGGCAAGGAGGTAGGTAAGGTAGCTAGCTAGCTATTAAAACGTTTGATCCCCTCTCACTTTTTTTTCCCCTGCTCGGCGTAACAAGGGAACTTTTCTCATTCTTCTTCTTCTGGGACATTGAAAGTCAAGTCACAAACCACCAAAACCTCGACACATACATACACACACACACACACACACACATACACACACACACACAAACACACACACACACACACACACACACACACACACACACAGAGAGAGAGAGAGAGAGAGAGAGAGAGAGAGAGAGAGAGAGAGAGAGAAAAGAAAAGAAAAGAGAATAACAAAAAACAAAAAATGCCTGACACTACTACTACCAGCGGCACTACCGCCAGCAACTGCGGCTGTGCCTCATCCGGCTCGTGTACCTGTCCCAAGGGCCAGTGTACCTGCACCAACTGCCCTGTGAGTTTTTTTTTTCCTGCCTGCCTCTCTATAATAAATCTCTCTCCCCTAAGCCACCTACCTACCTTATGTGCGCGTGTGTGGTGCTGGTCATGATGAAACAGCACGGGCGACTTCAAATCTATGAAGCGGAGCAAAGCGGAACGGATTTGAGAGGACCGGTGAAACGTTCAGCTTGTCAAACAAGAAGAAGCAGAAGAAGCATTGACTAACAAGTTTTATTCCCTTTCTTTAAAAATGAATAGGGCCAGCAGAAGTAAAAAAAGTTTAAACCCCCCCCCCCCCCCCCCAAAAAAAAGGAGACACGGATTTGTGATTCGGATTATTATCGTATTCAGCTTTTGGGTTTTGTGTGGAACCTAGATAGCCAAAGGGGTGTTGGATTCGGGACGGACGGATGGATGGATGGACGTGATTATCTTGGTGCTTTTGTTGAATCGGGTCTCTGGGATTTTGCTGGGATGTGGATAGGTACCTAGGTAGGTAGTTTGATGGTTTATCTGTGTCTGTATATATAAGACACCTGAATCTTTTCATTTGGAGTATCTCTTTTAGTCGGGTCGGTAACAAATCTAGTGCGTGGTTTGGTGGCTTTTCTGAAGCTTTGGTCGGTCTTGGTGATCCAAACTTGGGCAACGTTAGGGGCTTTCAGGGACAGCCATGTAGAAGATCAACCAGCATATTCCCCCTTGTATTTCTTCCCATACAAGTATGCAGGCGCGCATCTTCCCATTGTTGTCAATCCGCTTTTGATTCATCTGCCCCAACGGCACCAAAGGTTCGCTACTACAACCTAAACGTACGAAAAGCCAACAAAAGAGATGGAGACGTCTCGTACACATTTCTAACCTCTGTCCCCTACCCATTCCGTGCCTGAGCTCATTCCAATACCATTTCCAATTCCATCCCAGAAACCATTCCACGCCAAGTCCAATTCCATTTCGGGTCCAATTGTAACTCCCACTCGCCTAGTCCTGCCAAGACGCTCCGGCTCCAAATTCCAAGTCAGGCGGGAACGCACCTCTCCGCCATCAATATCTCGCACGGGTATCTGTTCTGCCCCATACATCCAAACCACACACCACAGCAAGCCACAGCAAGCGACGATGGAAGGTTACCCAAACCCAACAGACTGGGTTGACTAACCTGCTCATCCTATATCTCCAATGAGAAATCGAGGACGTTTGAAGGAAAAAAAAAAAAAAAAAAAAACAAAAAAAACCCAAAGAAAAAAAAGAAATATAAAAAAAAAAAAAAAAAAAAAATACCCTGTATCCACCCGTAGGCAAGAAATAAATTGACGAAAAAGAAGACGAAGGTGATATATGACGAAAGCAGACGCAAAGAGAACAAAAAGTAAAAGAATGCTTTTGTTTCCCCAGGTGGGAGATCGAGTCCCACAACTCTCCAAATCGTACAAGGATAACAACTGCTTGGGTCTAACCGCCATCCATCCCATCGTCCATGCGTTGGCGACCGTATCTGAGAAGTTTCGTGCGGAGTTCAAGGTAACGTCAAAATCGCAGAGAGGGTATCGGTATCGTTGGTAGCGAGAATAAGGGGTAATGTAATATAATATCGGGGTATTGGCGTGGGTATCGATATCGATATCGGTGTCGGTGGGGGCCGAGGGGTATCAGGATGTATCGCTCGCTAACTGTCTCGATATCATATGCACAAAAAAAGCAATCTCTTTTCCCCAAGCCATCATCGCAAAACATTAATAATGCTTCACCTCCGTCTCAAACGTGCAATCGCTCATCTCGAGATCGACGGGGGCAATCGTCGTTTGTTGCGGCGGCATCATGCTGACGCCATAGCCATGGTGTCCATGGCCAAGGATTTGCTGGTGAGAGGGTGTGACCGAGCGAAAATCGGACGTGAAGACATTGTGATGCGTACTCGGAGGATAGCCGAGGATGGTGTCAAGTTCCGGCTGGAGCGGCAGGGGCGGTGTCTCAGTCATGCCGAGCCACTGCGCGATGGGCTGCGAGTTCATGAAAGAGGGCGTCATGGACGAGGTGATGGGGGTTTCTTGATGGGGGAGACCGTCGAATTGGTGGGTCATGATGGTATCGTGCTGGAATGATGTATATGATGGTTCTGAGTCGTACGTAGATGGTGGTAGAGACATTCCGACTGTATGCATGGGGTGCTGCTGTAGCTCGTGTGCGTGCTGCTGCTGTTCCTGTTGCGGTGGCGGCACGAATCCGACCTCAGGTTCTGGTTTGAGCTCCTGCTCCATCTCCGGCCCGGGCCCGGGTTCCGGCTCCGGCTCCGGTTCTGGTTCTAGCGGTGGTGGGGCCGGGGCTGGAGGGGCGAGCTCCACTTCGACGGCTCCAGGATTCTGTGTCGGCGCTTGCTCTGGTGGTGCGTGGCGATGCGAATCCCGGCGGACAAGAGACCCGTGACCTTCGGTAACGAGGGTGCAGGTTTCCTTGATCGGTAGACGCAACTCGGCCGGCAGCTTCGGCAATGGAGAGTGAGGTTGCGAAAAGGCAAAGGAACCGAGATTGACGACCCATTGCACCAACAGAGGGATATCGGTAAAATGGCGCGTCTCGAGAATCTTCCTCACCACGCTTGACGTGTGTGGTTGCCATTGGGGGTCCTGGGTGCCTTTCTTCCTGTCCTTCCAATGCGGTTCGACAGCCGTTTGCCGCATGAGATTCCGGATGCGGACCGAGAAGGACCAGTTGCGGTGTGTCAGGTTGTCATCGAAGTGATTTGCAACGTGGTTGAAGTACTCAGTCGCCTTCTTTTCGGCCTCGTCGTCGCAGGACGCCTCGAAAACTAGCCTGCAATTGGAGAAACCGCAGGCGAAGACGACTTGTGGACAGAGCTTAACCTGATGCGTGTCGGACGGGTGTTGGCTGTTGCCGTGGTGCTCCTTCAGGTGAGCCTCGAAGGCTGACTTCCAGTCGAAGGCCCTGCTGCAGCCGCGCTCTTGGCAGACCCATTGCACGTTGTTCTGGTGAAACTGCTTAAAGTGCCGTTTGAGATCGGCTTTGCGTGAGATAGACGTGGGAATTTTCAGCTCCCAACAAAAAGGGCATTCGAACGACGGTTTTCTCGGCGAAAGAATTGGTGACGAGGCAGCTGATGCCTTGTGTGTCGGTTTACCGACACGGTGGCCAGTCACTTGCTTATGCCTCCGTTGGCTGGATGAGCTGGCCAGCGGCTGCGACGCTGACCCAGGCAGGCCGTCATTCTCGAGCGTGAATCCTGAATGAACAGAACTTGTCTCCGAGAAGGCCAAACTACTCGAGGACCGGCCAAATGCGTTGGAAGCAAAACTTCGACCGCTCCTGCTGCTGGAAAAAGTCGATATCGACAACCGGGCGGCTGAGGGGTCTTGCCGCTAGGTCAGCTCACTGCTTGAGATAAGTAACGCTGGTTCAAGGTGACTTACCAGAGGCCAGTTCGGACTCCAAAAAGGGGAGCGAGGCTTTCCCATGCTCGTTCAAGAGCGGTGACAGTATCCTCAGGATGAGAATGGCATCAGTGAGTTGAAAGTAGGAGCGCAGCTGCCCGATAGGATCGGGGGTCGACATGGTGCCTCTATCTTCCCAGCGCATCCGGTCGACTAATATCAGGTGCTGCGCGAGATAGAGATCGCCTGCGAGAGAGATGAGACGAAGACCAGTCTTTCCAGACAGTCGGGAATGGAAGTTTCGGGATAATGGCGGGGCAAGGTCAAGCACAGGACGAAAGGAGTGTGTGGGTGCAGGGAGCCAACAAGCGAGTGCCGTGACTGATGGAGGGGTGGATGAGAACGATGAGCGATATGATGCCGCTCGGCGCAACCTTCTCAGGCGACACGGCAAGAGAGAAACAAACTCGTCAAACCAACGCGGGACAGAGCCGTTCCTCTCAGGTCAACATCGTCCAGCGCGCCAACCGGAATCTGCGCCCACCATAATCGCCCGTCAGGGCTGGAGACGAGGTTGAAGTGTGCGTCTAGCCGGTTGCACAACCCTCCCGTTGTGTCCCTCTTCCTGCCCCGGGACGCCGTGAGGACGATGTGAGGGGTCGAAGAGTGTCGATTCGTCAAATCGTCATGACCACGTTGTCGACAACGAGAGGCCGATGATATTGGTGAAAGTGGTGAGAGAGAAGATGAAGGAAGAAAACAGATGAAGAGAAGAGAACAGCTGAGGGAAATGGGCGTCCCTCGATCTCACGCCTGGCCGACTGAGACAGACCAGGAGACGAACCAGCCAACCGGCTGAGGGGTGGGCGAAGAAATTTCAAAGCGCTGTGAAGGATGGAATAAGCTTCTGGAAGCTTGCCAGTTCGCACGCAAGAGACGCCTGGCAAGGTCCCCCTCTGAAATATCCCTGCCGCGGAGCACCCCTGACTTGCATTCAACGTCAGCAAGTCAGAGTCTGGCTTGTGCTTTGGGGGTGGGAGGGGGGAGAGAAAAAAGCAATTATTCTGCGGCCTGTTCTCGTCGATGCAACCCCGATTGTGACCTCTCAGCTCTGGTGGTCAACGCCATGAAACCTGAAACGAAAAAAAGTCGCGCTCTTCGTACTTTTTCATGCTCAGTCTTTTTGAGCAAGAAAAGAATCCATGCCGAGGGAATGCATCGTCTTTTTGGGCCATTTGGGCAGAGAAGCGTTTGAGCGTTTTGGGGGGGTTACGCGGCGAAGAAGCATTGATTTCCCTATCAGGACGGTGCGCCAAGGGGGCCTGGGAGGATTGCATTGTGAGTTGAAATTGGTCTGGTTTTTGCGGGAGGGTGACCGTTATCGAGATAACGACGAGGAAAAAAAGATCGGGGCGGCACCCCGGTCGGCCGTTCTATCCCAGTCGATGAACCGCGCTCGGTGTGATGGCGAATTGACGATCACCTTCCAGCTCAGGTTCCAGAGGCGTCAGCCCGAACGTGGGAGGGTTGCAGATTCACCTCTCTCGTTTGTTGCTTTGCTGTCGCTCGCCATCTGAGCCCTTGCCTCGGCGTTCATTGGATGCTTTCCGCCGAGAGGGGCAGAGGTGTGCTGATGAGGGCTTGTGGTGGGCGGGAGTGGGCGAGTGGGCGTCGTCCCAAAATGGTGCGCAACTGTTAGTGGCTCGCCATGGACGGGGGAACTTATCGCTGACCCCCCCTATCCGTATCACCGCCTTTGGTAGGTGAACCCCCACTGCCGTTCCCGACCTCCTGCATCCAGTGGAAGGCGAATCCATCCATCAGCACCACGGTCCAAAAGACGGCAGAGGGTGACGAGAGTTCAGACGCGCTGACCACATGACAAATGCAGCACCCTGTTCCTGCAGGACGCTAGCGCGCCTTTCAATTTCCAGCTCGTTGTGATGGTGCACTCGCTGCAGCGCTGCAGCTGTCCGTATCTGACAGCGAGAGTCAGGTGCTTGCAGTCCATAGCGGGCGAGAGTTTGACGAGAACCGCGCAACAATTGAGTTCGTCTGATGTCCCACCTTCCTGGGTAATCCTGGTTGCGTCTCTCGAAACGCGACCCAAGTGTCGTAATGTGCCCCCTTCTCGCTGCCGCTGCGCGCCAGATGGGGTTCCCGACGGCTGGGCGTGCGCGCTGTGCCTGTTCACCGCGTTCACCACGCAAGGCTGCGGCAGTCCAAACCACCCCGGCGTCCCCACGACAAGGGGGTCCGACACGTCCACTCGCAGGGGCTTCACTAGTCTAGAAGCTCTCAGAGAAGCAGAAGCGCCGGGAAGAGAAGCCGGGGACGAAACCCCAAGAGGCGACACCTACCTGGGATCGGGTAACGGCCAGACGAGAGTGAACTTTGGTAAACCACCCTGTTGCGTGCTGGCACTGCACTCCGTGCATCAACGCAGATCTAGGATTGACGCACCTCGCAGTTGCAAGAGGATCGAAACATTTGGTATCCATTCGCCCAACGAAATATATACAAACCACGGAATAGTGGCGGGTGAAAGCTGACTGCACCAAGCCACAGTGCTTTTCTCACCCAGGAATTCAAGCCGCGCTACTGCGAGTCTGCGACCATCTTTTTTAGCTCCCCCTTTTTTAATAATGAAGTCAAAAACGGCTTTTGGCCCGAAAACACCGTCAACTTGCAATCAGGCTTTTGACCGAGTGCCATTTTTGTTTGCCCCTTTCCGAATGCGAAACTTTAAGTCACCGCCGCGAAATACGGCGCCCAGTTGCAACCACCGAATTCGGGTGGCATCTTACCTAGCTGCTCAGCCCAGATTGGTTCATGTGCGTGACCTTCCTGTTTGCGTTGCATCTTGCGAATTTGTTAATGACCGTGGAGACCGCAAGTGCGCTCTCGCATCAGCTCTTTGCGAATCCGATCCTTCTCTGTGTGCAACTTGTTAGCTCAGTTCCCTGAACACCCGGACAAGGTATAACATACCGCTATCCCAGGTAATGAACTCGTGAAGGGCTGATCCGGTCGGCACCATGGGCAGAACAGGAACCTTCTTGTCCGTCACCACCTCGAGCAACGCCGGCCCATCGGTCTCAATCAGCCACTTCAGGCCATCGACAACCTCCTCAGGTTTTGTGAGGCGTCTGCCCTGGACACCCATGGCATCCGCCAGCTTCATGAAGTTGGGGTTCTTTTGGTGAGTGTGCGAGTAGCGGTCTTCATAGAACAGGTTCTGCCATTGAGTGACCATGCCTTGCTCCTCGTTGTTTAGAACGATGACCTTTACGCCAATGTTAAACTGAGCAGCCGTGGAAAGCTCGGTCAACGTCATGCAGAACGACGCATCACCGTCAATGTCGATAACAAGCGCGTCGGGCTTAGCCACCTTTGCGCCGATGGCTGCGGGGAGGCCGTAGCCCATGGTACCAAGACCACCAGAGGTGATCATGGACCGAGGATGCCTCCACCTGAAGTGCTGAGCGGTCCACATCTGATGCTGGCCGACACCGGTCGAGATGTATGTGTTTTGCTTGCGATCAGCAGTGAGCTTGCTCAGTTCCTCGATCAAGGTTTGTGGCTTGATAAGTCCGTTGGTGCCCGATCTCTCGTAATCGGAAAGAGGCCATTTCCTCTTCCACTCGTTGATTTCGTTGAACCAAGATTGCCGGTCGCTCATCGATTTGGCATCCACCTGCGGCAAAAGAAGCTCCAAGTTCGCGCCTACGTCACCCTCAATGGCCTCAGTTGCCTGAACAACCTTGTTGATGTTCTTGGGCATGATTTCAAAGTGGACGATACCTCCGCGGCCCTCCTTAGCAGCCGCCTTGGCGGCCGGAGCGAACTTGGCGATGGCTCCGGTGACACGGTCATCGAACCGGCCTCCCAGGGCAATGATCAAGTCAGCCTCCTGCATTGCCATGTTGGCGTAGGCAGAGCCGTGCATGCCGAGCATGTGCAGGGACTTCTCGTCAAGCTCATCAAACGCGCCCAAGCCGTGGAGCGACGTAGTGACAGGAAGAGAAGCCTTGTCAGCGAGAGCCTTGAGCAGCTCTGGGCCACGCTCGGAGCAGATAACGCCGTGACCGGCGTAGATGAGGGGCTTCTTGGCGATGTTGATCAGGTTAGCAACGCGGGTGATGGAGGCGTCGAGAGCCTTTCTGCTCAGTTCCAGGGCGGCACGGGACGCAGCGCTCGGAATAGTGGGAATCGCTGATTCTGTGGGAATTGCCCTCCTCAGGACACCGGCAGTAATGTCCTTGGGAAGATCGACGAGGACGGGACCGGGGCGGCCGCTAGTGGCGATCTCGAAAGCCTCGTTTATCCTGCGGGGCAACTCGGCGACACTCTTGACCATAACGTTCCACTTGGTGCATGACCGTGAGATACCAATGACATCAGCTTCCTGGAAAGCGTCACTGCCAATAGCAGATGTGACGACCTGGCCGCAGAACACGACCATAGGTGTGCCGTCAGCCAGAGCGTCTGCCATGGGAGTGACCACGTTGGTAGCACCAGGACCCGAAGTCACCAGAACAACACCGGGTTTTCCCGAGGCCCTGGCATAGCCTTCTGCCATATGCCCAGCTCCTTGTTCATGTTTGGGGAGAATGAAGTCGAAATGTGGGGAATTGTAGATCGCGTCGAACACGGGAAGGATAGCGCCGCCAGGATAACCGACTTGGTCGAAGTTAGTTCACGAAGAAACGAACAATTGGGGGCTAGGCGACAAACAGATGTGCTTCACATCATGCCTCAACATCATTTCATGGAAAATCTCTCCTCCTGTCTTCCCAATGAACCTTGAGGGGATCAGGTAGTTAGCTTCTATTCTGCTGCCAAGCAAGCGATCGGAAGTGATGGGCAACCTACGATTCGTCCATGTTGCTCTTCTGGGCCCCAACAAGAGGTTGTACATGTTCTTTTGTGGTGGCAGGATTGAAAGATGGGCTGGGCACTGGCCGGAGGTCGCTACTGTGGACATGGTGTCAGTCGTCGGTGAAGATTGCGGTGAGTCAGCTACACCGGGGAAGAACATACGTTGGCGGGGCCTTTGCGGTGGCCGAGGTCGTTTGATTCCTAACATTGGCAGGGCCATTGCGTCTCGCTGTCACGACCGAGCCCTTTGTAGAGCTAGTAAAGGTGCGTTGCGCAGCTGTTCGAGATTCGGCCAACGCCTTCAAGGCGCGGCCCGCGGACCGGGAGCGGAGCATTGCTGGAAGCGAAACAACGGCGAGGACGCCGGCAAACCTAAAAAGCAAAGACAAGAGTAAAGGAAATAGAAAACGATAACAGCGGAACTGTTACGTAGATATAGCACAGTATTCAGTGCCGTTCATAGGAACGTGGAAGGGCGGACGGCTTGGAGTGGAGAGGTTGTAGATGTGAAGCTGTGAAAGAATAGCCCAGCTTCTGGGAAAGTCAACGGTGAGTCGACCGACCAAAATTTTGGCCATTGGAAGTGGGGTAAGAACAAACATGTGTGCGCACGGATCGTATTCTGGCTCGATGTGGCGATATCGGCATTGACCCGGGTCAAGAAAATTCAGGATTACAGGAATTGAAGACGAATTGGCCACTCTGAACCAAGTTATGATGCTGATCACGAAGCCGCGTTTCGGAGAGTCAGACGAAGTCGCACAAGTGAACAATTGTTTTTCTCGAGTCAACTGCAATGTTGAGTTTCCCGGCGTTTGAGTTTGAGCATGCCAAGTCACGCGATCAGTGGGATTTTGGCTCGATCAGTGTAACGCCCTCTCCAGGGCCATCCACGTCTGCCATCAAGGGACTTCCCCGTTTTGCGGGGAAGTGTTTGCCCAATCGGTGTGCGACATATTTCCCCGCAAACACTGCTCGTTTCGTTCCTTTTCGGCAACCCGGCCATCGGCCTCGGCTGGATGGAGGTCTCAGCACCAAGCGCTGGGTAGGGTGTGAGATGGCGCCTTGAGGTGAACAGTTTTGATTCAGTGAGCCCGTATACCTGTTTCTGAAGTGGGAGCTGAGATGACGGCCCTCTGGTCCCTTTTTTTTTTTTTTTCG
>Ga0247765_1001558_pt1 | contig 10468 bp, 6 predicted proteins | sample UWRJL106311C6_FD_179949 | JGI IMG/M metagenome (GOLD analysis project Ga0247765, IMG submission 179949) | Plant litter microbial communities from Arlington Agricultural Research Station in Wisconsin, United States - UWRJ-L106-311C-6 | ecosystem: Environmental > Terrestrial > Plant litter >... | reverse complement strand
ACACCGAAACCGACCGGCACGCCGAAACCGACCGGCACGCCGAAACCGACCGGCACGCCCTCGCCGACCGCGACCCCCACCCCGAGCACCCCTCCCGCCGCACCGAAGCCGCCGACCGCGCCGGAACTGCCCGGCGCCGGGGTGACCGTCGCGATCCTCGACACCGGTGTCGACTATGAGCTGCCCGACCTCGGCGCCGGCTTCGGTGACGACCACAAGGTCGTCGGCGGATACGACTTCATCAACGACGACGCCGATCCGATGGACGACCACTACCACGGCACCCACGTCGCCGGAATCATCGCCGGCAGCGGCGTCGAGACGATCACCGGTGTTGCACCCGGTGCCCAGCTCACCGCCTACAAGGTGCTCGACGGCCTGGGCTCCGGCGCGGAGAGCATCATCCTGCAGGGGCTGGAAGCCTCGGTGGATATCTCGGGCGCTCACCCGGCGGATGTCGTCAACATGAGCCTCGGCGGAAGCGGCGGCCTCGACGACCCGCTCGCCATCGCCGTCGGCAACGTCACCCGCAGCGGCGCCCTCGTCGTGGTCGCGGCGGGAAACAGCGGACCGTACACGAACACGATCGGGAGCCCGGGAAACGCACCCGAGGCACTGACCGTCGGAGCGTCCATCACTGACCTGAGCACGGCATCCGTCTCCCTGGTCGCCCCGACCAGACTCGCTCTGGCGACCTCGCGGGTCGATTTCAGCGCGAACCCGCCGGCGAAGCCAGTGAGCGGTCGTCTGATCGACGTCGGACACGGAACGGAGGAGGACTTCGCGGCAGCCGGCGACCTGCACGGCGCGGTCGTCGTATACGAGGAGAGCCGCGCCGGCGTCGGAACGTTCTCCCGCACCACGGCGGAGCGAGCGCAGGCGGCAGGAGCGCTCGGAGCACTCATCTTCGAGCGCAGTCCGCTCGATGAGGACGCCGAGGGCACTATCGGCACCGGTCCGATGTTCCGCGGGGCATCCACCGACGCTGTGGCGGGGGAGACCGTCGCGAGCCCCAGCGGCGTCGGCGCACTCGCCGAGCACTTCGACAACCGATTGGGCATCATCGTCGCCTCGATGACGACGAACGAGTACAACGCCGTGGCACCGGCGATCGCGGCGAAGACGGCGAAGATCGCCTTCTCCGCGGTCGATGCGACCGATACGATCGCGAGCTTCAGTTCGCGCGGACAGACGCCGGACGAGAACGTGAAGCCGGAGGTCGTCGCCCCCGGCTACGAGATCCTCTCCACCGTTCCGCGTGCCCAGGGGCTCCTCGGTAACACCTACAGGCTCTCGGGCACATCGATGGCGACCCCGTACGTGGCCGGAGCCGCGGCGGTGGCTCTCGCCGCGCATCCGACGCTCGGATCGGAGGCTCTCCGCGAGCTCATGATCGGCAGCGCCTCCGCCCTGAAGAGCAGCGCCACGGCCATCAGCCCGACGGTGCAGGGCGCCGGTCGGGTCACCTCCGCGACGGCGGCAACGGCGTCCCTCTACGCGTCGCCCGCGACTCTTACCTATGGACAGGCGGATGTCGACCACCCGAGCGCGTCCCGCGACGTCACGCTGACCAACACCAGCGACAAACGAGTGACCGCCACGCTGCGTCTGGTGCCCTCGGCCGGGAGTCACGGCACCGTGAAGCTCTCGAGCACAAAGCTCACCATCCCGGCAGGCGGAACGGCGAGCGTGAGCGCACGAGCGATCGCGGCCCTGCAGGACACCGATTCCGAGCTCTCCGGCCAGATCGAGGCGTCGGTCAGTGACGGGACGACCCTGCGGGTGCCGTACCTGCAGGTGGCGAATCACCTCCAGGTGAGTGCAGGACCCCAGCTCTCCACCGGTGCGGTATCGGTGGTGGTGCACGCCTTCCAGCCACTCGACGCTCCGCCCGTGCTCACGGTGACACCGAAGCACGGACGCCCGTTCACCGTCACGACGACGCCATCCGCATCGGCGACGCTGGCCGGCTCGTACCAGGCGCGCGTGACCAGCACCGACCCGGGCGTGCTCACCATCACGGCGAATGCACGGATCGACGGTGCGGGCATCCGCGGTGCGACGACGGTGGAGATCGTCAGGGCCACCGCCTCCGACACCTGGAAGCAGGTCGGCCGCAGCTCGCACGCGCAGCGCATCACGGTCTCGACGGCGACTCCGGGAGTGGCGATGCAGGTCACCGATCACTCCGTGCAGCCCTATGTCACGACCGACCACGGCACCACCTGGCGCCACCTCACCACGCTGCCGGTGCTCGACGGGGTCGGCACCGCGATCGCGGATTCGTCGAACGGTGAGGGTTTCTGGTACTTCGTGCAGGGAGCCCTCCCGGGTGGGGTGTTCGACCCGACCTACCAGGGTCAGCTGTTCTACACCCCGGATCTCGGACACACGTGGACCCGGCTTCCGCTGCCCGACAAGGATTTCAGTGCGGTCACGGGTTCTGGTCGCGGCCTGGTCGCGACGACGACGGACGGTATCGAGGTCAGTGCCGACGGCGGTCGGCAGTGGAAGTCGATACCGTTCGACTGGCCGGTAGCCCCCATCGGGCGTCCGCTGCCGACCAAGCTCGAGGTGTACGGCGGGTCGCTCTACATCCTCGGTTACAAGAGCGTGTATCGGGTCGATGACATCTTCGGGCGTCACCCCTCAGCACCCCGCATCGTCTACACGAACGAGATGGGTCTGACCAGTCTCAGCGCGGGTAAGAACTTCCTCGCGGTCGGCGGTTTCGATTCGATCGCGACCTCCGCCGACGGCACCACGTGGAAGACGGCGGCATCGCGAGGCGACTCGGACTATACGGTCGCGGTCGGGATCGTCCGCAACGAAATGTACGTCCTCGGGCTCGGCGGCTTCTTCCGCTCGACCGATCGCGGCGCCAGCTGGACGCCGCTGCCCTATCCGGTCAGTGGTGGCGTGCTCCCTGCAGTGGTCAGCGCGTGGCCAGACCGCAGCACGTCGCTGCTGATGCCGATCGAGAACGCCGGACTGTTCGACTCCGACGACCGCGGAGTGCATTTCGTGCGCACCGGCCTGTCGGCCTCGACCGTGCTCGACCTGCTGGTCGCGTCGCCTGCGAAGGGGGGCACTCGCCTCTACCTGGCCGATCGCGATGGGGTGCTCTCGACGCCGCTCCCGACGAAGTCGACGATCACGAACAGGGACCTGGACTGGGGCTCGACCGGTCTCGAGGCCTTCGACCAGTACGGCACGAGCAGCATTACGCAAGACGCTCGCCGCAAAGACACCTTCTCTCGGGTGATGAACGACCACGACAACAGCGGTCACATCGAGATGTCCACCGATGCCACGGCCACCTGGTCAGCGGTCGGACCGGCCGTCGGCGGTGCGAAGATCTCCGACCTGGTCGCCAGCCCGACGCAGAGCGGGACTGCCGTCGCGTCGTATTTCGCCGACACGGCGGCGGGCCTGCTCGTCACCCACGACGATTGGCAGCACTGGGACACCACGATGGGTTCGCTCGCCATCCGCGGGGTCGCGTTCGACGTCGTCCACCCGGGCAGGCTGTGGCTCGCCACCGACTCGGGCCTGTACCGCAGCGATGACGAGGGGCGCACGACGAGCCGGGTGTTCGAGGGCACGGTGTCGTCCGTCTGGGTCGACCCCGCGCATCCGTCGACGATTCTCGCCGGCGGACTGGGCCTGTGGCGCAGCACCGACGCGGGACGGACGTTCCGCGCGTCCGACCTCGACCTCGACACCGCGGTCGGATCGTTCGCCAGCGCGACCATCGCTCCCGCGCACGGCCACGGTGCCAGCACGACCGTGCTGTTCGCCGGGTCGGAGCATTTCCGTCCCGGAGCGCTCGTCGTGCCGGGCCGCGGGGTGCTCGCCAGCCTCGACGGGGGCCGCAGTTGGGTCAACGTGTCTGCGGGCATAGGGAGCACGTCGGTGAAGAACCTGCAGACCAGCCCCGACGGCGTCTGGCTGTACGTCGGCACCGCGAATGACGGCGTCTACCGCGCCAGGGTGTCGGATCTGCTGAAGGCCATCCGCTGACGCAGCGCTGACACACACAGGGCCTTCACACACAGTGCCGCCACCCACAGTGCCGCCACACACAGAGCATCGCACGCCCCGCACTGAGGTAGTGCGATGCTCTGTGTGCGCGCCTAGCGTGGTTGTGGGGGTAGGGCATGGCGAGCAGAACGGCGCGCAAGAATAGCGTCTCCGCGGCGGGGTTTCGCGATATCGCCTCACGGGCGACGGATGACGACGGCCTCCGCATCTCCGGGCGTGAACCCGAACGCCGCTACGAGACCAAGCGCCTGCGCGGTACTGTGACGATCCTCGTCGTGCTGATCGGGATCCCGACCGTCGTCATCGTCGCGCTGATCGGCCTCTCCGGGCTCGCCCAGAACCTCGGTCAGTAGCCAGCGCAGTACCGCTACCGCCTGCACTCACCCGTTGAGGTGCTGATGCGAGTTGGCGAAGGAGATCGAGTCGGCCGTGACACCGACCAGCCCGAGGGTGACCCGCAGCATCTCCGGGGGCAGTTCATTGCCCGGGGGCGGGGTCGCCGCACCGAAGGTCAGAGCTGTGCCGTCACCGAGCGTGGCGGTCGCCGAGTCGAGGTAGACCTGCACGTCGCCACGCAGCTCCATCCGGTCGGAGGTGCTCACCAGAGCGGGGCCGGTGGCCTTCCTCACGTCGAGCACGAAGTCGGTCACCACTACATCGTCGGCACTCACCTTGAGCGCCGTCGCACGGCTGCCGTCGGCCAGCGGCACGGTGACCACTGTGACTCCGTGCAGTCCGGAGATCGTGATGGTGGACCCGCCCAGCGTCGCGGCGGGCAGCGTGAACGTCGGGGCCGCGTCATCCGGCACCGCCGTGGGCGGCGGAGTGGTGCCCGGCACCGCGGGCATGCCGGGCGCCCCACCGGGTGCGATGCCGACCAGGGGGATCGGCACCGCGATTCCGGGGGCCTTCGGTGGGGTTGCCGGAGCCGACCCGGTGGGGCCTGGCGCCGGGGGCGGGGATGTCGGGGATGGGCTTGGCGCAGCGCACGGCATGATGATCGGCAGACAGAGCGCAGCGGGCTCCGCCCGCGCCGCACCGACACCGCCGAGCGCCAGCACGAGCACCCCCGCGATCGCCGCCGTGGAGCGGGTGCTTCGGCCGGTCACTGCCGGCCGCGCGCTAAAGGGAGGTGCGCCCCCTCGTCATCGTGTTGCTCGTCACCGTTTTGCCGGTCGCCGTCTTGCTCGTCGTCGCTGAGCTCAGAGCCCCCGGACGAAGCGGCGGCGACATCGGTTTCCGGCACATCCGCCGCCTCGTCCGTCGCCACCTTCCTCGGCATCCAGGCCACCACTAGAACGCCCCCGACCGCGCCGAGCAGCATGCCGATGATGAAGCCGCCGAGGTTCACCCCGATCAGTGAGTACACGGCGAGGGCGAGGGCGATCACCCCGTAGAAGACGTGATGCACCGGCATCAGCATCGCCAGCACGCCGAGGGCGACCAGCGCGATCGGCACGATGGTGGCCTGGAGCCCCTCGATGCCGAGCTGCACATGGAACGTGCCGATGTCGAGCTGCCCGGAGAAGAACAGCTCCACGCCCGAGAGCGCGACGAGCAGACCGCCGACCGCGGGGCGCGCGCGGAACCACTGACTGAAGCGCTGACTGAAGCGCTGTCTGACGGGCTGCATTAGAAGCAGGTCCGTCCGTCGGTGAGCTCCAGGTGCATCCCCGTCAGGGTGAACACGGATGCCTGGGTCGACCACGCGGTCTGCTGCAGGTTCGAGATGCTGATGCCGTCGGCATCCTGGGCGAAGTCGCCGGCCTGGCCTTTGGCATCGGTCTTGACGGTGGAAGCGTCGACACCGATGCGGATGTTGGTGAAGCTCGAGTCTCCCTTGAGGTCGGTCATGCCGATCTGGAGATCGCTCGCCGACGCCGGCTTGCCGCCGCCACCCGCGGTGATGAGCACACCCATCTTGCCGAGCGGGGTGTCGGTCACGACCGACTGGCAGAGGTCGGAGAGGGTCGCGGACTTGATGTTGGCGATGGCGGCCTGGTGGTCTTTGCCCGCGGTGTCGGTCGCGACGCCCGCGTATTGAGAGAAGCCGGTGCCCTCGAGCTTCGACGCACCGATCTGGAACTGGCTGCCCGAAACCGAGAACGACACCGGAACCGCGCCCTGCGCCACCCCTCCCATCAGCAGTGTGGCGGCGATGGCCACCGGGACCGCGGTGAGCACGATTCGACCGGAATGGCTGCGGGTGAGCCGACGGACTGTGGGACGCGTGAGCTTCATGAATCCTCCTTGATTCGAGCGGGTGCCGAGGGTGCCGACACTGCACCCTCGATCGAAGAGATGCTTTCGTGGCGCAACTATGACGCCAATCGCCAGGGGAATTTCGTGCCGAGTCGGCGGCCGCGGGCATGATAGGACAATGAAGATCTTCACCCCACCCCAGACCACTCTCGAGGCGTCGAACGTCATCCTCGGGCTCATGCGGATCGCCGACCTCGATGACAAGGAAGTCCAGTCCCTGGTCGGCACCGCGATCGATTCCGGCATCAACTTCTTCGACCACGCGGACGTGTACGGCGGCAAGACCCACGGCTGCGAGCAGCGCTTCGGGGAGGCGATCAGCTTCAGCGACGCGGAACGCGAGGCGGTGATCATCCAGTCGAAGGTCGGCATTCGCGACGGCTACTGGGACTTCTCCAAGGAGCACATCCTGGAGTCTGTCGACGGATCGCTGAAGGCGTTGAACACGCCGTACCTCGACATCCTGCTGCTGCACCGCCCCGACACGCTGATGGAGCCCGATGAGATCGCCGCGGCCTTCGACGAGCTGCAGAGCTCGGGAAAGGTTCGCAATTTCGGCGTCTCCAACCAGACGCCCGGTCAGGTCGAGCTGCTCAAGCGTTCGGTGACGCAGCCGCTCCCGTTCAACCAGGTGCAGCTCAGCATCACCCACGCGCCGCTCATCGCCCAGGGTGTTGCGGCCAACATGGCCGGTCTCGACCAGTCGATCGATCGTGACCTCGGCATCCTCGACTACAGCCGCCTGAACGACATCACCCTGCAGGCCTGGTCGCCGTTCCAGAAGGGCTTCTTCGACGGGGTGTTCCTCGGCGACCGCGAGAACTACGCCGAGCTGAACGACGTGCTCGAGGAGCTCGCGGCCACATACTCCGTGACGCCGACCGGTATCGCGGTGGCCTGGATCACCCGGCACCCCGCGAACATGCAGGTCGTGCTCGGCACCACCAAGCCGGAGCGCGTCATCGAGTCGGCGGCCGGGTCGGAGATCCCGCTGACCCGACCCGAGTGGTATCGCCTGTTCACGGCGGCCGGGCACATCCTGCCGTAGCGCGTTCGGTCCCTGGGGCGCTCACCGCCCCAGGGACCAAAGGCATAGCAATGCGGCCTCCAGTGGGGTTGGATCAGATCATGACCCCGTGGAAGCACGTCGAACCGAAAGACCTCTCCGCCGAAACCCTGCAGCGTCTCAACCAGTGGTGGCGCGCGGCCAACTACCTCTCTATCGGCCAGATCTACCTGCTCGATAACCCGCTGCTGCGCAGGCCCCTGACGACGGATGACATCAAGTCACGTCTCCTCGGACACTGGGGCACCACCCCCGGCCTCAACTTCATCTACGCCCAGCTGAACCGCGCCATCCGCGAGCGTGACCTCGACACCATCTACATCACCGGGCCCGGCCACGGCGGCCCGGGAATGGTCGCCAACTCCTACCTGGATGGCACCTACAGCGAGCTCTACCCGGAAGTCCCGCAGACCGAGGACGGCATTCGCAAACTGTTCCGCCAGTTCTCGTTCCCGGGTGGCATCCCCTCGCATGCGGCGCCGAACGTGCCCGGCTCGATCAACGAGGGCGGCGAGCTCGGCTACTCGCTCTCGCACGCCTACGGCGCCGCCTTCGACAACCCCGACCTGCTCGTCGCGACCGTGATCGGCGACGGCGAGGCGGAGACCGGCCCGCTCGCCACGGCCTGGCACTCGAACAAGTTCGTCGATCCGCTCACCGACGGCGTCGTGCTTCCGATCCTCCACCTCAACGGCTACAAGATCGCGAACCCGACCGTGCTCGCGCGCATCCCCGAGGAGGAGCTGCTGCAGCTCATGCGTGGCTACGGCCACACGCCGTACATCGTCTCGGGCGGCTTCGACGACGAGGACCCGATCGAGGTACACAAGCGGTTCGCCGCCACCCTCGACACCGTGCTCAATCAGATCGCCCAGATCAAGGCGGATGCCGCGGCCGGTGCCCTCACGGAGCGTCCGGCCTGGCCGATGATCATCTTCCGGTCGCCCAAGGGCTGGACCTGCCCCAAGGAGATCGACGGACACCCAGCCGAGAACAATTGGCGCTCGCACCAGGTGCCGCTCGCCAACGCGAAGGACACCCCGGCGCACACCGCGCTGCTCGAGACCTGGATGCGCTCGTATAAGCCCGAGGAGCTGTTCGACGAGGCGGGAGCCCCGGTCTACGAGGCCACCGCGCTCGCCCCGGACGGCGATCGCCGGATGAGCGCCAATCCGGTCGCCAACGGGGGGATGCTGCGTACGCCGCTCGACCTGCCCGACTTCCGCGCTTACGCGCAGGATGTGCCGAGTCCGGGCGCCACCGCCGTGGAGGCGACCGCGGTGCTCGGCGGCTGGCTGCGCGACGTGATCGTCAAGAACCCGCACAACTTCCGCATCTTCGGGCCGGATGAGACCGCATCGAATCGCCTGCAGGCCGTGTTCGAGGTGACCGACAAGCAGTGGGATGCCGAGAACTGGCCGATCGACGAGCTCGACAACCATCTGGCCAAGGCCGGCCGGGTGATGGAGATGCTCAGCGAGCACCAGTGCGAGGGCTGGCTGGAGGGCTACCTGCTCACCGGCCGTCACGGGCTGATCAACTCCTACGAGGCCTTCATCCACATCGTCGACTCGATGTTCAACCAGCATGCGAAGTGGCTGGAGTCCGCCAAGGAGGTGCCATGGCGACGGCCGATCGCGTCGCTCAACTACCTGCTCTCGTCGCACGTCTGGCGACAGGACCACAACGGCTTCTCGCATCAGGACCCGGGTTTCATCGACCACGTGGTGAACAAGAAGGCGAGCATCGTGCGGGTGTATCTGCCGTTCGACGCCAACACCCTGCTGTCGACCTACGACCACTGCCTGCGCACCACCGACTACGTGAACGTCGTGGTCGCCGGCAAGCAGCCGTCGCCCAACTGGCTGACCATGGAGCAGGCGATCGATCACTGCACCCGTGGGCTCGGGCTGTTCCAGTGGGCGGGAACCGAGGTCGCGGGGGAGCAGCCGGATGTGGTGCTGGCATCGGCGGGTGATGTTCCGACCCTCGAGATGCTGGCGGCCAGCATCCTGAAGGAGCGCATTCCCGAGCTGCGGGTGCGCGTCGTCAACGTCGTCGACCTGATGCGCCTGCAGAACGACACCGAGCATCCGCACGGCATGAGCGACCACGAGTACGACGCGATCTTCACGGCGGACAAGCCGGTGATCTTCGCCTATCACGGCTACCCGTGGCTCATCCATCGCCTCATCTACAAGCGTGCCGGCAATGCCAACGTGCACGTCCGCGGGTTCATCGAGGAGGGCACGACCACCACGCCGTTCGACATGCTGATGATGAACAACCTCGATCGGTACCAGCTGGTGATCGACACGCTCGACCGCGTGCCGGGGCTGGCCGAGCGTCAGGCCGGGCTCCGGCAGGACATGCAGGATGCCCGGGTCGAGGCCCGCGCGTACACCCGCGAATACGGCGTCGACATCCCCGCCGTCACCGAGTGGAGCTGGAGCGGCGAGAACGGCGTGGCGCAGGACAGTGCGGACGAGACCGGGGGCGACAACGTCTAGTACTCCGCTGGTTGAGTAGCGCCCGAGCGTCCGCGCGAGGACGCGTATCGAAACCCGCCGCGTGGGTGGGTTTCGATACGGCTGCTCCTTTGTCGCGGCCTACTCAACCAGCGGGTCACCGAACAATATTCGGTGAAATTCCGCTCAGAGCGGATAATATTCGAGAAGCGGGAATGATCCGCCGCCCCCTGCGTTGTATTGAGTCACAGGCACTCAAGTTCCACAGGAGGTCCACTTGCCTAACAACTTCGATCCGGAGCAGACCGGCGCGGGCTCGTTCGACGAGTTCCTCGCACGGTACCTGCAGGGTGAGCGCGCGGCGCAGTCCGAACGCTCCATCAACATCTCCCGCCTCATGAGCCGTCGCACCCGCGAGGTGCTCGCCGAGGCCGGGCGCTACGCCGTCGAACTCGGACACGGCGAGCTCGATGCTCTTCACATCCTTCGCGTGCTCGCCACGCAGGAGCCCGCCGCCGGGGCCATCTCCGGTGTGGGCGCCGACCCGGCTGCCATCGCGGCCGCCGCCGAGGAGCGTCTGCCCGAACCCACCCAGCAGCGTGCAGACGCTGCCCCCATGCTCACGCAG
>Ga0247765_1001557_pt1 | contig 10471 bp, 6 predicted proteins | sample UWRJL106311C6_FD_179949 | JGI IMG/M metagenome (GOLD analysis project Ga0247765, IMG submission 179949) | Plant litter microbial communities from Arlington Agricultural Research Station in Wisconsin, United States - UWRJ-L106-311C-6 | ecosystem: Environmental > Terrestrial > Plant litter >... | reverse complement strand
GCAGGCGCGCGCCGCCGGAAAGCTCTGCTTCCTCGTCCTCTTCGCGGAGACCCCGGCGGCCACCGTCCAGCCGGAACCGGCGCGGCTCCTGCCGACTCTGCCCAGGCGAGAGACGGACCGCCAGATCGACCAGTTGGAGCGGGAGCTGGCGACAACTCAGCAGTATCTCCAGGCCGTCATCGAGGACCAGAGCACCGCCAACCAGGAGCTGCAGGCCGCCAACGAGGAGATCCTCTCCAGCAACGAGGAGCTGCAGAGCCTCAACGAGGAGCTGGAGACTGCCAAGGAAGAGCTGCAGTCGGGCAACGAAGAGCTGAGCACGCTGAACGAGGAGCTGCAGAACCGCAACCTGGAGCTGGGGTCGCTCGGCGACGACCTGGTCAACCTGTTCGCCGGTCTGCACATCCCGGTGGTGCTGCTGAGCCCGGAGCTGCGCCTGCGCCGCTTCACCCCCGCGGCGGCGCGGCTGATGAACCTCCTCCCCACGGACGTCAACCGGCCGCTGAACGACATCCGGCCCAACTTCGACCTGCCGAGCCTCGAGGCGGTGATCCTGGCGGCGATCGAGACCGTCACCCAGATCGAGCGGGAGGTGCAGGACCGCCAGGGGTGCTGGTACTCGCTGCGTATCCGGCCCTACAAGACCCGGGACAACCGGATCGACGGCGCGGTGATGGTCCTGCTGGACATCGACGACCTGAAGCGCGGCGCCGCCGAGGTCGCCGAGGCCCGCGACTTCGCGGACGCCATCATCGAGACGGTGCGCGAGCCCCTCCTCGTGCTCGACGGGGAGCTGCGGGTGGAGAGGGCGAACCGCAACTTCTACGACACCTTCCGGGTGAGACGCGAGGAGACCGAGGGGCGGTTCCTCCACGATCTGGGCAACCGCCAGTGGGGCATCCCGGCGCTGCGCGAGGCGCTGCGATCCATCCTCGCGGAGGGCCGAGAGCTCCAGAGCTTCGAGGTCGATCACGAATTTCCGGAGATCGGCCGCCGGACGATGGTGCTCAACGCGCGCCGGGTCTTGAGGGACGGGCGCGGGGCGGAGAAGATCCTGGTCGCCATGGAGGACCGGACGGAGGTCAAGAAGGTGGAGAAGGAGCGCGCCCTGCTGGTCGCCCGCGAGCAGCGGGTGGCCCGCCAGGCCGAGGCGGCCAGCCGGCTCAAGGACGAGTTCCTGGCGACGGTCTCCCACGAGCTGCGCGGCCCCTTGAGCGCCATGGCCGGGTGGGTTCACGTGCTGGCGTCGGACAAGGTGGACGCGGCGACCGCCGCCCGCGGGCTGGCGGCGATCCAGCGCAACGTCCAGGCGCAGGCGCGGCTCGTCGAGGACCTGCTGGACGCCGCCCGGATCACGACCGGCAAGCTGCGTCTGACTCCTTTCCTGATCGACCTGCTGCCGGTGATCGAGGCGGCCGTCGAGACCGTGCGCATGGCGGCCGACGCCAAGGGGATCGCCCTCGAGCTCACGCACGACGACGCGGTCATCACCGTCCTGGGCGATCCGGACCGCTTGCAGCAGGTCGCCTGGAACCTGATCTCGAACGCCGTGAAGTTCACGCCGAGCGGCGGCCGTGTCGAAGTCTGGCTGGGCCGCGCCGAGAACTTCGTGCAGCTCCGGGTCCGCGACACCGGCCAGGGCATCGGCGCCGAATTCCTCCCCTCCGTCTTCAAGCGCTTCCGCCAGGAGGAGAGCACCCATTCCCGGAACCAGACCGGGCTCGGCCTCGGGCTGTCCATCGTGCGGCACCTCGTCGAGCTGCACGGCGGCAAGGCGTCGGCGGTGAGCGCGGGAGAAGGCCAGGGGGCGACGTTCACGGTGGCTCTCCCGGTGCCGGCGATCCTCATGGCGGAGCCGCAGGACGGGCAGCCGGCGAGATTCGAGCCGCTGGACGGCGGCCGGCGGCCGCTCGCGGGCCTGCGCCTGCTGGTGGTGGAGGACGAGGAGACCGGCCGGGAGATGCTCACCAAGCTGCTCGAGCAGTACGGCGCCGAAGTGGTAGCCGCCGCCTCGGCGGCCGAGGCCCTGACGGCTCTGAAGCGCGGCGTTCCGGACGTGCTGTTGAGCGACATCGGCATGCCGGGGGAGAGCGGCTACGACCTGCTGCGGCGGGTGCGCGCGCTCCCTGTCGAGCGCGGCGGCCGGGTTCCGGCTCTCGCGTTCACCGCCTACTCCTCCAGCCAGGACCGCCTGGACTCGCTCGACGCCGGCTTCCAGGCCCACCTCTCCAAGCCGACCGACCCCGCCCGCCTGGTCGCGATGATCACCGCGCTCGTCCAGCGGCCGGACTGAGGCCCATCATGCCGGCGCCCACGGCGCCCCATGGAGATTCCGAAGGCCTAGAGATACATCGGAAACGACAATCCCGCGAGATCCTCCCTCGTAGAGGGGATCGCCTCCTCGGAGAGGATCTCGACGGCTCCGTCCCGTGCCACGCGCTCGCTGACGCGGTAAAGCGTGGGCATCCAGGGCTGCGGTTCGGGCTTGATGACGATCCGCGTCACCTCGAAACCGCCGTCGTCCAGTGGGGTGACCCGCGGTTCGGCGAGCCCCAGCTTCCGCCAGACGCGCGGAGGGAGACAGGTCGACCGGCAGGCCGGGCTGCCGGAGGGGCCGCGAAAGACCTCGAGCCGCTGGGGCTCGAAGAGGTGGACCGTCGAGAGGGACGAGAACAGCCGCAGGTACTCCAGCGCATCGGCCGCGCTCGCGATCCGGACGCAGCCGGCGAGATCGGCGGGCCCGCGAACCGTCTCCTCCTCGCCGAAGGAGAAGCGGACCACGATTTTCTCCTCGGCCTCCGCCGGGATGCTCTCCCCCTCGACGAAGCGCAGGGCGCACCCTGTCCGGACGCTCGACAGGCAGACCGACCTCGCCTCCCGGGAGCCACAGAGAAAGCGGCCGCCGTTCCAGTCCACGGCCTTTCCCCCCGGCCCCGGCGTCGAGGAGCAGCCGAGAACCAGAAGGAGGACGATGCAGTACGAGGCTCTCACCATGGCGCGCCGGGAACGATCCCACGAGTCGGGCCTGTCGGGCAAATATCCATGGCCGGCAAGTGAGGGAGACAGCGGTCAGGATTCGTTTCAGGGCACAGGCACCCCTGGCAGAAACAACCTGCCGGGGGTTGAAAAAAGGGTTTTAACTCCAGGAGGATTACATGTTCACGTCGCGCTTCGCCCGTACCCTGTTCTGCTCCGCCGCGCTCCTCGCCGCCACGATCGTGCCGGCGTCGTCCAAGACCAACGCCGCCTCGAAGCCGAGAGCTCACCGCGCCCCCCGAAATGTGCAGCAGTTGCTGCCCGCCAACACCAAGATGCGGTGCTATGACACCGGATCGATGTCCCGGTGCTGCACGGATTCGAACTACTGCTGCACGTGGTATGGCTCGGGGAGCCCGATCTGCTACTAGAGATCTGAACCTAAGGCCGGGGTGCCTCAGGGCACCCCGGCCTTATCGCGCTGGGGCGCTTCACCCCTTTGACCGCTAGGGCCCGAGCGTATAGCGATCACATAATCCCCTACCGGCGGGGGGTGCGGCTGCTTCGGGGTTGACGTCTGGAAAGACTCTGGGCAGCTTGAAGGGAGCGGGGGTATTGGCTGTTCTAGCCAAATGAAGAGAGCCACCCTGACCGATACCCAGAACAACCTGAGCGCGCTTGTCGACCAAGTGCAGCAGCTGAGCCGGGCCTCCATTCCGCTCTCCCGTGAGGTCCTGATGGCGACACCACCCCGGCCGTCCGAGGGAGCGAGTGCTCTCGAAGCTCTTCTCGCCGAACGCAGGGACGGCCGGTGAAATTCTGGGACAGCTAACTCGGCCTGGTGCCTTGCTTAGAACTCCTATCAAAACGGCCCAACGGGCCGGGAGAGCCCAGCCCAGGGCTGAGGCCGGAGGCCGATGCCCTGGGGAGAAAGCACAACAAGTCAAGGCGGCCTGTAGGGCCGCGAGAGCTCTGCTCACCGTCATCGGCTCTATCCAGCATAGGTTCCCGCGACCCTTCAGGCCGCATAGCGGTTCGGCCTGCTTACCCAGGGCATCGGCCTTCGGCTTCAGCCCTGGGCTGGGCTCTCCCGGCCCGTTGGGCCGGTTTTGTTAGATGCTCTTATGGAAGGCCCAGGGGGGATTCGTATCGCAGTTCGCGAATTGGATAACCTGTCCGGGTGTGCCTGTCCTGGTCTGGGAGATCAGTCCTCATCTTCTAAATCGGACGTATCCTCGATGGCAGGTTCGTTTGTCTGAAAAGCTTCTTTGCCCATGGCATGCTCGATCAGCGTCAACAACGCGGATTTTCGACTTTGGAAAAAACCGTCGAAGTCGTCCGCGCGTAGGTATTCAGGATTGATGCTGTGCGAGCGTAGGATCTCATCCATATTTTCGTCGGTAAGTTGAACCGTGCTGTCTTCCTGGAGCTGGCGCAGATAGTTAGAGGGCGCGTGGCCGCCGATCTTCCGGTTCGCTTTGTATGAAATAGCGGTCTTGTTGATGATCGAGTCGTAAATCCGAGGTGAAATCCCGCGATTCTCGCACCACCTGCGCGGAAAGATATGGTGGATGTCGATCGCTTTCTCGATGCGGTCGAGATCAAGCATCCTGGACTTCCAGAAAAAATCTCGCGCTCCCTGCTGCTGGAGCAATACATACAAGCCTCTGTAGGCGGCCGAGGTTCGGCTCCGCATCGTGTCTAGCCGGGAAGATTGAAAGCCTGCGCTGGTCACCGTGGCTGGCAGCGGAGAGGCATCCTGGTTGATCCAACTTAACAGATGTTGGAGGTCAAGAGCGATACGAGTTTCCGTTGCACTCCCATAAAGCTCGCCAAAAACACCGGACCAGTACCAACGTGCGAGTTTGTCTTGTACCTGAGGCTCTAACCAGCGCTCGCCAAGATGGGTCAGTGTTGCAGCCAGCGGGATCAGTTGGGCTCGATACGGAAGGAATTTCGGATGGTGAAAGCCGAGGTGCCGAATGAATTGCTCCGCTTCGAGGAATCCTTGTGTTAAGCGTTCTGACCAGTGTTGATAAGCTGAGAGCGGCATATCTAGAATATGTTCACGCTTGGCGCTGACGCCGGTGACATCTTTCCCCGTCTTGCCAGCGGCTTGGTCCTTTTGCTGGCGCTCATAGGTGTAAAGGAGGCTGATGCCCTGAAGGAAATCTGTTGGAGCCGTATCTCGCAGCAATAGCTTGTTTGCCAGTCGCAGGTGTCGTCCCTTGAATGTGCCTTCTCCAAACCAGTCCCGGCGCAGATTGAAGCCGTCCGCGGCATAAGTCGCCGTTACCAACTCAAAAACCGACAACGGAACGCCACCGGTGTTTACTTTTTCGAAAACCAGGCAGACCGCCTCCTTGGATGTTTCCTTCTTCAGTTCGATCACTGGGACTAGATAATGGCGAAATGGCTCCAGGATCTGCATTGAAAATTGCATGAACTGCTGGACCCGCTCCGGGCGGTGTTGGATCAAGCCATACATCCACTCGTTGGCATTAAAAACCCGATTGCAGGGAAAATAGAAAGCATCGTATTCCTTCGTCGGCGAGCTAAGGTCGAGCTCGATATCACGCCCGAAGTTTGTGCGCCTAATGCGATCTTCGCTGACTGCAACTACCGACTCTGCGAGAGACTCCGCTCCGGCAAGCGCCTTTTCAATATCAAAGTAGTAGTAACGCTTGATTTCGCGTTTTTTCTCGTCTTGGGTCGAGACCGGCGTTGAGAGTTTTAGCACTTGTATGAGCGAGGTCAAACGTTGCTGGCCATCGAGAATCAATCGCTCGGCGTTTCTATCGGCAGCTAGGGATACGCCTTCTACCGGTCGCACTTGGAAGCGCGCGTTGCCGCCCGTTTCCAATAGCATCACGGCACCGATGGGAAACGAGCGGGCGATGCTCACCAGCAGTGAACGAATATGCTCGTCGTCCCACACCCAGCCGCGCTGAAAGTCAGGCAATTGGATCTTCCCGGCGATCACTTCATCGAGGAGGGTTCCGAGACCGGTCTTTGTGGAGTCGAAGGTAGACATAGCTGCTTACGTCCTTCAAGTGTAGGCCAGAGTTGTGTTAAGGGGCGTTAGAGAGCCCCGTGGCGGACCCGTGGAGGGACCTGCCACGCTTATATCTAATCCGCGTTTCTTGCCGGTGAGTGTATCTTAGCAGGATCTAGACCACCGGCACAGCTCAGATCATCAAATCCCCGCCGTTGATATCCAGGGATGCCCCAGTGATATAGCCGGCCTGCTCGGAGGCCAGGAAGCAGATCAGGTCGGCGACCTCGATGGCGGTGCCGAGGCGCTGGATGGGGAAGGAGCGCGCGTAGGCCGCGAGATCGCCGGGCGTGGCGTGCTCGCGCGTCAGCTCGGTGTCGATGAGACCGGGGCAGACCGCGTTGACCGTGATGCCGAAAGGCCCGAGTTCCTTGGCCGCGGCTCGGGTGAGCCCGAGGAGGCCCGCCTTGGAGGCGGTGTAATGGGCACCGCCCAGCGTGCTCACGCTCTTGCCAGCCGTGGAGGAGAGGTTGATGACACGGCCATACTCTTGGGCTTTCATGGCCGGGACCACCGCCTGCGTGCAGAGGAAGGCAGCGGTGAGATTGACGTCTAGAGCGCGCCGCCATTCCTCTTCGGAGATCTGCTCGAAGCGTGTCGAATAGACGGCGGCCGCGTTGTTCACCAGGATGTCCAGCCGGCCGAAGCGGTCGAGAACCTGGTCCACGAGAGCCCGCACCGTCGTCGAACTGGCGATATCCCCCAGGAGCACCAGGACGTCCTCGCCCAGATCGCGCGCGAGCGCCTCCGCCTGCTCGGGCCGGCGGACGTTGACCGCGACCCGGGCGCCCCCCGCCAGCAGTCGCTCGGCCGTGGCGCGTCCGAGACCACGGGCGGCGCCGGTGACGAGCGCGACCCGCCCGGAGAGCGCCGTCGGGTGCTGATTCGTTGACTCAATCATGGGGCCAGCCCCCTACGGCCCGAGCGTATAAGCGATCACATAATCCCCGACCGGCGCGATCGGCAGGCCGTGCCCGCCGGCGGTGATCACCACGTACTGCTTGCCGTCAGGGCCACGGTAGGTCATCGGCATGGAGCGGGCGCTGGTGGGGAGTTCGGCTTTCCAGAGCTCTTTGCCGGTGGCGACGTCGAGGGCGCGGAAGGCGCGGTCGACCGTGCCGGCCATGAAGACGAGCCCGCCGGCGGTGACGATCGGGCCGCCGAGGGAGATCGCGCCGTGCTCCGCGGGGGGCTGGGGGCTGGCGCCCATCTGGGGCATGCGGCCGATCGGCACCGTCCACTTCACGGCGCCGGTGTCGGCGTCCACCGCGTTCAGCGTGCCCCAGGGGGGCGGCGTGCACGGCCAGCCTCCCGGCGCGAGGAGCATGCGGCGCGCCATGCCGTAGGGCGTCCCGGTCTGGGTGGCGAACTCCCACCCCCCCGACAGGGTGCGGCCGGAGCTCTCCCGCTCGCGATCGTAATCGGCGCGCGGGATCAGCCGGACCTGCGCGAACAGGTTGTTGATCGGAATCAGCAGCAGGCGGTTGGCGGGATCGTAGGCGGCGCCGCTCCATGCCATGCCGCCGATGTTGCCCGGCGTCATCAGCGTTCCGCGCAGGCTGGGCGGCGTGAAGACCCCTTCGGAACGGAGCTTGGCGATCTCCTCGCGGCACCATTTGCGATCGGATTCGGAGCCCTGGATCTCGTCGACGTTCAGCGTCTGCCGCGCCAGCGGGCGGGGGAGCACGGGGAACGGCTGCGTGGGCGACGCGACTTCACCCGCGACATCGCTCTTCGGCACCGGCCGCTCCTCGACTCCGAAGACGGGCTCGCCGGTCTCGCGGTTCAGAATAAAAAAGTTTCCATCCTTGGAGCCGACGCCGACCGCGGGGACCGTCTTGCCCGCGCGGTGGACGTCGAACAGCACCGGCGGCGAGGCGACGTCGTAATCCCAGAGGTCGTGGTGCACGACCTGGAAGGACCAGACGCGCTTGCCGGTGTCGGCGCGCAGCGCCACGAGGGAGTTCGCATAGCGGTTGTCGCCCAGCCGCTCGCCGCCGTAGTAATCGGGGCTGGGGCTGCCGGTGGGGATGAACACCAGGTTGCGCTCGGGGTCGGCGGCGATCACCGACCAGGCGTTGGCGGCGCCGGTGCGCTTCGCGCTGCCGTTCTTCCAGTTCCCGGCGGCGGGGTCTTTCGGGTCCTGCGGAATCGGATCCCAGGTCCACTTCAGCTTGCCGGTGACGGCGTCGAAGCCGCGGACCTCGCCGCTTGGCTGGCCGATGGAGCCGTTGTCGGCGATGCCGGAGCCGACCACGATCATGTTGCCGACGACCGCCGGCGGCGAGGTCTCCTCGTAGTCGGCGAAGTGGTGGGCGTCCGGCGCGATGCGCAGGCCGCGGCGGAGGTCGACGACGCCGTTCTCGCCAAAATCGGGGCAGGGCTTGCCGGTGGCGGCGTCGACCGCGATCAGGCGCGCGTCGATGGTGGCGAGAAAGATGCGGCGCTGGCCGGCCGGCGACTTCCAGGTGGAGACGCCGCGGCTGGCGAAGTCGCCGTAGCCGGCGTCCTTGTCGATCTTGGCGTCGTAGGCCCAGCGCTGCTGGCCGGTGACCGGGTCGAGCGCCAGGATGCGGCCGAGCGGCGTCGAGAGGTAGAGCGTGCCGTCGACGTAGAGCGGCGTCGCCTCGAAGGCGGTGGGCCTGGAATCCTTGGGCTGGTAGGCATCGCCGGTGCGGAAGGTCCAGGCGACCTTGAGGGTCTGGACGTTGCCGCGGTCGATGGTCGTGAGCGGCGAGAAGCGCTGGCCGCCGGGATCGCGCCCCCACGCCGGCCATTCGGCGGCGGTCTGCGCGGTTTGCGCGTGCGCCGAGGGTGCTACGTTCCAGGCTGCTACCACGACGGCCAGAGCCAGCGTCAGGTTTCTCGAGATCATGATTCCCCCTTCGGGCGGACGATACCAGAGTGAGGGAGCGGTGCAGGGGGGCGGCGCCGGTCGGAGCGGTCTGCGCTTCGAGGCCTCACCCTCGGTCCCTCTCCACGAGGTGGAGAGGGAGGGCGCGCGATCGGAGGAAAGAGGGCTGCCGAGGGGTTGCCTTTCTCCCTCTCTCCCTCTGGGAGAGAGGGCCGGGGAGTGAGGCCTCGGAGGGTATGCCGCTCCAACCGGCAAAGACGGCTAAGGAGCCGCCGCCGGATCGTACGCCCGGCGGACCTTGAATTCGGGCCGCCGGCCGTCGCCTTCCATCGTCAGCACGAGATAGAGATGCTTGCCGTCGTTCGAGACGATGTAGGACTCCGTCCGCTTCGGGCCTTTGTCGGGCTTCACCTGCACGGTCAGGGAGCCGTCGGTGTCCCATCTCGCCTGGAGCTCCGCCGGCCCGCCGGGTGCTTTGTCATCCCGTACTTTGCTGCCGTCGGCCCGCAGGGCGCGGGCGTGCCCCTGCTGATCGGTGATCGTCACCTCGCTGCCGCTTTGGGCGATGGTCAGCGTGTTGAGGGCTGCCAGGGAGGGGCGTTGCCCTTCCGCGTGCCGGCCCTCGCCGGGGCTCTCCATCTCGCCGCCCGGAAAGCCGCCACTACCCCGGCGCCCGCCGCCGTGCCGGCCCATCCCGCCTCCGGGCCTCTCGTGAGGGGTGCTCTCCTGCTGGTCGTTCTCCCGCATCCTGGCGGTCAGATCCTCGTTGAGAGTCCAGGTACCCTGGAGATTCGAATGCTGCTCCGCGTTCTGGCCGGCGGCCGTGGTGGGGAGAATCGCCGCCATCAGGACCCGCAATAAGACCCGCGATCCGAGATCCCGCGCCAGTTTTCGTCCACGTCCTGCCATGTCCCGTCTCCTTGTCGTCATGATGGCAGGCTATGGCGGCAGGACGGGATGAGTCTTCAGCGGCAGGAAAGGAATTTGTAAGCCATGTAAGTTTTTCCGGCGCGCGGAATCCATCGGCGGAACCGGCTGTTAAACTGACCGCCATGAGGTCCCAGCGGCTCGCGCAGAAGCTTCCTATCGCCATTCCGGCGCTGATGGTGCTGTTGCTGGCCGGCCTCGCCACCCTCCAGTATCACTGGAGCGGCAAGGTGAGCGTCCTGGAGCGGCAGCGGATGCGGACGAGCCTGTTCGTCGCCGGCTCCCACTTCAGCGAGGACTTCGACCGCGAGGTCACCCGCGTCTTCCTCTTCTTTCATCCGGATCCCCGCGGTGCGGCCGGCGACCAGCTCGACCATGCCGCCCGCCAATACGACCGCTGGATGGCCGAGGCGCCGTATCCGGGCCTGGTGCGGGACGTCTTTCTCATCCGTCCCGGCGCTTCTGCCGCGAAGGGAACCGGCCTCGAGATCTTGCGGCCGGCGGAGCACCGCTTCGTACCCTCCCCCTGGCCGCCGGAGCTCGCGGGTGCTCAGCGGCGTATAGCGGAAAGCCCTCCGCTCCATGGAGGTGCCGGCATCAGCTCGATCGTGATGGGGGACGTTCCCGCCCTGGTGATCCCGCTCGCCTTCCCGCGGCCG
>Ga0247765_1001554_pt1 | contig 10476 bp, 4 predicted proteins | sample UWRJL106311C6_FD_179949 | JGI IMG/M metagenome (GOLD analysis project Ga0247765, IMG submission 179949) | Plant litter microbial communities from Arlington Agricultural Research Station in Wisconsin, United States - UWRJ-L106-311C-6 | ecosystem: Environmental > Terrestrial > Plant litter >... | reverse complement strand
TTTTTTTTTTTTTTTTTTTTTTTCACGCGCACGCACGTACGTTCCGTCTACGCAACAGTATGCGCCCCCCATTTTCAACCGGAAGGTTATTATCCAGATACGCCTCCACCACTTTATCCTCTTTCGCAACCTTTAGCCATTCTTCCAGCCGTTTCGGTAATCCCGCCTTTCCCGGATTCCGGTTATAGTAATACCGTAAAGCCTACGCTACGTATTAAAACGATTCCGTGTAGTACCAAATCGGGTTTAAATCCCAACCTTTCCAGGATACGTTATACTATAACTTACCGCGGAAAATACGAAAAAACAGCACTTTATCAACCTCCCATTCCAAATCGTCCCTAATATATTCGCCTTCCGGAGGTTTTAGTACCTATCCCGGCAGCAAATCCTCCCTATACTTCCGCAAGCAATTTGCGTAAAAAATATCAATCCCTTACCATACGTCTAATACCCCCAATTAAAAGGTATTTTCCCCCATTTGCTTAGTGATTCAATAAGCCGTTTGTAAAACGGGGAAGTCCAATTTATTATTCGGCCGATCCGTTTATTCGCTGGCTTTTTTAAACATATATACGTAATTACCTACCCCGAAATTAGGTAAATATTGGTAAAGGTTAACCTTCCTAATTTACTCCTTTTATACTTTTATAATTTACTCCCGTACCGCGTTAATATACTTCTATAATATCTCCGCTAACGCCTATACCTCTTCCCTATTTAATTTCTCTTGTATTAATATTATTTGGAAAAATTCTAACCTCATTTTTTAATTAAAAGGTATAAGTATTGGAAAACCCCGTATAACCTTATATAATTAAAATCTACTTAAGTTATCGTAAGGTATTAAGGTTTATACTGTATCTAACGTTGGAATAGCTTTAAACCAGTTATTTTAAAACCTATTTATAAATAACTGTAATTACTAATTAAAATATTCGTTCACAATTTCTACTTAACCTGCTGTTTATTTATAGCCCAATAACGAGAAACTTTACTTAACCTTTAGAATCTTATATAACTTATTTATAAAATCGGTAATAAACTAGGTCCCTTTATCACTTATAATAAATTATAGGACCCCGTATATTTAGTAAGGTCCTTTGTAATATATTTTAATAATATTAGCTACGGTTACTAAAATAATATAAAAAACCGTTTATAAGGCCTTACTTAATTAATCTATTATTATTAAGGTGTTATTATACCCGTCCTAATCGGGCAGTAGTTTCTTAAAATTAATAATTAAATTAATCTACGTTTGGAGGGGAATTGGAAATAGTTAAAGGAATCCCGAGGTCTTATCCCTTAGTATCTTAAAAGACTAGTATACCGTATAATTACCAATAAACCGGTCCACATCGCTCTATATCCCTTACCACTAGTATTATTTCTATAAAATCCGTATTATTTTATTACAATTAGGGTAAGTTGTAATAATATGTAAATATACCTTATATATAATCTTGGTTCTCAGGTTATTAATATCTAATATTATTAATCGTCCCCTATATAGGAGTAATTGGCTACTAAATAGGGTAAAATCCCCTAACCCGTTAAGGTTTACCCGAACCTTTTCCTAATCTATCTCCAAATCCGGATCTTAATGGTTTGCGGGTAGTAAAGCGTTTATAAACTCGTACCCGAATATATCTAATAATAACGTATTCGAATCTAAAATTGCAATTTTTATAATAATATTAATTGTAAACGTTAACGTCCCGTAATATCCTTTTATATCGTTAAAATAAAATATTTATATAATATAATATACTTTTTTTCTAACTTTTTAGGTTTTTACGTTTTATTACTTTCGTAATAATTCATCTACTATAATATTTTCGGTATTAGGGCGATAAGTAATAAAAAAATTGTATTATATAAAAAACTCAACCTATCCTACCTATCGTATATTCAAAAGTCGTTTTATACTAAAATATTCCAATATTTTATAATTAGTAATTACTAAAAAGGGCTCCTCCCGTTATAATCCTATAAGCTTAGCTTTCTAAAAAATCAGGGCCTTAATTATAGCTAAAAGCTCCTTATCCTAAATAGAGTAATTCATCTCAACGCTTTACATAATCTCTAAAAAGTAACTTACTAATCGCTAAAAGCCATCCTCCCCCTCCTAAAAAAGAACTCCAATTACTACCCCGTTAAAAGCGTTAGTTTCCAGCTATATCGGCCAATTATATCGGAAGTATGTAAATAATAATGCGTAGGTTAGGAGGTTCTTAAGCGTATTAAATATAATTTAATAATCCGTAATTTATATAAATGATTCGTCTTTATATATCAATCTCGTTAATAATTTCGTAACTTTATTATAATTCTCTATAAACTACTAGTAAAAGTTATAAAATCCCAAAAATAACTAAACTCCCCTAAAATTAAATAACACGCCCTAATTTACTACTATATTTACTTTTATAAAATCTATTAAAATTCCCTTTATCCCAATAATAAATTTTAGGTATTTTATTTATTATACGTAAAATTCACACTTATTAATATTAATATATAATTTAGCGGCCCAAAATCGTTATAATACCTTTTTTACGTAAATCTCATATTTTTTTACCAATTTTGAGTAAATTAGGATATTATTAATATATATGCTATAAAAATCGTTAAAGTAATTAATTAGTGAATCGTTAATAAAGCGTTAGAAAATAGAAGGACCGTTTGTAAGTCCGAAAGGCATTACCTTATACTATTACGCTTTATAACGGGTACGGAATATTATTAATTCCACTAAGGCAGGGTTTATTCTAACCCTATAAAATACTTATTAAATATTAATTTTAAAAAAAATCTTAACCTTACTTAGGCGCGTTAAGATCTCGTTAATTAATAGTAATAAATAGCGGTTTTTTTTCGTTAATACGTTAAGCTTCTAGTAATTTATATAAAACTTTAAGCCGCTATTTACCTTTTTTATAAATAAAATAAGGGCTACCTAAAGTACGGAGCTACTTTTAATAAAAACCCTTCGCTAGGTTTTTCGTAATATACTTTTTACAAGCTTCTAGCTTTTTTAGTAACATTTTATATAAGGGGCTAAACCCTAGGTCCTCGGATTATAAACCCTCTAGTAATTTAATTTTTATATTATAAAAATAATATTTTACTAACTTATTTAATACCACTTTATTAAATACGTCGAAATATTTATAATATTAAGTTAGGACTAGGCTTTAGACCTTCTCCCGTAAGCTTGCCTTATCCTCTTTTAGGTTAGTATTTTATTCGTTTTGTTAATAATTAATTAACTAATTAATCTCGTATATCGTCGTTACGTTAATATATACTTCCCTAACGTTCTTTAAAAATCCTACCGTGTTAATAACCGCTATATCTAATAATTAATATTTATACCAACTAATTATATCCCTCTTAAACTCGTATAATCCCTATAAATCAATACCTTTTTTTTTATTCTTTTTAAAGGGTACTATTATTTTCAGGGTATCCTTTTTAATAGTATTTTTCGCAGGTTTTTACTAAAAGTATCAATTTATAATAGCTAATAATCGCTCCTATCTCCTAAACGTATTAAAGTAATATTTATATTAATTTAATAATTATATTTGCCAATTTATATTACTTTCTAGCTATATTTTAAAATCCTACTTTATTTATAACTAAATAACTTATTATTTATCTTACACCGCAGAGGACCTCTAGTCCTCGCCCTAGTGGGCAAGCGGTCCCTCTATCTATCTGTTTAGGCACCGTAGGTGCTTCTATAGTACAGGTATCGGTACGATATCGCACCTAAACCAACTCTACTTCCAGCCTTTTATCTACTAGTCTGGGTCTCTCCTACCCAGGATGTGTAACAGGAGGGGAGTTGTCACAATTTATAAAGGAAAATAGGGGGTACCCGTATATCGGTTCAAACTCGGACCGTATTCGTTCTTTCTTCTTTCTTCCTTCTTTAGCCCCGGGGCCCCGGCTATATCGTCATCGGTAGGTAGGAAGTAGAAGGGGGGGGGGGAGCTCTTTCCTTTGTATTTATTGCCTCGCTTTCGGTTCGCCCGCAATTCGGACAATAGCCTTCTTCTACAGGTAGTTTATTTCTTTCTCTTTCTGCAATTTACCTCGCTTTCGGTTCGCTTTTATTTATACTACGGAAAGGAGGCCATCGTAGCAGCGGTACTATTATGGCATTAGCAATATATTCGGATGGAAAAGGGGGGGGTTGTGCCTTCCTTTGCAGTAGCGTCGTTATCGGTTTGCCTTTATTGGACTCCAAATGGGAGGTTATAAAGGTATCACCAATATATTTTCATCTAATATTTTATCCTCATTTAACCAGGGCAATCTCGTTACCTACTAAGCAAGTACGATACGTAAACGCAAATTCTCGCCCTTTTTTGCCTATAAATAAGGGGGTTCTCTCCCTTATTCTCTTCTTCTTTTCATCATTATCTATTACTCTATATACCATAACTTCCAGCTCCAATGCCAATACCTCGCTCTCAAGGATCGAAACCGCTACGCGGAATCGCGTAGTCGCCGCGTAAATACTTCGCTATTACTTATCTCCTTTACTAATTCTCGCAATCCTATTAATCTTTATCCTCGCGGTTCCTACCGTTCCTACATCAGCGGTATTTATATTAGCGGTTATTAGGAGCTCTATAAATATTTGCAACCTAACGGTACTTCTTTTACGCGTTTTTACTGCTTTTTCGGGGGTTTTGCTTATTACTTATAGCTTTGGGCTCTCGCCGCTATTAGTATTATACGGATTTTAATTAAACGTATATCTTTATATATACCTTTTTACGTATTTACTACGGCTTTGGTACTTACTAATTTTTCTTAATTTACCGATTTTAAATAGTAAGTTATTACTATATTTATCGTTTATACTACTTATAAACTAACTTCTATCGTTATTAATTATTTTATAAATTCCTTATACCTTCCGCGTATTAATTACAATACTTATACGGATTTTAGCATTATTTTATTCTTACTAATTAAATAATCCGTATTTAATAGGGTTAGGTTACTATAAGGCCTGTTTTATTTACTTCGGCGATTTCTTCTTATAGTATAACTACGTAGCCTTTTCGTACCGTTACTGCAGCTTAAACCACTCCTAATAAAACGCCTTACTAGGCGTATCGTTTTAAACGCTATTTTATTATTATTTAAAAGCGCTTTAGAATTTCGGGCGAGATTGGTAGGATTCCGGCTAAGGTGCTTGAAAAGTGGGCTTAGTAAAATATATATTATTTCCCGTTACGTTTTCGCTATATTTTCGCTATACTCTTAATCTTTTATTAATAATTCCTACTAGCTTATATTAAATAAGGATACAAAGGTACGTTAATTGTAATATATAGGGGGATTTGCGCTATTTTTATATAATATTACTTTGTTGCGAGTTTGTGGGTATTTCTCGGGGAGGGATTAGTAGTTTTCGCAGATTATAGGCAGCTTATTACCCGTTTATAAGTTTTATTTATATTCGTAATACCCTTATTATAATTTCGCCATAGTATATTATAATCCCGGTATTATTCGTCCTCTCCTTTTACCTTTTACTAATCGTTTCTTTTCTTCGTATCTTCTCTTTTCCCTTACAGCAACTACTTTCTTTCTTCCCCCAATTACCTTTTCCTCACTATTAAATCTCTTTATTTCCCTTACCAAATTATATATTTTAATTTTATTTATATTATAAAATTACGTTATTAATTTCGCTACAATTACAATATGAGATAGAGCCTTTTTAAAGGTACTTCCGTCTCGTATTTTTAGTAATTTTGCTTATTTTCGGCTTTACGCGTATTTTAAGCAGTTTAAAAAGATATATATTACTATTTTTAGTACTTTTGCGTATTAATATAGTAGGGTATTTACGTTTCTTACCTTTATTCTGAATAAAAACGTATTTAGCCCTATTACCTTAATATATAATTAGGTAAAAAGCGAGTTTTTTACCTTAATAAGCCCATTATATAAGTTAAGTAGGAAGTATTTAGGTGGTTTCCCTTGGAGGTTAAATAAATTGGCTAATTTTATACCTTAACCGGTTCTTTTTCGCAGTATTATTATTTATTACTCCAATCAGCGTACCCTCTATTTTGCTTTTAGTATTTTATCAAAATCGAATTCTATTTAATCAACTTCCCCCCCTAAATTTTAGGCCCCCCTTAGTAGTTATAGCTACTATTTAGCCTATTTCGCCTTTAAAATTCTACTATTTAGTTACTTAATCCTTCCTTCCCCTTTATACAATTGTCTCCTTCTAAGTTAATTAATTACTACTTTATATACGGTATATAATAACTCCGTTATACCGGTTCTTTGAAATTTTTATTCCGCTTTTGCTACCTATTTTATAAGGTATAAATCTAGTAATAGGTACTACGCCTCGGCCTTAACGTTCCTTATTAATATAATTTTATACGCCTTAATAGCGGTACGTAAATATTTTGTTTATTAATTGCAAAATTTTCGTACTATTCCCCTTACTTTTCCCTTTTTTAATATTAATATATACTATATATTCGCTCTATACGATATTACGCTTTATATAATTATTATATAAATTTACCATACGCAATTAAGGCGAACTCCCTACGTTTTCCTTATTAGTTGTTTTAATACTAGTTTTTAGGTTTTTATCTTTTATAAAATAATCTTTTAGTATTTAGTAAAAAATAGCTTCCGATCCAACTATACGCTTAAAAAGCGGGTGTTTTTTACTAGTATTAAATCTAAATTCCCCTTTCCTAGGATATTTAATATATCAATACGTATCTGCCTTATCCTCGTAAAGTATATAAATTTACTTTTTAATAAGTTAAATTCCATACCTTTTTCCTTTACCCATTTCTTATATACTTTATATCCCCTTTTTAACGTCTTATATACCGTTTTTATATTACGTACGTAGGCTAATAGGTTCGTATTATTTGTAAATCCTACTATAATAAGGTTAGGAATTTCCTCTAATTACTAATATAAGGTGGATATAAAGATAATAAAAAGAATAGGGGAGAGGGGGGAGCTTTGTAATATACCCTAAGTAATTTTATAAGGTTCTAATATTATTTTATCGAAGTAAAGGCGGGCTGTCCTGTCCTTAAAGTAGGATTATAATTAGTGAATAAACCACTATTCGTAACCTAATTTCCAAAACGTATATATTAACCATATCCAATCTACCTAATTAAAGGCGCCCGTAAGGTTAAATTGTAGTAAAGACGCTATTGTATTATACGCCTAAATAATATATATTATATTTATTACTAATCTAATTGCTACTTTTATAAACCTTTTATACCTAAACCTTATTTATATATAAGGGAATATCCTGTTTTCCTTAGTTATAATTGTAAATTATATTATTATTAATATTTTTATTATTTTACCTAGCATATTTAGGAGGGAGATTGGTTTATAGGCCCCTGGGAGTTTTTAGTTTTTTAATATTTTATTCGGTTTTCTAAGTACTATTACGGTTGCTTCGCGGAAACATTAAGAGAAGTATAATAACTTAAAACCTACTTGTATAATTAGTAATAGTATTTTAAAAAGTCTTTCTTCCTCGTTATAAGTTTTTAATAATTTGTTAGATAAATAGTTTAATCTTAATACCTTATTTAGTAATATTATTAATATTACTATACTAACGTTCCTAATATTTATTTCCTAGTTGATTTTTACGGTTTTTTTTAAATATTATTAAGTCCATATCTCGGTTAAAGATTAAAAAGAGATCCACCTTTAGTTCGGGGAAGAAGCGCTTTAATAATACTTTAGCTTTTTATTTATATAAAATAGCATTTTATAAGCTTTTTAGGGTACTTCGAAAAGGGGGGATAATAGGGGGGTTAGGTTTTCTATAGCTCCGTAGTCTAATTTATCTTTTTAAATTTTAAAGATTTTAATTATCGCTTACTACCTTTTCAAAAACGTTACATTAGTACCTTATTTACGTTTTTTTTATTATTTTTTTCTATTTTGCTATTACTACTTTAAGGTACTTAAGGGATACTTTTATACAGTTTCTCCTTTAGGTATATTCAGCCCTTTTCGCCTTTGCTGTAACGTCTTTAACCTTTCTATTTTACCAAATGGCGTTGGTTTTTTAGTTACATTTGCGCTTTAGGTATATTATATTTACGATATAGGTAAGTTTCTTAGTTAGGTTAAGCGTTGCTTTTTCTACCTTTTTAATAGTTTTTAACTCCCCTGGAATAGTAAGGTATGTTGCAGCTATATTTTTATATGTGACTTCGTAAAGTAATAACTAATTATATCCTTTATCCTCGAAGTTACCTTATTCCGCAGGCGAGTCGCCTATAGTTATCGCTTATACTGTATAATTTAATCCGGGGAAATTATCCGGTCCGTTATATATTGTGTTAAGATTCCTAAAGGTCTAGGCTAGGTCTATTATACTGTTTTTATCCCCCCTTTTCAATTGTCTTATTATCTCTCCCCATAATGTGAGGAGCTTTAGGTTTTATCCGATTATAAGGTAAAGTACGTACTTTACTTTAAGTAATTATTTTTAATCTTTATTTTATATAAAGTAGTAGGCGTTAAAGTTACTTACAATAACGATACGACTACGTAGTAGGGGCTTATTAATTAATTCCTTTAATGGGGTCTTTTAATTTCTATTATATAATTTCGAATAAATAGATATTACTATTAATACGTTATCTCCTTTTCTAAACGTTACTACCGCCCAGTCCTCACTACCGTTAGTTATTTACGTTATTTTATCGATTTTTTTTACTTACGTATAATACTGCTTTTCCATTACTAAAGATTATATTATACTTTTCAAGTCTGCTATATCAGGGGGCGCCAGTTAAGCCGTTACAAGGTGGCTCCTGGATTATTAATATATCGTAAACGGTACTACGTAATACTATCTGCAGTTTTTTTTATCTATTTCCTACATTTTAATATAATATTTTTAATTATATTACTATATAAAGCGTAGGGGTAAGGGGTAGGAATCGCTATTCTGGCTTTTTACTAATACGTTAGATAGTAGGGGAAGAGAGTCCTCCTTGGAGGCGGTCCGCAAGGGGGTTGTATTCGTTCCGGTTGCGGCGGTAATAGTAGTACTAATAGGTACTACCTAACTTATTAGGGTGTTGTTATTACCTTTAGCCGCTTTTTACAGGTTAATTAATCTTCCTTTCCTTTTTCCTCCAATCCTTTAGTCTGCGCTTAAAAACCGTATATATTTCGTTACTAATATTAATCCGGTTATTATAACTACTTGTTTAATAGTATTATTTGTAGGATTAGTTACGTTACTTACAATTTATATACGTATTAAGGGGGGTGCGAAGGTAATAGGTTTGTTTAGGTATTTCTTTTTAGTATACTGTTTTTGCTCTTTTACTATATAGCAATTTATACTAAACGCCGTATATGTACCGTTGCAATTAAGGTATCGCTTTAGGGTACCCGCCCTTATATTTACAGGGTATCCTGCCTTTTACTTTTTAACGTTTATCGCTATTAAATACGTATTACCTCCGTAAAATATATATATTGCCTTATTTATATAGAATTTAGCCTTATATCCCTATTTCCCGCAGTTAAAATACTAGATCGCTTTCGCTTTGCCCTCAAACCGCTCGCAGGGGTACCTGCGGTAGTTATAAATTATTCCTTAACTAATTAGCTTAATAGCTTCCTCTACTAAGTGGATTTTTAGTAGTAGCTGGATAGATTTCGGCTTCGCTATGCCCTTGTTACTCCTATAAGAAAGCCTCGTTTTAACTTTAATTATATTAACTTAACTCTACTTACTTATTTACCTTTGGAATTTATTTAGGCTTTTTCAAGCAGGATTACCAAGAGTACGAGACGGAAACACCTTTAAAGAGGCTCTATCTCACACCGCAACCGCAGCGAAATTAATGACGTGGTTCTACAACACAGGCAGAATCGAGATGTACAACTTGGCAAGGGAGATAGAGAGACTCAACAGCGAGGAAGAGGCAGCCGGGGGAAGGAAGAAAGTAGTCGCTGCGAGGGAAAAGAGAAGACGCGAAGAAGAGGAACGATCAGCAAAAGGCAGAAGGAGAGGACGGACAGTACCGGGACTGTAACACACCACGGCGAAATCACAACGAGGGCACTACGAACACAAACAGAACCCACAAACGGGCAATAAGCTGCCTACAGTCTGCGGAAACTGCTAATTCCTCCCCGAGAAATACCCACGAACTCGCAGCGAAGTAGTATTGTACAAGAGCAGCGCGAATCCCCCCACACACTACGGTCGACGTGCCTCCGTGTCCTCGTCCAGTGCAAGCTGGCAGGAACTGTTAGCAAAAGATCGAGAGCATAGCGAAAACACAGCGAAAACGCAACGGGGAATAACATACATCTTGCTGAGCCCACTCTTCGAGCACCTCGGCCGGAATCCCACCAGTCTCGCCCGAGACTCTGAAGCGCTCCTGAACAATAGCG
>Ga0247765_1001552_pt1 | contig 10478 bp, 8 predicted proteins | sample UWRJL106311C6_FD_179949 | JGI IMG/M metagenome (GOLD analysis project Ga0247765, IMG submission 179949) | Plant litter microbial communities from Arlington Agricultural Research Station in Wisconsin, United States - UWRJ-L106-311C-6 | ecosystem: Environmental > Terrestrial > Plant litter >... | reverse complement strand
GGGGAGTGGAGACGGGGAACCGTAAACGGTTGGGGGGAGGGAGGGTTGCACAAGGTTTTTTTTTTTTTTGCACCACGTCGGTTGGAAATGAATACCATACCGGGGATCCATGGATTACATGACACCATCGGGTTCTGTCTGTCTGACTAACTGTCTGACTGACTGTTGCTTTTTCTTCTCGGCAAAAAGCCTTCTCCTATCTACACACCCCCGCTACGTCCTTCCATGCATGGAGGCGACTTTTGATTTTAGCCAGTATAGAGTGAGTGTGCATCGGCTGGCCCGATTCAGAAAGGCAAAGGTGAAAGTGTGGGGTGCGTTTTGGCGAAGGGAGACACGGCCCGGCAGAACTGACGGCAAACCAGTCAAGAGTGGGTAGATACCTGAACCGAGTCATGGTTGTGTCATTGCACAGTTATTGTGGAAGTTGCAGGATTCGGTTCGTTCCGAATGTCGGTAGAATTCTAGAAAAGACGGAAGTACTGATGAGGATGACTGAGAGCAAAAAAAAACAAGCTCAGGGCTGACCTATGGACAGTGGATGATAATGATACCCAAATCTTCAAGTCCCGATCTGACAGCTTCCTTACTCGTAAACGTAACAGAACGGTCCATCCACAGTGCTGACAAGCTCACTGATCTTGTAAACCCCAGATCCAACAACTCCTAAGTCAACAGGGTCGCTAAGCGCCTGCTGCCTTCCTCCAAAGCCGAAGCTCATCATGGAAGTGCCGCCCGCAATAACTTGCTGGCGGTTGGCAAAGTCCTGAGTTTGCCAAATGTACCAGGTACGGTCAATCATGCCGTGGTGAAGCCAGAAGGCCGGGTCGTTTGGTGAGATGTAGAAATCACCACCCGGATCACCCGCGATGGTGAAGTGGCCAGTGTTGTGCACACCGTTATTTGCCTGCATGTTGTCCTGGAACGGTCCGATGGAACGCGAGTTCTGGATCAAGTTGACAATGTCCTGTGTGCGTCCATACCGGCTGCTCAGCTGGTTCGAAATGTCACGTCGCAAGCATCGCGGGTTGTCGCCGTAACCATCGGCTCTCGGGTTCGCCTTCGGCGCCGGGTCAACTGCCACCGACAGGGGGCCAAGCCGGACTGTCATGCTAGAGGTAGAGCCGTCTTAGCATCTCTCTCTCGATGTGTGATCTGATTTGGATGACGACTCACTTCTTAAAGGGCCCAGTCTCGACACATCCTCCTCCGTTACCCGCAGGGGCAAAGAGAGTACCCCTGTGTGATATCTTCTTGCCGTTACCACCCAGGCTGGTCTCGCTGCCGTCAAAGATGGGGGACTTCTCCGGGTCAGCCGCCCAGCGTCCCCAGTCCCAGTACTGCTTGTGTGTGAGTGACAAGTCATGGTAACATAATCAAAGATGTCAGACGACGTACAGGCTGGGTCCCCGTATACCCGCACTCATTCCGAAGAGCTTGCTCCATAGCCCAGGTGTAGTAGCGATGCCACGAGAGGAAGCTTCCCTGTTCACTTGGTCAACAACTGCCGCCGCTTTATTTTGCGGGGTTGGTGGGTAACCAACAGTGCCGTGAATGCTCATCGTCTGGTTGATGTGGACGACTACAAAGTCGTCATATCTGGTCTTGGACCCGGGGAACCTAGTCTGATCAAGTTTGGAGGGCTTGCCCATGAGGCAGAGCATGGCGGCAATGTAGGCCTTCTTTTCCGTGGCCGAGATGTCGCCCCTGTGGACAGGTCAGTGATAAGGATGACAATACTTGGGCAATGAAAACCTGCACTCACCACTCCCGGCGAACCTGCAACTTCGCCTTGGTGCATGTTTTTGACTTTGCCAACTGGGCATCGACAGCGGCTCTGCCCTTGTCCTGGAGATCCTTGACTGCGTCGCCACTGACCAGGCTCACGAGCAGGAGCCAGGGCAGGGCGAGCAGCGCAAAGGCCGAAAGACGAGCCATGATGTCTCGTCCAAAGGTCTAAGCCGTGTGAGGGTTGGCGGTAGGGGAGCTGGTCGGAACAAGACAGGAAAAAGGGGGTGTGTTGGGAACCGGGTCATTATAACCTCTATTCTGTGTCCTAAATTCATTCTGTCGTCCTCGTTTCTCGTTGGGCCCGGATGCCGCTTCGGCAGCAACCTCCGCATATAGTACTGATACTGGTGGCGTTAATAGACGCTTGCGTGTAAACAAGGCTCCCAGGACAGGGCGTCTCGGGCAGGGTACGGCAAATGGTCGCCAGCATTCATGCGCGTGTTCGGAGGCTGCAGATGAGGGAAGCGAGGACTGTGGAGAGACCCAGTGACCTCGCCCGACGGGCAACTACCAGGGATACGTACCTGCCCCCCGGCATGGCCAGCCCACTCCGTTCCCTCCTGAAAATAGGAAAATAGTCCCCGCCCACGGAAGCAGAAAAGGCAGACTTGTTCTGCGCGTTGTCCTCGGTAAAGTCGGTAAATGGAGCCTGCAAAGGGGTGAAACGGCCCCGTGCACCCATTCGAGGCCTGCAGCGTGGGCTCCCAGCTTGATGGGAAGGAGGCCGCAACGCTGCCGACTGGTCCGGAATGTTTCGTTGCAATTTATGGCAAATCTGGGGTAAATCCTGGGGGTAAACACACAGCGCTGCACTTTTGCCCCGCAAAAAAAAAATGCTGCTACTTCTGATGAAATAACTGGCTCATTGTCCCCGCTGCTATATGGCTTGCTCCGAAGCCCAAATTGCAAACCTCTTACTAGTGCCCCTCCCTCGGCTAGGACACGCCGACTTGAGGCAACTTTTGCACGTTTCTGCGAATAAACAGCGTGGTAACAGTCTCGTGATTTTGCCGCCTTGCCGAGCCCCATATCGGCGCCACATGAACAACACAAAGGAGACCACCAGACTTGAACAAGAGGTATACACACGGCGTTGCATCCCTGTCATGCTCGCAGCGGCCAACTGCAAATCAAAATCAAGGTGGTTTGTGTTGTATCTATATGAGAATGGGCGTTCAGATCAAGGATGCATTATTCAGCCTGTTTTCAAGACAAGATGTGGTTGGGCACAAATGACGAGTGCCCCAAGATGGCGGTCCCAGCGCGGAGCCCGGAATTGCATGTCACAGCGAAGGACGGGAACATTGTATAAAGTTAGTGATCGGTACGGTGACGAATTATTCTCGAAGAATAGAGGGTGGGTCCTCCCCACAAGGCCATCGACCTCTGAGCTTTCAGGAGTTGGTGAGCTTTCGGATCACTGCCGGTGGTCAAGAGTTCTGGGCGAATAAGAGAGTGGCGGGAAAGATCAACTTGACAGGTCGCCACTCACCCAGTCGGCGACGCCCAATATATTTGCCTAGATGACCCGTCCTGCTTGGCTTCCGGGAAGCCTGTCACGCCCTCCCTTGCCAAGCCGAGCCTGGATTCTGGAAACGTGCTCGGTTCATCATTCCGGACCATGAGTGTTGATTTTGCAACCCTTGTCGACGTGGTCTTGACAGGAGTCGGTCCGCCGAATGTATCTATTACGTTGATCCGGACTATAGTATCCCCCAGCCCACCTGCAGAGCTTCTACAATATATACCTGACGTAGAAGCCTTATCGGGTACAACCTTGGAGGCATGGACTGGAGACGGGTTTTTTCAAAGACATGTGAACGTCGGGCAGTGGAGGAAGTGGAGGGTCTTCTCAGGTCCTCCCCAAGCCCCAAGAGGAAGGAGCGGAGGAAAATTCTGCAAAATCGGACATGTTGTCTTTTGAAGGCAGGCACCACACTCCACGCGCGCAAAATAACCCCTGTCAGGGGATAATGGAGGGAATCCGGATCAAATTCTCGTCTGGCATGATTCTATGGCATCAAGGAAGGTCTATTGTGCCCCTGCCGTGTGAACTGGAAGTCCACCAATTTATTCGACGACATTCACTGGTCCAGTCAGATTGCAGTGCCATTACCGGCAGCTTCCGAAGCCCGACCATGGCCGAGAAAGAAGCTGAGACCATAAGTCGGGCTTAGGAATTGAGGCTCCGCTCTGGGCAAAAAATATCGAGGTCGTACCTAGCTTGGCCACCACACTCTTGTCATGCCTTACCTAGGTCTAGTAGGTACCCTAGGGTGCCTATGGCTGTGACGATACGCAAGACTCAATTTGGGCGCACTGACACTCCACGGGAGATCGACGTGCCAATTTCACTAGTTCTGGATGCTATCTCTTGGCTTGCTTCCTGGTGACCTTTTGAAGCAGCCGGGCTAGGCCGCTCATTTTCACCACGGCTCTCGGGTCTCACCTATCCACCGCTAGGTATGTACCTAGGGAGGCAAAAGCAAGGGCTCAAATCAGCTACAGCCCTTCTGACTGCAGGATTGGGGCGCGTTACTCTGTGGTCCGATGTCCTCGGCGGAGTTGACAGGCCAGCCTGACCAAGGATACGTGAAATGGGTTCTTAACAGGTCCACAAGTCATGCCTTCCTTCCAAGGCACAGCGCAAGGCCCAAACATCTCGTGAGAAACTTGCAGCAAGAAAATGATTTTTCGGATCAGATCAAAATTTATAGAAATGTCCCGGCAATTGCTCTGGGCGTTGCCAGAAATCAAATCAAGAACGCCGCGCTCGCAAACATAAACTCCCAACATGAAAGATTGGACTGTGTGAGCCGACAGCGATGGGCTGAAGTGGTATGGAAATCTCATACAATTTTGCATTGCGTAGCAGCTTTGGGGATGTTGGGAAATTCTCACCTAGGCTAGTCACGAGGTCGCTTGAACCTGGGACGAAAACACTTTACAACTGAATAACGCGACTTAGCGTGTCGAGCTCATCCCTGCCCTCGTCCGCAGACAGTGACTAGCTTTCTTCTTCCTGCCAGAACGACTCTGAACTTGCTAAACTCTATTGGCCCGGTCCGGGCATCGATTTTTCGTGGTTGAAAATTCCCAGTCCAGGCTCCTCCACGCACGCGGACCGTTGAGATTTGGCTACCTACAGCAGGTACCTACCCGGGGGTTTCTCACCAACTTGGCCTGCGCCGTTTATTATCGGCTTCATCCGAATATTCAAACTGCCCGACACGGTATCTTCCAGCCTGGTCTCGCAAGGCCGAAACCGCTCAACTCATCTCCTCCCCAACCAGGTTAGTCATTAACTGTTCTCCGCACACGGCGGTTGGCCTCCCGTCCATTCCAATTTACACTACCTCGCTTTCCTTCCTTCCCTCCTTCCTCTGTTCTCGGGCTGCCAGCCTTGCAATTAATTTCTATTTATTACTCACCTGTTCCTCTCTACCCGGCTCTTCAACCCATCTCCCTCCCCCTTCGGCGGTGAATCACGTCCGCGCTGGTAGCCTTAACATCAATTACTCCGGCGCCTTCGTCAGGTGTTCTCTCTCTCAACACAGCAACACCCCGCCCAGCCTTCTTCCAGGACCGTTTTCCCCACTTCCTAACCCATTGAAATATCTCCAGTCTCAGCTAATCAGTATTTCGGCCATGGACAACCGCAAAGTCCCTCGAGCTCAGCCAGCGAGAATTCGCTTCAATGGACACGATTACTACGAGGGCCGTTCCCCCTCGATGCAACCCGCAGTTCTGCGCGTGACCAGTAAATTTCAGTACGGCCGGAAGCCACAAGACGTCAAGCTCACCCAGTCGGAAGTCAAAGGACTCGCGTCTGTCTACGTGCGTATTTACGCTCTCCCCGATATTACACGCGACCGACTCAAGAAGTGGTTGCGTTCGAACCTACCGCTTGCTCAGAGCTGGCGGTTGGATTTCTTCAACACCCGAGAACAAGACCGAAACCTCGGTATTGTTCCCAGGCCTCCCGGAGTCCCAGCAGCCGCCCTGACAAACGGCGTGAGGATTGGAGACAGAGGGGAAGAAATCCCCAACCCACGCGGCAGGTCGGACCAAGACGGAGAAGCATCTGCCCACGGAACACCAGACACCCCCGGTTCGCCACGGACACCCGATACTCCCGCCACGCTTCAAAATGATCAGGAAGCGGAGACTCTACCTGAAGATACTGCAGGTGATGCAGAACTCCCAGCAAAAGGGACACGGTCGAACAACAGTCCGAATACCTCGGCCCAGGAGATGGATGTGGATAGTTCGGAAGAGGACAACATTACTGCTGGGGAAAAGCCCCTACTAGAAAGGCTGTGCGGCATCCTTGAACGGAATTGGCAGGAGGCCCTGATTCCGCCAAAAGACCTACACCCAGAATTAGAAGCCGCCCGGGATGCTCTCAAGGACGCAGCTGTCGTGTTGCAGAGCACTGCTTTTAAACTTAACAATAACGACCCGCTGTGCCAAAAACTCCTTGACTGGTCAATGCACACTGTCAAGGCTTCGGATAGAGCTACGAAAGCGTTGGGGGCTTCTCGGGCCAGGGCTGAAAAGGAGTTCAAGTCGTTACAGAAAGAACGTGAACGCCGAGAACGCGAGAAACGAGAACCCGACGACCGAGAACACGACAATGGAAGTCAAAAGAAGAGAGTGAGGTTCGATTTTAGCTAGGCATAGATAGTTGTGGCGTGTAGGAGCCGACCTGTTTGTTGGAATGTGTGTTGTGCAATATTGCCTACGGCGAGCTAAGCAGCGGTGGGCATCCCTCGCACGACCTCGGGCATTTTTCTCTCGTGGGAACGAAGGATGCAAAGAAATCTAGCCACAGGCTGAGTACATGTACCTCTCGATTAGAGTTTTGACAGGCCTGTAATATCTTAACAAAGCACCTCTTGGGAATAACCAGACCGCTCGCGAATGTGTGGAATGTCTGATGATACCCGTCCGGGCCACTGCCACACTGACAACCATCCAGGAGTCGAGCCGACTTATTGATGGCATGGTTCAGGGTGTGGTCGTTACTTCCCAATTCCATGCTCTCTCCACGATCAACTGTTACAAGCAAGGCCCCCCAAGCCGATCTCAATTCCATCTCGAGAACGTGGACACACTTTCGGGCAAAAAACCGTTGACGCAACTACAGCCTACCATGTCGTGATCGTGCCGAGCCTTACCTCCCGTTAGCGAGACACCCCAACCGCCATATGCAATTGTCAAGTACCTATTCGTGTTCAGCTTTCCGAATTTTCGCTATTTTCCTTGTTCCTGGGCATTGACACTGTTTTTTTTTCTCTTTCTTTTTCGGTGCTCTTTTGCCAAGCTCGGGACTGGACCCCACGATCACGACATAGCACCCCGGGTGCCGGTCTTTCCGATCGACTACGCCGATTCCCCGTTGCAGCACCCCTGCCAATTTCCCGTCGATGAACACATGCCGGAGCGTGGGATAACTAACTACTGCGAATGCGGCAACTTTCAATCCGCCGCCGCAACCGGGCCGAATACTGTCTGCCCGGGCTGTCAACTTCAGGCAAGCAGAAACAACTTCAAGACCCATCCACTCTCCCCGCTCTCAAGCTAACCCGGTAATGGCTAGACACTGCAGTTTTCCCGCAGCAGCACGACCGAGAGATGATGGGTATCTCCTTATGCACAATGGGACGGTTTCTATAAGTACCTTCACGGCTCCGGGGAACACCAGACATTGCCCTACCTCCATGCCAGGAGCGCGTCTTGACCCGGCCACACTCTTTTCCCCACGCTCCTTGTTCCCGAGCAGGCACCCATCATGAGACTCTCTCTTCACCTCTCGGCTCTCGTCGCCACCCACGCGGTACTGGCTGCTGCTCTGCCCACGGCCTCCAATACCGAGAAACGAGACACTTCAGGTCCTCAGTTTGAGAACGGACAGCCCATCGATGGCAAGGGGAAGGGAGGGCGTATTCTCGGTAATCGCCCACCAACCTCTCTCTCCCTTATGTCTAATATTGGGACAATTACTTCGTACTGACCATCAAATTCAACTGCGGCAGGGGGCACGAACAAGCAAGTCGATATTGCCAACCCAGACAACTTGGGGCGTCAGCCAACTGACAGCGGCATCGTTCCCAACTTGAAGGTATCATTTGTTTTCCTGCATGTCGAAATGACAGACGAAGACTAAGAAAGTGGAAGTGGCGGTTTTCCGACTCCAAAACCAGACTGTTCAAGGGGGGATGGCTGCGTCAGCAGGTAGTCCAGGATCTCCCACAGAGCCACGATGTCTCGGCCGCGCAACAGCATCTCAAGAAAGGCGCCATCCGAGAACTGCACTGGCATCGTGTGGTGAGTAGCCCGACGATTGGTTCCCACATTGACACAATTGTACTAACACGGAAGCAGGCGGAATGGGGCATCGTATACGCCGGGTCAATCCTGATCTCGGTCGTCGACGAGTTTGGCCGATACCAAGTCGAGACACTCAACTACGGTGATATCTGGTACTTCCCCAAGGGCGTAGCCCACACTGTACAAGGCTTGGATGATGAGAACGAGTTTCTGATCGTCTTTGATGATGCCGACTTCGACAAGGCGGGCACCACCTTCAACGTTGACGACTGGATTGCACGCACGCCGCGCGACATCATCGCCAAGAACTTCGGTCTCGACCCTGCCATCTTCGACAACGTGCCCAAGCCCAACCCCGGCATCTTTAACGGCACTGTCAGCACCAAGAAGGTCACACCCGCCGCCGCCGGCAAGCTTACGGGTGGTGCCTCCTTCGTGTACCGCACCTTTCAGCACACACCCGAGTCCGTCCCCGGCGGCGGCGGTGAGTTCTACAAGATCGACTCGACCAACTTTCCCGCTAGCGAGACCTTGGCTGCTACCTTTGTGCGCCTCAAGCCTGGCGGTTTGCGCGAGCTGCACTGGCACCCCAACGCCGAAGAGTGGCTGTACTTCCACCAGGGGTGGGCGCGCGCAACCGTCTTCACCGGCAACGGCAACGCCCGTACCTTTGACTTTAGCGCCGGTGACACGGCCGCCTTTCCGGACAATTCGGGCCACTATATTGAGAACACATCCGAGACGGAGGACCTCGTGTGGATCGAAATCTACAAGTCGGACCGTGTGGCTGATATCCCGCTGACGCAGTGGCTGGCTTTGACGCCGGCAAATATTGTTGCGCAAACACTAAAGATACCTGTGGAGGTTGCGGAGGGGCTGAAGAAGGAGAAGCAGGTTTTGCTTTCGTGAGTTTATAAAGTTATTAGGGCAGGGGCGGCGGGCTTGTTGCATTGGTGTTGGTGGTACCTATGGGGGGCGGGGCTGGGGGTGGTTTTGGGTCGGTCGGTCTATGGGACTTGGGTTAAGCACCGTTTGTTAGCGATCTTCACTGGAAGATGGAATGGAATGGAATGCTGAACCCCTTTAATTATAATATTGCCGAAGTAATTCTAATCTGTTATACCTAATGCGACTGCAAATATTGGATATTTATCGAACCCTGCGTATCTGTTTGGGGCGCATGGAAATAGTAGTTAGCTGCTGTAAACAAACGGGAAAGCTTGTCCCCGATAAGCTTGGGGTCACTGGATCGAGCCACCGGGGCTTGTTGGGCCGTGGACTCTGTGCTGGCGATCTCCCGACCAGGTGGATTGATCAAATCACAAGGGCGAAAGAGGGATCACGCACACAGCTTTGCGCAAAAGGGGCAGGCAGGCAGTTGTGTTATGTGTGTGTGTGTGTGTGCCAGAAACCGGATGTCCATGTCACGATAAGGCTTTAACATAAAACGTTTTTGACTCTGAAACGGTAAAGAATTCGGAAGCAAATGCTGGCAGTTTGCAAAAGTGTGTGATGTTTTTTCCCAGGTAGTAAGTACTAGGATGACGATCGCGACCGACCACGGATTATGGGAAGCGGGCGTTAGCATCAGCAAAAATGGCGTTGACGAACACACGTGGTTGTCGGCAGTTAGTATAGAACCCGACTGGCTGGGAACTAACTACCTACCTAGCTATAGTTACTACGACTAGTTGATCGGAGATGCAACGTTAAGCCCGGATAGCTAGCTGCTGAGCATCATTAAAATAGGTAGCGGCAACGGTAGGTACCTACTTTAAAGTTTCTTGAAGAAATACCAGACTTTTCACCCGCAAAGACTTTGTGTGCAAAAGCCTCTCAACTGCCAGCCAGCGCCCTGTCAAGTCTCACACCACCTACCTACCTACCTACTCGAAAGGCGTTCAACCGTAGTTAAATACCTATGTGGTGATCTTGGTTGTGGACGTACAAGATGTCCGTTTGTACGTACCTAGTCGCCCTCGATAACATCCGTCCCGGCAATGCGGAACCTGCCTAATGGAAGATGCTATGTATGGATGGTGCTCGACCAGGGATCCATCGATAAAAACTCTTCCTCGAACCGTTTTCTAGAAAGTAGATCCTGGACTCGGGGGTTTAAAAAAGGATGAACGGTTGGGGGGTTCGGTATACCTAATGAGGTGGCGGCCATGCAAACGACCGCGTCGCAAGCCCGGGGCATTGGGTTTTGACGGGCTGTCAAACCGTCGCAAATACAAAGGACCAGATCTTTGATGGTGGGCGGGGGACCCTGCGAACGGTTTTTTTGCGTTGAGCTTCAGCGGTTGTTCGTCACGTTTCTCCGTCAACGCTGCCCCCCCCCCCCCCCGGAAACG
>Ga0247765_1001551_pt1 | contig 10505 bp, 6 predicted proteins | sample UWRJL106311C6_FD_179949 | JGI IMG/M metagenome (GOLD analysis project Ga0247765, IMG submission 179949) | Plant litter microbial communities from Arlington Agricultural Research Station in Wisconsin, United States - UWRJ-L106-311C-6 | ecosystem: Environmental > Terrestrial > Plant litter >... | reverse complement strand
GACGGGGAACCCGGTGATCCCCGAGAGATAGCCCACCAGCTCGTCGTCGAGGATGACGAAGGTCTCCTGCAGCGGGGTCCCCTCTTCGTCGGCCATCAGGAGAGTCCACGACATGGGAGGAGTCTATCCCGATTGACAGATTCAGCTCCGAAGACATATGTTCACTAAGGAGATTTTTCTATACTTTGCCGTCATCTTCTGTATCTTGGGTCGGATTCCAGGCATCTCGATGTCGCACTCCCTCTACGCCTCCAGCAATGGGCGCGGACATCCCATTGAGCCCCCCGACGGCGTGACCCCAGCCTTGGACGACCAGGATCCCAGCCTCCGCCTGATCGAGCAGATCCAGGCGGGTAACGACGTCGACGAGAACTGCCGGCGGCTCCACGAGCTGCACTATCGGAAAATCATCAACTTTTTCCGCCGCAAGCGCTTTTCTCCTGAAGAAAGCCGCGACCTCACCCAGGAAGTCTTTTCCCGTGTCTTTCAAAGTATAGCTACGTTTCGACGCGAGTCGAGATTCGAAAGGTGGCTGTTCGAGATCGCCGCCAACATATTCCGGAACGAGCTTCGGAAGCGAGGGGCGGAGAAGCGGGATGCGGTGGAGGTGTCGATCAATGTCTCTCCCGAAGAAGATGGCGGTTCTGCCCAGGTCGTGGAGCCGGTCTCCCAGGAGCGGAGCGCGCTGGACTCCATGATGGAACGGGAGCGGCGCACGAAGCTGCACGCGGCACTGCAGGAGCTGCCGCTCCAGATGCGGACCTGTTGCGTGCTGCGCTATGAGAGAGGGATGAAGTATCAGGAGATCGCGACGGAGATGAAGATCTCCATCGAGACCGTCAAGGCGCACCTGCACCAGGCCCGCAAGCGGCTCATTGAGAAGCTCGGCGATGAGGAAAAGGGGCCATCATGAGCGACGAGATCCAGGATCTGGACGAGATGCTCGGCTTCCTTGCCGAGGACGGCCGCCAGCGGCGCGATCCCGAGGAGCATCCCAGTCCGGAAGAGCTGTCCGCCTACCAGGCGAACGAGCTGACCCCGGAAGAGGATGAGCGGATCCAGGACCATCTCGCCGTCTGCCAGCACTGCACGGAGCTACTCCTGGATCTGGAGGAGTTCCTCCAGCCGCCCGCGGTGGTGGCCGAGCCTGCCGCTGACTTCGAGGCAGCGGCGGACTGGAAGAGGCTGCGGGAAGGAATGGGGCCGGGGATAGGGACGTCAGAGGCGCCTCGGGCGAGTGCCCCTGAGCGGCGCAACGACCGGGTGATGAAATCACTGCGAATGTACAGAGCCTTGGCGGCGGTACTGGGCTTCATAGCCTTGGGGCTGACTTGGCAGATATCCCACAGATCACACTGGCCGCCTCTTGCCCTACAGAAGCAGAAGACGCTCGATTTCAGCTCGGTGCGTGGTGGCAGTAAGCCTGCCGAGACCTTGCGGCTGCCATATGCCTTGCGATTTTACCTGGGACCCAAAGATGCGGGTTTCCAATACAGGATCGAGATTTCGGATTCTGAGAAGCTGGTGTACTCGGCGGGTCCCTATGGCAAAGAAGAGCTGGAAAATCTGGTCCTGCCGCTAGATTCCGGCCGTCTGCCCCCTGGCAACTACACTGTCAGCGTTTACAGGATACGCGAGGGCCAAGCCGCCGAGAGCTTGGGCCAGCCCGTGAAACTCGCAATTCAGCCTTGAGGCCGGGCGGATTTTCCGCCATCCCTTTCTCTTCAGCCTGTTTCAAGGCTACAATAAGAACATTCCGCTTCATGCAGGCATGCCTGCTCGTGTATACGATTCTCTGCGAATCGTTCGTGGGTACGTTGTTCCTTGGATCATGACCTCGAGAGGAAGTACGCCCGATGGATCCAGCGCGGCAGAGATTCCTGGTCTTTGGCTTGATGATGGGCGCTGGATGGAGCGCCACCAGCCCTCTGGCAGACCCTGAGCCCCTCTCACGATCAATAAATTCATCTCAATATGTATCACCTGCCAGAGAAAAACGCGCACTTCTGCCCGAAGAAAAAAAGTTCGACCTCCTCAGGGAAAGGGGTGTATCTCATCGCCTTTCCACAAATCAGCAGCATGTGTTCCGCATTGATCTGAAGAATGATCAATTTTTGCGAGTAGACATATTGCAAAGGGGTATTGATATACGACTCCAGCTGTTCGATCTGGAGAAAGGACCTCTGCTCACGGTTGACAGCCCCATTGGCAGCAGCGGGCTCGAACCTGTCCTCTTCGTTGCCGGCAGGGCCGGCACGTACAGCCTGGTCGTCTCGACGACCAGTCAGCCGGGACCAGATGCAAGTTATGTCGTCCGTGAGGTCGAGCGCCGAACCGCCACGCGAGACGACCGGAAGAGAGCCCTCGCACTGCAGAGCTATTATCGTGCAAGGAGTCTGCTCTGGCCTGCCAAGCCGAATTTGGATGCCGCCGCGCAGGCATTTCTCTCCGCGGCGGACGCCTTGCGGCGGGTCCGAAATCAGGAACTAGAGGCGCTGGCCTGGGCGGAACTGGGCAGGGTTTATGTTCGTCAGGGGCGGTGGGATCTTGTTGTCGTGGCCAACCAGAACGCGGCGGCTCTATTTCACCGGCTCGGCAGGAAGCAAGAGGAAGGAATCGCCCTCAACCAGATGGCTGAGGGCGCGCAGAAGATCGGAAATATCGATCAGGCTCGTCAGCTCTATGAACGAGCCCAGAACTTAGCTCGTGAGGCGCGTGACGGAGCGACAGAGGCTTCCGCCTTGATCAACCTCGGACAGATCCAGGCCGAGCGCGTGGAAGCCTGGGAAGCAAGCCGGTCTCTTCGCGAGGCGCTCGCGATCTGCCGTAAACGCAAGGATCAGCAGAGGGAAGCCAGGGCCTTGGGGGCTTTGGGACTCCTTTACTCCCTGACGGGGCAGATCGAAGAGGCGTTGTCGTTTTATCGGGATGCCCTGGCCTTGCGAGAGGTCAGCCGCGATCTCCGTGCCGTCCTTCTGACCCAGATGGGGAATGCCTATATATACGGCGGCCGAGCGGATCGCGCATTCCGCTGCTTCCAGCAGGCGTTCGACATCCAGCGCGGAGGGTGGGACCCCGCGAACGAGGCCAGCACGCTGGTCGGCTTCGGTATTGCCTATACGCAGTTGGGAAGATACCAGGATGCGCTCGGCCCGTACCAGCGAGCGCTCAAAATATATGAGGCCAGGAACGACCTGCGGGGCAGAGCGATCACGCTCACGAATATCGGCTGGGCTCTCTCCCAGTTGACGCGGTACGGCGAGGCGCGGGATGGCTTCAGTCAAGCTCTCGACCTTGCCCGCAAGTTGAAGAATCCGAACCTGGAAGCGGCGGTCCGCCTGGGGTTCGCCTGGATGGAGCGCCAGCGGGACAACCTGAGCGAAGCTCAGCGGCAGGCCGAACAGGCGTTGCGGCTCGTCGAGTTTCTGCGCAACGAGACCGAGGACCCCAAGGTCCGGGTCGCTTTCTTCTCGGACAAGCAGGATATCTACGAGCTGTTCATCAGCGTGCTGATGAGGCGGAGCGAGCTGAAAGGTTCACGGGACCTCGTCGCCAAGGCGCTCTGGGTCAGCGAGAGCGCCCGCGCCCGCAATCTGCTGGACCATATGGAGGGGCGCGGCGGGGGAATCGCGAGATCGGTTCTGACCAGCCGGCAAATACAGGAGCGGGTGCTCGATCACGATACGGTTCTGCTCGAATATTTTCTAGGGAAATCCAAAAGCTATCTGTGGATGATGAGCCAGGACGGCCTGGAAGCCTTCGAGCTGCCGGACAGGCAGGAGATCGAGCTCCTCGTCACCGATGTCTATGCCCGCCTGGCGAAGAGCCACCTCGCGGAAGAACAGGCGGGGGCGCTCCAGGGGCTGCGGGAGCTGAGCCGCATGCTCCTGGGGCCCATCGCGGGGCGGCTGGGCTCGAAGCGGCTCCTGATCGTGCCTTCCGGTGCTCTGCAATACTTTCCATTCGCGGCTTTGCTGGATCCCGCCGTCTCCATCCCGCGGACCCTTCCCAGGGGGGCATGGCCCTCTCCCCTCATGGAGCGCCATGAGATCACCTACGCGCCCTCCGCGTCAGTGCTGGACGCGATCGGAAAGCGCCAGGATGAACGCAAGGCCGCCTCGAAGCTGCTCGCCGTGCTGGCCGACGGAGTCTTCGAACGAGATGACCCCAGGCTTTCCGGAATTTATCCAGCCGGCATTGAGGCCGACAGCGACCCTGTCCTGGGCTATCTTGATCGTCTGGACGCATCGCGCGATGAGGCTGACGCTATCACCGCCGGCCTCCCTCCGGATAAAATCAGGAAGGTTCTCGACTTCGATGCCAGGAGGGACATCGTCACGAGCGGCGAGCTGGGGGATTTCGGGATCCTTCACTTTGCCACGCATACGTTTTTTCAGCCCCAGATCTCCGGCTTGGCCGCGATCATTCTTTCCCGTTACGATGAGAAGGGACGAGCGCGCGATGGCTTGCTCCGGATCCAGGACATCAATGCCCTGAGCTTCAAATCGGATCTCGTAGTGCTGAGCTCCTGCGACTCGGGCCTTGGCAAGAACGTTCCCGGAGAGGGCTTGGTGGGCTTTCCGCAGGCATTCCTCTCCGCGGGCTCCTCGGGAGTGGTGACGAGCGTCTGGAAGGTCGAGGACACGAGCACGGCTGAGCTCATGAGGCTCTTCTACGGCAATCTGTTGACTCATGGGATGTTGCCGAGCGCAGCCCTGCGGGCGGCCCAGATCACGATGTGGAAGGATGCGCGGTACAGCGCTCCACGGTATTGGGCGGGTTTCATTGCTCAAGGCGCATGGCGCCACAGACCACCCTATATCAACAAAAATCCTCCTGGCGTTTCTTCTGGAAATGGAGATCCGAGGAGCCCATCGATGACGACGAAACCTTCGCTGTCCGTTCCCCCCCGGTAGGTACGGGGGGACCTTGCGAAGACCAACGGCCTTCGGCCGGGTGGAGGCTCTCCGGGATCTACAACCTTTCAAGAAGGAGGGATACATGTCTCAAAACCCCCGTGAAATGGTCCAGCCGGAGAGCGACGAGATCGGAGGGATTCAGGCCATCATCGATCGTGACCCTGCGCTCGGGGCCACGGTCGTGGAGCCGCCGCCCGCAGTGACCCCGCCGCCTCGGGATGGTGACGGCGACGACGATCAGTAGGGCAGATCATTCTCGTCGGTGAATGACCGGCGGATTTCTTCCGCCGGTCTCTTTCCAAAAAGGGATTCCCGTGAACCGTTGGATCATTCTTTTGCTTCTAGTTTTTGCGACATCTGCTTGTGGCAGATCCGCAAAGTCCGAGAAGTCTTACGATGAGATTCGTAAGATCGTCTCAGGCAAGACGGCGTCCGAGGTGCAGCGGCTGCTCGGTCCCCCCGATACCCGGAAGCCCCTACTACTCGGAGACGAGCGCTGGACTTGGTGGAACTACACTTACCTGGGAGGCAAGGATTGGGCCCCGGAGGTCCGTGGCAAGGTGGTCCACTTGGAGATCACCTTCGAATCGCCTTCTTTGGTAAGCCAAAGGGGCGATAACAAAGCCGAATGGCGCGTCAGCGAGCCTTATGGCGTCGGTTTCTCCTTTGCTGGCGATGAGGACGGAAATTTGCCGTCGTCCCTAAACAAGAAGACCCGCAGTAGCATCTAAGAATCTCTAAGGAGATCTACCCGCCATGAGCCCCGCCCCCGACGACCGCCCCAAGTGGGCCCTGCTGATCGGCATCAACCGGTATCCCAACTTCGCTCCGCGGGGGCAGCTCTCCGGCTGTGTCAACGATGTCGAGGTGATGCGGCAGGTTCTCATGAATTCGTTTAATTTTCCTGAGAACCATGTTGCCGTGCTCAAGGATGAGCAGGCGTCCCGGGAGGGCATTCTCGGGGCGATGCGGGAGCTGGTTCAGCGGGTGGGGCCGGAGGACATCGTCGTCTTCCATTTCAGCGGGCACGGCTCGCAGATGACCGATATCGAAGGGGACGAGCCGGATGGCCTCGACGAGACGATCGTCCCCTATGACAGCGGCCGGGGTACCTATGAGAACCGGGACATCAAGGACGACGAGATCTATCTCTGGCTCCAGGATCTGACCGCCAAGACTTCCGCCGTCACCCTGATCTTCGATTGCTGCCACTCGGGGACGATCGTCCGTGACGACTTCGGCGGCGAGATCCGGTGGGTCGAGCCGGATTTCCGGCCCGCGGAACAGTTGCCCCCCTCCCCGATCCCGCTCGCGTTCCGCGGTCAGTTGGACGGCGGCCGGGATGCCGGTCCGAGCGGCTGGCTCCCCCTCGGGGAGAGGTATGTCCTGATCTCCGGGTGCAGCCAGAAGGAGAAGTCGTTCGAGATCGAGGAGCCGGCCGGGGTCCGCCAGGGCGCGCTGACCTATTTCCTGAGCCAGGAGCTGCGCAGGGTTAAGTCGGGCGCCACCTATCGCGACGTCTTCGAGGCGGTGGCGCCGCGGGTGTCGTCGCGGTTCCCGGAGCAGCACCCGCAGCTCGAGGGGGCCCGGGACCTGGAGATCTTCGGCGTCCGCTGGATCGAGCCGATGAAATTCGTGTCCGTCCTGCAGCGGTCCGCCGACCGGGTCATCCTGGAGGGCGGGGCGGCCTGCGGGCTCACCGAGGGATCGCAATGGGCGATCTATCCCGCGGGGACGAAGGCGATCGCGCCGGAGGACGAGCCGCTGGGCGTGGTGGCGCTGACGGCCGTGCGAGCGGTCACCAGCGAGGCGAGGCTGCTGCGGGAAGCCCAGCCCGGAGCGGTGACGGCGGGCCTGCGGGCGGTCGAGGAGAGCCACTGCCTGGAGACCCGCATGCCGGTCGAGGTGATCGCCCCCTCGGGGAGGGACGTGGACGTACTGCTCGATGGGCTCGACCACTCGCGGCTGCTGCGGCGGGCCGAGAAGGGGGGATACGCCAAGGCGCGGGTGTATCTGATCTCGCCGCGCTCCAAGGTCAAGGAGCATGATCCCGCGCCGATGCTGGGCCCTCTCCGTGAGGCTGTCTGGGCACTTATCGGCGAGGACGGCAAGCTGCTGGCGCCGGTCCATACCCGACACGAGCCGTGCGTCGTGGGAACCCTGCTGGACAACCTGGAGAAGGTGGCCCGGCTTCGCCTCGCCCTGGACCTCAAGAACCCGAGGAGCGAGCTCGCCGGCAAGGTGGAGGTCGAGCTGCTGCGGAAAACGGCCTATGGCCTGGAGGCTCCGGAGCTCGGCGCCGACGGCCGGCCGGTCTTCTCCGAGGGGGAGTGCCTGGCGCTGAGGATCTCCCACCGCTGCGACTGGCCGCTGTACGTCTACGTCCTGGACCTCGGGCTCACCGGCCGGGTCATGCTCAGTTATCCGCCCGGCGGCTCGAAGGACAGTCTCAGTCCAGGCCGCCCCCTGGAGGTGGGAACCCGTCCAGGGAGCGAGATCGATCTCTACTTCCCCAACGAGTTCCCGTTCCTCTCGGCCGGCCCCGGCGAGGAGGTGACGGGATTCGAGACGCTCAAGATCCTGTTCACCACTCATCCGGCCGAGATCGGTCCGCTGCTCCAGGATGGATACCGCCTGGGGGAGATTGGGACGGACAGCTCCGACGGCTCTCTCTCCAGCCTCCTGGTGACCACGTTCGGTGGCGGGGGATATACCAGGAGGGATCTGCGCACCCGGGAGCAGGGCGGCGGCCCCGAGGACTGGACCACCCTCGACCGTTCCTTCCGGCTGGTGCGGCCCGCCTCTCCGCCGCAGGCTGCCTGGGGCCGGGGGTTCTGAGTCGCCCCTACAGCCTCCTCCCATGTCATATGCTTCCGGGTTGCCTCACCTTGGGTGGACGTGTCACCCTCTGGAGACGGCGCGCGGGGGTGATCCCCGCATGGAACGGAGGAGGCACTGGGAATGAGCAAGCCGTATCAGGCTCCACTCAACTGGTACACGGGTGGAGAGGCGGATAGCGACGTCAACGAGACCGAGGAGTGGCTGACCGCGTTCGAGCAGTTGGTCGAGATCGAGGGGAGGGACCGGGCGTGCTTCCTTCTCAAGAAGCTGCTCGAGAAGGGGTATGAGAAGGACGTCATCCTCCCCTTCACCGGCAACACCCCCTACATCAATACCATCCCGAAGAGCGAGGAGCCCGCCTACGGAGGGGACCGCGCCCTCGAGCGCCGCATCAAGAGCATCGTCCGCTGGAACGCCATGGCGATGGTGGTGCGGGCGAACAAGAAGTACTCCGGCCTTGGCGGCCACATCTCGACCTTCGCCTCGTCGGCCACCCTCTACCAGGTCGGCTTCCACCACTTCTTCCGCGGCCGGGGGGAGGGCGGGTTCGACGGCGACATGATCTACTTCCAGGGTCACGGCTCGCCGGGCATCTACGCCCACGCCTTCCTCGAGGGGCGAATCACCACCGGGCAGATGGACGCCTTCCGCCGCGAGCTGGTGCCGGGGGGCGGCCTCGCCTCCTACCCTCACCCGTGGCTGATGCCCGACTTCTGGGAGTTCCCCACGGTGTCGATGGGCCTCGGGCCGATCAGCGCCATCTACCAGGCGAAGTTCAACCGCTATCTGCGCGACCGCGGGATGCGCGATCCGCAGAACCGGAAGGTCTGGGCCTTCCTCGGCGACGGCGAGACGGACGAGCCGGAGACCCTGGGCGCCATCACTCTCGCCTCGCGCGAGAAGCTCGACAACCTGATCTTCGTCATCAACTGCAACCTCCAGCGCCTCGACGGCCCGGTGCGCGGCAACGGCAAGATCATCCAGGAGCTGGAGACCGCCTTCCGCGGCGCCGGCTGGAACGTCATCAAGGTGATCTGGTCGGGGGACTGGGACCCGCTGATCGAGGCGGACAACACCGGCCGCCTGATCCAGCGGATGAACGAGACGCTCGACGGCGAGTTCCAGAAGTACGTCGTCGAGACCGGCGCCTATCTCCGCCAGAACTTCTTCGGCAAGTATCCGGAGCTGACGGAGCTGGTCAGGAACTACTCGGACGAGGAGCTCCACGGCCTGCGGCGCGGCGGCCATGACCCGGCCAAGGTCTACGCCGCGTACAAGGCCGCCGTCGAGCATCAGGGGTCGCCGACGGTGATCCTGGCGAAGACGGTCAAGGGGTACGGCCTCGGCGAGGCGGGGGAGGGGAAGAACGTCACCCACCAGCAAAAGAAGCTCACCGAGCAGGAGCTGCATATCTTCCGCGACCGTTTCGACATCCCGGTCTCGGACAAGGAGCTGGCCGAGGCGGCCTACTACTGTCCGCCCGAGAACAGCCCGGAGGTCCAGTACCTCCGCGAACGCCGCCACGCCCTGGGCGGACCGGTGCCGTCGCGGCGGGTGAGGAAGGAGCCGCTGGCCGTTCCCGAGGGGAAGGACGTCTGGGGGCGCTTCTTCGAAGGGGTGGACCGCGACGTCTCGACCACGATGGTGTTCGTCCAGATCCTGACCCAGCTCCTGAAGGACAAGGAGGTCGGCAAGAAGATCGTCCCCATCGTGCCGGACGAGGCGCGCACCTTCGGCATGGAGTCGCTGTTCCGCCAGTTCGGCATCTACTCCCACGTCGGGCAGCTCTACGAGCCGGTCGACAAGTCGATGCTGCTCTACTACCGCGAGGCCACGGACGGGCAGATCCTGGAAGAGGGGATCACGGAGGCGGGCTCGATGGCGTCGTTCATCGCCGCCGGCACCTCCTACGCGACGCACGGGATCGACATGCTCCCGTTCTTCATCTTCTACTCGATGTTCGGCTTCCAGCGGATCGGCGACCTGATCTGGGCCGCCGCCGACCAGCGCACCCGCGGCTTCCTGCTCGGCGCCACCGCCGGACGCACCACCCTGATCGGCGAGGGGCTCCAGCACGAGGACGGCCACAGCCATGTGCTGGCGAGCGTCGTCCCCAACCTGCAGGCCTACGATCCCGCCTTCGCCTACGAGCTGGCGGTGATCCTCCGCGAAGGTATGAAGAGGATGTACACCAACCGGGAGGACATCTTCTACTACATCACCCTCTACAACGAGAACTACCCGATGCCGCCGATGCCGGAGGGGGCGGAAGAGGGCATTCTCAGGGGGATGTACAAGTTCCGGCCGGCGCCCGAGCCGAAGGCCGATCAGCCGGCGGAGCGCCAGAGGCTCCATCTCTTCGGCAGCGGCTCGCTGATGCTCGAGGCGATGCGGGCCCAGGAGATCCTCGCCGAGCGCTACGGCGTGGCCGCCGAGCTCTGGAGCGTGACGAGCTACAAGGAGCTCCGCCGCGACGCCCTGGAGGCGGAGCGCTGGAACCTCCTGCATCCGGACCAGGAGCCGCGCAAGCCGTATGTGGTCAGCCTGCTCGCGGGGGACGATCACCCGATCGTGGCGGTCACCGACTACATGAAGCTGGTGCCCGAGCACATCTCGCGCTGGCTCCCCGGCCGGCTCTATCCGCTCGGCACCGACGGCTTCGGCCGCAGCGAAACCCGCGAGGAGATCCGCCGCTTCTTCGAGGTGGACGCCGAGTGCATCGTCATCGCCGCCCTCCATCAGCTC
>Ga0247765_1001550_pt1 | contig 10507 bp, 9 predicted proteins | sample UWRJL106311C6_FD_179949 | JGI IMG/M metagenome (GOLD analysis project Ga0247765, IMG submission 179949) | Plant litter microbial communities from Arlington Agricultural Research Station in Wisconsin, United States - UWRJ-L106-311C-6 | ecosystem: Environmental > Terrestrial > Plant litter >... | reverse complement strand
TGGAGGTCGTTGGCCGCAAGGGGCACGGCGTCGAGAAGGTCCTCGTGGCCGGTTGCATGGTCAACCGCTTCGGAGATCAACTGGCCCGCGAGATCCCTGAGATCGACGGCTTCGTCGGGCTCGACCAGCTCCGCGACGTCGGCAACGTGGTGCAGCTCGGCGGCGGTCCGCCGCTGCCCGCGCCGTCGCACATGGTGTTCGACCACACGGCGCCGCGGCTGCTTACGACGCGCGGCTTCGCCTATCTCAAGGTCGCCGAGGGGTGCAATAACCCGTGCACCTTCTGTGCGATCCCGATCTGGCGCGGACGTTTCCGCAGCCGCACGATCGAGAGCCTGGTGGACGAGGCGAAGCAGCTCGAGGCGGCCGGCATCACCGAGCTCAATCTCATCGCCCAGGACACCACGCGCTATGGCGAGGACCTCGGGATGCGCCGCCATGGCCTGGTCCGCCTCGTCGAGGCTCTCCTTGCGGCGACGAATATCCCCTGGATCCGTTTTCTCTACGCCTACCCGACCACGCTCGACGAGGACCTGCTGCGCCTGATGGGCACCGAGGAGCGCTTCTGCTCCTACCTCGACATGCCTCTCCAGCACAGCCATGGAGAGATCCTCTCGGCGATGCGGCGGGGGGGCGACGCCAAGCGCTACCTGCGCCTGCTGGAGCGGGCGCGCGAGCTGGCTCCGGATGTCTTCCTGCGCTCGACGTTCATCGTCGGCTTCCCCGGAGAGACAGAGGAGCACTTCCGCGATCTCCTGGGGTTCGTCCAAGAGGCCCGCTTCGATCATCTGGGTGCCTTCGCCTACAGCCCTGAGGCCGAGACGCCGGGCGGCTCGCTGCCCAACCGGGTGCCCAAGCATGTGGCGCGCCGCCGCCTGCGCCAGCTCCTCGAAGCGCAGCGGCCGATCGCGCTCGCGCAGCGCCGACGGCTCCTCGGCCAGCGCCTGCGAGTCCTGGTGGAAGGCCCGTGCGAAGAGACCGAGCACTTGCTCCAGGGGCGGCACTACGGCATGGCGCCGGAGATCGACGGCCGTCTTTTGATCAACGATGGCACGGCTCCGGCGGGCACGCTGGTGGATGTCGAGATCACCGAAGCCTACGCCGGCGACCTGGTGGGACATATCGTGGGGCCCGTGGACGATCCGAACGTCGTGATCTCCGAGTCCTTCAACCTGACCGCCGTCTAGACCGCCTCCCGCCCATCATGCTCGTCGTCCAGGACGCGTACAACAGCACCGACCTGCCGCACGGCGGCATCGGCACCATCGGCAACTTCGACGGCGTCCATGCCGGCCAGCGGGCGACGATCGACCGGGTGGTGGCGCGCGCCCGCGAGCTCTCCGTCCCCTCCATCGTCATCACCTTCGAGCCGCATCCGCTGACTGTCCTGCGCCCCGACCAGGCACCGATGGCGCTCACCACGCCGCAGCAGAAGGAGAAGCTCCTCGAAGAGGCCGGCGTCTCCGTGATGCTGATCCTCCGCTTCACCGCCGATCTCGCCCGGGTGCCGGCGCGCCAGTTCGTGCGCGACTTTCTGGCGGGGCAGCTCGCTCTCCAGGAGATCTATGTCGGCGAGGGGTTCGTCTTCGGCCACAAGCGCGAGGGGAACCTGGCCCTGCTGCGCGAGATGGGGGAGACCCTGGGCTTCCAGGTGGTCGGCATCGAAGAGGTGGCGGCGGCCGGTGAGCGGATCTCCAGCACCCGCATCCGCCGCGCCGTCGCCGAGGGCAAGGTGGGGGACGCGGCCACGATGCTCGGCCGGCCCTACTCGATCACCGGCAAGATCGTGCGCGGCGACCGCATGGGGCAGCGCCTCGGCTGGCCGACCATCAACGTGGCGTCCGACAACAAGCTGCTGCCGGCCGACGGGGTCTATGCCGGCCGGGTCTTCTTTCCCAGCTATCCGGCGAGCTTCGACTGCGTCACCAATATCGGCACGCGGCCGACGGTGTACGAGAACTACCAGCGGGTGGTGGAGAGCCACATCCTCGACTTCAAGCAGAACGTCTACGGCCAGAGGGTGGAGGTGTCGTTCTACAAGCGGCTGCGCGAGGAGAGGATCTTCCCCACGGTGATGGACCTCTCGGCGCAGATCGCCCGCGACGTGGAGACGACCCGCGAATACTTCGCGCGGCGCCGGCTGGAACAAGAAGGGGTCTCCGCGGAGTTGTAAGGGAAGGGTGGGGGGGTATCTCAAACTCAGGGAGGGAAAACCGAATGGCCAGCGACAAGATTGTCACGCTCAGCGAAGAGAACTTCGAGACCGAGGTTCTGAAATCAGATACGCCTGTCCTCGTCGACTTCTGGGCGGAGTGGTGCGGCCCCTGCCGCATGGTGGCGCCGCTCCTCGACGAGATGGCGAACGAGCTCGACGGCAAGGTGCGGATCGCCAAGCTCAACGTGGACGACAACCAGGGCATCGCCTACAAATACCAGGTGCAGAGCATCCCGACCTTCATCCTCTTCAAGGGCGGCGAGATGGCGGACCGCATGATGGGCGCCGCGCCCAAGTCGGCCTTCCAGGGCTTCATCGACCGCAATACGGATAGAAACGCCTAAGAGGGATGGCGGACCGTTTCGCGGATCTGTCGGCCGGGCTTGCCGAGGTCGGCTGTGAGGCCCTCCTCGTGCTCGCCCGGTCCTCGCAGGACCCGGATCTGGCGCCGTTCGTCGGCGCCGTCCATCTCGGCGACTGCTACCTCGTCGCTCCGCGGACAGGTGCCGCGGCGGCGCCTGCCTATCTCGCCTATCTGACGCCCATGGAGCGCGACGAGGCCGCGGCGAGCGGCCTCGGTCTGCTGTCTCCCGAGGCTCTCGACCTGATCCGCTGGGTCAGCGAGTCGCCGGATGCCGCCGATTTCATGGCCGGCGCGGTCGGCAAGGCATTCGAGCTGGCCGGGATCGCGCCCGGACGCATCGCCCTCGCCGGCCACGGGCAGGCCGGCGTGATCGTCGAAGCCTGCTCTCAGCTCATGGAGAAGGGCTGGTCTTTCGTTCCCGGCAACGGCCTGATCCTCGCCGTCCGCAAGCGGAAAACGGCCGCCGAGATCGCCGCCATCCGGACCGCCGCCGAAGGGACCTGCGCGGCCTTCCGCGCCGTGGCCGGCCTGCTCGCCGCCTGTGTCCAGCGGGACGACGGGTCTCTCTGGCTGGAGAGCGAGCCGCTGCGGGTGGCCCGGCTGCGCGATGAAGTGGCGCGCGTGATCGCCGACCACGGCCTCGAGCAGCCCAAGGGGAACATCATCGCGCCGGGGGAGGAGGGCGGGGTGCCGCACTCCACCGGAACACCGGACCGCGTCCTCCGCGCCGGCGAATCGCTCATCGTCGACCTCTACCCTCGCGGCACGCTGTGGGCCGACTGCACCCGCACCTTCTGTGTCGGCACGCCGCCCGAGCCCTTGGCGCGCGCCTACGCCGCCGTCCGCGACGCCCTGGAGACCGCCCATCTGCGCTCCGCGCCCGGCGTGTGTGGCTGGGACCTCCAGGAAGCGGTCTGCACGCTCTTCGACCGCGGCGGGTATCCGACCCAGATCTCCTCGCCCGGCACCACCGTGGGCTACGTCCACAACCTGGGCCACGGCGTCGGCTACGACCTCCACGAGCAGCCCATCTTCAAGAAAGTCGCGGGCGCCAAGGGCATCCTCCGCGAAGGCGACGTCTTCACCCTGGAGCCCGGCCTCTACGATCCCACCCCCGGCACCGGCTACGGCGTCCGCCTCGAAGACCTGGTCTGGCTGGGACCGGATGGATTGGAGTCGCTGACGCCCTTGCCGTACGAGCTCGATCCGCGGGCGTGGTAGAGGAGGGGATGGAGCCGGGCCGCTACTCCAGCCCCACCACGTCCATCGTCCGCGGAAACTCGACGCTGTATTCGAACTGAATCACCTGCCGGGCCCCTTTTTCCAACGTGAGCTTCCACTCGAGCTGATTCAGCTCGCTGTGCTTGGCGGGCCTGGGCTCGGCGGCTTCGAGCTTGATCTTGATCTGCTCGTGGCGGGAAACGGGGAGCTGATCGCGGACGACGACGACCTGCGGGACGTCGCGGAGGTTTTCCACCTCGATGCGGAATTTGGAACGGATGCGCCGGCGGTCGGCGAGAAGGGTCTTGTCGACATCGCGGGCGGCCAGCTTGCGCTCGATCCGGATCCGCTCGTCGGCTCCCAGGGCCAGCGCGATCTCCTGGCCGGGGGCGACGAGGTCGAGCCGCGTGGCGCCCAGATAGTCGTCCCCTTCGAAGAGCTGGGCGGTTCCCGGCAGAAGCGTGTACGGGCTGTCGTTGCGGGCGCGGGCGCGGCGGTAGCCGACCGGCTCGTGCCGCGGGGCGGTGATGACGTCGAGCTGCGGAAGGAGATTGAAGCTCGCGACGGTCACCTTGCGCGACTCGCCCCCGTTCGGCGGTCCGCTGGGAATGCTGGCACGGCCGGGGATCTGGTAGGTGAGGGCGGCGCCCGCTTCCGAAACGGCGGCGGACGGCAGCTCCAGGAAAGCTTCTTCCGCCGGAGCCTCGGCGGCGAACGCTTCATCCGCCATGCCGGCTCCACCGGCCATGGCGCGGCTGGCGGCCATCGGAGCCGCCATCATCTGCGGCCGGATCACCGGCGCGGGCCGCGGACCGACGTACCAGGGATCGAGCTCGGGGATCACCAGGGCCAGCGCGGGCCGGGCGGTCGACAGGGTCAGGGAGACGTCCGTCCAGTCCTCGCCGGTGCTCTGCGTGATCTCGGCGAGATAGGTCGCCGCGATGTCTGTTTCTGCCAATCTCAGATCATAGAGGGCCTGCCAGCTCGCCGGCTGGACGATGTAGGTCAGCTCGAGGTCGAGCTCGCCGGCCGCGGTCACCTCCACCTCGACCGTGGCGGTGTACCGCTGGCGCGGGCGGGCGCCTTTGCGCTGGGCCAGCTCCCGCTTCAGGCGGTCGATCTCCTGGGCCAGCCCGCGCCGCTCGCGGGCGATGGTGAGGATCTCGGCCTGGAGCGTGAAGCTCCGCTCGGTGATGAAGTCGAAGACAGCGCCTTGATCGGACGTCGACCGGTCGCGCAGGGCGAGCCCGCGGGCGAACATGTCGCTCTGCGCGGCGAGGCCGTCCAAGGCCTTCTGTGCTTTGTCGAGCACCTCCGCCCGGGCCGCGAGGTCCGCATCGGCGTCGGTCGCCGCCTGGATCTTCGCTTCCAGCTCGCGCACGGTCTCCGCCGGCGTCTCCAGGTAGTTCTGCACCCGCACGCCGACGCCCAGGAGCCGGGCGCGCGCGCTGCCGCGGCCCGAGGCGCGCACGCTGTCCGCGAGCAGGGTCATCGGAAGTCCGGAGAAATCCAGATGGTGCTCGCCTGGCTCCAGCTTGACCCGGCCACGGCGCAGGACGCGCGCCCGGTCCGGGAAGACGGTTACCGCATCGAGGGTGGAAGCGATCTCTGGCATGGTGTGGAAGCCATTCTAGCAGCGCGGCTTATTCGGCCGGAGCCTCATCAGCCGGAGCCTCATTGGCCCGATCGTCATCAGGCCTGGCCGATCCGGCGGCGGCGAGATCCGCCTTGAGCGCGGCCCAGGACGCGTAGCCCCACTCCTGCGCCACCACGGCCAGGGCGTGCTTGCGCTGGATGGCCCCGCGCCGGGCGAAGAGCTTGTCGGAGGGGAGCGTCGCGAACGCCTCCAGCCGGCGCAGGCGCTCGGCCGCGGTCAGGACGCGGCTGCGGATGTTCGACTGAAGATCCTTGAGCAGCTGGGAGGCGCGGAGCCGGGCCTCGCGCATCGAGCGCTCCGCGGGTTCGGCGGTCGGGGGGGCGGTGGGTGTGGTGGGTCCGTTCATGGCAGCCTCATGGCAGCCATCGTATCGCGGAATTCGGAGACGGTTTTCTGGCGAACGGTCTCCAGGTGTGGTAGGAAGGGTCTCCACAAGGAGGCCTGATGGCAGGAACGAAGACGCTGCACGTTGGAGTGCTCACCCCCGTCAACACCCTCGATCCGCGCGAGGCGCAGGACTACGTCACGGCTCTCGCGGTGATGCAGGTCTTTGAGACCCCCTACGCGCAGCCGACGGCGACGGGGCGGCCGCCCGAGCCGCTCCTCTTCCAGGAGCGGCTGCGCCAGGAGCCGTCGACCGACGGAGCGATGTGCTATTCCGCCGCGATCCGTCCGGACGTCCGCTTCTCGAACGGCACGCCGATGACGGCCCGGCACGTGGCCGACTCACTGGCCAAGGCTGCCACGCTGCGCGAGCAGGCGGAGGTCGAGGTGCGCAACGACCGGCTCTTCTTCCGCCTCAAGCGCCCGAACGCCCGCTTCGACCTGGTGCTCGCCCGGCGCTTCTGCGGCGTCACTCTGGAGGTGGGGGGCAAGCTCCTCGGCACCGGACCCTATGTCGCCGCGCCGGGCGCCGCGTCGGAGAGCGGGAAGCGCATGCGGCTGGTGCGCAACCCGTCCTACCGCAAGCCTCCGGCGATCGACGAGATCGTCTTCCAGACCTATCCGCCGGACGCCTCGGGCCATCCCGAGGCCTTGATCAACGCCCTGGAGGCGGGGGAGGTGGACTTCACCAACATCCTCTCCCGCGAGGACATCATGCGGGTCAAGAACGTCCGGCGCTGGACCGAGCCGGGCAGCTCGACGGCGATCCTCTATCTGAACACCCAGCGGCCGGGCCTGGGCAATGTCCTGGTGCGGCGGGCGATCGCCCTCTCGATCGACCGTCTGGAGGTCGCCAAGATGTTCTACGCCAGCGCCACGGCCTTCGCCGCCACCTGCCTGCTGCCGCCGATGCTCGGCCGCGGCAGCGACGGCCTGGCGTTCGATCCGGCGCGGGCGCGGAACCTCCTGACGGCCCCCGGCGTGACTCCGCCGGAGCGTCTGTCTCTCCTCCTCATCTTCGGCCCCCGGCCGTATCTGCCCAATCCGCGCCGGGTCGGCGAGTACATCGCCGCCCAGATCGAGAAGCTGGGGATCGCCGTCGATCTCGTGCCGACCACGACCAGCCAGGAGTACTACGCCAAGGCGCAGAGCGGGGAGTACGATCTCGCCCTCGCCGGCTGGATCACCGACACTCTCGATCCGGTCGACTTCCTCGAAGCGACGCTCGGCACGGCCTCCATTCCGATGCCGCACCGCCAGAGCGTGGTCGGCGCCAACCTGGGACGCTGGAACAGCCAGGAGACGGACGATGTGCTCTCCCGGCTCCGCCAGGAGCCGCGGGAGGATGTCCGCTCCACCCTCCTGCGGCGCATCGGCGAGGAGGTGCCTCTCCTCCCTCTCATCTACGGCGCGACGATTTTCGCCCACTCGGCGAAGGTCAAGAACTTCTCCCCCTCGCCGCTCGGCAAGCCCAACTTCGCGGATCTGGATCTCCAGGAGTAGGGATCTTCAAGAAGAGGGGGCGAGAGCAGCGCTGACCTCCCAGAGCCGCGCGGCCAGGGCAGGATCGCGCGAGGCCGCGGAGGAGCGCCGCGGCTTCATGCGATGGAAGTACTGCCCGGTGACGCCGTCGAGCTGGGGAGAGGAAGCCACGTGGATCAGGGGCTCGGCGCCGCGGGCGGCCGACAGCAGGAACGGCCGCATGGCGAGGATGAGGAGGCGGAGAAGGCCTGTCATGTCCCGCCAGATGTTGGTGTCCACGCCCCCGGGGTGGACGCTGTTCGCCGTCATTCCTGCCGCACCCCTCTCTTCCAGCCGGCGCGCCAGCTCGTGGGTGAACAGGACGTTCGCGAGCTTCGAATCGGCATAGGCGCGCAGCCCCTTGAAGCCGCGTTCGCCTTGCAGGTCGTCGAAATCGATCCGGCCGTACTTGTGCGCGGCGGAGGCGACGTTGACGATGCGTGCCGGAGCGCTCGCCAGGAGCCGGTCGAGCAGGAGGTTGGTCAGGAGGAACGGCGCCAGGTGATTGAGGGCGAACGTCTCCTCGAAGCCGTCGACCGTCGTCTGGCGCCGCAGATTGAGCGTGCCGGCATTGTTGATGAGGACATGGAGCCGGTCGTGCCGCGCGAGGACCGCGCGCGCCAGCTCGCGGACCGAAGCCTGGGAGGAGAGGTCCGCCAGGAACAGCTCCACGGCGCCGCTGCCGGAGCGGCGCCGGATCTCGGCCACCGCCGCTTCGCCGCGGGCACGGTCGCGGCTGACCGCGAGGAGGGTGGCCCCCTGCTGCGCCAGCGCGATCGCGGCTTCCTTCCCAATTCCGGAGGTGGCGCCGGTCATCAGGACCACGCGATCTCTCATCGTGTCTCCTCCTCAGGCGCCCCGGCGCCGCGCACAAGCTTTGCAGGCTTGACCCGGCCATGAACGAGGGCGGTCTTTCCTTCATGGTGCGCGCCTTGCGCCACCGCAACTACCGGCTCTTCTTTTCCGGCCAGATCATCTCACTGATCGGCACCTGGATGACGCGGATCGCCACGAGCTGGCTGGTCTACCGCCTGACCGGCTCGGCGCTCCTCCTCGGTCTGGTCGGCTTCGCGGGGCAGATCCCCTCTTTCCTCATGGCGCCGCTCGCCGGTGTCCTCGTCGACCGCTGGGACCGCCACCGGCTGCTCGTCGTCACCCAGATCCTCGCCATGGTGCAGTCGACGGCCCTGGCGGTCCTCGCCCTCACCGGCTTGATCAACGTCTGGCACGTCCTGGGCCTCAGCCTCTTCCAGGGGCTGATCAACGCGTTCGACATGCCGGCGCGCCAGGCTTTCGTCGTGGAGATGGTGGAGAAGCGGGACGACCTTCCGAACGCCATCGCGCTCAACTCCTCCATGGTCAACGCCGCCCGCCTGCTCGGACCGTCCCTGGGCGGCGTCATCATCGCCGCGGTGGGGGAGGGGTGGTGCTTCGCCCTGGACGCCGCGAGCTATCTCGCGGTCATCGCCTCGCTCCTCCTGATGCGGACCGCGGCGCGCCCGCGCTCTGCCTCCAGGGGAGCGCGCGTGCTGCCCGAGCTACGCGCGGGGCTCGCCTACGTCACCGGCTCGCCGCCGATCCGCAGCCTCCTCCTGCTTCTCGCCCTGGTGAGCCTGGTCGGCATGCCCTACACCGTGCTGATGCCGGTCTTCGCGTCGAAAGTCCTGAACGGCGGCCCGCACACGCTGGGATTCCTGATGGCGGCCACCGGTGTCGGCGCGCTCCTCGGCGCGGTCTTCCTCGCCGGCCGCCGCTCGGTGCTCGGCCTGGGCCGGATCATCCCCCTCATGGCCGGCTGCTTCGGCGCCGGGCTCATGGGCTTCTCGCTGTCGCGCTCCCTCTGGCTCTCGGTCCCCCTCCTCCTGCTCACCGGCCTCGGCTTCATGGTGCAGATGGCGGCGAGCAACACGCTCCTCCAGACCCTGGTCGACGACGACAAGCGCGGGCGGGTGATGAGCTTCTACACCATGGCCTTCATGGGCACGACGCCGTTCGGCAGCCTCCTCGCCGGCACCCTCGCCGACCGCATCGGCGCTCCTCACACTCTTCTTCTGGGCGGCGCCGGCTGCATCGCCGCGGCTCTGTGGTTCGCCTGGCTCCTGCCCGGCCTGCGCGAGAACGTCCGGCCGATCTATATCCGCATGGGCATCCTCCCCGAAGTGGCGGAGGGGATCCGCAGCGCGACACAGCTCACCGTACCGCCGGAAGCCTGAATCTCCCCTCACGGCGTGAGGGGGCTTTACATCCATCCGCTTCCTCCGTACTCTTCCCCTCACGCTGTGAGGGGACGCTTTAGGGGAAACAGATGCCCAAGACTTCACTCGATCTCGTCCATGGCACCGTCGCGATCCTGATCCTCAAGACACTCACCTGGGGGCCGCTGCACGGCTACGACATCTCGCGTTCCATCCGCCAGCGGAGCGACGGCGCCCTCGGATTGGAGGATGCCGCGCTCTACCAGGCGCTCCACCGGCTGGAGAGCAAGGGATGGATCGCGGCCGAATGGGGTCTGTCGGAGAACAACCGGCGGGCGAAGTTCTACCGCCTGACCGCGGAGGGGGAGGGGCAGCTCCGCAATGAGCTGTCGAGCTGGCGGGCTTACGTCGTGGCCGTCTCCAAGGTGCTGGAGGTCGAGGGCGCTTGAGAGGCCGCCTCCCGGGCCGGCGCCTCTTCCGGTTCCCCTGGCGCACGGCCGCGCAGGTGGCGGCGGACGTCGACGAGGAGCTGCAGTTCCATCTCGACAAGGTGACCCAGGAGCTGATCGAGGAGAGGTGGCCTCCCGACGCCGCCCAGGCGGAAGCGCTCCGCCGGTTCGGAGACCTGGAAGGAACGCGTACCTACTGCCGCGCTGTCGACCGCGGCAAGGAGAAGCAGATGCAGTGGAAGCAGGCGCTGGAGGCGGTCGGACAGGATCTGCGGTTCGCCGGCCGGCAGCTCTGGAAGAGCCCTGGGTTCACCCTGATCGTCGTGCTGACCCTGGCGCTGGCCGTGGGCGCGACGACGTCGATCTTCAGCGTGGTCAACGGCGTGCTGCTGCAGCCGCTCCCCTTCGCGCAGCCGGAGCGCCTGGTCCGTGTCTTCCCGGTGGACCGCAACGGCAACCGGGATGTCTTCTCGCCGCCCAACTTCACGGACTGGGCCGCGG
>Ga0247765_1001549_pt1 | contig 10523 bp, 8 predicted proteins | sample UWRJL106311C6_FD_179949 | JGI IMG/M metagenome (GOLD analysis project Ga0247765, IMG submission 179949) | Plant litter microbial communities from Arlington Agricultural Research Station in Wisconsin, United States - UWRJ-L106-311C-6 | ecosystem: Environmental > Terrestrial > Plant litter >... | reverse complement strand
GCCCGCGCCCGTTTCCGGCCGCTGACGGCGAGGGCGCAGGCGCAGATCCAGAAGGAGCTCGACCTGATCGAGAAGCTCGATCTCGCCGGCTACTTCCTGATCGTCTGCGACATCGTCGACTTCTGCCAGCGCGAGGGGATCCTCGCCCAGGGGCGCGGCTCGGCGGCCAACAGCGCCGTCTGCTACGCGCTGTCGATCACCGCCGTCGATCCGGTGAAGATGGAGCTCCTCTTCGAGCGCTTCCTCTCCGAGGAGCGCGGCGAGTGGCCGGACATCGACCTCGACCTCCCCTCGGGGGACCAGCGCGAGAAGGTCATCCAGTACGTCTACCAGCGCTACGGCCCGCACGGCGCGGCGATGACGGCGACCGTCATCACCTACCGCGACCGCTCGGCCACCCGCGAGGTCGCCAAGGTCTTCGGCTACAACGAGGAGCAGATCGACAAGCTCGCCCGCCAGCTCGGCAACTGGAGCTACGACGCCTCGCACGGCGAGCAGAAATCGTTCGCCGCCGAGCTGGCCCAGGCCGGCTTCGATCCCGAGGAGCGGCGCCTCCAGCACTTCGCCGATCTCTGGACGCGCATCCACAACCTCCCCCGCAACCTCGGGCAGCACACCGGCGGCATGGTGATCGCCGCCGGGCGGCTCGACGAGGTGGTGCCGCTCGAGCCCGCCTCGATGCCGGGGCGGGTCGTCATCCAATGGGACAAGGACGACTGCGCCGACCTCGGGATCATCAAGGTCGACCTCCTCGGGCTCGGCATGCTCGCCGCCCTGGAGGAGATGGTGCCGACGATCCGCACCCGCGAAGGGGTGCACGTCGACCTCGCCCATCTGCCGCAGGACGATCCCAAGGTCTACAAGATGCTGCGGGACGCGGACACCGTGGGGGTCTTCCAGGTCGAGAGCCGCGCCCAGATGGCGACGCTGCCGCGCAACCGCCCGGAGAGGTTCTACGACCTGGTGATCCAGGTGGGGATCATCCGCCCCGGGCCGATCCTGGGCAACCTGGCGAACCCCTACTTCGAGCGGCGTAACGGCCGGCAGCCGGTGGTCTACGCGCATCCGAGCCTGAAGCCGATCCTCGAGCGGACGCTGGGGGTGCCAATCTTCCAGGAGCAGCTCCTGCGGGTGGCGATGGTGGCCGCGGGGTTCACCGGCGGCGAGGCCGAGGAGCTGCGGCGCGCCATGGGCTCGAAGCGCTCGGTCGAGCGGATGCAGGCGATCGTCGAGAAGCTCCGCCGGGGGATGAACGAGCGGGGGATCACCGGCAAGCCGCAGGAGGAGATCGTGCAGGGGATCAGCTCCTTCGCCCTCTACGGCTTCCCCGAGTCGCACGCCGCGAGCTTCGCGCTGATCGCCTACGCCAGCGCCTACCTGAAGGCCTACCATCCGACCGCCTTCTATCTCGGGCTGCTCAACGCCTGGCCGATGGGCTTCTATCATCCGGCGACGCTGGTCAAGGACGCCCAGCGGCACGGCGTCGACGTGCGGCCGGTGGACGTGCAGAGCTCGGGGGTCCTCTGCCACTGGGAGGACCGCGAGCTGCGCGAGGGGGAGCGCGACCCGCGGACGGGGACGGCGCCGCCGGCCGGGGCGATCCGCCTCGGCTTCAAGTTCGTGCGCGGGCTGCGCGGCCGGGCGGCGCTGTCGATCGAGACCGAGCGGGCCAGGGCCCCCTTCGCCGACGCCGGGGACCTGGTGCGGCGCTGCGACCTCCATGAGAACGAGCTGCAGAGCCTGGCCTCGGTGGGGGCGCTCTCGTCGCTCGGCCTCACCCGCCGCGCCGCCCTCTGGCAGGTGGCGCGCCTGGCCAAGCCGGCCGGCCCCCTGCTCGAGGGGCTCCCGGACCCCGAGCCCTCACCGCTGCCGGAGATGACGCCGGTCGAGGAGACCCGGGCGGACTACGGCGGCGTCCAGCTCACCCTCGGTCCGCACCCGCTCGCCTACCTGCGCGAGCAGCTCGCGAGGAAGGGGGTCACCCCCTCCTCGGGTCTCGACGCACTGCCGAACGGCGCCCGGGTGCGCACCGCCGGCTCGGTGATCGTCCGCCAGCGTCCCGGCACCGCCAAGGGGCTGCTCTTCATCACCCTGGAGGACGAGACCGGCATGTCGCAGGCCGTGATCCCCCCGGACCTCCTGGTGCAGCACCGCAAGCTGATCGTGGGCTCCCCCGGCCTCGTCGTCGAGGGGGTCCTCCAGAAGCGGGACGGGACGATCTCGGTGAAGGGGGAGAAGTTCTGGTCGCTCAAGGAGCTGGTGGCGGTGCCCAGCCACGATTTCCGGTGAGGCTCAAAGACCGGCTTTCAAGGAGACGGCGGCGAAAAATCGCCTGAGGTTGGCGACACCCTCCTTGTATTCGCGATGGAGCCGCTCATGATCGACAAGGGAGTATCCGTGGGCGATGAGATTGCGCAAACCAACCGCATCACGCATCCGCTCGGCCAGTTCGCGATCGATCGCCCTCCGGTCGGCCAGGACGAGGAATGTCGAGCCCGCATCGTCAGGTGATCCCCAGTTCTCGTCGGCAACCCAGTGAGAGGCGAGATCTATGGCCTCTTGAATCGCCAGGAAGAGATAGAAACTCGCGAGATCCCGTTCCTTGACATCTTTCAGGAACTCATCGGCCGATCGCGTCAGGATCGTCTCAGCATCACCGAGCCAAGCCGACGCCCGGCCAATCTTTCTCTGGACGACGTCAAACCTGACCACTACTCACCCTCTCCCGCAGACGTTGAATCATTGTCTTATGAATCCGTCGTATAGTAGGCGCCCAGTCCCACCAGTCCACCATCGCCTTCACTTTGAAACCGGTCCAGAGCCCCTCGTCTCGTTCAAAGAGAGGCACACCATCCCGGGAGATCTCGAATCGAAGCAGCGGCGGCGCCTCATCCAGGAAAACGAGGTCCACCTCCCGGCCGGCGGCACGGCCAAGCTCCATAAGTGCCTTGCTGCGTGCCTCCCGGGTGTCCGGGTCCAGTAGGACCCCCAGATCAACGTCGCTCCCTTTCCGCGCTTCGCCTCGAGCCGTCGAGCCAAAGATCACGGCGAGCTTCACTTGAGGGAGGGCGGAGGCGTGCTGGCGGAGGCGATCCAGGAGATCCATGCCCCTGATTCTACTGCACCGGCCCTATATCTTCCGGCAGAGTCGCCCTTCCCAAAGAGCGGATAGAATCCCGCTGCCTCCAAGGAGAACGGAATGAGATCGAGATCCCTCGCCGCGACCGCCCTGCTCGCCCTTCTCGCGACCATGCCCTTCTGCGAGGCGAAGCCGGCCGTGAAGGACGCCTTCCTCACGCTGCCGGACGGTGCGAAGATCCACTATCTCGAGGCCGGCCAGGGGACGCCGATCGTGTTCATCCCCGGGTGGACGATGGCGGCGGACATCTGGGAGGGGCAGATCGCCTACTTCTCGAAGTCGCATCGCGTGGTCGCCTATGACCCGCGGTCGCAGGGGCGGTCGTCGAAGACTCCGGAAGGGAGCTATCCGATCGCCCGCGGCGCTGATCTCCATACGATCCTCGATACGTTGAAGCTCGACCAAGCGACGCTCGTCTGCTGGTCCATGGCGGCCGCCGAGTGCGCGGCCTACGTCGACTTCTACGGCACCGGCCAGATCTCCGGGCTGGTGCTCGTGGACGGCTTCGTCGGCGATCTTGCCGATCCGCAGCGCGCCGCCGGCACGCTCCAATACATCGCACAGGTGCAGAAGAACCGCCGCGCGCTGACCGATTCCTTCGTCCGCTCGATGTACAAGAGGCCACAGAGCGAGGCGTATCTGAAGCACGTCCTCGACGAGTCGCTCGAGACCCCCACCGACACCGCCGTCGCCCTGTTCGTGGGCACCCTCGCCTGGGACGGCTCCAAGGCCCTCGCCAAGATCGACAAGCCCACCCTCCTAGCCGTCACCGAGAACGCCTTCATGCCGGCCTACAAGAAGATGCACGCGGCGATCGCCGGCTCGCACATGGAGGTCTTCCAGTCCGGCCACGCCCTCTTCGTCGACGAGCCCGAGAAGTTCAACAAGCTGCTGGAGGAGTTCGTCGGCTCGCTGGGAAAGCCGGCCGCGGGGAAGTGAAGGCCGACCTCCCTACCGCCGTCGTCGGTGCCGGGGCCGCCGGGCTTCTGGCGGCCATCTTCGCGGCGGGTTCTCCGGAACATCGGCGGCGCGTGGTCCTGCTGGAGCGGACGCGCGACGGCGGCCGCAAGATCCTGGTCAGCGGCGGCGGGCGGTGCAACGTCCTCCCTTCCGCGGTCGATCCCGGCCGGTTCGTCACCGACTCCTCCCCCAATACGCTGCGGAAGATCCTGAGCTCCTGGCCGCTGCCCGAGCAGCGCCGATTCTTCGAGGAGGAGGCGGGCACCCCCCTCGCCCTGGAGCCCGAGACGGGTAAGCTGTTCCCCGTCTCGAACAGCTCGCGCGAGGTGCGGGACCGGCTGATGGGCCTCGCCCGGCGGCGCGGCGTGGAGATCCGTTTCGACGTCCTGGTCGAGGATCTCGAGCCGCCGCGGGACGGGCACCCCTGGACGGTGCGGCTCGCGGGCGGAGAGGCGATCCCCGCGGCGGCCGTGATCCTCGCCACCGGCGGGCTCTCCCTGCCGGGCACCGGGAGCGACGGCACCGGCTTCGCGATCACCCGCCGCCTCGGCCACACGGTCCATCCGACCTATCCGGCCTTGACGCCGCTGACGCTCGATCCTCCCCGCTATGCCCCGCTCGCCGGCATCTCGCGCACCGTGACCCTCCGCGCCCCCGGACCGAAGCGGACCGCCACGGCCCACGATGGGTTCCTCTTCACTCATCGCGGCTACAGCGGCCCGGCGGTGCTCGACCTCTCCCATCTCGCGGTGCGCTCCCGCCTCGCGGGGGGACCGCCGCAGCCTTTCCTCGTGCAGTGGACGGAGCTGGACGCCGCCGCCTGGGACGGGCTCCTGCGCGAGGGCGCGGGGACCGTGATCAGCCTGCTCCGCCGGCACTTGCCGGACCGGCTCGCCGAGGCGCTCCTCGCGGACGCCGGAGTCGAGGGCTCCCGCGGGTTCGCCCAGCTCCGCCGCGAAGAGCGCCGGCGGCTGGTCGCGGCGCTCGCCGAGCACCCGCTCCCCTGGACCGGCGACGAGGGGTACCGCAAGGCCGAGGTCACCGGCGGCGGCGTGGCGCTCTCGGAGGTCGACCCCCGCACCCTGGAGAGCCGCCGCCACCCCGGCCTCTTCCTCTGCGGCGAGATCCTCGACGCCTTCGGCCCCATCGGCGGCTACAACTTCCTCTGGGCGTGGGCCACCGGCCGGGCGGCGGGGCTGGGGTCGGTGATATATTGAAATGAATTTCGCCAGTCCGTCATAGGTATCCAAGGAGCGACCATGTCTGATTTTTCCTTGGGAAAGGCACTGCTGCACGCGGTGATCGTCACCTTTCTGTTCGTGGCCATCGGCCGGGCCTTCGCCATGGTCGACGCCTTCCCGAATCCCAACCGGATCGGCGAGGCGGGCGTCCTGGTGTTGTGCGGGGTCTACGCGGTCACGCTCGCGGCTTCCTTCGGCCTGCAGAGCGGACGCGCATGGCTGCTCTTCGGGGGGCTCGCCGTCCTCCTCGTCCTGCTGGGCCTCCAGGTCCACTCCTTCCTCACGCTCGCGCTGGACAAGACGACGTTCGCGCCGGCGCCGCTGACCGCCGAGGAGAGGCAGCGCCCGGAGACCCGCGTCATCGACGACAAGGCCCGCATCTGCCAGAACGGCCTGGGCTTCTACCTCCCCCATCCCGACGGCTTCCGGCCCCTGACGCAGCTCGAGGACAAGCTGAACAAGAAATTCGCCAAGGAGAACCCGAACCTCGCCCAGTGGGCCTACGCGAACTACGAGACCGGCGAGCAGATCCTCCTCATCGCCGCCAAGGACGTGGGCAAGACCGAGGGGAACTTCCGCGCCTTCGCGAAGGGGGTCCAGAGCGGCGTCAAGGCCGATCCGACCATCGAGCTCGGCGACGAGGATTTCAAGTGGACCGATGGCCAGGGGGAGTACACCCTGAGCGCCGTCGTCCAGGGCTCGGCCCAGGTCGAGATGCGGTGCCTCTCGCGGGCCGGCGGGGGTCTCGCCTCCACACTCGTGGTCTGCGCCGAGACCGGGACCACGAATGGGGAGAACGAGGACGCCCTGGAGAAGGTCCGCAAGGGCCTTCGTCTGTTGCCCTGCGTCTGATCGTCTGCGTCTGAAGCTGGCTGGAACCGATGTTGCACCCCGCCCTCCTCGATGAGAGAGGGGGCGCATGGAAGAGCGTGACGCGGTCGTCGTGGGAGCGGGACCCAACGGGCTCGCCGCCGCCATCGCGCTCGCGCGGGTCGGCTGTTCGGTCGAGCTCTTCGAGGCGGGCGAGACGGTGGGGGGCGCGGCGCGCTCGGCCGAGCTGACGCTCCCCGGCTTCCTCCACGACATCTGCTCGGCGATCTATCCGCTCACAGTGGGGACGCCGTTCATGCCCAGTCTCCCCCTGGAACGGCACGGGCTGCGCTGGATCTACCCCCCTGTTCAGATGGCTCACGCCTTCGACGACGGCACCGCGGCCGTCCTCACCAGGGGGTTCGAGGAGACCGGGGAGAGCTTCGGCGAGCCCGCGGACGCCCGCGCCTGGGAGCGCCTGTTCCGCCCGTTCTCGGACGGCTGGATGGAACTCTCCCCGGATCTCCTCGGACCCCTCGGCTGGCCTCGCCATCCGTTCCGCATGGCCCACTTCGGGCTGGTAGGGCTGCGCGGCGCGGCCGGATTGGCGAAGAGCCGGTTCCGCGGCTTCCGCGCCCGCGCCCTGTTCGCCGGCCTCGCCGGCCACTCCTTCCTGCCGATCGATCAGATCCCCACCGCGTCCTTCGGGCTGATGCTCGGGGTCACCGGCCACGCCGTGGGCTGGCCGCAGCCGGAGGGGGGAGCCCAGCGGATCCCGGACGCGCTGGCGTCTCTGCTCCGCGAGGAGGGGGGGACGATCCGAACCGGCCGGCTGGTGAAGTCGATCGGCGAGCTCCCGCGCGCCCGCGCCTACCTCTTCGATCTCACCCCGGCCCAGCTCCTGAAGATCGAGGGGATCCGCTGGCCTGACGGCTACCGCCGGCGGCTCGCCCGCTACCGCTACGGCCCCGGGGTCTTCAAGGTCGACTGGGCGCTCTCGGAGCCGATCCCCTGGAAGGCGGAGGCGTGCCGGCGGGCGGGGACGGTCCACCTCGGCGGGCCCATGGAAGAGATCGTGGCCTCGGAGGGGGCCGCCTGGTTCGGACGCGAGCCCACGCGCCCGTTCACCCTGGTCGGCCAGGCGACCCTGTTCGATCCGACGCGCGCGCCCGCCGGAAAGCACACGGCCTGGGCCTACTGCCACGTCCCCCACGGCTCGACGGCGGACTACACGGCGCTGATCGAGGCTCAGATCGAGCGTTTCGCCCCCGGCTTCCGGGACGTCGTGCTGGCCCGGCACACGATGAACACCGCCCAGCTCGAGGCCCACGATCCCAATCTCGTCGGCGGCGACATCAACGGCGGCGCCGCGACGCTGATGCAGCTCTTCACCCGGCCCGTGGCGCGCCTCGTCCCCTACGCGACCCCGGACCCGCGGGTCTTCATCTGCTCGTCGAGCACGCCGCCCTCGGGGGGCGTGCACGGCATGTGCGGCTATCACGCGGCGAAGGCGGCGCTGAAATCCATCAACAAAGGAGTGCATCCATGAAAGTTCTGGTCACGGGAGGAACGGGAGTCATCGGCACCGCGGCGGTGCGCGCGCTGCTGGCGGCGGGACATTCGGTGCGGCTGTTCTCGCGGCATGCCGCCGCGGACGCCGAGCGCTGGCGCGGCGAGGTCGAGACCCACGAGGGGAGCGTCGCCTCCGCCGACGAGGTCACCGGAGCGGCGGAGGGGTGCGACGCCATCCTCCACATCGCCGGCATCGCCGAGGAGAATCCCCCCGAGTCCACCTTCGAGCGGATCAACATCGGCGGCACGCGGAACCTGATCCAGGAGGGGGAACGGGCGGGGGTCGAGCGGTTCGTCTACGTCTCCTCGCTCGGGGCCGAGCGCGGCCGGTCCGCCTATCACGCCTCCAAGCTCAAATCAGAGGCGCTGGCCGAGGCCTTCCCCGGCGAGTGGCTGATCTGTCGCCCCGGCAACGTCTACGGCCCGGGGGACGAGGTGGTCTCCTTCCTGCTCCAGCTCGTGCGCTCGTCGCCGGCCGCGCCGGTGATCGACGCCGGCGATCAGCCGTTCCAGCCGATCTACGCGGAGGATCTCGGCGCGGCGCTCGCCCTCGCGGTCACCCGCCGGGAGCTCGACCATCAGGTGCTCCTGCTGGCCGGTCCCGAGACCACGACGACCCACGACCTCCTCGACAGGCTGGCCCGCCTGACCGGCCGCAACCCGGTGCGCATCCCGGTGCCGGCCGCCCTCGCCTCGCTCGGCGCCCAGGCGGCCTCGCTGCTCGGCGTCAAGCTGCCGGTCGACGACAACAAGCTAGGCATGCTGCTGGATGAGAACGTCATCCGCCCCGGCGAGGTCAACGCGCTGACCGAGGTGCTCGGCATTCAGCCGACCCCACTCGACGAGGGGCTCCGGCGCCTCGCCACCAGCCAGCCCGAGCAGATCGCCGCCGAGGGCACCGGCCCGCTGACGCGGCGCATCTACCACGCCCGGCTGACCGGGGTTCAGCGCTCGCCGTCCGACCTCTTCGCCGAGTTCCGCCGCCGCTTCTTCGAGCTGGTGCCGGAGAGCACGATGGGGGACGCCGGCGAGCCGGCGAGCCCGCCCCGACTGGAGACGGGAGAAACGCTGACGCTCGCCCTGCCGTTCCGCGGCAACGTACAGGTGCGGATCGCCGAGATCGCCGACGCCGCGATGACCTTCGTGACCGTCGCCGGCCACCCGCTCGCCGGCTCGGTGGTCTTCCGCTTCGTGGGGGCTCCCGGCAGCGACCTCCGCTTCGAGGTCGAGACCTGCGACCGTCCGGCGACCGTGCCGGACGCCCTCGCGATGTTCCCCTTCGGCTCCATCCTCAAGCGCTGGAACTGGACGACGGTCGTCCGCAACACCGCCGAGAGCCTCGGCGCGATTCCTCCGGTCGCCGTGCAGGCGGACGAGTTCCCCCTGAGCGAAAGCGAGGAGCGGGAGGCCATGGCGGCCCTGCGGCAGAAGGTCTCGAAGCTCGTTCGCGAGGAGGAGCCCGAACTGCGCCAGGAGGCCAAGGGAAGGGTCGAGGAGGCGTTCAAGCCGGCGTAGGCGGGCGGCGCACCGAGAACACGAGGTGCTCCAGCTCGTGGAACTGGACGCGCTTCCCGGGGGCCATCCCGAGCTTCCGGGCCACGCCCTGGGAGGGGAGGTTCTCGGGGCGGATCAGCGAGATGACCCGCTCCACTCCCAGGATGTCGAACGCCCAGGCCCGCACCCCCAGCGCGGCCTCGGTGGCCAGGCCGCGACGCCAGAAGGGGCGGTGGATCAGGTAGCCGATCTCCGGCTCCTCCACCCCTTCGACGAGCTGCAGGGCCAGACCTACCTGTCCCACCGGCTCGCCCGTGGCGCGGTCCTGGACCAGCCAGAGGCCGTGCCCGTCCCGGGCGTAACGGCCGAGCTGGCGCTCGATCCACGTCCGGGCCTCCTCCCGCGAGTAGAGCCGGGGGTAGTACCGCATCACCTCGGGATGCGCGAGCATCGCGGCGACGAAATCGAGATCGTCGAGGGACATCTCGCGCAGGGCGAGGCGAGGAGTTTCGAGGACCTTCTTCACCGGCCTACAGGTGCGACTCGCTCTTCTCCTCGAAGATGACCCACTTGCCCGTCGGATCCGGGCCGACCAGGAGGGACATCGGGCTGGTGTACTTCTTCAACACCGAGTACCGGGTCACGTTGATGCGCACCTTGCCCCCCTCCGGGGCGTAGGTGTCGTTGGTGTAGTTGCTGATATCCCCCTGCTTTTTGGCGCTCGCCATGCCGGTGCGGATGACGTGCTTGTAGCGCAGGGCCGGGATCTGCAGCGAGGTGACCTTACCGTCCTTGTAGATCCGCTTGTTGACGATCACCGCCTGGTCCGTATACAGGTCGGCCATCGCCGGATCGAACGCATGCTCCAGTTGGACGTAGCGGGCGAACAGCGCCTTGGCGTTGGCGATGGCGTTGCCCTGGGAGGCGGCGGCCTTGGGAGCGGCGCCCTTAGGGACAGCGGCGAACGAGCTCTGGCAGAGGGCCAGGGCGAGGATTGCGACATTGATGAACGTTCTCTTCATGGAGTCTCCTGAAAAATCGACGACGGGCGATTCTAGCGGAGATCCGTCAGATCCTCTCCTGGAGCTCCTTGCCGTAGACGATCTTCCACTCGCGGCCGCCGTCCTCGGGCGGCGGCTTGAAGGCGGGCTGGCGGCCGAGAGGGCGGAAGCCGAGCCGCTCGAAGAAGCGGCGGGCCGGCTGATTGGTCTCATAGACCACGGCGCGCACCCCGGGGAGTTGGTGACGCCGGGCCTCCTCGAGGAAACGCTCCACCAGCCGCACCCCCACAGCCCGGCCGCGGGATT